>Ga0308176_10001129_pt1 | contig 16737 bp, 14 predicted proteins | sample PhyCR2_3_FD_203890 | JGI IMG/M metagenome (GOLD analysis project Ga0308176, IMG submission 203890) | Soil microbial communities from UC Gill Tract Community Farm, Albany, California, United States - DLSLS.C.R2 | ecosystem: Environmental > Terrestrial > Soil > Agricultural land | place: USA...
TCCGCCTCCCGGGTCGCCGGTGCGGCCGCTACGTTGGCGCCATGGCCACCCCGACGTACACCCTCAACGACGGCACCACGCTCCCGGCGATCGGCTTCGGCACCTACCCGCTCAGGGGCGACGACGGCATCACCGCCGTGGTCAGCGCGCTGGAGGTCGGCTACCGCCTGCTCGACACCGCGGTGAACTACGAGAACGAGCGCGAGGTGGGTGAGGCGATCCGCCGCTCCGGGCTGCCGCGGGACCAGATCCAGGTCGCCAGCAAGATCCCCGGCCGTCACCACGCGTACGACGACGCGGTGGCCAGCGTCCATGCCTCGCTGGAGCGCCTCGGGCTCGACCACCTCGACCTCCAGCTCATCCACTGGCCCAACCCCAGCGTCGACAGGTACGCCGAGGCCTGGCGGGCGCTGGTCGACCTGCAGAAGGAGGGTCTCGTCCGCTCCATCGGCGTCTCCAACTTCACCGAGGCCCACCTGACCCGGATCATCGAGGAGACCGGGGTGACGCCCTCGGTCAACCAGATCGAGCTGCACCCCTACTTCCCGCAGGGCGCGATGCGCGCGGTCAACGAGCGGCTGGGCATCCGCACCGAGTCCTGGAGCCCGCTGGGCAAGCGGCAGGCGCCCTTCACCGAGCCTGCCGTCCGCGCCGCCGCCGAGAGGCACGACGTGACCCCCGGGCAGGTCATCCTGCGCTGGCAGGTGCAGCTCGGCTCGATCCCGATCCCCAAGTCGGCCACCCCGGAGCGGCAGCGGCAGAACCTCGACGTCTTCGGGTTCTCGCTCAGCGACGAGGAGGTCGCCGCGATCACCGGGCTCGGCCGACCGGACGGGCGACTCTTCGGGGGTGACCCGGACACCCACGAGGAGCAGTGATGCCCGCGACCCCCTACCTGCGCATCGACCTGGCCAGGCTGCGCCACAACATCGCCGCCGCGGCGGACCTCACCGGGCCGGCAGGCGTGGCGCTGCGCCCGCACGTCAAGACGCACAAGAGCGTCGAGGTCGCCCGGCTCCAGGTGGCTGCGGGGGCGGTGGGCATCTCGGTCGCCACCGTGGGCGAGGCGGAGACGTTCGCGCGGCACGGCTTCGACGACGTCTTCATCGCCTACCCGCTCTGGCTCGACGACGTCTCCGCCGGACGGCTGACGGACCTCGCCGGTGACGCCCGGGTCGCGATCGGCGTCGACTCCGTGGAGGGCGCCGCCAACGCCGGACGGCTGCTCGGCAGCACGACGGCGGAGGTGCTGGTCGAGGTCGACAGCGGTCACCACCGCAGCGGGGTGGCCCCGCAGGATGCCGGCACGGTGGCCGCCGCCGCGGCACGCACGGGCCTGGGCGTCCGGGGCGTCTTCACCTTCCCGGGCCACAGCTACGCCCCCGGCGCCCTGGCGTCGGCCGCAGCCGACGAGTCGAGAGCCCTCGGGGCGGCGGCCGACTCGCTGCGCGCGGCGGGGCTCGAGCCGCGCGTCGTCAGCGGCGGCTCGACCCCCAGCCTGGCGCACTCCGACCTGTCCACGCTGAACGAGCTCCGGCCCGGCGTCTACGTCTTCGGCGACGCCCAGCAGTGGGAGCTGGGCGCCATGGATCCGGGCAGCATCGCGCTGGTGTGCTGCACGACCGTGGTCAGCCATGCCGGCGGGCGGCTCGTCCTGGACGCCGGGAGCAAGGTGCTCGGCGCCGACCGGCCGGCGTACGCCTCGGGTTTCGGTCGGCTGCCCGAGCACCCGGACGCCCGCGTCGTGATGCTCTCGGAGCACCACGCGGTCGTCGACCTCGCGGGCGCTCCCCTCCCCCCGCTGGGTGCCCGGGTCGACGTCGTGCCCAACCACGTCTGCAACGCGGTGAACCTGGTCGGGACGGTGTACGCCGAGGAGTCCGGCGAGCTGCGGCCGTGGCCGGTCGCGGCCCGCGGCCTGAACTCCTGAACCGTCCCCCTACCATCGTGGCCATGCTGAAGCGCCCCCTCCCCGTCCTGGCCGCGGCCGCGGCCGTCCTGGCCCTGGCCGGGTGCTCGAGCGACGACTCGTCGAGCACCGCCAAGGACACCTCGCCCTCCCGCGCGGCGACCGGTCCGGCCTGCACCTACTCCTCCGACGGCCGCCAGCCGGCCAAGAAGGTCTCGACGCCGCCGGACCACGCGGCGGTCAGCGGTGACGAGGCGGTCACGATCAAGACCAACGCCGGCGAGATCAAGGCGACCCTGGACGCGAACGCGACCCCCTGCACGGTCAACTCGTTCGTGTCGCTGGCCGACCAGGGCTACTTCGACTCCACCCCCTGCCACCGGCTGACCACCCAGGGGATCTACGTCCTCCAGTGCGGCGACCCGTCGGGCACCGGCGCGGGCGGGCCCGGCTACCAGTTCGACGACGAGCTGTCGGGCAAGGAGACCTACGGTCCCGGCACGCTGGCGATGGCCAACGCGGGCCCGAACACCAACGGCTCGCAGTTCTTCATCGTCTACGGCAACAGCCCGCTGCCGCCGTCGTACACCGTCTTCGGCAAGATCGACGCCGCCGGCCTGAAGGTCGTCCAGGCCATCGCCGACAAGGGCACCGCCGACGGCGGTCCGGACGGCGCCCCGAAGGACAAGGTGCAGATCGAGTCCGTCACCGCCCAGTGAGGTCCGAGGCGACACCGTCCGGTGCCGACCCGGCAACGGGACGGCGCGGGGCGGTCACGCCCGGGCCTCCAGGATGCGTTTGAGGGCAGCGAGGTCCTTCGTCATCGCCCGCCGCATGGCGGTCTCGATCACGGGGGCGGCCAGGCGCGAGAACCCCGACGGCTCGCCGTCGTTGCGCAGCGACATGCGCGTCCCACGCGCCTCCTCGCTCCACGCATAGGTCGTGCGCATGGGGAACGGTCCCTGGGCGGTCTGCATCACGAGGCGCGATCCCGGCTCGAGCACGGTCACCTCGTAGGTGTAGGCGATCCGCCGGCCCAGGAAGTTCGCGACGAAGTCGAGCAGCGACCCCACCCGCACGGGAGCAGGGGTGCGCCACCGGACCTCTCGGATGTTGGCGTACCACTGCGGAGCGTTGCCCGGGTCACCGGCGTACGCCGCGACCTCCCGGACGGGTCGCTCGATGACGCCCTCCACGGTGACGTCCACGCGCCTGCTCACGGGCGCGGCACCTCGACGTACTCGACCGGCTCACCGAGCGCGACCGTCCGGCCCACCGTGCACAGCCGGTCCCGAACCTGCTGGAGCGTGCGCGGCATGACCTCGCGGGCGCGGTCGCCGCCCTCCCCCGGCGGGAAGGTGACGTCGAAGGTGACCGTGAGCCCGATTAGGTGACTGCCCTGCTCGTCGCGGATCTTGTGGCCGACCGACCGGGCGTCGAAGGTCTCGGGGTCGGCGCGCTTGCCGGTGACCAGGTCCACGTCGATGGCCCCGCACCCGGCGAGGGCGGCGAGGAGCAGCTCCACGGGCGTGAAGTCGGGGTCGTCCCCGGACCCGATCGGCAGCACTCCCCCACGCGCGTTGGTGGCCTTGTAGCGGCCCTTCCCGATCCGGGTCAGGTCGACGCTGCGCAGCGTGGGATCCGAGGTCTCGTCGCTCATGCGCCCAGCCTGCCAGACCGGGTCCCGGCCGGCCCGGGCTCGCGCCGTACCCTCACCGCATGCGCACCGTGTTCCGCAGCGACGACCCCGACGTGAACCCGTACAAGCTGCTGACCGCCGTGGTCGTGCCCCGCCCGATCGCGTGGATCTCGACGCTCGACGCCGACGGGATCGGCAACCTCGCCCCGCACTCGTTCTTCAACGTCGCCTGCGCGAGCCCGCCGATCGTCTCCTTCACCTCGGTCGGCGGCAAGGACACCCTGGCCAACGTCCTGGCGACCGGGGAGTTCGTGGTCAACCTGGCCACCGAGCCGCTGCTCGACCAGGTCAACGACACCAGCGCCCGCTTCGGTCCCCACGTGGACGAGGCCGAGGCCCTCGGCATCAGCCTCGAGCCCAGCGCGCTGGTCGCTCCGCCGCGGGTGGCCGACTCACCGGCCTCCCTGGAGTGCACCCTGCACTCCACCCACGAGCTCGGCGACTCCACGCTGGTGCTCGGCCGGGTGCTGGCGATCACGGTCCTCGACGACGCCCTCGTCGACGGGCACCCGGCGATGGAGCACCTGCGCCCGGTCTCCCGGCTCGGTCGGGACGAGTGGGGCCTGCCCCCGCAGGTCGTGTCGGTCACCCGACCCGCCCGCCCCGAGGACATCGGTCGGCGCTGACCTCACCCCTGCTCCTCCCCCGGTCCGGGCCGACAACCGGCGGGCGGACCCTGTGAAAACGCCCCGAAGCAAGCCCAGGACTTGCACGCCGGGCCCTGGCGCGTGAGGGTGGAAGGGACCCTGCACGCCAATCGGAAGGCGAGTCATGCTCACCCTCACCGAGAACGCCAGCACCATCGTCAAGGACATCACCTCCCAGCCCGGGCTCGCCGAGACCGCAGGGCTGCGGATCACCTCCGAGGAAGCTCCCGAGCCGACCTTCGCGGTCAGCGCGGCCGAGGCCCCGGAGCCCGGCGACGCCACGGTCCAGCAGGACGGTGCCACCGTCTACCTCGACCAGGCCGCCGCCACCATGCTCGACGACAAGATCCTCGATGCCGCCGTCGACACGGCCGGCAAGGTGGAGTTCGCCCTGGGCGTCCAGGCCTGACTCCCCGTAGCACCAGCAGACCCCCGGGCCGATTCGGCCCGGGGGTCTGCTGCGTCCTGGATCTGTGCGGGGTGACCGCGTCTCGCGGGGGGTCAGCGACCGCGGCGGCGAAGGCTGCGCCGAGCCTTCCGCTCGCTCTCGCGAGCGAGCTCCACGTCACGTAGCTGGGCCAGCTCCAGGTCGGAGTGGGCGCGCCCTTCGACGATCCCGAAGGCGAGGTGCAGCTGCGTGTTCATGGTCGATCAACCCTCTCGGCCCGGTCTCCGGGCCAGTGTCAGCGTAATGAGTAACGTCGCTTAAGCGACTCTTACATCTTAGTCGGGTGCGGGGCCGGGCCGAAGTCGTCGACGACGTGATGTCGCCCACCAGTGCGCAGCCCCGGCGGCAGTGGCCCGGCCACCGCTGGCAGGATCGCGACATGAGCATCAAGACCCGCGAGATCCAGCTGGCCGCCCGTCCCGACGGGTGGCCCACGCCGAAGGACTTCCGCCTCGTGGAGGTCGAGCTGGCGGACCCAGGTCCCGGCGAGGTCCTGGTCCGCAACACCTTCATGTCGGTCGACCCCTACATGCGTGGCCGGATGAACGACGTGAAGTCCTACGTCCCGCCGTTCCGCCTCGGCGCCCCCCTCGAGGGGGGCGCCGTGGGCGAGGTGGTGGCCTCCGGCGACGAGTCGGTCCCGGTGGGCGCCACGGTCCTGCACCAGGCCGGGTGGCGCGAGCACGCACTGCTCCCGGCCCCCGCGGTGCGGGTGGTCGACGTCGAGCGGGTGCCCGCGTCAGCCTACCTCGGCGTCCTCGGCATGCCCGGCCTGACGGCGTACGTCGGCCTGACCCGGATCGCCGAGCTCCGGGAGGGGGACGCCGTGCTGGTCTCCGGTGCCGCCGGCGCCGTCGGCTCGCTCGCGGGACAGATGGCCCGCCTGCTCGGCGCCTCGAAGGTGGTCGGCTCCGCGGGCTCGGCCGAGAAGGTGTCGTGGCTGACCGACGAGCTCGGGTTCGACGCGGCGGTCAACTACAAGGACGGCCCGATCGCGCGGCAGCTGCGGGAGCACGCGCCGTTCGACGTCTACTTCGACAACGTCGGCGGTGACCACCTCGAGGCGGCCATGTTCCACCTCAGCGACTTCGGCCGGGTCGCGATCTGCGGCGCGATCGCCCTCTACAACGAGTCCGAGCCGGTTCCCGGGCCCCGCAACATGATGATGATCGTGAGCAAGCGCCTCACGCTGCGCGGCTTCATCGTCTCCGACCACGCCGACCTCGCCGGTGAGTTCTACCGGCGAGCCGGCGCCTGGGTGGCCGAGGGGAGGCTGACGGCTCGGGAGACCGTGGTCGACGGCCTGGACCACGCCGTGGACGCGTTCCTCGACCTGCTGCGCGGCGGCAACACCGGCAAGATGCTCGTCAGGCTGTAGCCCGCCGAGCACGAACGGCGGGCCGGGAGCCTGGGCTCCCGACCCGCCGTACGCAGCGGTCAGGTGGTTACTTCACGAACACCCGGGCGCGCTTGCGGCCGGTCACGACCTTGTCCTGCGGGTCGGTGGTGGCGGTCTTCTCGGTCGACTTGCGCTTGGAGTACAGGTCCAGCGCCACCATCAGCTGGTCGTTGCGGACCATGGTGTCGGCGTACTTCTCCGCCTCGGCCACCGAGCGCGGGTAGGCGCCACGCGACCAGTAGCTGGAGCCACCGATGACCTGGAGGACACCCTCGGAACCGGAGGCGTTCGCCGGGACCTTGACCTCGACCGGCACGGTCATGGTGTCCGAGTCGGACGTCAGGGTCGCCCGCAGCGGCAGCGCCTGGCCCGCCTTGGCGCGGACCGCGTGGCCACGGCCGATCTTGACCCAGGCGCCCTGGACCTTCTGCTCGACCTTGCTGATCGTCCAGGTCGAGTGGTCGTCGTTCACCGCGGAGCTCATGGTGACGCTGTCGATGGAGACGCCCGGCACGGAGCTGAGGGCCCAGGTGAAGTCGGCGATCCCCCACGTGGCATCCCAGGTGATGTCGTAGTCCGAGGCGTACCGGTTGGCGAGGTTGATGTCGAACGGCGTTCCGTCGGCGTCCGTGCCGGTGATCTCGGAGGTGAGCACCTCCGAGCCCTTGACGATGCCGTCGAGGACGCGGTCGTGGTTGGCCAGCGCCTCGTAGAAGACTGCGGAAGCGGTGCCGTCCGGCACCGAGACGTGGCTCGCGCCGGTTCGGGAGTCGCCGTCGTAGGCCACCGTCGAGGTCACGTCCGTGGTGTCCGGGACCGCACCGAGGAACCCGGTGATGCCGGTCAGGTGGTCGTCGGAGATGGTGCCAGCCGGCGCGCCGAGGTTGGCGACCTTGAACGGCGCACCGAGCGAGTCGGGCTGGATGAACAGCGCGTCGGCCGGGTGCAGCGTCAGCGAGGTCTTGCCGGCGAAGGTCATCGGGTGACCGAAGCCGAGGACCTTGCCGTTGCAGACCGCGGTCACGGTGCCGACGCCACCCATGGTGATGTCGCCGTACGACAACGTGGCGGCCAGGTTGCCGCCCGGCACCACGGTCTCGGGACCGGCGCCCTGGCCGGCGGAGGCCGCAGCACCCATCCGGTAGGTCGCCTTCGGCAGCCAGCTGTGGGTGATGCTGTGCCCGTCGACCTTCGTGACCCGGTGGTTGCCGGCCTGCTTGAGGCGGTGGTTGCTCACGCCGGAGACGCCGGTCGGCATGCGCAGCTGAGTGAAGCCCTGGGCCGCCTGCGTGCGCGAGACGTCGGAGCTGCTCGCGATGGTGCGAGCCGCCGAGTCGGAGACCTGGACCCGGGCCGAGGCGGCGGGTGCAGTCAGGTACTTGGTCATGTCCTGGTAGGGGGTGACGCCGGCGATCCAGGACGGGCCCCAGGAGAGCCCGTAGGAGATGGCCCCGATGACGTCCCCGGTCGCCGGGTCGGTGACCGGGGATCCGGACATGCCCTGCCAGATGCCCCCGATGTCGTCGGGGTTCGGCGCGGTGATCTTGACCATGATCATGTCGATGCCGGGCGCGATTCCGTCCTCGATCGTACCGAGGTACTGACCCCCGAAGGTCTCGGGCGTCGTGCCGGAGGTGACCGACAGGGCGTTCACGGCGTCGCCCTTCGTGAGCGTGCCGGTGTACGGCGTGCACTCCGGCGCCGGCGCCGCGGACTGGGCCGGGCCCGTCGCGACAGCGGCGGCACCGAGGGCCAGGCCCAGGGTCGCCGTGAGAGAGGCCAGGGCGCGACCCCGGCGGTTGACAATGGTTGGCTTCATCGAGCCACTCCCCTTTTCCCCGAATGAGCGTGACTGACGCCCCCAGTGACCCCTAAGACGCCGTGGGCGGCCTGTTGGTTGCAGGCCCGACCCACGAAACTTTTCAGGGACCGCGCCGAACGTAGGACCGCCCGACGCCCCCCGCACGAAGACGCCGACGTCGTCACCGTTCCGTGACCTTGGCCCGCTCGGGGCGCGGCATAGGGTGTGCGGCGTGACTGCCGCCAGCCAGAGTCCCTTCCAGAGTCTCCAGCACACCGAGGCCCGGGCCCGGTTCGACCTGCTGAGCATCGCGTCGTACGACGTGCGCCTCGACCTGGCCGCCGACGACGCGACGTTCCGCTCGGTCACCACGATCCGGTTCACCTCCCGAGGCGGCGCGACGTTCGTCGACCTCAAGCCGGCCCGGGTCAACGAGATCCGGCTCAACGGCGGGGCGCTCGACGTCGACCTGCTCGAGCGCGGACGGCTCCCCCTCGACACGCTCGAGGGCGACAACGAGCTGGTCGTGGACGCGGTGATGCGGTTCCGCAACGACGGTGAGGGCCTCCACCGCAGCGTCGACCCCGCCGACGGCAGGCACTACGTCTACGGCATGTCGTTCATGGATGCGGCCCCGAGCATCTTCGCCTGCTTCGACCAGCCCGACCTCAAGGCGCCCTACACCTTCCACGTGACCGCGCCGGTCGACTGGCTGGTCGTGGGCAACGCCCCGGGCACCAGCCCGGAGCCGGGCGTCTGGGAGCTCGAGCAGTCGCAACCGCTGTCGACGTACTTCGTGACCCTGGTGGCCGGTCCGTACCACCTCGTGACCGACGAGCACGACGGCATCCCGCTCGGCCTGTCGGCCCGTGCGAGCATCGCGCGCGACCTCGACGCGGACGCCGACGAGCTCTTCACCATGACCAAGCAGTGCTTCGACGAGTTCCACCGGCTCTTCGGCATCCGCTACCCGTTCGGCGGCTACCACCAGGCCTTCGTGCCGGAGTTCAACGCGGGTGCGATGGAGAACCCGGGTTGTGTGACCTTCCGCGACCCGCTGATCTTCTCCAGCCGGGTCACCCGCGGCGTGCGCATCCAGCGGGCCACCACCGTCGCGCACGAGATGGCGCACCAGTGGTTCGGCAACATCGTCACGCCGAAGTGGTGGGACGACCTGTGGCTCAACGAGTCCTTCGCCGAGTACATGGGCAACCGCGTCACCGCCGAAGTCACCGAGTACGACGACGCCTGGACGCACAACGCCTATGCCCGCAGGCAGTGGGGCCTGGTCGCCGACCAGCGGCCCAGCACCCACCCGGTGGCCGGCAACGGAGCGGCCGACGCGACCTCGGCACTCCAGGACTTCGACGGCATCTCCTACGCCAAGGGCTCGAGCATCCTCAAGCAGCTCAACGCCACGCTCGGCGACGACGTCTTCTTCGCGGGCACCATCGACCACTTCAACCGGCACCGCTTCGGCAACGCGACCATGCACGACCTCTTCACCAGCTGGGAGGAGGCCGCCGCGCGCCACGGCTCGGGGACCGCGGCCGGGAGCCCGCTGGACCTGTCGTCGTTCACCTCCAACTGGCTGCGCACCGCCGGCCCGGACACGATCGTGCTGGACCGGGCCGCCAGGGTCGTCCGGCGCACTCCCCCGGCCGGTCACCCGGCCGACCGCTCCCACACGCTCCGGGTCGCCACCGCGGAGCTGGGAGGCAAGTGGGAGGTCGGTGCGCTCACCGTCGACTCCCCGGAGACCGCCTACGACGTGGCCGACCACAGGGCCGTGGTGCTCGACCCGTTCGAGGACACCTGGGCGCTGGTCCAGCCGGACCCCGCCACCGTGTCCGCCCTGAAGGCCCTGCTGCCGGTGACCGACGACACCCGTCTGCGCGCGGGCATCTGGAACAACGTCCGCAGCGCCTTCCACAACGCGGCGATCGCTCCCGCGGACGTGCTCGACCTGCTCGAGGCCGGCATCCCGGTCGAGGACAGCGACGACGCCGTCTTCTACACGATGCCGTGGGCGGTCTCGAAGGTCGTCCCGCTGGCGGCCGACCCCTCCGCAGCCCTGGGCCGCATCCACGCTGTGGCGCTCGACAAGGTCGGCGACGCCGCTGCCGGATCGACCCTGCAGCTCTCCGCGTTCCAGGCCGCGGTCAGCTCCGCCACCGACGCCGGCCAGCTGCGGTCCTGGCTCGCCGGCCGGGTGGTCCCGGACGGCATCGAGCTCGACCTCGACCTGCGCTGGCGGATCCTCGTGCAGCTCGCCGTGCTCGGCGAGACCGACCGCGCGGAGCTGGGGGCGGCCCTCGAGGCCGAGCCCACCGCGCGGTCCCGGGTCGAGCACTCGCGCGCGATGGCGTCCCTTCCCGACGCCGAGGCGAAGGCCTGGGCCTGGTCGCGCTTCGTCGGCGAGGTCGACGTCCCCAACTACGAGCTGTCGGCCGCTGGACTGGGGATGTGGCGCCCCGGCCAGGAGCAGCACACCGACGAGTATGTCGACCGCTACTTCGCCGACGTGCCCCGCACCGTCGACGTGCGCAGCGGCTGGGTGCTGGCCGATGCCGCCCAGGACTTCTTCCCCACCACCTCGCTCACGGAGGAGACGGTGGCGAAGGCGCGCGCGTTGATCGACCTCGAGGGGCTCGACCGCTCGATCCGTCGTCGTGTCGTCGACCTCACCGACGAGCTCGAGCACCGTCTGGCGATCCGTCGCGCGTTCCCGGTCCGGTAGGAGCAGAGAGATGAGCGGGCGACCACGCCGGCCGGGCCCCACCGTCCGGACCCGGGTCCACGAGCTCGTCGAGGACGGCGAGCGCCGGCACGAGGACCGGCTCGCGACCGAGGAGCCGCTGGAGATCCGGCTCGCCTGGCCCGGTGCGGCCGCACGGCGGGTCTGGGTGACGATGCGGACCCCGGGGCACGACTTCGAGCTCGGCGCCGGATGGCTTCTCCACGAGGGGCTGGTCGGCCCCGGCGACATCGACGGCGTCGCCTACTGCACCGACGTCGACCTGGCGCCCGAGCAGGAGTTCAACGTGGTGACGGTGCGGCTCGCCGGGCCACCGGCGCGCGACCCGGGACACCGTCACACCGGGCTCTCGTCCGGGTCGTCGGCCTGCGGGGTGTGCGGCAAGGACAGCGTGGCCTCCGCCCTCGACGTCCCCCGCGCCGACCCGTGGACCGGCGCCCTGCCGGAGCCCCCCGTCGTACGCCGGCTGCCGGGGCTGCTGCGTGAGCACCAGTCGGTCTTCTCCCGCACCGGTGGGGTGCATGCCGCCGGCCTGTTCACAGCGGAGGGCGAGCCCCTGGTGGTCCGCGAGGACGTCGGGCGGCACAACGCCGTCGACAAGGTGACCGGCGCCCGGCTCCTCGCCGGGGCGTCCCCGGCCGCCGCGTGCCTGGTGGTGAGCGGCCGCGCCGGCTTCGAGCTGGTGCAGAAGGCGATCGCCTCGGGGACGGGCTCGCTCGTGGCGGTCGGCGCGCCGACCAGCCTGTCGGTGCAGCTGGCCCGGGAGTCCGGTCTCGTGCTCTACGGCTTCACCTCGTCACGGCGTTGCGTGCGCTACACCTGACCTGTTCCCGGCGTGGGTACGCCGCAGTGTCGGTGCCGCTTCCTAGGTTGGTCGCATGCGCATCCTCCACACCTCCGACTGGCACCTGGGCCGGTCGTTCCACCGTGAGGGGATGCTCACCCACCAGGCGGTCTACATCGACCACCTCCTCGACGTCGTCGAGAGCGAGGCGGTCGACCTCGTCGTCGTCGCCGGGGACGTCTACGACCGGGCCCTCCCCCACGTCGACGCCGTCCGGCTCGCCGACGAGGCCCTGGCGCGGCTGGCCGCGTCGCGGGCCCGGGTGGTGCTCACCAGCGGCAACCACGACTCCGCACACCGGCTCGGCTTCAGCTCGCGGCTGATCGACGCCGCCGGCGTCTTCATCCGCACCGACGCCGCGACGGTGGGCGTCCCGGTCCTGCTCGAGGACGAGCACGGGCCGGTGGCGGTCCACGGCATCCCCTACCTCGACCCCGATGCGGTGCGCGAGCCGTGGGCGCTCGCCGGCCGGTCCCACGAGGCGGCGCTGACCGAGGCGATGCGCCGGGTGCGCAGCGACATCGCCGGCCGCGGCCCTGCGACCCGCAGCGTGGTCCTGGCGCACGCCTTCGTCGCTGGAGGCGCGGCCGAGGTCGAGCCCAGCGACTCCGAGCGCGACATCAGCGTCGGCGGCGTGTCCATCGTGCCCACGTCGGTCTTCGACGGGATCGACTACGTCGCCCTCGGCCACCTCCACGGCCGGCACACGCTCACGCAGAGCGTGCGCTACAGCGGCTCCCCGCTGGCCTACTCCTTCTCCGAGGCCACCCATCGCAAGGGGTCCTGGCTGGTCGACCTGGGCCGCGAGGGCGCGGTCTCCGCGGAGTTCGTCGACGCCCCGGTCCCCCGCCCGCTGGCCCGGATCCGCGGCATCCTCGAGGAGCTGCTCGCAGACCCGGCCCTCGTCACCCACGAGGACGCCTGGGTCCAGGCCGTGCTGACCGACGACCTGCGGCCGTTGCAGGCCATGGACCGGCTCCGTGCGAGGTTCCCCCACACGCTGGTGCTGGGCTTCGAACCCGCCGGGGGCGGCGGCAGCACCGCCCCGGCCGCCCGGCTCCAGGGGCGCAGCGAGCACGACATCGCCCTCGACTTCGTCGAGGAGATGCGCGGCTCGCCGGCGACCGGGCCCGAGGCAGCGCTCCTGCGGGACGCGTTCGACGCCTGCTGCGAGGACCCGGACTTCGACGTGCTGGTCTCCGGGGCTGAGGCCTGATGCGCCTCCACCACCTGCAGATCACCGCCTTCGGGCCGTTCGCGGACCGGGTCGAGGTCGACCTCGACGAGCTCTCGGCCGCCGGGCTCTTCCTCCTGTCCGGCCCCACCGGGGCCGGGAAGACCAGCGTCCTCGACGCCGTCTGCTTCGCCCTGTACGGCGACGTCCCCGGCGACCGCGCGGCCGCCAAGCGCCTGCGCAGCGACCAGGCCGCTCCGGGCGTGGCGCCCGAGGTCACCCTGGAGACCACGCTCGCAGGTCGCAGGTTCCGCATCGTCCGCTCCCCGGCGTGGGAGCGACCGAAGAAGCGCGGCACCGGCACGACCACCCAGCAGGCGTCGGTCACGATCTCCGAGCGGCTCGACGGCCAGTGGGTGCCCCTCTCGAGCCGCCTCGACGAGACCGGCCACCTGGTGACCCGTCTGGTCGGGATGAACCTCACCCAGTTCACGCAGGTGGCGCTGCTGCCCCAGGGCCGGTTCCAGGCCTTCCTGCGGGCCCGCTCCGAGGAGCGGCACCAGCTGCTGCAGCGACTCTTCCGGACGGGGCGCTTCGAGGACGTCGAGCGCTGGCTCCGGGACCGACGGATCGCCCTTCGCCGCCGCTCCGAAGCCTGCCACCAGGCCGTGGCCGACCTCGTCAGCCGGCTCAGCGAGGCGACCGACGCCGGGCTCCCCGAGTCGTGGGACATCCGCGACCTCACCGCACCCGCCGCCGACGGAACCCTGGCCGCCTGGGCGGCCGAGCTCCGTGACCAGGCGCGCGAGCGGCACGTGGCGACAGCCGCCGAGACGGAGGCGGCAACCACCGTCGAGGCCCGGGCGCATGCCCGTCTCGAGGCCGCCCGGTCACTGGTGGACCGGCGCACCCGGCTCGACGCCGCGGCCGAGGAGCATGCCCGTCTGCTCGCCGACGCCGACCGCGTCGAGGCCGCCCGGCACACTCTCGACGCGGCGCGACGGGCAGCAGGCGTGGTCCCCGTCCACCGGATGACGCTCACGGCAGCGGCTGCGCTGGGGCGGGCCGAGCGCTCGGCCGACGAGCGCTGTGCCGAGGCCGCCGCCGGCCTCGGTCTGCTGCTGGTCGACCGGGCCACGCTCGAGGACGCCGTCGCCCGCGCCACCGATGCGGTGGCCACCGTCCGTGCCGCCCTGCCCCGCCAGGACCGGCTCGAGGCCGTGCGCACGCAGATCCTTGCCGCCCGGGCGCGCCACCACGACCTCGCGGAGCGCGCGGCAGCGGTCCACGACGAGCGGACCGTCCTGCCCGAGCAGGTCACCGGGCTCCGCGCTGCCCTGGCCGAGGCCGAGCGTGCCGAGGCCGAGCTGCCGCAGGCCCGGACCAGGCTCGCGGACCTGGAGGGCCGGGCGACCGCGCTGGCGGAGGTCACGACCCTCACCGTCGAGCTGGAATCCGCCCGGACGGAGTGGCTCGAGGTCCGCGAGGAGGCGCTGAGCAGGCACGAACAGCTGCTGGCGCTGCGGCAGGCCCGGATCGAGGGGATGGCCGCCGAGATCGCCGGGGCGCTGGCTGTCGGGGCCTGCTGCCCGGTCTGCGGCTCCGCCGACCATCCCGACAAGGCGAGTCCGCTCCCGGGCGCGCCCGACGCCCCTGCCGAGAAGGCCGCCCAGAAGGCGCTCGACGACGCCAAGGCCGACGAGCACGTGCGTGACCTGAGGGTGCGCGACCTCACCACGCGACTCGCGACCGCCGTCGCCAGGGCCGGGGAGGCCGCCCCCGACGAGGTCGAGGCCGACCGGAGCCGTCACACGGAGCACCTCGCCGAGCTGACCGCGGCCGCGGGACGTGCAACGGAGCTGAGGACCACGCTCGACCACGCCTCCGCCCGCCTCGAGCGGGTCGAGGCCGACCTGCGCCGGCTCGAGCTCGACTCGACCGCGCTCGACTCGACGCTGCGACACCTGTGCCAGGAGGCGGAGGACGTCGAGCACGAGCTCGACCGCATCCTGACCGGCACCGGCTGCCCCGATCTTCCGGCGCTGCTCGACGCCCACCTCGCCCAGGTCGACCTCGGGCGGCGGGCGGTCCGGGCCCTCGACGCGCACCGCACCGCCGAGTCTGCGCTGGCCGAGGCCACCACGGCCCTCGCGTCGGCGGTGGAGGACGCCGGCTTCGGCTCGGTCGACGAGGCGGTCGCGGCCGCGGCACCGAGCGCCGAGGTCGAGTCCCTGGCCCGACGCCTGGCCGAGCACGACCGGCGGCTCGCTGCGGTGACCGCCGTGGTCGAGGAGCCGGGTGCGGAGGAGCTCGCCCGGACACCCCTGCCCGACCTCGACGCCCTGGCTGCGGACCGCAGCCGCGCCCTGGCCGCGCTCGGTGACGCCCGGGCCACCGCGAGCCTGTGGCAGTCCCGGCACGAGCGGCTGGACGGCTTGCGTGACCGGCTCGAGGTGGCCCTGGCCGAGTGGGCGCCGGTGCTGGAGTCACAGGCGCTGGTGAGCCGCATGTCGTCGTTCGCCGAGGGCAAGTCCACCGACAACCGGCTCCAGATGCGCCTGTCCGCCTACGTCCTGGCCTATCGCCTCTCGCAGGTGGTGTCCGCCGCCAACGAGCGGCTCGCCCGGATGAGCGACCGGCGCTACTCCCTCGAGCACACCGCGCAGAAGGGGGCGGGCGAGACCCGCGGCGGACTCAGCCTCCTGGTGCGCGACGACTGGTCCGGCGACGCCCGCGACCCCGCCACCCTGTCCGGGGGCGAGACCTTCGTGGTGTCGCTGGCGCTCGCCCTCGGGCTTGCGGACGTCATCACCCAGGAGGCCGGCGGAGCGGACCTCGACACGCTCTTCGTCGACGAGGGGTTCGGGTCACTCGATGCCGACACCCTCGACGACGTGATGGACACCCTCGACGCGCTGCGCGACGGCGGCCGGGTGGTGGGGGTCGTCAGCCACGTCACGGAGATGCGCGACCGGATCCCCACCCAGCTGGTCGTGACCAAGTCCCGCCAGGGCTCGACGCTCTCGCTCTCGCGCTGACCTGGCCCGAGGTCTACGCCTCAGTCCCCGAGGATGATCACCCGCGCGACCAGCCCGTCCCGCACGCGGTAGGCCACCACATACCCCCGTTCGACGCCGCCGGTCCGCACGATCTCGTGGTCGACGACCCAGTCGTGCTCGCGCATCCGCTGCCGGATGTCGGCGTGTGCGTCTGGGTGGGTGGCGAAGAGCCGAGCACAGCGCTCGCGCATCTGCGCGTGCCCGGCCATCAGCACCTGGCCGTCCCCGTCCACGATCTCGGCGTCGATCGTGTAGCAGGCGACGAAGGCGTCGACGTCGTGGGCGTTGTAGGCGGCGACCTGGCCGAGGACGGGGTCGTCCATGCCGACCGTCATCGGATCCCCACGACTGCGACGCCGGGCACGTCCAGCCAGGACAGCTCGCCACGAGCCCGGTTGACCCAGGCGTCGGCACGCTCGACGGCCCTTACCCACGAGACGGGTGTGATGCCGCGCCCACGCAGCAGCCCGTCGGCATGGGTCCAGTCCGCCGCGCAGGCCGTGGGCGCCGAGCTCCACGTCAGCTCGAGGGCCCCGATCCCGTCCCCTGCCGGCGCTGCGTCGGTGGCCGCGGTCTGGAACAGGTGGTACGCCGTGAGGGCGCAGCTGATCAGGGCCTGTCCGCGTGCGGGGTTCGAGGTCACCGCCGCCTGCGGGGTGTCCCGGCCCGCGGTCCCCAGTGCCTGGAGACCCGCCTCGAGGCTGGCCCACGCCACGCTCCACTCGCGGTTGGGTCGCCAGGTGACCTCCGAGGGCCGCGACCAGACGAGCACGGCGGTGCCCGGCAGCAGCAGGGCAGGAGGCACGCCGACCCGGGCCCGCAGCCACGACACCTGCGCGTCGTGCTGCACCAGGCGCCGAGGGTGGCCGGGGGCCACAGTGCTCCAGACCGTGCTGCCGCTGTTGACGAGGAGCACCGGGCCTCGGTGCGCGTCACTGGTGCAGGCGTGCAGGCCACGCACGGGGGGGCTGCCGGCGGGAACCTGCCGGCTCAGGTGCA
>Ga0308176_10001131_pt1 | contig 16735 bp, 16 predicted proteins | sample PhyCR2_3_FD_203890 | JGI IMG/M metagenome (GOLD analysis project Ga0308176, IMG submission 203890) | Soil microbial communities from UC Gill Tract Community Farm, Albany, California, United States - DLSLS.C.R2 | ecosystem: Environmental > Terrestrial > Soil > Agricultural land | place: USA...
CCGCGATCCCGAATGTCAGCGACTCATAGTGAACATCGGAAAACCCGGCGTACTGCATGCGGCTCACCAATTCTTCTTCCGGGGGAAAGTGGCTGACAGATCGCGGCAGGTATTCGTAGGCCGTGCGATGGCCGCTGACTATCCCCCCGACGATCGGCAGCAGGTAGTGGAAGTACGCATGATAAGCGGCGCGCACGATCGGCATGCGAGGTGTGGTGAACTCCAGGACCACCAACCGTCCTCCGGGCCGTATGACGCGTCGCACCTCTCGCAATCCCTCATCCAGCTCCGCCAGGTTGCGCGCCCCGAAGGCGATGATGGCGCCGGCGATGCTGGCGTCGCCGAGTGGGAGGCAAAGCGCATCCGCAACGATGGGCGACGCGGTGCCTGACGGCGCCTTGCCACGTCCCGCGCGGAGCATTGGTTCCGCGAAGTCGGCCGCCATCACCCGGCCGCTGAATCCCTCCGTTCGCGCCAGCGCGGCTGCAACATCCATCGTCCCTGCGCACAGGTCGAGATAGGTACCCGTCGGGTCGCGTTCCCACCCCAGCGCGGCGATCGTCTTGCGGCGCCACTGGCGATCGATGTTGAGGCTCAGCAGGTGGTTCAGGAGGTCGTAGCGAGGCGCGATCTGCTCGAACACCGTGCGCACGTACTCACGTTTCTCCGCGCCACCCGCGGCTGCGCCTGCGGCCTCGGAGGGACCGTTCAGATTCCTGCGTGCTCTTGGTGGGGACATCATCCGCGAAAGCTCATTCGCCTTTCCCGGCGCGGCAAGCGCGCGAGCACATCCATGCTGGCCACTGCGCGGCACTGGGGCTAGTTTGCTCGCGCGGCCGAGCCGCCAAGCATGAGCTCCTCTCTCGATCTCCAGAATCTCCCCGACGCCGACGTCGTCACCCTTGCGCAGCAGGGGCGCGAAGTCGCCTTCCGCGAGCTGATCCGGCGCTATGAGCGACCGGTGTTCTCGCTCGTCTATCGGATGTGCCGGGACCGCACGCTGGCGGAGGATCTCTCCCAGGAAACCTTCATAAGGGTCCTGAACCACATCGACAAGTACGACCCAGCGTTCAAGTTCTCGAGCTGGCTGTTCAAGATTGCCAACAACCTCGCGATCGACCACCTCCGGCGCCGGCGCGTCGCGACGATCAGCATGGATGGCGCGCCCGATGCGACGACCGCGTCGCAGATCGAGGCGACGTCGTTCGAGCTTGCATCGCATGGGGAGTCGGCACTCGATGCGCTCGAGGCCAAGGAGCTCGGAAGTGCGATCGAGCAAGCCATCTCCCGGCTTCGCCCTGAATACCGCGCCTGCATCATGCTGCGACACGTCGAGGATCGCTCCTACGAAGAGATCGCTGCGACCCTGGATCTCCCCCTTGGTACAGTAAAGACCTACATCCATCGCGCCCGGCACGAGCTCCGCAAAGCCCTCGAGGGTGCGCGATGACGCACACCGTGCGCGTGCCGTTGCTCACCTCACCCATCGATCTGGCTGAAACCACGGCTGAGCCCCGCCCGTACCACGCGGTGGAGGAAACATTGTGATCAATCGCCATCTGCTTCCCAACGAAATTGACCTGCTTGTCGACGGCGACGTCGGCTTCGGCGTCGCGCCACTTCGGTCGCATGTTCGCCAGTGCGCCGAGTGTCGCGCCAAGGTCGATGACGCCCTCGTAATCGTGAACGCGCTCGAGGAGATCCCCCATCTCGCTCCCTCGTCGCTGTTCGCAGACCGAGTGATGTCACAGGTTCAGGTATTCCAGCCCTGGCACGTCGCGGCGCGCGACACCGCCAGCCGGTTTGTCCCGCGCTCCATCCCCGCGCGAATCGCCGCAGGCACGATCGGGGTCGTAGCCGCCTCCGTGCTGGGCATGGTCTCGCTCTGGATCGGAAGTCGCTTCGGCGTCCTGACCTTTCTCTCCGGCACTGCTTTCCAGCGTGGGCGCGAGATCGCCGCCAGCGTCGCTGAAGCACTGATCGGAGCGGCATTCGGGCCGGTTGCGCTGGGCGTGTTCCGCGCGATGGGAACTGCAGGGCTGCTGGTCTCGACAATCATTCTTGCCCTTGGTGCGACCGGCGCAGTGTTCGGTGTCCGGCGTCTCGCCACGGCTTCTTCCCGCCGCTCCGGAGGTACCTGATGCGAGTCGCATCCTGCAGCCTGCTGCTCACGATGTCCGTCCTGAGCGTACCAATCGCGGCGCAGGTTCGCGTGAAGGTCGCACCACCGGCGCCGCCGGCGCCGGCAATTGCACACGCTCAGGCGCAGATGCATGCCGACTTCAACGATCGCGGCGCCTGGCTTGATTCGCTCGACGAAGGCGAGCTGAAGCTCCTCACGGATAGCATCACGCTGCTCGCGAACGAGATCGCAAAGGCGCAGATCGCTGGCCTGGAGGCGGGCAAATTGGGGAGCCTGCAGGGCCGGCTCGGTGCGCTCGAGGGCCGGCTCGGCGCATTGCACGGGCGGCTGGGCGAATTACAGGGCCAGCTCGGCCGAGTGGATGTGCGTGTTGGCAACCTGCCGCAGCCGAGGACGGCCGAGCTCAGGCACCCGCTCTCGCCTAAGGAGCTCAGCAGGCTGCTGAAGCAGGTCGGCAGCGACCCGCACGGCGCTGAGCTGCCGCCGCAGGACAGCATCAACATGGGCAATCTCACCATTGCCAACGGGACGGCCCTCGGCCGCATCGCGACACTCGGACAGCTCGACGTCTTCGGTACCGTGAACGGCGACGCAATTGCGCTCAACGGCGACATCATCGTTCACAGGGGCGCCCACATCACCGGTGACGCGCTCGCGATCGGTGGTACTGTAAGGCTGGACGGCGGCACCGTCGACGGCGAAATGCGCTCGCTCGATCGCGCGGTGGTGCCGGCCGCGGCAACGGCCGCTTCATCCTCCGGGTTTCTTTCGATCCTCGACGAGCTGCAGCACGTGATGGGTGCGCTGGTGGTGATGGTGCTGCTCGGATTCGGCGCGATGGTCTTCGCCGAAGAACGACTGCGGATAGTATCATCGGCGATCGAAGCGCGGTTCGGCCGCTCCCTGTTCGCCGGAATTCTTACCGAGGTGTCGTTCATCCCGGCGCTCGTCCTGGCCGTCGTGCTCCTTGTCATAACGATCATCGGGATCATCCTGCTGCCGGTCGCGATCCCGGGAATGTTCGTCCTCGGCGCGCTCCTCACGGCACTCGGGTTCCTCGCGGTTTCCCGGGTTGCCGGGCAGGCGCTCACGCGGCGCGCTGCGACGGTGAGCGTGCGCGGTGCTGAGTTGCGGTCGATGCTCGCCGGCTTGTTCTTCTTCTTCGGATTATGGCTGGTCGCCGCGGTGCTCAGCTGGGTACCAGTACTCGGCTCGCTGCTGCACGCCCTCGCCTTCGTCGTGACCTGGGCCGCGGCAACCGTCGGCCTCGGCGCCGCCGTCATAACGCGCGGTGGCGGACGGCCGACGACCGCTCCGGTCGTGGCCGCGCCCGCAGGGTCCGAGCTCGGCTGGCAAACCCCGACACCAATCAGCGGTATCGCCGCGGCTCGCCGTCAGGCGACCAACACACCAGAGGTCTGATGCGGCCTACGACAGTCTCCCTCGCACTCGCCGCGGCACTCGTTCCCGCAGTGGCGGGTGCACAGCAATGGCGAACGATCGAGTCGGCGCGACAGCTGACCGGCACGGACGCAACCACAGTCAGCGTGACGTTTGCTGGCGGCAAGTTCGAGCTCGCCCCACTGCCAGGAAAGCTTCTCTACCAGATGCAGATCCACTACGACGAGCAGGCTGCTGACGCCGTGCACGAGTTCGACGCGGCCAACCACCAGCTCACGCTCGGGATGAGCCACGCGAACATGGGGTGGCGTGCGCTCCGGGCGATGAAGAACGATGAAGGTGGCCGCATGACGCTGGGACTCAATCCGGCGGTTCCGATGGACCTCACGCTGGAGTTGGGCGGAGCGGAGGCCGAGGTCGAGCTGGGTGGCATGCGCATCAGGAACCTCAAGCTTCAGATCGGGCTTGCCGGCAGCCGCGTGAGCTTTTCGTCGCCGAACCTTGCCGAGATGGAAGCACTCTCTCTCGATGTCGGGCTCGGCGGGGTTCAGTTGGAAGACCTCGGGAACGCGAACGTCGCGCAGATCAACATCAGCGGCGGAATGGATGGCATCAATCTCGATTTCGGCGACCGCGTCATGCGCGACGTGAAGATCAACGCGGACGTCGCATTTGGGGGACTCAAGATCCAGATCCCAAACTCGGCCGGGGTGACGATCAAAGCCGAGACGAAGCTCGGGAGCTTCAAGCCGCAGGGATTCACGAGAGTAGGGGACGCGTGGGTGACACCTAACTGGGACCAGGCGTCGACGCATGTGACCATCGTCGCGAATACCGCGCTCGGCGGGCTTCAGGTCGACCACGCAGGGCCCTGACGCGCTGGCCCGCTGATTGCCCCCTGTCGGGCGCATGAAACGGGATCCTCTGACAGTTGGTGGATATCGCGTCTGGCCGTTGATGAAGCAGACGGGCCGCGAGATCATGGACGACAACGTCCTCGGCCTCGCTGCACAGACCGCGTACTACTTTTTCTTCTCGCTCTTCCCGCTCCTGCTCTTCGTCGCGCCGATGCTGGCACTGGTCGGCAACAAGCAGCAGATGGTGAACTGGCTCGTCGGGCATCTCGCGGCAGCCGTCCCGGCGAGCGCAATGAGCCTCGTGCAGGGAGTGGTCAAGGACGTCGTGCTGAGCCCGAGTGCGCCGGCCGCGATCTCAGTCGGCGCGCTGCTCGCAGCCTATGCCGGATCGAACATCTTCGGGGCGCTGATGGGGGCGCTCAACACGGCGTACGACGTCAAGGAGACCCGCCCCTGGATTCGCCAGCAGCTGCTGCGGCTCGCAGCGCTGGTCGTTGCCGGGCTCGTGATGATCGTCGCGACGGCTGTCATGCTCGGCGGCGCACAGATCGCCGATTGGCTGGGCAACGCGCTCGGATTGAGCAGCGCGTTCACGCAAATCTGGAAGGTGGTCCAGATCCCGCTCGCGCTGGCGATCCTCGTCGGCGCCGCATGGCTCGTCTACTATTTCCTGCCTAACGTCAAGCAGCGGCCGATGCACGTTCTCGTCGGCGCGATGGTGGCCACGGTATTGTGGGTGGTCGTCACGCTCGTCTTCCGCCTGTACGTCACGAACTTCGCGTCGTACAACAAGACCTATGGCGCGATCGGTGGCGTGATCGTGCTCCTCACCTGGATGTACCTGTCGATGCTCGTCCTCCTCTCCGGTGGCGAGCTCGCGTCCGAGATCCACTGTGGATCCGCCCGCGCCGAGCCGGAGCGCGGAGCGAGCTACGCGGGGCGTATCGGCACGCAGGGGCGTCCGGGGGCGCCAAGCACGGAGCGCATCGAGCGCGCCCAGCCCTTAGCGGCGCGCGGTCCTGAGTAGGACGGTCGCGTCGCGGCCGAGCCCGAGCAGCGCGGCAGCATTGCCGTCACGCACCGCAATCTCGATCAACCCGCTCGACCCGACGAGGGCCAGCGGTGTGCCGGGCGCGACATCGGCGTAGGTGCGGAGGACCGGGAGCCGCAGTGCGCCCACCTCGACGACACCGCCATGCGCGGCGAGCAGGTTCGTGACCGCGTTGCCGAAGCGGTCTACCGTTATGACGACCCCCTCGATTGCGCCGTCGGCGACTCGTCGAGCCTCACGGGTGCGCCGGATCTCGGGATCGACGACTGGCAACCCGAGCGCGTCGAGGGGCGAGCCGGCGGCAAGGAGCGCGGCCGCCGGGGCAAAGACGTCCCGGCCGTGAAAGGTCGGCGCCGCTCCCGAGGGTACCGGGAGCTCGACTGCCTTCGCTCCGGCGAGCAGGAGTGCCGGCGAGAGGAGCCCGTTGTCCGGCCCGACGAGGAAGCGGCCGTCGCTTTCCACCGCCAGCGGCCGCCGCGCGGACCCTACTCCCGGATCGATGACGGCGAAGTGCACCGTGCCACCCGGAAATTTTCGCCAGTAGCGCGCCAGCGCGAGCCGACCCGCTTCGATGTCGTGTGCCGAGACGTCGTGCGCGACGTCGATGATGATCGCTTCCGGCGCGCGCGACATGATGGTGCCCTTCACCTCGGCGACGTAACCGTCGGCGGTTCCGAAGTCGCTGAGGAGGGTGATTATCGGGCGCATCTCAGACAGATCTGCGCTTCCAGCCCCCAGCGCGCCAGAGGCCCATCATCGCGATCGCCCGGCCGACGGCGGTGAGCGAGATAGTCCACCACAGCCCTGACGTCCCCCATCGGGCGACGCTGAGGAAGGCGAGGGGGATGCGGAGGGCAGTGATGGACGTCGAGGTGATCATCGGCGGGAAGGTGGCGCCTGCCCCGCCTAACGCGCCCTCGAGGACGATTTCGGCGGTGATGAACAGCTGCGACCAGGCGGCGATCCGCAGGTAGCGCGCCCCCTCGGCGACCACCCGCTGGTCGGCGGTGAAGAGGCCGGCGAGCTGCTCGGCCCACAGCGACTGGGCGGCGAAGACGACGACACCGACCACGCTCACATAGCCGACCGACACCCATCCGGCGCGCTCGGCCCGCGCGGTGTCGCCGGCGCCGAGACTCTGCCCGACGATTGCCGCGACCGCCGCCGCCACCCCGACGCCGACCATGAACAGCCAGCTCTCGACCCGGTGTCCGATGCCTAACGCGGCGAGAGCGGGAGTCCCGAACGGCGTCGCGACGCGGGCGATGACGACGTAAATCAGCGAGAAGAACACTCCAGTCGCCGCGGTCGGTAGGCCGACACGAACGATCGAGATCATCGCCGCCCGACGGGGGGCGCCGATCACCAGCATTCCGCGGCGGCGGAGGATCACGAGCCCGATCGCGAAGACCACCGATCGTGTCGCGAGCGTTGCGATCGCGGCGCCGCGGATGCCGAGCATGGGAGCGCCGAGCAAACCGAGGATCAGCACCGGATCGAGGACGAGCGTCGCGGCGACGGATGTCGAAAGGAGCAGGAAGGGCGTGCGCGTGTCGCCGGCCGCGCGGAACGTGGCGTCGACGACGAAGAACCCGAAGATCAGGGGCGCACCGAACAGGTAGGTGCTCAGGTACTGCTTGCCGAGCGCGGTGACTTCCGGCGGTGTGCCCATCAGCGCGAAGAGCGCGGACAGCAGTGCCAAGCCGACGAGCGCAACGACCGCCCCGAGGGCGAGGGAGAGGAGGAGCGCGTCACCGCTGGTGCGCGCGGCGTCCCGCGGCTTGCCTTCCCCGTGGCGGCGGGCGGCGACCGCGGTCAGCCCGACGCTCACCATCTCGGCGATCGACACGATCAGCCAGATCCAGAAGATCGCGGCGGTGACGGCTGCGAGCCCCGCCGAGCCGATCCTCGTGCCGACCCAGTAGGCGTCGACCGAGGAGAAGATCGTCATCAGGAGCATCGAGGCGACGGCGGGGAGCGCGAGACGCACGATCGTCCTGCCTAACGGTCCGTTTACCAGCGACCGGCCACCACTTGCCGCAACGTGCTCGGCGGTGATGTACAGCGTTCCGCCGTCGTGCGGCTCCATCGGGAGCGCGGCGGCGGAGCCATGCTCCACCGCGCGCGCGTCACCGGCGCCCGGCGGCGCAGCCATCAGAGACCGGGCGAGCCCGCTCCAGCGACTGCAGGCGCGCCGGCAGCGACAGCGACGGCAATCCTGCCTAACGCTGCGGCGGGTGCCGACCGCGGATCGGCGACGACGATCGGCGCGCCGGTGTCTCCGCCCTGCGCCACGTTCGGGGCGAGCGGGATCTGGCCGAGCAGCGGCAGTTCCAGCTCGTCGGCGAGGCGCTGCCCACCGCCGCTCCCGAAGAGCGCGGTCGGCTTGCCGCAATGCGGGCACTCGAGCCAGCTCATGTTCTCGACGATCCCGAGCACCGGGACCCCGACGCGCTGGAACATCTTCGCCCCGCGCAGCGCATCGCCGACCGAGACTTCCTGCGGCGTCGTGACGATGATCGCGCCGTGCACGTTGGTCGCCTGGACGAGGGAGAGCTGGGCGTCGCCGGTGCCGGGGGGCATGTCGACGAGGAGGTAGTCGAGCTGTCCCCAGTCGACGTCGCCGAGGAACTGCGTGATGATCTTCATCACGATCGGACCGCGCCAGATCGCCGGCTGGTCGCGCTCGATGATGAAGCCGAGGCTCATGACCTTCACGCCATGCGCCTCGAGCGGAATGATCCGGTCGCCGATGACCCGCGGCGCTTCGTTGACGCCCATCATGCGCGGGATGTTCGGGCCGTAGATGTCGGCATCGAGGATGCCGACCTTCGCGCCGCTGCGAGCGAGCGAGACGGCGAGGTTGACGCAGACGGTGGACTTGCCGACCCCGCCCTTCCCGCTGGACACGGCAATGATTCGTCCCAGCTTGGGATACGCGACGGGAGCCGGCACCGAGCCGCGCGGTGCCTGGGTCCGGGGTGCCGCGTCCATCACCGGAAGCGAGCGTCCGCCGGAGGGGGCGCCGCCCGGCGCGTTCGCCATGCTGCGTGGCGGCGGTGTCGCGCCGGCGGTGGCGCGTTCGCTCGAATCCTTCACGTCGAGCCGGACGTCGGTGACCCCCTCGACGCGCTCGACGGCCTGGCGGATGTCGCGGACGATCGTCGCATCGTCGGCCGGCGAGAGGAGTACCGTTAGGCGGACCTTGCCGTCGACGGTCGTCGCGAGATCGCGGACCATCGCCGCATTCAGGACGTCGGTTCCTGCGCGCGGACTTGCTATCGAAGAGAGCGCGTTGACGACGCGCTCCTGGAGATTCTGAGCCATCAGAAGTTCGATCGGATCGAGGGACGGCAGGCACCGGGCCGAAACCCGCGCGCCTCCCGACCTCGTGACGCGGAGCAGTTCCGCACCTCGCCGCGAGATGCTCGAAAGCTAACGGCCCGGCGCTATCCCCGCGTGGGCGCGCCGGGCAGCGTCAGCTCTCGACGGCTGCCGGCTGCGACTGGGCGAGGTAGGCGCGGGCGGCGTTGACGACGTTCTCGCGAACCGACTCGAGCGACCCCGGAACGAGCGCGCCGGCAGCCTTCGCGTGGCCACCGCCACCGAACTGCTTCGCGAAGCGGTTCACGTCGACGACGCCCGTGCTCCGGAAAGAGACCTTCACTTTCCCATGGCCGAGGTCGCGGAAGAACAGGGCGAGCCGGGTGCCGGACACCGAGCGCGCGTGCTCGACGATCCCGTCGAGATCCTCACTGCGGACCTCATGGCGCTCGAGTGCGCCCGAGGCAACGGAGATCCAGGTGATGCCGTGCTCGCGGTCGATCGCGAGTGTCTCGAGCGCCTCGCCGAGCAGCTGCAGGCGGCCGATGGGTGCCGACGCATAGATGCGCGTGTACATCTCCTCGGGGTCGACGCCCGCGGCGAGGAGGGCAGCGGCGATCGCGTGACAGCGCGGCGTCGTGTTACTGAAGCGGAACCCGCCGGTGTCGGTGAGAATCGCCGCGTAAAGCGACTGCGCAATGGGCGCGGTGAGCTCGAGGCCGAGCACGGCGGCGAAGTCGAACACCAGTTCTCCCGTCGCGCACGCGGCCGTGTCGCTGAGGGTGATCTCGCTCGGCGGCTCGTCGCTGGGCAGGTGATGGTCGATCACCAGCTTCGGGATCTTCAGCTTGCGTACCGTGTCGGCGAGGGTACCCAATCGCTTGACGTCGCTGATGTCCTCGACGATCAGGACGTCGGCGTCGCGGAGCGCCGAGGCACCCTCCGGGCTGCGGTCGACGACATCGTTCCCGAGAAGGAAGCGATACATCGTCGGCCAGGGGGTCGGGTTGACGATGAACGGCTTCAGGCCGAGCTGCGCGAGCAACCGAGCGAGCGCGGTACCGGAGCCGCAGCCGTCGCCGTCGGCGTTGATGTGCGTGGACAGTGCGACGCGCAGTCCCGGACGCAGCTCTGCCGCGAGGCGCGCGATGTCGGCGCGGCGTGTGTCAGCGACGTTGAGAAGAGTGGACAGTGGCACGCGCAGAGAGTGTTGGTGGAACGGACGCGGCGCCCGCATCGCTGCGGGCGCCGCGCCATCGTCGAACGTACCGCGATCAGGCCGTGGTGTTACCGGTCGTTTCGACGCGGCCGATCTTCGAGTGCGTCTTGCCGTACGCGAAGTAGATGACGAGGCCGATCACCATCCAGATGACCAGTCGCTCCCACGTCTGGCGCGGGAGATTCCACATCAGGTAGCCGCACGAAAGAATGCCGAGAATCGGCACCAGTGGAACGAGCGGGGTCTTGAAGGGGCGGTGCAGGTCCGGGCGCTTGTAGCGAAGCACGAGGGTGCCCGCGCAGACAATCACGAATGCCAGCAGCGTTCCGATCGAGACGAGCGTTCCGAGCTCCTCGATTGGGAGGAAGCCTGCGGGGATCGCAGCGACGATGCCGGTGAGGATCGTCGTCACGTACGGCGTCTTGAAGCGCGGATGGACCTTGCCGAATACAGCAGGGAGAAGTCCGTCGCGCGCCATCGCGAAGAACACGCGTGGCTGCCCCATGAGCATCACGAGCACGACCGACGCGAGTCCGAGAATGGCGCCGATGCCGACGAAGTAGTTGAGCCACGCCAGACCTGGGCCGGCTGCGTCGAGCGCGACCTGCACCGGGTTCGGAACGTTCAGCTGCCTGAAGGGGACGAGTCCCGTCATGACGAGCGCCATCAGGATGTAAAGCACCGTGCAGACGGCGAGCGAGCCGAGGATTCCGATCGGCATGTCGCGCTGCGGGTTCTTTGCTTCCTGTGCGGTGGTGGACACCGCATCGAAGCCGATGTAGGCGAAGAAGATGACGCCGCCCCCGCGGGCGATGCCGCTCCACCCGTACTTGCCCGGTCCCTCGTTAGGCGAGATGAACGGATGCCAGTTCGCAGTATTCACGAACATGAACCCGAAAACGATCACGAGGAGGACGATCGCAACCTTCAGGAAGACGATCACGTTGTTGAAGCGCGCGGACTCCTTGATCCCGATGACCAGGATGACGGTCAGCAGCCCGATGAGGAGCATCGCCGGCAGGTTGACGATCGAGCCGGTCGGGGTGAAGTGTCCGTTCGCGAAGGCGTACGGCGCGCCGGAGATTTCCTTCGGCAGGGGAATCCCGATCTTCCGCAGGAATTCCGCGAAATAACCCGCCCAGCCGACGGCGACCGTCGAGGCGCCGAGCAGGTACTCGAGGATCAGGTCCCAACCGATGATCCAGGCGACGAACTCACCGAGCGTCGCGTAGCCGTACGTGTACGCGCTGCCCGCGATTGGAATCATCGACGCGAATTCGGCGTAGCACAGTCCCGCGAAGGCGCAGGCGAGTCCGGCGAGGATGAACGACAACACGACCGCATTGCCGGCATAATTCGCCGCAGCGGTGCCCGTGAGGACGAAGATTCCCGCGCCGATGATCGCACCGATTCCAAGCAGGACGAGGTTCGTCGCGCCGAGCGCGCGCTTGAGGGAATGCTCTCCCTCGACCGTCGCCTCGTTCTGCAGGGACGCCATGCTCTTCGTAGACCACAAACCCATACCGGTTTTCTCCAGGGACGTGAGGGGACAGGCGAAGGAACGACGAGTGCCCGCCCATCGAGGTAGGGACCAACAGCGCGAGAAGTTGGGACTTTGGCCGGTCCTTTGTCAAGCGAATTTCCCCATGACACGAGGGGAAACGGCGCGCGGCGCCGCAAATCACGACGCCGCGCGCTGAGCGGGAGCTACGAGCCGACCGTCAGGAGCTGTAGTTAGGCGCCTCACGCGTGATGGTCACGTCGTGCGGGTGCGACTCGCGAAGCCCCGCCGTCGTGATGCGCACGAACTCCGTCTCGGTACGCAGCGCGTCGATGTTCCCACAGCCGACGTAGCCCATCCCTGCGCGCAGCCCGCCGATCATCTGGTACAGGACGTCGCCGACCGGACCACGATACGGGACGCGGCCCTCGATGCCCTCGGGGACGAGCTTCTTCAGCGACATCTCGCCCTCCTGGAAGTAGCGGTCCGCGCTACCGTCCTGCATCGCGGAGAGTGATCCCATCCCGCGCACCATCTTGAAGCGGCGTCCCTCGAGGAGAAATGACTCGCCCGGACTCTCTTCGGTGCCGGCGAGCATCGATCCCATCATCACGCTCGACGCGCCGGCGGCCAGCGCCTTCACGATGTCACCCGAGTACTTGATCCCACCGTCGGCGATCACGGGAACATCGCCGGCGCCTTCGACGGCGTCCATGATGGCGGTGAGCTGTGGAACGCCGACACCGGTGACGACGCGCGTCGTGCAGATCGAGCCGGGGCCGACACCGACCTTCACGGCGTCGACGCCGCGCTCGACGAGCGCGCGAGCGCCCTCCCGCGTAGCGATGTTGCCGGCGATGAGCTGCACGTCGGGGAGGAGCTCGCGCAGCTTCGCAGTGGACGCGAGCACAGCATCGGCATGGCCATGCGCGGTATCGACGACGAGGACATCGAGACCGGCGTCGACGAGTGCCTTCGCGCGCGCGAACACATCACCGCCTGATCCGACGGCGGCCGCGACGCGCAGCCGTCCGTGCTGGTCCTTGTTCGCGTTCGGGAACTGACGGCGCTTGTGAATGTCCTTGACGGTGATGAGGCCCGTCAGCTTTCCGTCGGCGTCGATCACCGGAAGCTTCTCGATCCGGTTGCGGCCGAGGATGCGCTCCGCCTCGTCGAGCGTCGTGCCGACTGGCGCGGTGACGAGGCGCTCGCGCGTCATTGCTTCGCGCAGTGGGCGGTCGAGGTTGCGCTCGAACTGCAAGTCACGGTTGGTGATGATCCCGACCAGCTTCCCTTCCCTGTCGACGACCGGGACGCCGGAGATGCGGAAGCGCTGCATCAGTGCGCTCGCCTCCCGCAGAGTCGCGTCAGGATTGAGGGTGATCGGGTTACGAATCATCCCGCTCTCGGAGCGCTTCACGCGATCGACTTCAGCGGCCTGCCGATCGATCGACATGTTCTTGTGAAGGACGCCGATCCCGCCGGCGCGGGCCATCGCGATGGCCATCTCCGACTCGGTGACGGTGTCCATCGCCGCCGAGACGAGGGGGACGTTCAGCGCAATGCCGCGCGTGAAGCGTGTCGCGGTGCTGACGTCACGCGGATGCGTCAGCGAATGCCGCGGCGCAAGGAGGACGTCGTCGAAGGTGAGCGAAGGCTCGGCGCGCACGCGCGCGTGCGGGCCAGCCTGCTCTAAACGCGACGGCCCGCTTCCGGAGCGATCCGGAGAAGCGGGCCGTGACGATGAAGGAATCGTGGTCGCCATGGCGAAAGGTAGCCGTGGCGGCCGGGTAAAGCCAGCCCGGGGGTCGCTCCGGGACGGGCCGCAAGCGGCCGGGGGGTGCCTAACGCTGGGCGCTAGCGCGCCATCCCGCGGAGCCTGCGGCGCAGCCTCGCCGGCAGGAAGAACGCCGCGGCGGAAAAGACCGCGCGCAGGTTCATGTCGGCCAGGTCCTCGGCCGCGCCCGACCAGTGCGCGAGCAGCGTCGAGCGCCCGGCATTCCCGATCAGCCGCTGCAGGGCGAGCACGAGCAGGTAGACGTCGTCGACCTCCCCGAGGAAGGGGATGAAGTCAGGGATGAAGTCGAACGGCATCACGATGTATGCGAGCGCTCCGGCGACGAGGAGCTTGTCCGTGCCGGATACCCGCGGGTCCGTCATCAGCCCGACGAGCAGCCGAAGGTAGTTGGGCAGCTGCCGGATGTAGTGCATCATCGTCTTCTTCGCGCCGCGACGCGGGCTCATCCCGCCGTCCTCGACGGGCGCCTCGTGCATCGGTGCCGCTGGGCGGGCGGCGTTCGCCGAGCTCCGACGGCTGCTGCTGCCGCGGCGTCGCGCGGTCGTTTCCTGGCCTCTTGGGCTCACGTTGACTGCTCTCCGGACCTCGGTGTTCCTGGCGTCGTCGGGGCGCTGGATGCGCTGGCCGCGGGGCCGCCGGGAGTCGGAGTCCCGGGAACCCGGGAGCCGTTCATGCCGGCGGCGCCGGCGATGTCACTCGCAACAGACTTGCCAGCAGCCGCAACTCCTTCGAGTGCGGACATCGCCTGGCCCATGAAGCCCATCGCTTTCGATATGGTCGTCGCCGACACCTTGCCGGCACGGAGGGAGTCCTCGACCGCGTCGCCGAACCGCTGGAAGATCGAGGCGGGGGGCGTGGGACGCTCGGCGTAGCGCGACTCGAGAAACTCGACATAGTCGAGGACCTGATAGCCCCGCTCGTCGGAGAGCGATTCCAGCTTGCGAATGATCCGGTCCCGCAGATGCTGTTGCATGGCTCGCTCTCCTGGGTCGTGCCGTTCTTCTCGCGCTCAGCCCCGCCAGCGCGCTCGCTTGCCGCGTGCGTCGATGTGTACGTACGGCGTGCTGTAGCGGCGACTCGTGTATACACCCATGCCGCCGCGTAGCTCCGGATGATCCTGCTCGACCATCTCGACCGCAAGTGCGACGAGGCGACTGTCAGCGGCGGTGTAGCGACCGTCGAAGTTCGCATCGATCGCGACGTCGGCAGCGTCCCCGTACTGGTGGCGGCTGTCACGCGCCGAGCGCTTCACGCTGACGTTGTGACTCGGCGTGCGGAAGCCAGAATGCACGTCGAGGGCGACAGACTCCGCATCGGCAGTGTCCCTGCCCTGCATCCGCCGGACCTGCGAGATCACGAGCTCCAGCTTGTCGAGGAGCTTCGGCTCGAGCGCCACGTAACGCGGCCACGACGACTGCCCGTCGTGGGTGAGGAAATCCGAGACACGCAGGTGTGTCGTGACCTGCAGATCGACGTCCTTCGGGCCGACCTCGATGAATCCCTCGGGCGCGTCGTGTTTGCCACCAAGCCGCTCCGCGAGGTACGTCCCGATCTTGTAGCCATTCAACGTCGCGCCGAGCTTCTCGGCGAAAGGAACGAGCACCGCAACGGTCATCTCGTTGACGACGTGCCGTTCCCCGTCGCGGAGGAGCGCGAGGTGGTACATCCCCGGCGCTTCTGGCGCGACGAGCTCCGCGCCGCTGAGTGGCAGGGGCACGCTCGCCAGCGAATCGCCGCCCGTCCGGACCCAGGAGTATGCGAGCTTCGATGGATCGCCCTCGACCTCGAGAGGATACTCGACGCGCTCGCCGGGGAGCACGACGCGAAGCTTGACCTCGCCGCTCGTGCCGAACGCGTCCGCGCTCGGCGCGATGTCGATCTGCGCGACGGCGAGCTTCTCGAACGGCTTCTTGAGGAGGGACTTCGCTGGATGCTGAAACCCGATGACGGCGATCGCGGCGCTGACGAATGCAGCGACCGTCAGCCACCCGGCGCGCGGGTGGCGCACCGGCGGGCGCGCGGTGCGACGGTCATCATCCATCAACTGCGACTCCAGCGCGCACGCCAGCCACGAGCGTCGATGTGGGCGAAGGGTCCGTGCGCGCGAGTCGCGCGATAGATGCCGCCGCCACCTGCGAGCTCCGGGTAGGCGCGCTCGACCCGCTCGACAGCGGCGACGATGACCCTGGCGTCGCGCGAGTCCACGCGGCGATCGTGATTCAGGTCGTCCATGCGTCCGTCACGGTTGTTGTCGACGAAGACATCGGCGGCATCGCCAAACTGGTGACGGCTGTCCTTTGCCCGACCACCCTTCCGGCCGACGCCCTGCGCATTGTACTGCGGCGTACGGAATCCCGACATGACGGTCATGTGCTCGACGGCGATCCCGTGCGCCTGAAGATCCTGGATCACGAGCTCCAACTTGTCAACCAGCGCGTCCTCGAGGACCATGTACTTCGGCCAGACGTTCTGCTGGTCATGCGTGAGGAAATCACGCAGCTTGAAATGCTCGGAGACCTGGAGGTCCTGGTTCTCGGGAGTGACGACGACGAAGCCGTCCGGATTCTCGTAGGCGTCGTTTCGGAGTCGCCCCCGCTCCTCCGGCCAGTAGCCGATCCGATAGGACCCGACGGTGCCTTTCACCTTCGTCTCGAAGGGGAGCAGGGTGACGAAGCTGATCGGCTGGTCGGCGGCGCTGTCGGGCAGTGAGTACACGCCTGGGTTGTGCACGGCGCTATCGCCGAACAGGCGCGTGAGGATCGGGATTGCGAAGGTGCCGCGGCGGGCCGACACGAACCGGACGCGCAGCTTGCCGCTGCGGCCGTAAACGGTATCGCGGGGTATCCCCGCAACCAGTGTTCTCGCCTCGGCGAAGTCCGCGGCGCCGGTCGCATCTGCGCCAGCGGCATTGATGCTGTCGCCGCCGGCGGTCGCGATCCCGTGGAGGGTTGCTCCACGAGCGGCGCCGTGTGCGGTACCGAGCGTGACTGCGGCAATGCCGCCGACCCAGAGCGCCCGCGTCATCGCGCGCGCGAAGTACTTCGTCTTCATCGTCTATACTCTCCCTGGTAACCAGACGGACGGCGGCGACTGAGTCACCGCCGTCTCACGGCTTTGCGTGCCGGCTGACTTCAGCCGGCTTGCCCTTGGCAAGGAGCCCCGCCGAGGCGGGGGTACAACCTGCTCTGAAGACAGTATAGACGTCAGAGAGGTAAAACTTCCAACGCTACTTACCCATGGACACCAGTGAGTCCTGACCGCTCGGACAGGTTAGTAGATGAATACAGGCGTCCCAACAGGCACCATGCGATACAACGTCTCGATGTCTTCGTTCCTGAGCCGGACGCAGCCGTGACTGGCCGCTCGGCCAATCGATGACGGCTCGTCCGTGCCGTGGATGCCGTAGCCATCGCCCATCTCGAGACGGTAGGTACCGAGGAC
>Ga0308176_10001134_pt1 | contig 16711 bp, 15 predicted proteins | sample PhyCR2_3_FD_203890 | JGI IMG/M metagenome (GOLD analysis project Ga0308176, IMG submission 203890) | Soil microbial communities from UC Gill Tract Community Farm, Albany, California, United States - DLSLS.C.R2 | ecosystem: Environmental > Terrestrial > Soil > Agricultural land | place: USA...
AATCTCACCCTCACCGCCATTTATCAATTCCGACTTCGTCGAAACGTAAGGGTGCGAGCGCGAGTTCACGCAAGCGTTCGGCGAAGAGGCCGGATAGGGTCTCTTCACGCGTGTACCGCTCCGGGCACTTCCGACGATAACGGTGCAGTGATAGTAAATGTACTGCCCTTTTTTCTTCTCGCCGACCATAGAACAACCCCAATGTCCGCACCGGATCAGCCCACTGTAAGGTCGTGTGTTGCCTTGCGATGCCCATTCTCGTGGCGCCGATCAAGAATTTCCTGGCATCGCTCTCATACGAGCCCGCTGACCAGTGGCACGTGGGTTCCTTGATACTGTTTACCGCCGTAATCGAAGGCGTCGGTGTAAATACGCTTGCGCAAGAACTTGTGCAGAGTCGCGGCCGGAATCTTGCCCTGACTCTTACGGAATCGGAATCCCTCCGCATAAGCTTTCTTCGCCAACGATTTGATCGAATACTCTCCTGTTGCGAACCATATGAAGAGGCTAGAAACCACCGGACCCAGCACTGGATCTGGTACGATCACGCGCGTGCCCTCGGCATCAATGGTGTTGACGTATCCTAGCGGTGCAAACGAAGGGAACAGACCTTGGCCGGCTTTCGTCCGCAGCCCTTTTTGAACCTCCTCACTGAGGTTGTCGATATAGTTCTTGGCCATCAGTACCTTAATCGCATGCAGGAACTTCTCATGGGATCTGGTTCTGCGGAAAACTAAAGGTTGTCGTACGCCCACTGAACTGGTTGGAATCGTTCGACAGTACCTATTTCCTCCGCTGCTCCTCCGCTGCTTCGGGGCGCGTGGCACGCGCTAGCCTGCTACGAAGTGTGCCATCTAATATAATCCTTTGTTGGAGGTTTGAATTCTTGCCAACGCTCGATCAACGCAACCATCCAGTTGCGCCAAACATACACATCAACTTCTCGTCCGCCGCGCCCTTGGGTGCAGAAGCAACGCGCAAATTAGTTACCTCTGTTACCAACGCAGAGCGAATGGTGCAGGGAGCTTTGGACCGGCTTAACCGCGCCGCCACCATCACTGGAATATATGAACAGGCTTTCAGGTTTCATCTGAAGGCCGGCCCAGACAACGGCGATGTACTCCGGCGGGTAATACTAAATCTCTCGCGCGTCCATACCGGCCTTGCTGCACCTCTCGTACTCTCTGATCAACGCGCTGCTGAAATCAAGAAATTCTTAGTAGATTACAAGAAAGATATTGAGGAGTCATGTGGCAAGAGTTACGGCGACGGTGCCTCATTGATCCGCGATCTGGTGTCCGATAATGGTTGGGGAAGCAACGTGTCTTTTTTCCAAACGTGCAAACGGACATACTATAGACAGATGCTGGCGCACAAGTACTTGGGACGGTACTTTTCTGTTATCGGGGATGCAGCCGGATCAGTCAACATCACTGGGAGTAAACAGTTCTTTGAAAGCCGTGACAAGAGACAAAGGGGACTCAACGCCGACTACACGTGGATCGTAGCCGAAGGTTTGGATGAACATATTAGGAAGGTCAATAATATCCACCTCGACTTCTCAATGTTTGAATCTTCCACAATGCCGGTCTCTTCAAGCCTGTTTCATGCATGCGTATTGACTCATGAGGCGACACACAGATTCGCCCTCACCGCTGATTTCGCCTATACCGACGATCCAGATTACGGGAGTTTGACAACTGCACAAAGCGTGAACAACGCTGACAGCCTTGCCTATTTGTGTGTTTGCTTTCACAAAGCCGCCCTGATCAAAGAGGCGATTGATATCAAGTCTGAAGTCTAACCTGCTCTGAAAGCAAGTTCTCGTGCTCCGCTGCTCCAGGGGCGCGTGGCACGGTTTCCGAATCTTATGCTTTCCGCGCGCTTTCAGCCCAGATTCAGCGGCTCTCGCACCACTCTGTCCCTCAGTTGGTCCTCCGCTGCTCCAAGGTCGTTGGGAATACTGAATAGGGATGCCGTCAGTTGGGCTCCAGTATCTCCGCGGCCCAGATGTTCCCGGTAACCTCCCCGGCACTGAACAAGACTCTGCTGCGGGTGATCGAGATCTCGAACGCTGAGTATTCGACGTTCGTCAACGAGAGCCGGCTACTGTGAAAATGTTGGACGGCGAACGGCGCACCGGAGGGGCGCTTCGTGGTTACGTCGAGCCGCTGCGCCCAGAGACAGCGAAATCCATCGCGCTCGGAGATGAAATACAACAGATTGCCGTCGGGCGACCAGCGCGGTTTGTCGTCCCACGTTTCGCCGTCCGAGATCGCAATCCATGTTCCCGGCGAAGGCGAATGGCGCAGTGCATCCGCGGGCACGAGATAGATGAGACCTGTCGATCCGGCTCCCGCCATGAACGCAACCCAACGGTCATCAGGAGAGAATTCGCCCTGCCAGAGACTGTTTTTGGGATGGCTGACGACGTCGCCGCCGAAGCCGGCTGCAAAGTCCAGAAGGCCGATATGGGCCTGCGGAAACACGACGTACAGCAGCCGCTTGGTGTCGAGAGACCAGCTTGTGGGTACCCCACAACCCACACAGAGGCGCTGCTCTGCGCCTGTGCGTCCTTTGGTGTCGAGGGACACCGCATCAATGGACCATTTCTCGCCTTCTCGCGTCGCATACGCCACCCGATTGCCGTCGATACTGATAACCGGAAACGATCTGGCGGCGTCGCCCGCCGTCAGTTGCGTCTCCGCTCCGCTGCGCAGGTCCTTCATCCAAACGTGCTGGCTGCCAGACCGGGTGGAGACGAAGACGGCTCTCTCGCCCTGGCGGGACGCCGATACGTTCGTGTCAGGAGAGGCGTCGTGCGTCAGGCGCGTCATTTCGCCGCGCACCGCACCGTGATCCGCGTCCAATGGCAAGCTCCACACGTCGATGTTGTCGTTCAGGTTTGCTAGAGCAATCACGCCAAGGCTGCGACCCTTCGGTGTAGACCGCCTTGCGGCAAACGACGGGTACCGGTGAAGCCCCGTGCCCACTGTCAGCCGGCGGGGACGGCCGGTGACCTTCCCCGTAGCCGGAGACACTTGCAGAGTCCAGAGATCGGTCGTATCGCCGAGCCTTGCCGAAAATACAACCTGGTCCTCGCGCTCGAGCCACAGACTGGGAGCGATATCGTGCTCCCCCGGCGGCGGCAACAAACCGTAGCGGTCGATGACGTCCCTGGCCGTGATTGCAACGGTGGGGGTGCCGTCCAAAGTCGCGATCCACCACTCGCCGCGCCCTACTCCGATGGGAGCGCTGAGCCCCAAAAACAAAATATGCTTGCCGTCTGGCGCCCAAACGCCATCGGTAGCACCGAAGAGCTGCGGTTGAAGCCGGGTGGGTGTCCCACCGGACGCGGGAACCACATACAACTGCCCAATCGTGCGATTCACGCCGTATAGAATCTTTTTCCCGTCGGGCGAGAATTGCGGGCGTATCCCGTTCCGCACCACCAGAGTTGGCTCGCCCCCGAGAGCGGGCATGATATATATGCCGCCGCCATCGCGCTCGGACCGGAAGGCGATCCGGGCGCCATCGGGCGAGAACGCGGGTTGGTGATCGTCCGTCTCGTGGTTTGTCAAACGCACTGCTGTCCCGCCGCTCACAGGCTGAACCCAGATATCGAGGTTGCCTTCGCCGCTGCGGTCGGATGCATAAGCGACGAGCGTCGCATCCGGAGACAGCGCAGGATCGGTTGCCAGGCCGGTATCGGCAGTCACTCTTTTCAGGACCAGGAGCGGGCTTGCCTGCGGTGATTGCATGAGCCGCCAGTTGAAGATCGCGGCGGCTACCAGAGCAGTCAGGAACAAAGCGCCAAAGAGCCATCGCCAGTTTGAACGTACGGCGACGCCCGGTGCTGCCGGCGCTGTGTCGCCCTCTTCCAACAATTCCTCCAACGCAATTTTGAGATCAGCCGCGTTCTGGAACCGCCGCGCGGGGTTCTTGCGCAGACACCGTGCTACGATGCGCTCCAGTTCGGCTGGGATGCCACCGACGACGCTACCCAACCGTTCGGGTTCGTCCTTAAGGACGGCAGCCAGAACGGAGAGTGCCGTCGAGCCATGGAAGGCCTTCCGGCCGGTCAGCATCTCGTAGAGCACGGCGCCGAAGGCGAAGATGTCGGAGCGAGTATCTACCGCTGCGCCTTGAGCCTGCTCGGGAGACATGTAGGCAGCGGTGCCCATGATCACCCCCGGCTGGGTCGCACGGAGAGTAATGGTGGGGGAATCCTCGGAATCGGGTCCTGCTAAGGTTGCCTTGGCGAGGCCGAAGTCCAGTACTTTCACGACGCCTTCGGGCGTGATCCGGATGTTGGCGGGCTTCAGATCGCGATGCACGATGCCTTTTTCGTGAGCGAACTGAAGGGCGCCAGCGATCTGCGCCGCATAATGCAGTGCGGTGGCTATCGGCAGCGGTCCTCGCAGATCCTTGCCTTCGACAAGCTCCATGATGAGCGCGCGATTTTCGACGCCGTAGATGGCTGCGATGTTGGGATGATTTAGGGATGCCAGCACCCTGGCTTCACGCTGGAATCTCGCCATCCGGTCAGCATCGCCGGCGAATGCGGCGGGCAAGACTTTGATCGCTACGTCGCGGCCCAGCTTGAGGTCGGTGGCGCGATAGACGGCCCCCATACCGCCCTCACCGAGCTTGCCGGTAATGCGGTAGTGGGCGATGGTTTGCGGCGCCGAGGCCCCTGCCGGGCCTACGAACGTGCTTCCGTTTTCGGATTCGTGGGCCAACAGCGACTCGACGTCCTGGCGAAGTGACTGATCCGTGGCACAGGCATCGTTTAGGAAAGCGGATCGCGCTTCAGGTGGAAACTCAAGGGCTCGGTGGAAGATCTCCTCAATCCGCTGCCAGCGGTTGTCGCTCATGTCGTCCGGTCCGGGTAACTCATTCTACCTTTTCGCCCGCCAAGAATTTCCGTAGCCATGCTTCCCCGAGCCGCAGGTCGCGCTTCACCGTCGCAACCGTAAGCCCCAGTGCGGCGGCGACTTCTTCCCGGTCCATGCCTCCGAAGTAGCGCAGTTCGATCACCTTGGCTTTTCGCTGATCCACCGCCGCCAAGCGGTCGAGGGCCTGATCGATCTCCAGCACGCCCGGGGCACGAGCCGGTGAAACCGCCATGCAATCGCTTAACGTCATGGGAGTCGCGGCGCCACCTCGTTTGACGGCTTGGCGGGTGCGGGCGTGATCTACCAGGATCAGGCGCATGAGCCGGGCGGCGATGCCGAAGAAATGCGCCCGGTTCTCCCATGCCACCGCCTGCGGCTGATCGAGTAGTCGCAAGTAGGCCTCGTTGATCAGCGCGGTCGGCTGCAGCGAGTCATTGGGCCGACCGCGGCGCAGGTAGGCGCGCGCGAGGGCGTGCAATTCGTCGTAGACCCGCGGGGTGAGCTGTTCGAGCGCGGCCGGTTCGCCCCGTCCCCAGGCAATCAGCAACCGGGAAACGGAGGGAGCTTCTGCCATGTCCTGCATTTTGTCAGAAAGTTTCGAATTCCGTTAGCCGTTTGCTCCTCCGTTTACGAAGGTCCTTAGTGCTCAGGTACAAAGTCGAGCGGAAACAAGGGACGGAATCATGGCGAACGCGATAACCAAACTCCTGGTGGGGGGACTCTCAGTAGTCCTGACGGCAAGCGCCGGCAATCTGAAACGGGGGCAGGCGGCGGAACCTGCAGGATCCGACGTGATAGTCTACGTCGCAAGCGAAAGGGTAGCGCCCTCCGTGCTGTTGCGCGCCGAAGTGATGGCGACGCGGATGTTCGGCGGGATTGGTGTGCGGGTTCAGTGGGCAAGCGGCCGCCGGCCGGGCCCGACGTCTGAACCGGCCAGTGCTGATTGCACGCCGCGGCAGCCGGAGGTGATCATGGTCCGGATGGTTTCGGAGCGGCCCGCGTTCGCCAGCAGCGACGCCTTTGCCGTAGCTCTTCCCTACGCGAGCGACGGCGTGCGCGTCACGGTGTTCTATGCGGAGTTGCGCGAAGCGTTCGGTACCCGACCTCAACTGGAGTCCGCGCTCCTGGCCCACGTCCTGGTCCATGAGATCACTCATGTGCTGCAGGGCGTGGCGCGACATTCCAACATCGGTGTGATGCGGGCCCATTGGAACTCCACGGAGTACTCCGGCCTGGAAAAGAGCCCCATGGGATTCGCGAGTGACGACGCCGAGCTGATTCGAATTGGTCTGCTCCGGATTTTTTGACGCTCGACGGATTCCGGGACCATTCATGCAGAGTTCCCCACCGAACGCGATGCCTCTCACGACCCCTGGAGCACCGGAGGACCAGCGGAGAAGGGAGTGCTATCGAACCAAGCGCCTACGTCATTTGCGTGGTGCTGTGTGGTAAGCGCCGCCGCCGACGATAACAAGTAGGCCAAAGACCCGCGCGTGCCACGCGCTCTGGAGCAGCGGAGGAACAGGTACTGTCGAAACCATTCCAAACCAGCTCAGTGGGCGGTGCGACAACCATTAGTGTTCCGCACCCTGTTCAACCCCGATCCAGCGGGTATTTCCGGCGTCCCGTTCCTCCGCTGATCCTCCGCTGATCCGCCGCTGGGCGCGCACTCGTTTTGGCATGAAAGCCGTGCGAGATTCCAAGACCAGCTTCCGAGCTGGTTGCGGCCTCCCGTCCCACGCCGGTTGATTGCTTCAGATGATCCTCTCAGCCCTAACAATAAACCGATTGGGCGCCGACCCAACGAAGTAGAAGGGATAGCAAGTCACAAGGGTGAGGATCTCGTGGTCGCCGGCATTCAGGACGGATACGTCGCCGGGGTCAACCACCTTTGTGGAGACGACCCGGTAACGGTACTCGGCGTTGACCGTTGTCAGCGTGACGACGTCGTTCTTCCGGATATTCCTCAACGGCCGGAAGAACGTGTCGCGGTGGGCGGCAATGCCCACGTTGCCCGCAACTCCGGGCATTCCCGTCCCGGCAATGTGGCCCGCGGCGCGCCTCAGAGCCGCCGCGGTGGTCCCCTCGACTACCATCGCGGAAAGGCCCAGGCGACGGACTTCGATGCGGCCGACCAGGGCATCGGGCAGGGCGGTGGAATGTCGCGAGACGGCCGGTGATGCCACGCTCTGAATGCGGTAGAACTCACGGAGTTCATTCCGCTGAAAATTCCACGAACCGAACGCAACAAAGCCGCAGTAACCTAGCGCCAGGACAGCGGAACTCAGTAGAATTCGCTGGCCCCACCGCAGAATTCCGTTTACCGCCGAGCGCTTGACCAGCAGCCTCATCGCTCGGCTCCGTGCTGACCCGGCGCGCCGCCGTTGGAGTACCCCGATCGGGTTCGCACAGAAAGTTTGGCCTTCCCTGTGCCGCGGGCCAATACTTTGATCGAGTGATAACCTCCTGCCGGCGCCACCGCGCTGGATAGATAGCCGAGCGTGTACTGACTGCGAATGTCCCTGGCAATGCTCTCGCAGACCGCAACCACCTCACCCAATTCGTCAGGCACGAAAGCCTCGCCTCCGGTGGACAGCGCCAATTGCCGGAGCACGGCGGGATTCTTATCGGGATCCTCGGGGTCGAAAATGCCGATTGTGAACACCTGGATATTGGATTTGTTGCCTGCCTGCAAAACTTCTTTAAGAGTGTGCGTGCTGGCGTTATCCCCGCCATCGCTAATCACAATCAGCACTTTCTTATCGCGGTTGCCGCCCGCCACCCATTCGCGCGCTTTCCATATGGCATCGTACAGAGCGGTTTTGCCGGTTGCCGGCGTGTGCGAGATCGCGTAGCTGAGATCGTCCGGAAGATTGGTAAATGGGATTTCCGTGGGCAGCCCGAGCGTCACGTTCTCATTGAAGTTGACCACGAACATCTGGTCCTCCGGACTGCTGGACTGAATGAACGTGCGGGCCGCCGTGATCACGCTCGCCAACTTCGGCCGCATGCTGCCGCTATGATCGATCACCAGCCCAACCGTAACCGGAATGTCTTCGTGGCGGAATAGCCGGATCGATTGCCGGACGCCGTCTTCGAACACTTCGAAATCCTGCTCGCGAAGGTCCGGCGCCACGCGGCCCTTCTGGTCCCGCACCGTAGCGTTCAGGACTACCAGGTCGACGTTCACCGAAACCTGATACGGTTGCGGATCCTGCGCCGCGGCAGGCCCCGCGACCAGCAAGAAAAGCAGAAGAGTCTGCGTAGCTACCTTCATGATGCCTGGATCTCGCGGTACTCCGGCTGCCACATTGCATCTTGCACCTGTTGAACAATGTCGTCAAGCGGTCCCCTGGACAGGCCCTCGGCGATAGCTACTTCGGCCACCGCGGTAGCTACCGTCATCGACACGCTACTCAGGTCATCGATGTGAGGCAGCAGCGAAGCCCCGGGATGCCGCACTGTCACCAGACTCGAGACAGCGCCCGCCGCCGCCTCGAACATCCCGTCGCTGATCCTGCTGGCGCGTGACACGATCGCGCCGAGACTCAGCCCCGGGTAGATCATCGCGTTGTTCAGTTGCGCGATCACGTAGGTCAAGCCTCTGTACGTGACCGGCGCAAACAGGCTGCCGGTCGCGATGAGAGCGCGCGCGGCGGTCCACGCTATCAGGTCCGCGGGATTCGCTTCGGCGCGCCCCGCCGGCGTGGAGAGCGCGAAGACGATCGGCCGAATAGTGTGCGCGGCCATATCCTTGATGATCGACTCCGTGAAACTGCCCGAACAGGACGAGGCGCCGATCAGCATAGTGGGCTTCACCTGGCGCACCACCTCGGCAAGCGCGACGCCGCCCGCCGGCAGCTCCTGCTTCCAGCTTTTGCTCTCCACAGCGGGCCGCGCGTAGGCGACCTGGTGTTGCGGCAGTTGTCCGGTCATATCACTGGTGAGCAACCCCTGCCGGTCCACCAACCAGAACTGCCGCGCCGCGTCGTGCTTCGAGAGTCCCTCACGTACCATGGCATCGCAGATACGATCGGCAACGCCGACCCCCGCGGTTCCAGCGCCGAAAATGACGACCCGTTGCTGGCGGAGCGGAATGCCGCAGATCCGGACCGCAGAGATCGCCGCTGCCAGGGTGATCGCGCCGGTACCCTGCATATCGTCATTGAACGCGCATGTCTGCCCACTGTACTTTTCGAGGATCCGGCGTCCATTACCCGGCGCGAAGTTCTCCCAGTGCAGCAGGGCGTTCGGAAATAGACGCGTGATCGTATTCACGTAAGTTTCGAGGAACGCATCATAGCGTTCCCCGCGGATTCGCGGATGCCGGTTGCCGATGTACGTGGGATCTGCCAGGAGTTCCTGATGATCTGTGCCGACATCGAGCATCACGGGAATCGCGCGATTCGGATCGATTCCACCCGCGGCCGTATACACTGCGAGTTTGCCGGCAGACCTTTCGATACCGCTCATACCTGCATCGCCGACTCCCAGTACCTGCTCGCCGTCAGTAGTCAGGATCAGGTCTATATCGCCGGCGCCCGCACCCAGGTTGGAAAATGCTTCTTCCATGACGTCGATGTGGTCAATCGAGAGATACACGCCGCGCGACGGACTGCACTCGTGGTGATTGCGCTGCGCGGCGAGGCTCTGCGTGACGCCGTCGAGGACTGGAATCATTTCACGCAGGTGTTCTGAGAAGAGGCGGTAGAACAGTACTTCATTGCGTGCGTGCAGAGTGGTCAAGTAGGCGTTCTTGCTCAGCGTATCCGGCAGGCGGTCATACTGAATGTAAGCGAGTTTCACTTGGGCGCCGAGCGTGCTGATCTCGGCTGGGAGCAGGCCGGTCAGGCCCAGCGCTTTCCGCTCATTTGCCGTAAACGCCGTTCCCTTGTTCAGCAGGGGCGAATTGAGGACCGCCGCCCCTCGAGACTGGGTTTGGTACGAACGACACCCCAGATCCCGGCGCTTCGTGGCGGGGGCAAGGATTGGTATCACTCTCTGTCGCATGCTCTATGACTCCTTAGAACGGGCCTTCGCGCGGCTCGCTAGTCAAAGCGGGCCGCGCGACAAATCACCAACGGACTACTGAATCCGTCTTGCGGCAGTGCGAAGCGCAAAGGCGCCGAACAAAGCCAGCATTCCGAACATCGCGATCAGCGGCAGGGGACTGGCGGTGCCCGGAAGCGTCTTCGCAGGCTCGCTGGCGGTCGCGGTCATTACCGGCGGCGGCGTCACGGCTACCGCGAGCTGCACTTCTTCTCCGGTGGGCCGGATTGCCATAATCGGAGCGCGTTTGAGCTCCACGACCAGCGGGGCATCGGCGGACTTGATCGGTTCCGCGACTTCAAGAGGGAGATCGACGGCCGTAAACAGGACCGGGACATTCGTGGTCTTGGCCAGTTCCATCGCCTTGGCCTTGGGGTACACGAATTCTTCTCCCCAGTTGCGGCCGGGATAGAACCAGGCGCGCAGCGCTTCCGGTTCGCCGGCAGCGCGCTCACGGAACGTGATCACGGTCTTGTCGGTTGCTTTGAGGCGATAGTTCGGGATAGCGAGCACGGTCGCGTAGATGGTGGTTTCGTCCTGGTTGAAGATCTGCACGATGTGGCGATCGCTCTGCGAATCCAGGATTTTGAAAACGTAGGTGCCGGCGGGCAACACACCCCAACCCTTGAGGTGGACTCCGGGGATTTCAACCGGGCCGCTAAAGGTGATCGTAGTCTTTCTGTTCCAATCATCTGCCGCAGCGGCCGGTGCAAAGACAGTTCCGAGAAGCGCGACGCAAAGTGTGGCTGTTGCTGTACCGATTAGTTTCACTGATAGTTCTCCTTGAATTTGAAATACTCGCATGAGCTGCTGTTCGCTGTGCCTCGAATCGGCCGTCGCAAACCTCGCTTGCCAGTCATAAGGGCACTCTGAAGCCCAATCGCGTGCGGCGCGCTGGATCTGCGCCAAGCAGTGTGTTTATTGTGGTTTTGGAGAGGAGGCGATTTGAGAGGAGGAGCGGGAACGACGCTGCGGGGTCATGCGACCGGATATGGTCAAGTTAGCCGTTTAGCGGTGACGAAGGGAGGCGGACTCGGTGTGAACCTGGTAATTGGAGAAAACGATGTCCAGTTCGGTGGGACCGAGCAGGAAGCTCGAAGTGACGGAGCGGACGTGCCCGGGCAGCCAGAAACCATTCACTTCGACGAAATCTTCGCGAAGTTGTGGCGTGCCGACCAAAATGGAGATACTCGTAGCAAAGCGGCCCTCGATCCGCACCGTCCCGAAGCTCTCCGAGTCCACCCACGCCTTACCCACAATCAGATAACGGCTTTTTAGCCTTGGAGTCAGCTCGAGGACGTAGCAGCGCCGTCCGGCCAGGATCTCCGCCCCGAGCAGGCGAACGCGATAGTTCGCTGCGTTGACCTGATGCTGAGCATTTTCCGGCGATGTGCTGGCGCGGGCTTCCGACGTGAGCACCGTGTTGATGATGCCGATCAACTTATCGGAGCCGGATTGAGTCACGACGGTGTAACGCTCACCATCCGGCGCGTGGTACCGCATTTCTATGCCGACCTCGGCTTCCTTGCCGAATCGCGTGTTCTGGAGCGTGTATCGCCGCGAACCTGAATACTGTTTCAGCAGGTCGTGACGGCGACCGGTTTCGGTCTCCATGCGAGCGAGAATTTCCTCACTCGATGGTGCTACGTGGTCCGCGGTGAGGCCGGGGACCAGACTGAGCGAGATGGCCAGAATCAATTTGCGTTTCATTGAGGCGCCTGATCGGCGAACCTCCTTAGTTCGAGCGTTTGTGCCGTTAGTTCCCGATCAATCGCTCCCAGGCGGGTGAGTTCGTCCTGCAAACGCGCCCAGTCGCCTGCGTCCTTCCTGGTGGCTATCGGAAGGCCGAGATCCTGGTAAAAAGCCAGAACGTTGGCACGGAGTTCTTGGGGTAACTCCTTGTAATGACCGTCCAGCTTATGCAAGAGCTTGGCGTAGGCAGCATCTGTAAGGCTGTAACTACCGGCCACGGTTGCGCCGCCTACGTCAAAATTGTCATTCGGCAGTTTAAGGCGGCCGCTGCCCACCGCGCCGAGTAGCTCGCGATACCGGTCGATCGAGGCGTTGAAGCCCGCCATGTAGAGCTTCTCAGTCTCCGGAGTTAGCGGCTGATAGGCCAGCGCCTTGAATGGTCCCGCCCTGGGTACGATGCGAAACAGCGTCGCCAGGACTCTGGACCGGAAGCCCGGCCGCCGGTAGGTTGAACCCCAGGTCTTTTCATAGCTGGAACGGGAGAGGTTGTAGAGGAACTTTTTGCGGGTGAGGCCGGGAAGTTCCTTCCGGATCTCCTCCTTCTTAAGTTGCCACGCTACTTTGGTCAGCGCCGGGAGGATCGTCCCCACGGCGCGCCGGTACGATCCAATGGCCAGATCCACATTCAGGAATACAGTCTCGAGCTTCATGCCATACGTGTCCAGAAACGCTTGTTCCAACACCCGTTTCGAGACCTGAAAGCCAACAAAATCCTTATAACCTTCGGACGCGTAGCGGCCTTTGGCGGCCTGAAACACATCGAAGGCGAACTCGGTCCTACTGTGGGACACGTGATCGTCCGCATAGGTGATGGAGTTTCCGAACTTCCTTCGAAGCTTCGGATACAGCAGCGCAACCGAGACATTTGTGGCGATGCGGTGTCCGTTGTTATCGGCCGCGAAGTGCGCCAGTGCACCCAAGGCAAACGCGTACTCGTCCAAGTCCTGTGAGTTGCGGATCAGGCTGGCGATGAAGTCGCCGCTGCGCACATAGTGCGTCAGATCGCTATAGAAGGCGCTGCCGAAGGGGTAGTAACCCAGGTCCTGAATGATGCTGCCGCCATAAGCGTAGCCATGAGCCGTTATGAGCTCGTCAGCCGTAGAGGCGGGAAAGCGTTTCACCAGCAGCGGCTTGATCCCGCTCTCCCAAGTGGAGTCGATGATGGCTTCGTGGGTCAGCACCGAATACGCAGATGCGCCCGGCGTTGCGAGGAACAGGGCGAGAGCGGTCAAACAAAGAGGGAACTGCTGAGTCTTCCTCATTTGGGAAAGACCTTGCGCTTGACGTCCGGCCAGAATTCGGCACCCAGATTGGCGGCGAAATCGAAGCCGAGGGTCATGCTGCCCTGGAGCATGCCCAGCCGAACCGTATTCAGGCGGTCCGGATACCACTGGTTCGAGAGGAACGCTGCGCCATACGCGCTGCCGAGGCGCCACGTGGAGAGCGTCTCGCCACCGGAATCGGTACGCGTGAGAAGCGTCTCGCGCAGCGCGTGCCCCACTCGCCGCCAGCCTCCGGCGCCCGAGCGGTAATAGCGGGGATCCTGGTGCAATGCGGTGTCGAGACCAAATGCCAGGGTGCTGTGAATACCCGACCAGGCGGCGGTGGAAGCGAAGCGCTTTCCGTACCCCGCGCCGCCCTTGCCCCACTCGGTTGGCGTATCGAGGGTCTGCAAGACGCCGGCGTAGGCGGCGAAGCCGGCGATCGCCATCGGGCGGTAGGTGCCCTCGGCGTGATACTTCAGCTTGCTTTGCCAGTTGAGCGGTTCGGTGGTCTGGGACAGGCCGGCAAAGGGAAGCGCGGACGCGAGCGCGAATGCCAGGCGCGTACTCACAACGTTTCCACGGGTTGCGGCTTCAAGGCCACGTACAGGCCGGCGAGCGCCGCTATGCAGGTGAAACTCAGCAACAGGAATATTTTTATAATCAGCACTAAAGGGCTGAACACGACGGCGACGCACAGGAAAGCGGCAGCCCAGAGAAACTCACGCAAGGCGACGGCCCGTTTGACCACCACCAAAGCGCCGGCGAACACTAAAAGGTTCACTACAATCTCGTAATCCCAGGCGAAGCGCGCAAACAGGGAACCGGTCAGCAGCACGGGAAGCGAAATCCACTTGAAGATCGTCACCGACATTTCGGACACCATTCCTTCTTACGAGATACGCGCAGAGGCCCACCGGGTAAGGTGGGCTCTGCGCATCAGTCTTTCTACTTCGCCTCTGGCAGCGCTCAGGGCCTCACTGACCAGCCACGATGACGGCAGGTTGCATGAGGCCTCCGATGATGTCACCCGATACCACCAGTTCGACCCGCCGATTCTGCTGGCGGCCACTAGCGGTATCATTCGTGGCTACTGGCAGGGTCTCGCCCAAGCCTTTCGCCGTCACGGAAGCTGCCGGAATTCCGGCGTTCGTCAGGTAGTCGCGGACCGAGGTCGCACGACGTTCTGAAAGCTGTTGATTGGAAGCTTCGCTGCCGACGCTATCGGTGTAGCCTTCCACCTGCATCTGCAATCCGGGGTGTCCCTGGAGGATGCCCGCGACGCGGGCCAGCTTTTCGCGTGCTCCGGCGCGTAGCGTGAACTTGCCGGTATCGAACAAAACATCGGACATGTTGACGATCAGGCCGCGAGCCGTATCGCGCGTCTGCAGTACGGTATTGAACTGGACGAGGAGCTGGGCGCGCAACTGCGCTTTCTCCGTTTCAGCCTGCGCCTTTTCTCCGGCGGCGCGATCGGAAGCAGCCTTGGCGGCTACGCGCTGGGCCTCGTTCTCGGCTTTCAGGCGATCGGACTCGATCTGGGCAGCCATGGCTTGCGCTTCGCTCTCCCGCTTCAGGCGATCCGAGTCGCTGCGCGCGCTGGCGAGACGCGCTTCATTCTCGCTCTTCACGCGATTCGCTTCCACGAGGGCCGCGGCGGCCTGGGCATCGTTCTCGCTCTTCAGGCGATCCGACTCGATTCGAGCGCTGGCCAGACGCGCTTCATTGTCGCTCTTGATGCGATTCGCTTCCGCCACGGCCGCGGCGGCCTGGGCATCGTTCTCGCGGGCTACGCGCTGCGACTCCAGGCGTGCGGCAGCCTGGGCTGCATCGGCCTGTTCCGCGATGCGCCTGGTTTCCCGCTGCGCGTCCGCCCGAGCCTCCTCGGCACGCGCCTCGCGGTCCAGTCCCGATTGACGCTCGTTGGCGAGTAACTCGCTTTCAATCTTCTTGACCGTGATGATGCGAGCATCCTCGGCCATCTGTACGGCTTCCCGTGCAACGGTACCGATCGGCTTGCTGCCGGACTTTCCCTTCAGGTACCCCTCCGCATTGATCAGTCCGTTCACCGCCTTCTGGTAGGTGTCGGCTGCGTAGCGCTCCGCGCCGGTCCAGCGTGCGATCTGTACGGCGTTGCGCGCTTCGTAGAGCTCCAGCGGGACTTTGCGATCCAAGACCAGCGGCTTGATCTCGGCGGGATTCACGTTGAGTGTGTATTGGCCGCGCTGCAGCAGCTCGAATTTCGCATCGAGTTCTTCGATCGTACCCGTGGTCTCACGCCTGACGAAGTTTTCCATGACCACGACATCGCTCGGCTGGGTCACCGCGAAGTATGGCTCCGCCGTGACGATCAGCCCGAACGACTGCAGTTCCGTTGTCGCGTCGAGCTTGCTCTTGCCGCCGTTCAGCAGGATTTCTCCGACGTTAGTGGCACGGCCTTCGGGAGTGATCGCCCACATCACATAGGTGAGATACTCCGGTCCGAACTTGGTGGCCGGTTCGAGCTTCTGCATGTCGGCGTTGATCTTGATCACGCCCTGCTTGCTCTCCACCTTGGCTTCGCCCGTGGCGGACGGCATCAGCGCCGTTCCGCGGAAACCGATCTCGGTGGACCCGCTGCGGTGGTTGTAGTTGATCGCCTTCATGCTGCGGGCCACCACGGTCACACGATAAATGGGCACGGAGCCCGCGGCTGCCATGTTCCCGGTTGATTGTTGAGTAGGGTTCGGCGCCTGTGTGGCCTGGGCCGATAGAATCCCGACTGCGAACAGAAACGCGCTAATTGTTTTTTTCATGTTGAGATCTTTCTGTGTAGCCTAACGGCTGACCTGCGAGACAGTCTTGCGCTCCGTTGCCGAATACTTATTGAGCAGGTTCAGGAGTCTTGCCGCGGCTTTGGGAGCCGCCATACCGGATGTGACGATCTGCCTGTTTTCGAGCTTTCGTCCATAGAGTTTGAAATTGTCATCCTGATCCTGACGGAGCGTGGCGCCTTCGAGCGCGAGCCCGGCGAACAGACCTTGCGACCGCGACCAGGAGAGAATCTCCGCGTGCATCTGTGCGTCAGTCTGAGCCGTTGCCGTGCGCCCCACCGGCCCTGCTGCGACGGAACCCTCCGCGCCGAGCGTGAATTTGCTGGAGAGCAGCTTGTCCGCGCCGCGCTCGTTCATCACCAGCATGATGAGGTCCGTCTGCGAGCCGCCAATCTGGAATCCGACACTACCGCCTTCGATACGGACCGTAGCCGGAGCCGACCACCCCGATCGGTACTTATTGCGGCAGGAGAGATAACCCTTGCCGTATTTGCCGCCGAAAACAAACGCCGCTGTCTTCAGGCCCGGCACAATCACGATGCAGTGCGCGTTCTCAAGCATCTCCTGCGGAATGCCCTTGTCCGGGGTTGCCATCACCTCGGAGAACACCGCCGAGGACTCCTCCAACCGCTTCGCCGATTCTTTGTCTACGGCCAGCAGCGGAGCAACGGCCAAAGCAGCCACCAAAATCAATTTCATCTTTTTCGCCTCTTCTGTCGGAGGAAACCTGCGACGCCCTGAGCAGTGCACTCAGCGGCCCAACCGTCACAGGATGGGAAGGAGCAGCTAACTCCAATGGTGTTAACGCAAGCCGGCTGCGGTGACTTGCACGCCCTAACGCCGGGTGGTCACGTGACCGGATATGGTCAACCGTCGCATTGAGTGGCAAGCGCCGATGTCTCTACATGCCGCTCCGCCACGCACTTCACGGCGGCGG
>Ga0308176_10001135_pt1 | contig 16707 bp, 17 predicted proteins | sample PhyCR2_3_FD_203890 | JGI IMG/M metagenome (GOLD analysis project Ga0308176, IMG submission 203890) | Soil microbial communities from UC Gill Tract Community Farm, Albany, California, United States - DLSLS.C.R2 | ecosystem: Environmental > Terrestrial > Soil > Agricultural land | place: USA...
ACCCGTGACCGCCAGAAATGGGATAGCCCGTGATCGACGGCGGTGAGCGGCAAGCTTTGTCGGCTTGGTCTCATCGGGGCGAGTCTCTCCCGCCCTGGTGTTGCCGGCTTCTGTCCCCCTGGATCGGGCCTCATCGGGTTGGGTCGTATGGCGTCGCGCCGGCGCGGTCGTCGCCTCCCCTGGCCGCGGTCCCTCGGCCGGGCCGAGCTCCGGACGAGGCAGCGCGAGCGCCATGAGGTCGGCGATCCCGAGCGCATCACCCAGCGCGCGCACCGCGGCGCTCGCTGCAGGGAACCGCCGGCTCGGGTCGACGGCCGTCGCCTGCGCGAACCACGCGTCGAAGCCAGCGGGCAAGACAACGCCCTTGCGTAGCGCTCGGTCGCTCGCAGGCTCGACCGGGCCGTAGGCCGCGCTCAGCGCAAAGGCGACGAGGTCGTCGTTCTCCTTCTTTTCATCGGCCCAGTACGCCTCACCGACGAGCAGCGTGTAGGCGATCATGCCGAGCGCATGGATATCTGTCGCCGCGGAGACCCGCTGACCCCGGAACTGCTCCGGGGCCATGTAGAGCGGCGTCCCCATGGTCGTGGTCGTCCCCCCGGTGCTCTCGGCGACGACCTTCGCCACGCCGAAGTCCAGGATCTTGATGCGCCGCTCGCCTTCCTCGCCCACGCTGAGGAAGAGGTTGGCCGGCTTGAGATCGCGGTGCACGATCGACGCCTTGTGCGTCCGGTCGAGGGCGAGCGCCGTCTGATGGAGACAGGCGAGCGTCTCCTCGGCCGAGAAGCGCCCCACGCGCCGCAGACATTGACCCAGCTCCTCGCCGCGGAGCAGCTCCATCACGAGGAACGGCATGCCGGTCGCGTCGTCCACGCCGGCATCGAAGACCTCGACAATAACGGGCTGTCGATGTGCGCGGTCACCCGCGCCTCGAGCTCAAACCGCTTCCTCAGCTCGGGGCGTGGGACGATGTGGGCGAGCATCACCTTGAGCGCGCAGCGGCGGTCCGTCGCGATGTGCCGCGCCTCGTAGACAACCCCCATCGCACCGGAAGCGAGGCGACGGATCAGCCGGTAGCGCCCCCCGAAGACCGCCTCTGCCACCGGTTCAAGCACCATCCCAAGCACCATCCCAAGTACCATATCAAAGGGAACTGCGGCGAGTTACCACCCAGCAGCGGGTGCAACAGCAGCGCCACACTGCAACCGCCGTGAGGGCAAGCCCCAATCGAAAGCGCCGAGAAGTGCACTAAGCCGGTAGGCACGCGTCTTGCGTGGGAGCACCGAGCATGAACCCTCGATCCTCTCTCGCCTCGCTCGCCCTCTCGCTCGCCACCCTCGCCATCGGGTGCGGGGCCGAAGGCCCGCCGGCGGACGACATCGAGTCGACGCAGCAGGCGCTGTCGACGTCTTTCGACGAGATGCCGCAGAACGGGTACTCCCCCAAGGGGCTCGCTCCGAACTATCCCCTCTTGTGGACTGTCTGGCAGCATCCGCTCAATGATATGGGGGTCGGCGACACCCTGCGGACCACTGTAAGCGCGTACGGCATTTCCACATCCATTTCAAGTCTGTTTAACACCGGAAATCTCACGACGAGCGCCGAGTATCTCATGGACGAGATCGTCGAGTGCGCGCTTAACTCGGGCAGCGACGTGAGTTACCCGCTCGGTACCACCACACGCACTTCGAAGGGCAAATTCGGCCTCTGTGACACGGGCTCCCCAGTTGAATTTGATGGCTGGCGGACCACTCCCGCCAGTCTAGCCTGTAGATACATGGTATCTGCCTGCATCCTTGCGCGGATGAACGCTTTGGGCAGGCATGTCCCCATTTCGATCCGCGTCCCGGACGAGGTCGGAGCGCACCCCGTGGATGCCAGCAAGTTTGCCCCTGTGGACAGGGTCCGGGTCCAGACCACGGACCGTAATGGGAATGCGGTTGGCGTCGGGTGGCAACCAGATTTCGTGGGGATCTGCACACGGGGTACAACCGTGGCGTTGGAGCGTACGACAGCGGCCACGGGACGGTCCGTACTCGTGTGCAGCGGGATCCAGGCATGTAAGCCCGACCCTACTTATCAGGAGCCGATCGTCTTCGGCTCCCTACGCATCTATTCAGGCTTTTTGGGCACGTTCGGGTCGGGAACACCCATTTCGTTCACGTGCCCCGCAAACGCAAGCGCTGCCCCGGATGGCAAACCCGGGCAGGCCTACTTCAGCATCCTGGTGTCACCGGGCACGGAGGGGGCGCTCCCACACGATTCCATGTTCATGCGAATTTCCAATCCCACTACCACCTATCCGGCTCCGGAGTCGGACGTATTCACGTATGTGGAGGGCGGGTTCTATGGCAACCTCTTGCCCAACCCAGGTGTCGGTGTCGACACCAACGCATGCTACAGCCCGCTCTGGCAAGCAGGAATAATGTATGAGGCCGGTCGTATGTGTGCAGCCCCAGGAGACCCGGCGGGATGTTTCATCAGATCCAGCCCCTGCCAACGGGACTGCATGGGTAGGAGCCCGAACCCAGACGAGGCCTACTACGACTGCCTATCAGATGTGGATGTCCCTCGGTGGACAGGTGTCACCGTCTTCCTCAACGAGCCCAGTGCCTTCGTTGCCTCGGCGATCGAGGCTGTCCACGACGTGTGCACACCCGGTGCACCGATGGTCAACGACAAGACCAACGGCGTCGTGACGAGCGTCTGCACCGCGGATCCCTATTGCTGCAGCGCGGCCTGGGACAGCAGATGCGTCAACGAGGTCCAGACCGTCGCGGGCAGCCAGGCATGTGGCACCATCCACTGCAGCCACTCGGTCTGTACCACGGACGCCGCGCTCGTCAGCGGGTGCAACCCTGTCGTGAAGAGCATCTGCGCCGTGGATTCCTTCTGCTGCAACACGGCCTGGGACAGCACCTGCGTCCAGGAGGTCCAGACCGTCGCGAACAGCCAGCAGTGCGCTTGCAGCCACCCGGTCTGCACCACGGGCACCGAGCTCAACAACGGCTGCAGCCCTGTCGCGACGAGCGTCTGCGCCGTGGATCCCTACTGCTGCAACGCGGCCTGGGACAGCACCTGCGTCCAGGAGGTCCAGACCGTCGCGAACAGCCAGCAGTGCGGTTGTAGCCACCCCGCCTGCACCACGGGCGCCGCGCTCGTTGGCGGCTGCAGCCCTGTCGTGACGAGCATCTGCGCCGCGGATGCCTACTGCTGCAGCACGGCCTGGGACGGCATCTGCGTCCAGGAGGTCCAGACCGTCGCGAACAGCAAAGAGTGCCTCTCCCCCTGAGCGTGATCACAAGATTCGAGGGGGTTACCGCCGGAATTCCTCTGGATCGATTCCAACCCGCTTGAGCCAGCGCTGGATCTGCATCCGCGCCTTCCCCATCTCCTGCCCCATCGCGGTGATGTTCCCCCTGTGCTTGCGCAGGAGCAGGATCAGCTCTTCCCGAAGCGCGGCATCCTCGTCCTCGCGAGTCGTCGAGGTGACGGCGCGCTGCACGGCGGCCGGCAGGTGCTCGAGGTGGATCAGCTGCTGGTTCGCCGCCCGCGCCAGCACCAGCGCGCTGCTCAGGCATTGTTCGAGCTCCCGGACGTTCAGCGGCCACTCGTACCGGAGCAACGCTCTCGCCGCGAGCGGGTGGAACGCCGGTACGGCGGCTCGATCTGAGCAGAGCCGCGCGAGTAGATCGCCGATGAGCAGGCCCATGTCTTCGAGACGCTCGCACAACGGTGGCAGCGTGAGGCGATGACCGGCGAGGCGTCCGAGCAGATCCGCACGAAAATTGCCCGCGGATACCATTTTATCCAGCGCATGGTGCGTCGCCGCGACCACCCGGAGATCGACGGCCACGGCGCGTGTGCCGCCGATCGGACGCACCTCCCGCTCCTGCAGCACCCGCAAGAGCACAGCCTGCGCCGAGGCCGGGAGATCGCCGATCTCGTCGAGAAATAGTGTCCCCTTATCCGCACTCCGCACGAGGCCGGGCCGGTCCTCCAGGGCGCCGGAGAACGCCCCTCTCCGATGCCCGAACATCTCTGCCTCGACCAGATCGCGAGGCAGCGCGCCGCAATTCACGGCGACGAAATCCCCTTTCCTTTCAGAGATCTCGTGCAGCGCGCGCGCCAGTACCTCTTTCCCCGTACCTGTCTCGCCTTCGATGAGGACGCTCAGCGCCGAACCCGCGATGGCCGCAAAGCGCGCAAACTCCCGCTCCAGCGTGGGCAGGAGCGTCGCGAGACCGGGGGCCGGCGGCGCGACAGCGGCGGCGTCGTGGATCGCAGGTGCGCCGGCCTCGCAGGGCACGGAGTCGCGAAAGATGAAGAACGTGTGTCCGAGCTCGAGGAGGTCGCCGTCGGCGAGCGCCGCGCGCGTCTGCTCGCCGCCGTTGACGTGGATGCCGTTCTTGGACCCCATGTCCTCGATCACCCAGCGTCGCAGCAGCTTCGTGAGGCGCGCGTGCTTCGACGACATCCTGGGGGCGTCGAGACGCACCGACACACGGCGTCCCTCGTCGTCGAGATCGATCGCTCGTGGGGCTCCACGGCCGAGGACGACCTCCGAGACATCCGCGAGCTGGATCCGTGCCGGCGCGGCGAGTGGCCGGTGCGCCTCGAGGACGAGAAACAGACACGGGTGACGCTCGGCGCGGCTCGGCGGCTCGGCGTCGTCGAGGGCACTGAGCGTGTGCGTGTCGGATTCGCTGGTCATGCCCCGGCCAGGCTACCGGATTTCTGGCCCGCCGAGAACCTCAGCCCCACACTGGGGACGGCGCAGACGCAGATGCAGCGCTGGTTGACGCGGTACGCGATCGATCCGGAGAGCTTCCGGTGGTAAGCGACGGCGCTCGTTCGTTTCGGAACCGGCGCCGGTCGAGCTTCCACCGTTCTTGCGTCGCACACCGCCAAAACACGATCCGGGATGCTCCGGCCCCGCTGTCGCCGGGATGCAACAGGTCTGCATCACTGCAACCTTCCATCCGTCGTTCCCCCCGGTGAGCGGTCTCGTCCTTCGCGGATCTGGCGCCCGTGCGATGGGCACGGTGGCTGCAGACGCTGGCCGAGTGTCGCGAACATCTGCTGGACTTCCGATGTAACGAGTCGAGCACTCGCAATTCGAAGAATGCGTCTGAACGGACGAGCGATCCACCCAAGGAGAGATCATGTCAATATCTATTCACAAGGCCCTCGATTCTACCACGCCGCTCCCAATCGATGCCATCGCGATCTCGGCAAGTGCAAGGCGGTATGGTATCCCAAAATTCCGGCTTTCGAGATTGCACGTCGCACTTCTCGGTGGCGTTCTCGCCGTTGCAGGGTGCGCGATCGATCCCTCGACGGCCGATGAGACCGTCGCAACGACACGCGATCCCCTTGTCCTCACCACGGGACAAGGTTGGGGAAGGGACGCGAACGGCGTGACGACGACGCTCCGCGTGTGCTGGGACGCCAACTCCATCCTCGGCGTGGACCCAGATCTCCCGATGCTCCAGGCCACCGTGCAACGCGCGGTGAAATCCACCTGGGAGCGGAACTCGCGCGTCTCGTTCACCGGTTGGCAAGTCTGCAGCGGCGGCGAACAGGTCACGATCGTCGTGGTCCGGGGCAGTACGTCGTACACGGAGCCGTTCATCGGTCCGCACAAGTTCACGTATCTGGATTTTGCGCAGTGCGGTCCGGATCCCACAGCCAAGGCTGATTGCTTGTACAGGACAGCGGTGCACGAATTCGGGCATGTCCTTGGGTTTGCCCACGAGCAGACTCGCACTGATACCCCGTCGTCCTGCACGCTGCGGGATACCTGGGACTGGGCGGTCACCATCGCTGGAGGGACGTATTACGGTTCCTGGGATCTCGACTCGGTGATGAATTATTGCAACCCCATCTGGAACAATGACGGTCGCCTGTCCTTGACCGATCAGCTCGGATTGCAATCGGCCTACGGTGCGCCCGCGGTTCCCAGCGCTTGCCAGCGCGCGAGCGATCGGTATGGAATCTCGGCATTCGTCACCTGGGGCTTCGCTCCGCCCGACGTCCAGGCGTGGTGGACGAGCAACAATTGCGCGACGGCTCCCGCCTCGGGCGATACCTGCCAACGGGCAGCCGACACGTACGGCATCTCCGCGGGGGTGACTTGGGGCTTCGCTCCTCCTGACGTCCGGACATGGTGGACGTCGAGCGGCTGCCAAGCACATGCCGTAGGTCCGAACGCGTGTCAGAGGGCGAGCGATCTGTTCGCGATCCAGCCGTTCGTCACCTGGGGCTTCGCTCCACCCGACGTGCAGGCGTGGTGGGCGTCGAACAGCTGCGATGTTGCGCATGTTCAACCGGCTCGGACCAGTACCTGCCAAAGGATCTCCGACCTCTACGGCGTCGATGCCTTTGTGACCTTTGGATTCGCGCCAGCCGACGTCCGGACGTTTTGGATCGCGAACGGGTGCAATACGCACCCCGGCCTGATCTCCGTGCGCTCGGTCTCGCCCTGACTCGTTCTCCATGGCGCGAACCACGGAGTTGTCAACCTGAACCGGTCGCCGGGATCTTCGCGTCGTGGACCTGTCGGCGAGGCGGCGCAGCGATGCCCGATCGAATGACAGCAGGCCGGAACGCTCGCCCTGCAGCTTTACCTCGCAACCGCGCGAGATCGCTCGCAGAAAATCTGCATCGTGGTTGTCGATCCGGCGGCGCGCCGATCGTCGCTCCAATACACCAACCGAGTCATGAGGAGACACGCGATGAAGGTCATGATGTTCGCGATTGCGACCAAGCAAACCGAAGCGGCCCAACCGCCGACCAAGGAGGCGATACTCGCGATGCACGAGTTCAACGAGGAGTTGCAGAAGGCCGGCGTGCTGCTCGATCTCGGCGGCCTCACGCCGACCAGCCGCGGCGTGCGCGTGCAGTACAGCGGGAGCAAGCGAACCGTGATCGATGGCCCGTTTGCCGAAGCCAAGGAGGTGATCGCCGGCTACTCGTTGCTCGAAGTCAAGACGTTGGCCGAGGCGGTCGAGTGGGCCAAGCGCGCGCCGTTCGGCGTCGGCGTGCAAAACGGCGAGGAGGCGGTGGTCGAGATCCGGCCGCTGTTCGACGCCTCGGACTTCGATCCGGGCAAGGGCGTCTAGCGCGCGTCGTACGGGACGCCACGTCGACGATGAACAGAGCGGCGCCCGTGAACTCGAGCAACCCGGTGTCAGCCGTGTAGACGGTGCCGCCGTCCGGTGAGACCCGGGGGTCCTGGGCGAACCGCGCGACGCCGGGCGGGAACTCGTACTCGTAGGCCACGGCGTTGGTCCGTAGATCGAAGGCCATGAGCCGGGTCGCGTCGTGATCGAGGCCGGCAGGCTCGACGAACCACAGCCGCTGCTGCCGGTCGATGGTCATGCCGAAGACGCCCTGGTAGCGTGCTTGGAACGCGGCATCGGGGTACGGCCGCGGAACGCCCGCGACGAGCTCGAACACCGTCGGCGCGCCGCACCGCTCGGCCTTGGCGAACGGGTGGTAGTTGAAGAACGTACGGCCATCGCCGGCGATCGCGACGTTGCCGGGTGGGTAGTCGAGCGTGACCACCGGCGTGAGCGCCGACGCCGGGGCCAGGGGCGGCGTGCGCAGATCCGGGTATGACTCGCCGCCGCCATAGCGCAACCGGACGACCGCGGCCAGCGCCGCGAGGAACACGACAGCGCCCCCGGCGCCCCCGAGCAGTCGCCACCACCGGTGAAGGACGAACGCGGGCACGGCGACGAACGTCGCGAGGCCCACGAGGATCAGCAGCAGCGCGCGATCCAGCGGACCGAGCACGAGCGCCAGCACCAGCACGGGCAGGGTGAGCGCCGACAGGACCGCCAGGAGCACACGCCGACGGCGGATGAGATCGAGCAGTGACATGCGCGCAGAATGACCAAATGAACGATGTCGGTTAACAGGTCATCCGTCGATGACGCGATCCGCGCGCGTGGCACTACCCCCATCGCCGGCCTGACGCAGCGGTGCGACCGCGTGCGCCGGCGATCGCATCCGTCGAGATCGCGCGCGCAGCTCGGCGGCGATGGTGTATCTACGAGGCCGTCCATGGCCACGACCGTCCGTTCGTCCGCACGCCGCGAGCGACTGCTCGCGATCGCCCTCGATCTGTTCACGCACCACGGCGTGCGGCGCACGTCGATCGAGGACCTCGCGGCGGCGGCCACGATCGCGAAGGGCTCGGTGTACCTGGAGTTCCGCGGCAAGGACGAGCTGTTTCGCGCGGTCGCCGAGCGGGTCGTCGGCGAGGTCCTCGCGGCGGCGGAAGGTGCCGCGGCGAGGAGCGGCGCGCTCGAAGATCGGGTGACCGAGATCCTGTGCGCCAAGTTCTGGCGGCTCTACAACCTCGTTCACGCGCGGCCGCACGCGCGCGAGTTGATCGAGACGAAAGATGCGGTCGCGGCCGATCTGTTCCGCGCCGCCGACGTCAAGTTCGCGCGGATCCTCGACCGCACCCTGGTCGAGGCCGCGGAGTGCGACGAGTGGCGGCCGCGCAAGCCGTACACCCCGCCGGAGATCGTCGCGGTCCTGCTACGCGTCGCGCACGGCACCAGCTACGGCGGCCCGCGACTCAGCGCGGCGGCGTTCCGGAAGCGGGTCCGGCTCGCGGTCGGGCTGATCCTCGACGGCGCCGCGCGCGCCTGAGCCGCGCCCCGCGCGCCTGAGCCGCGCCCCGCGCCCCCCACGCGGCGTAGGGTATCGTCGCGCATGCACGGCGAACCGCTGCGTAAAGCTGCCAGGGCGGCTGCCGCTTCGGGCTACCGCAGGGCCTCGGCCACGCTCGGGTCTTCACCCTGTACTGCGAATTCGCCGTCACGCACATCGTGCGCTTGTTCGACGGTGCCACCGATCATGGCGAGTACGGGTGCACGAAGGATGCCCTGGCACCGAACCTGCAATTCGCTCGTGCCATGGAACCTGCGGAGCACTCGCAGCACGCGGCCTCCACGAGTGAACCGCCGTGGCATGCGATGCCGGTCGTGGAAGCGCTTGCGGTGGTGCACTCCGACCGCGAGCTCGTCATCGCGCACGTGTGGGAATCCCCACTGCACCCCGAGTACAGCGAGGAAATCATCCACAACGAGATCATGGCCCCAGTCCTGAAGGATGAAGGGGCGGCACTTGCTGCGCTCCAGCAGGAGGCGGTCACGGTTCCCCTGCTTCAGGCAACGCCGGTGGTCGCGCTCTGGCTGATCGGTGGCGCATCGTTCGTGATGAGTCTCGGCGGTGCCGCGGCCGGGACCGCACTGGGAACGCGTCTCGGGAGACGCCTGGAGATCGCCGGCGGCCTCACGTGGATCGCGATCGGCGTGAAGACGCTCGTCGACCATCTGGGAAGTCATGCCGGATGAGCGCGCATCGAGGTGGGTGACATGGGGGTTGCTCGTAGCTTGCTGCGTGCTGCTCGCGCCGCTCTTGCCCGCGGTCATGCTCGCCATCTGGCTCGCCGCGCTGACCCGAGGCGTGCACGCGCGCCTGACCCGGGCGCTCGGCGGACGCGCAAAGCTGTCGGCTGCGCTCACGCTGGCCGGCGTCACGCTCGTGCTTGTGCCGTTCGTCATCGTCGTCACGTCGCTGGCGGGAGACGCCTACGACCTTGTCTTGCAGCTGCTGCGCTCGCCGCGCGGCAAGGAAGTCCTCGAGCAGCTCGTCGTGCGCAACGGTACGGATGGTGTTCGGTCAAACCTCTGGGATCTGGTGATGAGCCAGCAAGCGCGTGCGTGGGCGATCTTTCAGCAGATCGCCGGCACCGCGACGCGCGTCGTGATCGGGCTCGTCGTCATCCTCGGGGGTGCGTATGCCGTCCTGCTCGATGGGGCTCGCGCGTATGCATGGTTCGAGACGCACGGACCGATCGCGCCGGCAATGCTGCGCCGCCTCCGCGATGCGTTCTTCGAGACCGGGCGCGGCCTGTTCATCGGCATCGGCGGCGCGGGGCTGCTGCAGGGTTGCGTCGCGACGATCGCGTACCTCGCTCTCGGCGTGCCGCGCGCCGTCGAGCTCGGCATGCTGACGTTTTGCTTCTCGATCATCCCCGCGGTCGGCACCGCGCTGGTGTGGTTGCCGGTCGCGGCGGGCCTGGCGCTCACTGGGAGAACCCTCGCAGCAGGGATCCTCGTGATCTGTGGCGTCGCTGTCATCGGGACGGTCGACAACCTGGTTCGCCCGATGCTCGCGCGCCGTGGGCGTCTGCAGCTACCGACGTACATCGTGCTCGTATCGATGTTTGCCGGTGTCCAGGTCATCGGCGCCTGGGGGCTGCTCGTTGCACCGCTGTGCGTCCGGCTCGCGAAGGCGGCGCTGGAAGGGGATGCACCTACGACGTCGAGGTGACCGGCAGCGCCCGCGCGGCCTTGGGGCTGTCGCGACGGCAGACCATCATCCACGTCGCGCCCACCGCCACGAGCAGCAACGCGAGGGAACCCACCTTCTCGAGAGACGACACGGCGCTGCACGGGATTTGAACATGCCCTCGCGCATTGCATCGCGTGCCTCGGAACAGACCGCATCCGAGGCGGCGCAGCGATGCCCGATCGAACGACGGCCCGTGTGTATCGGGATCGACGGGTGCGTTCCACCCGCCGAAGGCTTGGTCACTGCCGACCCTCACCAGCACAGATCGTACCGGATTGATGATACTGCGGCGGCCGATCGCGGGTGGAACCGATCACTCGCTTCGATGTGCGTGTAGGCTGGTGCCATGACCGCCGACCCGGCTCGCATCAGCGTGACCGCCAAGGTCTCCGCTTACTATCGCAAGTTTTCGGACATCGCGTTCGCCGAAGAGGTCGCGACGCTGATCGGAGCTGATGAGGCCTTTGCGGAGATCGTGCGGAACCACGGACTCGAACACGACAAGCTCACGTTCTACGCTCCGATGTTCGAGGCGCGTTACAAGAGCATCACCCAGCTCATTCGCAAATGTGGTGCCTCGCAGGTCCTGGAGCTAGCCAGTGGATATTCACTCCGAGGCCTCGATCTTACGCGAGATGGCTCCCTCTGCTATGTCGAAACCGACCTGCGCGATGTGGTCGCGACTAAGGTAGAGCTGCTCGAGGAGCTTCGCCGACGTCACGACATCTCGCCGAGCCCGTCGCACGTCGTGCTGGTCGCAGACGCGCTCGACATCGAACAGCTTCGAACTGCCGCTGCGGTGTTCGAACGAGAGCGGCCTTTGTTGGTCCTGTGCGAAGGGCTCGTCGGCTATCTCACGAAAGAGGAGGTCCGGCGCCTCGCCGAGAACGTGCGAATATTGATAGACGGCTCAGGTGGGGGCTGGTGGATCGTCCCCGACTTCGCGTTCAAAACGGAGATTCGGAACCTGCCACCGGAGAGGATTCGACTTCGGGAGGCCATCACCGGGGTCACGCAGCGTCAGCTCGACGCGTCTGCATTCGAGGATGGCGCAGATCTCGAAGCATTCCTGGGTCGCGTTGGTTTCGACGTGCAGGTCTTTGGTCAGGTCGATGAAACGCCGTCGTTCTCGACGATCGCGGCACTCGGCTTATCTCCGGCCGTGATCGACCGGATTCGCGCCCTCCTGCGCGTCTGGATCATGACACCGGCCAGCGGAGACGGAACCAGCGCTTCATGACCTCGCGATCGCGTGGCCCCGACCGTTCCTTCGCCACACTCACGACACCCGCGGGACTTGAATTTAACCTGATGTTGTCGGATACGGTCAGTCGCGGCGGTACATGTTGCTCGAAGCCGACGACGATGACGCACTCGGCGAGGCCGCCGACGATCGCCTGCACGCCGAGCATCAGTGCCGAGCTGCCGGTCGAGTAGTTGCCCGGGGAAGGTAGGGATGCATCGAGCGGCGCGCGGAGCGCCTTGTCGAACGTGTGGCCCCTTCGTGTGGGCGCCGCCCTGCCAGGGCGGCTGCCGCTTCGGGCTACCGCAGAGCTTCGGCCACGCTCGATGCCACGACGGCCTGCTTCAGCCAGCGCTCGAGGGTGTTCGTGTCATCGCACACGTCGATCCGCGCCTGGTCGTCGGCGGCGAGCACAAGACCGCGCGCATCGAGCACCCCACGCAAACTCTTGCGCGCCTCCTCGACACGGCCCTCTTCGCGGCCCTCTTCGCGGCCCTCTTCGCGGCCCTCTTCGCGGCCCTCTTCGATCAGCTCCTCGCGCGCCTCGGGCAACACCTCGAGGAACCGCCTCAGGATCATGTGCCGGCGCGCGCGAACCTCCGGGTCGTCGGTCTTCACGATGGTGAAGTTGCTCAGGTCTTCGTAGGTCGCGGCCGACATCGGTAGGGATTCTAGCACACGCAACAGCCACGGCAGCGGGCGGCGCGTCTTGACCCACCGGACGAACGCATCGAGCGCTTGCCCCGTGCGGGCGACCAGGAACGGGACCAGCTCGTCCACCAGCGGCAGGTCGTTCGCTGCGATCCAGAAGGTCGAGAACCAGTCCGGGCCGATCCGGTAGCAGCCCGGCGCGACGAGCGTGACCGGGCGGCGCTTCTTGATGATCGCCGGGACATGCGACGCCACGTACCAGAGCGAGCTCTCGCCGTCGAACCGTTCGCCGGGATCTTCGCGTCGTTGGACCTGCCGGGCGAGGCGGCGCAGCGATGCGCGATCGAACGACAGCAGGTCGGAATGATCTCCCTGCATCTTCACCTCGAGGGCCACCTCGTCGGCTTGCGCCACCAGGGACCACGGCGACGCGAGCGTCGTGACCAGGCTGGGTCGTGGACGCGGAGCAGTCCGTCGAGCCGCACCTCGGACATGCCCAGCTCGGGCGGGAGCTGCCACGAGACGCCGCCGTGCGTGACGCTTGCAGCCTCCGAGGCGAACGTGTCCTTGGCGAATTGATCGAGCTGGCCCATGGCTTTCAACCTTCATTCGAAAGACCCGTACGACGCTACTTCCGAGGGACGGAGCGGCCGTATGTGTCCGAGTTTCGGACTATATGGCCAGCCACCGCCTTGCGCAACGCGACCGCTCCACTTCTTCCGGGCCGACGACCCGATGCCCGATGCGCTCGACCTGCCGCTCACCATCCCCGCCGAACTCGGCCCGGCCGCCGCGGTGATCGCGGAGCTGCGCGACCGCGTACGCGCCGTCGAGCTCGAGCGTGCGGCCGAGCGAGCGCGCATGGGGCGTCGCGTGCTGGGTCGGCGCGCGGTGCGCGCGCAGTCATGGCGCGATTACTCGGCGAGCTCGGCGTCCCGCCGATCCTGCGGCCCGGGGTCGCGACGCGAAGCAAGTGGGCTCGGATCGAGGCGCTGCTGCGCAATCACGTGTTCGCCACGGAGTACGCCGGCGCCCGCGAGCGATGGCGAAACGGCCTTCTTGTCGTGTTCCCATTGGCACCTACTGGCTCCACCGATTCGCGTCGGCGCCAGTACTCGAGACCTGACCTCGTCATCTCGTCCGGGGCGCTGAACGTTACGTCGGACATCGCAGTACACGATATGCCGACACCGACAAGATCTGCTGCCGGGTGCTCGCCGGGCCTCGGGTCAGCCCAGTGACAGCAATGCGCTCGTCGACCGGGACCGCAGGACCTCTGCTGCCATCGGGTTGTAAGCGAAGGCAGAGAAGCGACATTGGTAGTGCTGATGTGCCTGCGCCGCAGGACGCCGGTCGATCCGTTCTTTTGCAATGAATGTCGTACGGGTCTTCTCCGCAAGAGCATACGACGCCTCCGAAGTGGGCCGCTTGCTCAAGACGTGAGCGGCGGGCCGTCGGGCGTGACCAGGGCGCGCTGATCGGGCTCGATCATCGGGCGCACGGCGGTCACCACCGTTCGCCGCGCCTTGCCGACGGGCCACGTGGCGAGCGCCTCGGCGGTCGCGCGGCGCACCGGGAGCTTGGCCTCGAGTAGATAGAAGATCAGCTTGCCCGCGGCTTCGATCTCGACCGGCGTGGCGAGCCCGCGGGTGCCGAGGTAGCCGACGGCGAGGTGCGCCGCGGCGACCGGGTCGGCCGCGCTCTGGATCTCGAGCGAGGTTTTGTAGATCACCAGAGACTCCGCGTAGCGCACGTCGAGCTTGACTAGCTGGATGATGACGTCGTCGCGGCTTGGCATCGGCACGAACGAGCGGTAGCGCGAGAGCAGGTGCGCGATGTTTTCCACCACGTCTGGGGCGGCGCGTCGCCGAACGGTGCGAGCAGCGAGATGTCGAATGCCGGCAGCTCGAACTCGTCGCCGTCCTTGGCGAACTCGCGCAGGTCGGCGAGACCGGTTCGGATCCGCGCCGCGTCGCCGGACGCGAGGTCGGCCGCGATGTCGTCGGGCTCGCGCCACTCGCGGGTCACGGCGCACCTCCGTCCTGGTGATCCTGATCGGGCGGCGTGGGCGGCAACGGCGACACCGGGCCGACCGGGTTGCGCAGCGTGCCGTCGGGGTTCCAGATCTTGGGATACAACGTGGCGCGATTGTTCCACACGTCGAGCCCGCCGCGCAGCGCGGCGATCCGCTGGAGGGCGCGTGCGATCGCGGCTTCGATCTCGGACACCAGCGCGGGGGCGGGGCCGAGGCTCTCCTTCCGGCCGCGCAGCGTGGTCACTAGCTCCTGGAGCGTGCGAACGGCGGTGTTCGCCTTCTCGGCGTGACCGCCCACGCCGCCCACCGGCTTGCCGGTCTCGGCTTCCGCGCGAAGCGCGGCCTCGGTGGTACCGTCGCCGATCTTGGCATTCGGGCGGTTGGTGCCGTCGGTTTCGTCACAGAGGTTCTTGAGTTTGTCGAGCTCCACCCCGCGCCTTGATGCTGAGCTCGCCGACGTTCTTGGCGCGCGGCCTGGAACTTGGCGTCGTCCATCCACTGCTTCTCCAGCCCTTGTTCGCCTTGGCCACGTCGTATGTACCGTCGGGGTTGCGGCCGATGCCTTCCATCGTGGCCATGTTGTCGGCCGAGCGCAGCTGGCGCTGTTGGGTGACCGCCTCCTGGGCCTTGGCGTTGAGCCGGCTGAATAGCTCGGCGAACGTGCGCGGCGGCGCGGTGGTGTCCGGCACGGTATCGGGGGTCTTGCCGTCGGGCGGCTTGACGTCGGGCGAGTTGCCGTCGGGCGGCTTGCCGTCGGGCGGCTTGATGTCGGGGACTTTGACCTCGGGTGGCAGCTCGGGCGGCAACGGCTTGAGCGGCTTGACGGTGACTCCGCCTGGCCTGCCGCGCAGCGCGCGCTCTCCGCCGATGGTCCGCGTCGCACTCGCCGCGCTGGTGATCCCGCTCGTGAACTGCGGGACCATCTGATCGAGCGCACCGGTGAAGTTCGCCGCGCCCTGATCGAGCGCGCCGTGGAACTCGCCGGCTGCGCGCTGGGTCTCTCCCGAGACCCTCGAGGCGTCATCGGAGAAGCTGGTCGCGGCACGGTCGCTGACCTTCGCCGTCAGCTCGGCGTGCTTGTCGGCAGTCTCGCCGCTGCCACCGCCGCCTCCTTGCTGGACCTGGTGGGTACGCGCGCTGGCTCCCTGATCGAACCGCGCGGCCTCACTTGCTGCGTGTGAGTCGATCTCGCCGCCGTGCTGCGCGATGACCTGCGGGGCGAGCGCGTGCTGCTGCTGGCCGGCCTGATCGACGCGCGCGATCTGCGCGTGTTCGACGCCGGTGAGGTGGGCGTGCGCGGCGCTGCGGCCGGCTTCGACGGCGCTGTGCGCGGCGGCCGCTTGGCCGGCGATCGCGCCGTGCGCGGCGGTGACATGGCTGTCGAGCGCGGCAGCGGCGCGCCGCCAACCATCGGGGCCGCGCCTTGCTGGAGGGTGTGGACCAACTCGTGGCCGAGCAGCGTATCGGACGCGCGGCCGCCCGCATGCCGTCGGCGAAGTGGATATCGCGCCCGAACGCGACCGCGGCGGCGCCGTGATCCTGGGCCACGCCATCTCCGGTGTGGATCTGCACGCCGGAGAAGTCGGCGCCGAGCCGGTCGCCGAACTGGCGCGCCTTGGCGCCGTCGAGGGCTCGTGGGTCGCGCGCGCGGTTGCGGGGGGCTCGCGGTCGGCCGGGATCAGCGGCTTGCCGCGGCCCGGTGCGGTGGGTGCGGTCGGCCCCTGAATCAGCGGGCGCTTGCCTGGACCTGCTAGATCCCGTCGCTCAACATTGATTCCTGGCTCTCCGTGCCCTTCGGTCGACCTTGCTTCATCGTCCACCCTCCGCTGACCATGAACAATAGCAGTCGAACCTCCCGATTATAGGAAACCCTGGCCGCGCACCGGGAGCGTCATTCCGCTCCGCGGTCCTCCGGCGGTGGCGCAGCTGGCCGCCATGCTCGTTGACGAGCAACCAGGTCAGCCGGGGTCTGCGCGGAGACCGCATTGGCGGCGAGTTGGTTCATGAAGGTCTTGGCATCGGTGTCAGAGCCGAGCGCGGGCCACGGGATGAGCTCGGACCACGTGCCGGCGTCGACCGCTCACGATGTGGGTCCCTGCCAGGGCGGCTGCCGCTTCGGGCTACCGCAGGGCTTCGGCCACGCTCGATACCACGACGGCCTGCTTCAGCCAGCGCTCGAGGGTGTTCGTGTCATCGCACACGTCGATCCGCGCTTGGTCGTCGGCGGTGAGCACAAGACCGCGCGCATCGAGCACTCCACGCAAACTCCTGCGCGCCTCCTCGACACGGCCCTCCTCCCGGCCCTCTTCGCGGCCCTCTTCGCGGCCCTCTTCGATCAGCTCCTCGCGCGCCTCGGGCAACACCTCGAGGAACCGCCTCAGGATCATGTGCCGGCGCGCGCGAA
>Ga0308176_10001136_pt1 | contig 16703 bp, 7 predicted proteins | sample PhyCR2_3_FD_203890 | JGI IMG/M metagenome (GOLD analysis project Ga0308176, IMG submission 203890) | Soil microbial communities from UC Gill Tract Community Farm, Albany, California, United States - DLSLS.C.R2 | ecosystem: Environmental > Terrestrial > Soil > Agricultural land | place: USA...
TGGCGCTCTCCCGCGCGGCCGTCATGTTGACCGCCCAGGGTTTCGGACTCGACCCGTTCGAGCCGGTCGGACTGGAGCGCGCTCCCAACGTGTGGGCCTTCCTCTTTGGACAGTGGGGCGCGGCCCCGGAGCAGTTCACCGGCGCGCAAGTGATCGAAAATCTCGCCGGGCGCGACCGCCTTCGCGCTGCCTTCCTGCGCCAGATGGGCGACGCGGCCGCCATCCTCATGCCGGTGTGCGGCATCACCGCTTTCCGTCACGGCGAGCGGAACTGGCCGGCCGGCGATCGCGAGATTGGCATCTTCCAGATGGCCATGCCGGCGGTGATTGCAAACGTGCTCGGCCTCCCCGCCGTGACGCTCCCGGTTACCCTCTCCGGAGAACGGCTGCCGGTCGGCATCCAGCTCATCGGGCGTCCCTACGATGACGAGCTGCTGCTCGAAATCGCGCTGCGGCTCGAAGAGGCCAGGGGTCCCTGGGCCGGTCCTCCATGGGCCGGTTTCTGAGGACCTTCGTCGAGGCTTTACCATGAAAGCAATGCGCCAGCCATTATTCCTGCTTCTGATGTTTGCCGCCGCCGCCTTTGCGGCGCAGCCGCAGAAGATCTTCCCTTATTCGTACACGCAGGAGGATTTGCCCAACGGACTCCGCCTCATCACCGTGCCCACCGATTACGCGAACATCGTCGCGGTGCAGATCGTGGTGCAGACCGGTTCCCGCAACGAAGTGGAACCTGGCCTCACCGGCTTCGCGCACCTCTTCGAACACCTCATGTTCCGCGGCACACCCGCGTACCCGGCGGAGAAGTACAACCAGACCCTCAACCGCATCGGCGCCGCCTCCAACGCCTCCACCTACGCCGACAAAACGATTTACTACACCACTTTCTCCAAGGAAGACCTGGATACCGTGCTCGCCATGGAGGCGGACCGGTTCCAGAATCTGAAATACGCCGAACCCGAGTTCAAGACCGAAAGCCTGGCGGTCCTCGGCGAATACAACAAGAACAGCGCGAATCCCATGAGCAAGCTGAATGAAGCGCTCTCCAACACGGCATTCGACCGGCACACCTACAAGCACACCACCATGGGCTTCCTGCACGACATACAGGACATGCCGAATCAATACGACTACAGTCTCAAGTTCTTCGACCGCTACTACCGCCCCGAGTACACCACCATCCTGGTGGTCGGCGATGTGAAGGCCAAGGCCGTGCGCGCCCTGGTGGAGAAATATTGGGGCGCATGGAAACGCGGCGCCTACCACCCCGACATTCCCGCCGAACCGCCGCAGGAGGCCCCGCGCACCGTGCAGGTGGACTGGCCGAGTCCCACTCTGCCGCTCGTCGAGATCGCCTACAAGGGACCGGCCTACACCGATTCCGCCAAGGAAACCGCGGCCCTGGAAGCCCTCTCCTACCTCGCATTCTCCAGCAACTCGGATTTGTATCAGCGGCTGGTCGTCCAGGAGCAGAAGGCCGACACCATCATGAGCGGCGCTCCCGACGCCATCGATCCTTCGCTGTTTGAAGTGGTCGCGCGGGTCAAGCGGCCGGAGGACGTGGATTACGTGCGCGATCAGATCCTGGCCACCGTCAAGCAGTTCAGCGAGAAACCCGTGGACGCGGCGAAACTGGACCAGGTTCGCAAACGCCTTCGCTACGAATCCGCCCTCCGCATGGACAACAGCGACGCCATCGCCTCCATCCTGGCGCAATACATCGCCTTGAAGCGCACGCCGGAAACCATGAACGCCCTGTTCGAGCAATACGCCAAACTCACCCCGGACGACATTCGCCAGGCCGCGGCCAAATACCTTACCGCAAACGGCAGAACCATCGCCACCCTATCCGGACCGGGCGGTGCGAAGTGAAGCGCTTGGCGTTGGCCCTCGTCGCGGCCGGCTGTCTCATGGCCCCGCTTCAGGCTCAGATTCGAGCCATCCTGCTGCCTTCCAAATCGCCGCTGGTGAATTTTCGCATCGTCTTCACCGTCGGCTCCGCGGCCGATCCCGCCGACAAGCCGGGACTCGCGTACCTGACCGCACAGATGCTCGGCGATGGCGGCACCAAAGAACTGACCTATCGCCAGATTGTGGAAGCGATGTTCCCCATGGCCACTTCGGTGGGCGTGCAAGTGGACAAGGAGATGACCGCTTTCACCGGCAGCACTCATGTCGAAAATCTGAACGCCTACTACAAGCTGCTGCGCGCCATGCTGCTCGAGCCCGGCTGGCGCGAGGATGATTTCCGGCGGGTGAAGGACGACGCCATCAACGCCATCAAGGTCGGCCTCCGCGGGAACAACGACGAAGAGCTCGCCAAAGAGGTTCTCTACGAGACCATCTACCAGGGCACCCCGTACGGACACCTGACGCTTGGCTCGGTCTCTTCGCTGGAGAAGATCACCCTGGACGACGTGAAAGCGTTTTACAAGAGCCAGTACACGCAGACCCACCTCGACCTTGGGCTGGCAGGCGGTTATCCGCCGCAGTTCGTGGACCGGGTCAAAAGCGATTTCAAGGCTGCCCTCCCGCTGAACGGCGGCTTCCAGCCGCGCAAGGCCGCGCCCTCCATCCCCGAGCGTACGCGTGTGGTCATCGTCGATAAGGACACGCGCAGCGTGGCCTTCTCACTGGGTTACTCCATCGAGGTAACGCGCGCCTCGGCGGATTATGCCGCGCTGTTGTTGGTTTCCAGCTACCTGGGCCAGCATCGAATGAGCAGCGGCGTGCTCTACAACCGCATGCGCGAAATGCGAGGCCTCAACTACGGCGACTACGCCTACGTGGAATATTTTCCGCGCGGCATGTTTCTCATGGAACCGCCGCAGAATGTAGCGCGGCATCATCAGATATTTCAGGTCTGGATCCGCCCCGTGGAACCGCCCAACGCGAAATTCGCCCTCCGCCTGGCGCTCTTCGAGCTCGAGAAGCTGGCGAAGAACGGAATGACGGAGGAGTCCTTCGATCGGACCCGCGAATTTCTCTCGAAGTTCGTAAACGTGCTGACCAAGAGCAAGCGCGCCGAACTCGGGTACGCCATCGACAGCAATTTTTACGCCATCAACCCGTATAACGACTACCTCAAGGCGCAGCTCGCGAAACTGACTCTCGCCGGCGTGAACCGCGTCATTAAGCAGTACATCCGCACGGACCGGCTGACCATTGTGGCGGTCGCCAGGGATGGGGAAGGTCTGAAACAGCAGTTGGCCAGTGAAGATCCTTCGCCCATGACCTACAACTCGCCCAAACCGGCCGAGATCACGGAAGAAGACAAAACCGTCGAGCGGAGGCCCCTGAACCTGAAGCCGCAGGACATCGTCGTGCGTCCCGTCGCGCAGGTCTTTCAGTAGGGAATCCCCCTGCGCTTCAGGTTGTCCGCTCCCTTGCGTTCGGAGCCTGCTCCCTCCCTTCGGAGCCGCCAGGTAAGGGAGCGGTTGTAACCGGTCCCCCCAGAAGACGATACAAAAAGGGCTTCGCCAGAACCACACAACCGGACAAATAAGAAAGTGTGATTGCTTAGCGAAATCTGACCTGTGCTGCTTTAATCACTAAGATCGACAGACGCTCCCCCCCCCAGCAATTTAAGTGATATTGTGGGTTTGCAACCGTTAATAGGCCGTCGGGGGGATGGCCGTGACCATGGGTACGAATGCGTCCATAAAATCCGTCCCCACTGTTGTGGGGATCGGTGCTTCCGCAGGCGGGCTTGCTGCGCTCAAAACCTTTTTGGATCACGTTCCGGCCGACAGCGGCTTCGCGTTTGTGGTGGTGGTCCACCTCTCCCCTAATCACGAAAGCCATCTGGCGGAGCTGCTTCAGCCGAATGTGCGCTTTCCGGTCGAACAGGTCTGCGGCACCGTGCCCCTGGAACCGAATCACGTTTATGTGATTCCTCCCAACGCGAATCTCAGTGCGATCGATACCCATCTTCGCCTTTCGGAGTTGGAGGCGCGCCGGCAGGAACGCGCGCCCATCGACCACTTCTTTCGCACTTTGGCGAGCACGCACGACGGCCATTCGATTGCCGTAATCCTCACCGGAACAGGATCGGATGGCACGCTTGGCGTCAAGGAAATCAAGGCGCACGGCGGAGTCGTCATCGTTCAGGATCCGGCGGAAGCGGAGTATGACGGCATGCCTCAAAGCGCGATTGCCACGGGCTTAGTGGATTTCATTCTGCCGGTGGCGGAAATCCCGGCGGCAATTCTCCGCTACGACCGCACCCAGCCTCGTTTGGTGCTGCCCAAAGATGGGGAAGCAATACCGCAAAACGAAACCGTTCTCCTCCACAAGGTGTTCGCGCAGCTTCGGGCGCGGACCGATCGGGACTTCAGCCGGTACAAGCGCTCTACCGTCCTGCGACGGATTGCCCGCCGCATGCAGCTCAACTATATCGAAGACCTGCCCATGTACATCGAGAAGCTCCGCGAGCGATCGGAAGAGGTTCGCGCTCTCGCCGATGATCTTCTCATCACCGTGACCGACTTCTTTCGGGACCCCGAGGTTTTCGAAAGGTTGGAGACCGTTGAAATTCCGAAAATCTTCGCAAATAAGGGCCAGAACGACAGCATCCGGGTCTGGTCGGTAGGCTGCGCCACCGGCGAAGAAGTGTACTCATTGGGGATGCTCCTGATGGAAGAGGCTGGAAGACACCAATCGCCTCCCCAAATCCACGTCTTCGGTTCCGACTTGCACCGCCGCTCGCTGGAGAGAGCGCGCGACGGCTTTTATCCCGGTGACATCCAAGCCGAGGTCACGCCGGAACGACTGAAGCGATTTTTTCACAAGGAAGACGGCGGTTTCCGAATTCGCAAAGAGCTTCGCGACCTGGTCGTCTTCGCCCCCCACAACCTCCTGGGCGATCCGCCGTTCTCGCGACTCGACCTCCTGTCCTGCCGGAATCTGCTCATCTACCTGGAGCGGGACGTACAACGCGAGGTAATTGAGCTATTTCACTACGCTTTGAACCCGGAAGGCACGCTGTTGCTCGGTTCGGCGGAAAGCCTCGAGGCAACCGATCTGTTCCGTGTCGAAGAAAAGAAGCTCTGTCTCTTCCGCAAGCGCAACGTTCCTACCCGTGAGCCTAAGTTGCCGGTCTTTCCCGTGGGCCGGAATGGCAAGCCCCTGGACGGTTATGCGAGGAACGCGCCGGTGGCTCCCGAGCAGGCGTCCTACGGCAGCCTGCACCAGGACATGGTGGAGGAGTATGCTCCGCCCAGCGTGCTAATCGGCCCCGACGGCAAGGTTGTCCACTACTCCCAACACGCAGGCAGATACCTGGTTCATCCCGGCGGTCAGCCGACCGAGAGTATCACCAAACTGGTGCGCGAAGAGCTTCGCGCCGAGTTGCAAGCCTCCCTTCAGTCGGCGCGCGAGAAGAAGGCGCCCTTCGATTCCAAGCCGATCCCCGTCCGGTTTAATGGGCACGCCCAGCCGGTTGTGATGCATCTCCGGCCCTCGTTGAATCCGGAGCGGGAGGGTTTTGTGCTTCTCATCTTCGATGAGCGGGAACCCGTCGCCGAGCCGGTGCAGACCGCCTTACCGGAATCTGAAGGCAAGCGGAATCGTGAGCTGCAGGAGGAACTGAACCTGGCCCGGCAGCGTCTGCAGTCCGTCATCGAGGAATACGAGGCCAACCGGGAAGAGATGAAAGCCTCCAGCGAAGAAATGCAGTCCACGAACGAGGAACTGCGCTCTACGATGGAAGAACTGGAGACCTCGAAGGAAGAGCTCCAGAGCATTAACGAGGAGTTGCAAACCGTCAACCAGCAGAGCCGGCATAAGGTGGAGGAATTGGCGCGCCTCACCAGCGACCTTCAAAATCTCCTGGCTGCCACCGATATCGCCACTCTCTTCCTGGACCGGGAATTGCGCATCCTTCGTTTCACTCCCAAACTCGGCGATCTTTTCAACGTGCGGACCGCCGACCGCGGGCGGCCCATCTCCGACCTCACCAACCGGCTCGGCTACACCGACCTTCGCGCCGACGCGGAAGCGGTACTCAGCCGCCTCGTGCCTGTCGAACGCGAAATCCAGGACGAGGCCGGTCGCTGGTACCTGACCCGCGTCCTGGCCTACCGGACCGCCGACGATCGAATCGAAGGCGTCGTCATCACCTTCATCGACATCGATACGCGGAAGCGAGCGGAGGAAGGTCTGCGCGTCAGCGAAGAACGATTGCGCAGGATGGTCAATATCGACGTGGTCGGAGTTTCCATGTTTGACGCTTCGGGAACCCTGATCGATTGCAACGACACGTTTCTGAAGATGTTCGGCTACAGCCGTGAGGACGTCTCGGCCGGCCGGCTGACGCGGCGCGACATGACCCCGCCGGAATTCTTCCAACTCACTGAGAGTCAGCTGCACGGGCTCGAGGAGAACGGGCGCATCGGGCCGTACGAAAAGGAGTACGTCCGCAAGGATGGCACCCGTTCCTGGACGGTCTTCGTCGGTGCCAACCTCGGCGACGGAAGCACGATCGAATACTGCTTCGACATCTCGGACCGCAAACAGGCCCAGGCGCTGGCCATTGCCGCCGATCGTAGTCTGAAACTGGCCAACGAATCGCTCGTCGAAGCCAACCTCGATCTCAAGCATTTTTCTTACGCGGTGTCCCACGACATGCGGGAGCCGCTCAGGATGGTGATCAGCTATACCCAGCTCCTTGCCCGCGAATACGCAGGTAAACTCGGGGGCGAGGCCGATCGCTACATTGGATTCGCCGTCAAAGGCGCCCAACAGATGGAGTCCCTGTTGAACCAGCTGCGGGAATACTGGGCGGTGGACGAACCCAAAGTGATGGAGCTGGTGCACGTGGACCTCAACCAGGTTCTCGACGGCGCTCTCGGCCGCTTACAAACTGCCATTGATGAGAGCGGAGCCAGGATCCGTCGAGAGGACCTTCCCACTGTGCTTGGCGAACCTTATCCCCTGGGTCTTCTGTTTCAGAATCTGATTGGAAATTCCATCAAATACCGACGTGCGGAAGTGGCCCCCGAAATCCGCGTTTCGGCACAACTCAGCGGAACCGAATGGGTGTTCACCGTGGCCGACAACGGAATCGGCATTGAAGATCAGTTTCTGGAAATCATCTTCGCTCCGTTCAAGAGATTGCATGTTGTGAAACAGCCCGGCAGCGGTCTCGGGCTTGCCATGTGTGAGAAGATCGTTAAACGCTACCGCGGACAGATTTCTGTCGAATCGAAGGCTGGGCAGGGCTCAACTTTTCGATTCACTCTGCCCGCTTTGGATGTGCCCAATGAAGTCGCTTGAAATCGTCTTGATCGAAGACAACCCGGGCGACGTTCACCTGGTCGAGTTGTCTCTGAAAGAACACGAGATCCCCTACCACTTGACGCACTTTGAGTGCGGCAGCGACGCGGTCCTGAATCTCTGCGACCGGGCGTCCGAGACCGAGATACCGGACGTGATCTTAATGGACCTCAACACGCCCCGCACCGACGGCTTCGCCGCCCTCGTCCGGCTCCGGCAATCGGCGCGCCTCGCCGCAGTTCCCATTGCAATCCTGACCTCGTCCCGGGCGCAGGTGGACAAGCACCGGGCCGCCATCCAAGGCGCCCGTTACATCGAGAAGCCTTCCCAACTCTCCGAATTCCTCGCCACCATCGGACAAGCCGTCAAGGAGATGGTCTCCGTCCGCGCGTATTCCTGACCGTCGTTTCTGCCTCTTACAGCCGCCGCGAAGCCCAACACCAGAGGCCGTCAAAGGCCGCCCCCAAAACCGCAGTGCCCCGATACAGTAAGGCGGGCTTCCAGCCTGCCAAGAGTTCAGGAGGGGCGAATTTCTCCCGCTTCAGGCCGTCAAAGCCCGCCCTTTTTTGTTTTGTGGTGTAGGCCTCCGGGCCTACAAAGGCGGGCAGAGCCCGCCCCAAAACCGGCAGTCCTCCGATCCAGTAAGGCGGGGTTCCAGCCTGCCAACTCGAGCTCCAGCTCGACTTTCGAAGCTGGATTGGCCCTTGCCGCGCCATACTCAAAGGCGATTCAATCCGGCGACACCCGGCGGAACGTCCTGAATCGCGCCCCCGCGACACGCTGTCACCCGACCTTTTCCCCTCAAAAGTAACATTCGCAACACGATCCACGCCTACCCAATCAGAACAGGAGGGCGAGCCCAAAGCAGTGCCTTTTCACGTTCGATATACTTATTCCCAGTACGTCTTTTTTCTAATGATTTCTACCCTCTCGCGCATTGTTCCTTTGTACCTCGCCGGCGTCGTTTTCCTCACACCCGCCTTTGCAGCCGAGCCGGCCCTGGAACGCGATTTCACCCAGACCGTCAGGCCCTTCATCAACGAATATTGTGTCGGTTGCCACAGTGGCAAGTCGCCCGCCGCTCAGTTGGATCTCAAGGCGTTCACCACGGTCACCTCCGTCGTCCAGGATTTCAGCCATTGGAATCTTTTGATGGAGCGCATGGAGCGCCAGGAAATGCCGCCCAAACCCATGCCCCAGCCTCCGGCGGATCGCCGCCAAAAGGTCATCGAATGGGTCAAGGCCATCCGGGCGGACGAGCTTCGCAAAAACGCTGGGGATCCCGGCCCGGTGCTGGCCCACCGCCTCAGTAATTCCGAATACAACTACACCATTCGCGATCTCACCGGCGTGGACATCCGGCCCACCCGCGAATTTCCGGTGGACCCCGCGAACCAAGCGGGCTTCGACAATACCGGCGAGACGCTCGGCATGTCTCCCGCGTTGTTCAACAAATACCTGGCAGCCGCGCGCGAAGTGGCCGACCATTTGGCCCTCACACCCGACGGCTTTGTCTTCGCGCCGGGCCCCGTGCTTTCCGGGCCGGATCGCGATCAGTTCGCCGTCAGGCGGATCGTGGACTTCTACGAATCGCAGCCCACCGACTACGCGGATTATTTCGAAGCCGCGTGGCGCTACAAGTATCGCGCCGCCCTCGGCAAGCCCGCGGCCACGCTCACCGCCACCGCCACCGCGAACAAAGTGAGCCCGAAATATCTGCCGCTGATTTGGGGAATTCTCGGTGAAGCTGCAACTCCCGGCCAGCGCCGTGAGCCGGAGGTCGGACCCGTCGCCAAGCTTCAGGCGATGTGGAAATCGCTGCCCGCGCCGGCCGCGGGCAAGGTCGATCAGCCCGCCCTTCGCGCAAAATGCGTCGAGATGCGCGAGTTCGTGCTGAAAATCCGTCACCACACGGCCATGCAGTTCACTGCGCCCGTCGTCTCCGGTCCGCCGGTAGCCGCCGCTGCGCCTGCAGCCCCGACGACGCCGCCGCCCCCTGCGGCACAGGATGCTCCGCGCCGGGGTGCTCAGGCCGATGGCGCCGGACGCGGCGGCAGGGGAGGCCGGGGCGGTTTCCGCGGTCCTCGCGGCTTGCCCGCCGCATCACAGCCGCTGCTGACCTGGAAGTACACGCAGTTCAACACGCACCGCCGGAATTTCGATCCCGGCGCCTTGCGCCTCGATACCGATCCGCCGCAGGATGCGCCTGAGCTTCCCCGTTTGGCGGGCCTGCATCAGGAGGCCGCCGTACGCTGGGCGGCGGTGATGAAAAAAGCGCAGTTGTCGGATCCCGACCTGGTAATTCCCGCCGCCCGGCGCGCCGAATATGAGGACTCCTTCGCGCGCTTCGCCAAAGTCTTCCCGGACGCCTTCTACATCAAGGAGCGCGGCAAGTTCTTCCCCGACGATTCCTCGGATTCTGGCCGGTTGCTCAGCGCCGGCTACCACAGTGTGCTGGGCTACTGGCGCGACGATGTTCCTCTGCAGGAATTGATTCTCGACGACAAGTCCAAGAAGGAACTGGATGAGCTCTGGACGGAGTTCGATTTTTACGCCGAACACACCGCCCGCACCTTCGTTCAGTACTACTTCAATCAGAGCGGTGAGGTCCAGGGTGGCGGGGCCGAATCCGGCCGTCCGCGTCCCGTCGGGAAGGAAGTCACCGACGCCTCGGTCATCGCCGCCATCCGCGATCAGTACACCGCGTTCGCCAAGGCCAGCGGGAATGCCGTAGCCGCGGCCTGGATGCCGGTCCACTTCGACACGATCAATGCCACGCTCCGCTCACTGGAGAAGCTGCGCGTCACAGCGGAGCCGGCGCAACTCGAAGCCATGGTGAAGTTCGCGGGCCGCGCCTATCGCCGGCCCCTCACCCGGACGGAGCGAGAGGATTTGCTCGCCCACTACCACCAGCTTCGCGACAAGGGCGGTTTGTCGCACGAAGATGCGATGCGCGATTCGATCGCGAGTATCCTCATCTCTCCCGAATTCTTCTTCCGCATCGATTTGCAGGATGCGCCGTTCGGATCGCCGTCTTCCGCGGCGGCACGCTCCGGCGCCATCGGCGCGCCGCTGCCTGCCTATTCGCTGGCCAGCCGGCTGAGCTACTTCCTGTGGTCGAGCATGCCGGATGAGGAGCTGCTCAAACATGCCGCCGCCGGCGATCTGGCGAAACCCGAAGTTCTCGCCGGGCAGACCCGCCGGATGCTGAAGGATCCGCGGGCGCGCGGGCTGGCCGTGGAGTTCGCCGCGAACTGGCTCGATTCGCGCCATTTCGAAACCTACAACTCGGTAGACCGCCAGCGCTTCCCGTTTTTCACGAACCAGCTTCGCAGCGCCATGTTCGAAGAGCCAGTCCGGTTCTTCGAGGACGTGATCAAAAACAACCGGTCCGTTCTCGACATGCTTTACGGCAACTACACTTTCGTGAATCCTGACCTCGCCAAACATTACGGCATGACGGAGATACCGGAGTTCACACCCGCCGACCCGAAAGCGGAGTCCGCGCGCTGGCCCGCCGAGCCGGCGCGACCGGCCCACGCGTTTACCGACCCCTCGGTCAACTCCGACACCTGGGTCCGGGTTGACGATGCCGGCAAGTACGAACGCGGCGGCTTGCTGCCCATGGCCGTCTTCCTGACGCAGAGTTCTCCCGGCCTGCGGACCAGCGCCGTGAAGCGCGGCTATTGGGTCGTCCGGCGGCTTCTGGGTGAGGTCATCCCTCCCCCGCCCCCCGTCGTCCCCGAACTTCCGCAGGACGAAGCCAAATCGGATGCTCCCCTGCGCGATGTGCTCGCGCAGCATCGCGCCAATCCCGTTTGCGCCGGATGCCACGCCCGGTTCGACAATTTCGGTCTCGCCATGGAAGGCTACGGCCCGGTAGGCGAGAAGCGCACCAAAGACCTGGCGGGCCGCCTGGTGGACGTCTCGGCCACCTTCCCCGGCGGCTATGAAGGTTCGGGCTTGCGCGGCGTGCAGGCCTACATCAAAGAGAAGCGGCAGAACGACTACCTCGACAACCTCAGCCGCAAGTTGCTGTCTTATGCTCTGGGCAGAAGCCTGCTCCTCACCGACGACCCGGTGATCGAGAAAATGAACGCGCGCCTGGCGGCCAGCCAGTATCGCTTCGATTCCCTGGTCGAGACCATCGTATCCAGCCCGCAGTTCCTGAACAAACGAAACACGGAGATCACGCAAACCAAGCCAGGCGCCGAATCCACGCCGAAGAGAGGTGAGTAAATGTCCAGCAAACTGATCCCGCAAAACCGAATCCCCAGCAAGTTCGAACGCACCATTTCTCGCCGCTCCATCCTGCGCGGCGCGGGCGTCGCCATGGCCTTGCCGTTCCTCGAATCGCTGCCTGCGTTCGGCGCGGCCGGCACGTCCCCGTCCCCCAAGCGGTTCGCGGTGATGTTCATGGGCTGCGGCATCAATGAGGATCACTGGAGCGCCACCGGCGATGGCGCCGCCATGAAGCTCAGTAAGAGTCTGTCGGTGCTGGAGCCTTTGAAGCACAAGATCAACGTGGTGGACGGCCTGTTCAATAAGGCCTCCGTCGGACTGGGCATCCATCCGGCGCAGACCGGCAGTCTGCTTTCGGGCGCTCAAGTCTCGAAGGGCGCCATCCTGCATTCCGGCATGAGCGTGGATCAGATGATCGCCAACACCATCGGTCAGGACACCGCGCAGTCCAGCATCGTGCTCGCCTGCGATCCGCCGATGACCGGGTATCACGAGACCAACTACTCCATGGCGTACAGCTCGCACATCTCGTGGCAGAGCCCGGATTCGCCGGTTCCGGTGGAACTGTACCCGCAGCTGGCGTTCGACAACCTCTTTGAGAATCGCGGCAGCCTGCGCAATATGAGCATCCTCGATCGCGTCAAGGACAGCGCCGAAGCGATGAGCCTAAAGGTGAGTTCCGCCGACAAGGTCAAGCTCGACGATTATCTGACCAGCGTGCGCGAAGTGGAAAAGCGCGTCGCCGCCCTGCGTCCGGGCAAGGATGCCGCCGAGGACAAAGCCAAACTGAGCGGGACGCCGGTCATGAAAATGGACCGCCCCGCGAACGGTCTGCCGGAGGATCTGCGCGAGCATTCCAAGCTGATGTGCGACATCATCGCGATGGCCTTCCAGACGGACAAAACGCGCGTCGCCTCGCTCATCATCTCGCGCGACCTTTCCGCCATGTACTATCCGTTCCTTGGCGCAAACCAGGGACACCACGGCCTCTCGCACAACAACAACTCGGACGCCTACGAGGCCATCTCGCGCTGGCACGTGAGTCAATTCGCATATCTGGCCGGGAAGCTGGACAGTATGCCGGAAGGCGACGGCACCGTGCTGGACAACTCCTGCCTGATGTTCCTCTCCAGCCTGTTCGTGGGCCGCACGCACGATAACTCGCGGCTCCCGGTTGTGCTCGCCGGCGGCCTTGGCGGAACGCTCAAAACCGGCCGCTCCCTCAGCTACCTCGGTGAACCGGCGGAAGATCGCAAGATGTGCAGCCTCTACCTTTCACTGATGGACCGCATGGGCGTGAAGCTGGACCACTTCGGCGACGCCGACTCGCGCCTCGCCCGCATTTAAGGCGGGCTTCCAGCCTTTCGAAAATTCAGAAGGGGCGAGGAAAATGGCCAAAGCCGAAAGGCGAGCGCAACCCGCCCGCCTTTCGTGGTGTAGGCCTCCGGCCTACAAAGGCGAGCATCGCTCGCCTCCCCAAGTTCAAAGCTTTCGCAGATAAGCCAGCAACGCATCGCGCTCCCCGGGTTGCGGGGCACGATCGAAATGGAGGCCATCGGTCGAAGCAACCGGCGGAAAGACCCCAGGCGGCTGTACCGCCTGTATTTGCTTGAAAAGCTCGATGTAATGATCGACCACATCCTCCAGCGTTGCCGCACTGTTGTTATGGAAATACGGGGCGGTCTGCGCGATGCCATGAAGCCCCGGCACATCGAGCTTATTCCAGTCGTCCAGCGGCGGCGGTCCTCCGACGAAGCCCGTCAGCAGAGCCCGTCCCGGGTCCGAGCTGGAGCGGCGTACCGTCGAGCCGTTGGCCGTGAACTCGTACGTTCGCACTTTCTCCGTCAGGCCGACCGGGCAGGCCGCGAATACGAACCTCGCCGGCGACGCGGTATCCACCGGGCGCGGACAAGTGGTTGCGATGTCATGGAAGCGCGCCACGATGGGAGGCGACGTCGTGGACTGCCCGGCGCCGCCGTGGCATTGCGCGCATGCCCGGATGAAGACTGCCTTCCCCTGCTGTTCGAGCGGCGTGAGGGGCGGGTCCGGGTCGGGCAAGCTCGTCGCGCCGGAGCGGAGCGCGTCCGCGAGCGCCCGCACTCCGCTACTGCTGAAGAGCGTCAACTGGAACGCCGCCAGATCGTCCAGCGTTTGCTGGGCAGGCGTCCTCTGGACTTCGGCATGGTTGATGAATGCCGATAGCGCCTGATCTTGCAGAGTGCTGATCCGTCCGTCCAGCTGGTAGCCGCCTCCGGGATTCGGCCCGCGCGACACGAAGACCTGGCCGTCGGGTCCGGTGAGCGCGACATTGTTGACCGACGGAACCGCACGCCAGACATCGACCGAGGTTTCGCCTGAAGGCTGGCCGGTCGCTGGGTCGATGAGCTTGACGTTGGCCGGCAGCGGGAGGGTAATCCGGATCAGCCCGTTTCTCCGCAGCGTGCTGAAGTCGGACGCGTTTGCGCCATGAATGCGGAAGTCGTCGGCGTCGATCGGGCGGAACAGCGGGTCGTCGGCTTTCGGGTCGAATTGCCGGCGGAATTGGAGCGACTGGTAGCGTCCCTCGGCGTTCGCCGGCGAGAGTTGAAAGCTGTTGGTCGGCATATGACAGTCGCCGCAGGCGCGTCCGTTGCCGCCTAGCCCCCCGACCTCGCGGTCAACGAATGCGTGAAGACCACGCTCCACCGGTCCGCACTGGGCGCCGGCACATTGGCCGTCGAGACCTGTCGTCCCGACCGGCGGCTGTGCCGGCAAACTGGAAACCATGAGGACGCACGCAATCCCTATCAGCGGCCCTCCCCTGCGTCCGCCGGCTGGCGCGCAATTTTTCATTTCATCCTTGGCTTTCGGTTGATGTGTGTGCGATCCAAACGAACACGGATCGGCGTAGCGACTTCCATTCATCTGTCTTCCCTCCTTAAGGTGCGCGCCTCTGCCGCTCTCGCGAATCGATCGTTGAGAACGGCGGAACGCGTTAAAAAACGACCCCGGCGAACTGTGCGAATTACATCAATTAGGGACGAACCGCTCCCGTTTCGGGATTCGATTCCGGTCTCTATGCTTGCCGGGATCGTGAGATTCGGGGAGAATAATAACCCACACCGGCCGGCCAGCTTATGAATGAAAGCTGAATTTGCCGTGAGCGAGATCTGAATGCACCCGCCAGGCAAATCGAGGGATGCGATTTACGTCTTCGGGCCGTTCCGGCTGGACGCGGCAGCTCGGGTTCTGTTCCGGGATGGCCGAATCGTCGCTGTTCCGCCGAAGGCTCTCGACACGCTGATCGTTCTCATCGAGAACCGTGGTCGGCTGGTGCAGAAGGACGAATTGCTTCGGACCATTTGGCCGGATACCTATGTAGACCCGAACAGCCTTATGCACAACGTGTCGGTGCTGCGTAAGGTGCTGGGCGAGGCCCCTGACGGAAAGTCGTATATCGAAACCGCTCCCAGGCGCGGATACGGCTTCATGGGGACAGTCCAAATTCCAGGAACCGAGCCGGAGCTTACGGGCGGCCCTCCGGAGGTCAGGCGCAACAAAGCCTGGGCCCCCGCGGCGGCTGTGATCGTTAGTCTCGCCGTTATAGCCGCACTCATCTGGATCAAGGCGCCCGCCTCGCCTCCGTTCGTCATCACCCCGCTGACGAGCTATCCGGGCACCGAGGCGTATCCGACGTTCTCTCCCGATGGCCGCGAGGTCACCTTCGTCTGGAACGGCGAGCAGCAGCAGCAGTTCGATCTTTACGTCAAGCGCATCGGGTCCGAGCCGCCGCGGCGCGTGACCGACGACCGGGAACCGGAATGCCACCCGCAATGGTCGCCCGATGGAAACTGGATCGCATTTCTCTACTGTGGCGACGAAGGCGTACCCGAAGTATCCCCGTGGCTCTCCATCATCCCTTCGTCGGGTGGCGCCAAGCGGAAGATCGTAAGCATTCACGAAGGAGGCAATCCGTCCGATCGCCCGTTTACCTGGGCCGGCGGTAAGGCTCTGATCACCGCCGAGGTCATTGGCGGATCCCCTCGCGCCGGTTTGTTCCTCGTGCCGATCGAAGCGCCCTCTCAGGGACGGCAACTGACCCGGCCCCCGGCGGGAAACTGGGACACCGATCCCGCCATTTCGCCCGATGGCAAGACTCTGGCCTTCGTTCGTTGGGTCACTCACGGGTTGAGCGACATTTACCTGGTCCGTATCGACAGGCAATTCATGCCGGGCGGAGAACCGGTACGCTTAACGTTCGAGAAGGACTTCATCACCAACCTCGTGTGGACGAACAGCGGCTCCGAAATCCTCTATGTCGCCGGCAATGGAGGCGGGCGGGGCGTATGGCGCGTCCCGGCGCGTCCCGGCGCATCCCCGCGGCAAGCTCAGTCTCTGAGCGACGCAGGAATACACATCGCGCTCTCGCGCGAGGGCAAGCTCGCATATTCCCGCCGCTACTGGGATTACGACATCTGGCGGGCCGAACTGGACGGCGGTACGGTCGCGCGAAGCGTCGCGCCTTGGGTGGTTTCCACCTACCTCGAGGTGGAACCACGGTATTCTCCCGATGGGCGGAGCATCGCGTTTCAGTCGAACCGGTCGGGCGCCATGGAGATCTGGCGCGTCGCTGCGGATGGCTCCCATGCAACCCAGGTCACATCTCTCCGCGCCGAGGCGGGATCGCCCGCGTGGTCTCCCGACGGGACCCGGATCGCGTTCGACTGCCGGTTGAACGGCAATGTCGATATCTATGTCGCCGGCGTTTCCGACGGGAGAGTCCGTCGCCTAACCACCGATCCCGGGGTGCACACCACTCCAAGCTGGTCGAGCGACGGTCAATGGATCTATTTCGGATCCAAGCGGACGGGACGTCTCGAAGTCTGGAAGGTGCCGTCCGGCGGAGGCGAGCCGGTGCAGGTGACCCAAAACGGCGGCTTTTTCGCTTCCGAATCCGTTGATGGCAGAACGCTGTATTACTCGAAGACTGCCGAATTCCCTACCGCTCTGTGGATGCGGTCGTTCGAAACCGGTAAGGAAGAACAGATCATCGGCTCGCTGCGCCACTGGGCCTTTTTCCAGGTATTCGCCGGCGGCATTTACTTCGTCCCGAATGACGGCCCCGTCTCGGAGCCCGCCAACTTTCAAGTCGCGTTCTACGATCTTGCGACACGAGTCGTCCGCAACATCGCCGATATAAGAAAACC
>Ga0308176_10001138_pt1 | contig 16694 bp, 14 predicted proteins | sample PhyCR2_3_FD_203890 | JGI IMG/M metagenome (GOLD analysis project Ga0308176, IMG submission 203890) | Soil microbial communities from UC Gill Tract Community Farm, Albany, California, United States - DLSLS.C.R2 | ecosystem: Environmental > Terrestrial > Soil > Agricultural land | place: USA...
CGTATGTGGGCGCGGGGAGGGGGGTGGCCTGGCGGAGGCCGGCCTGGGCCATGAGGCGGGCGTGGGCGACGGCGCCCATGCCGACGCCGCAGCGGCGGAGCATCTGGCGGCGGGAGAGGGGACGATCGGATAACGGGACGGGGTGGTGTGGCATGGATGAGGTTGCCGCTCGTGACCTGCGGCGATTCTAAAGCATATTAGCCGGGCCACAAGGATTTGTTGGGGGCCATTGCGGACTGAAAAAAGAGTTTTTGAGCCGATTGCCGGATGCTGCTACTTTCGTCGGGCATGGGTGTACAACATTTCATGGCGGAAGGGTTGGAGGGGAGGGTTCTGCTCGCGGCGGATGCCGTGCTGCACTGGAACGAAGTGCTGCTGGACGCGATTCGCGCGGACAAGACGGCGCCGCCGCTGGCGGCGCGGGACATCGCGATGGTGCAGTGCGCGGTGTACGACGCGGTGAACGCGGTGAAGGGTGGGGGGAAGTTTTCGGGATATCTGGTCAATACGCGCGCGCCGAAGGGGACGTCGGCGGATGCGGCGGTGGCGCAGGCGGCGCACGACGTGCTGGTGCAGGTATTTCCGGCGCAGGCGGGGACGTTTGATGCGGAGCTGGGGAGTTCGCTGGCGCGCGTGCGGAATTCGAAGGCAAAAGCCAAAGGTGTGATGGTTGGGCAGGACTGCGCGTCGGCAATGATGGGGGCGCGGGAGGGTGACGGGGCGAATCAAACCGTCAGTTACACGGTCGGTTCGGGGGTGGGGGTTTGGCAGCCGACGCCGCCGGGGTTTAGCGGGAACCCGGTGTTGCCGCAGTGGCCGGGCGTGACGCCGCTGGTGCTGCCGTCGGGGTCGATGTTTCGGCCGGCGGGGCCACCGGCGCTGGATAGCGCGGCGTACACGGCGGCGTTTGAGGAGGTGGAGGCGCTGGGGGATGTGGATTCGACGGCGCGGACGGCGGATCAGACGCAGGTGGCGGAGTTCTGGGCGGACGGGGCGGGGACGGCGACGCCGCCGGGGCATTGGAATCTCATCGCGCAGGACATTTCGGTGCAGAAACACTTGAACATGCAGAAGGCGGCGCGGCTGTTTGCATTGCTGGACATGGCGGAGGCGGACGCGGGGATTGCGGCTTGGGACGCGAAGTATGCATTTAATTATTGGCGGCCGGTGACGGCGATTCGGGCGGCGGAAACGGATGGGAATCCGGACACGGCGGCGGATCCGACGTGGACGCCGCTGCTGGTGACGCCGCCGTTCCCGACGTACGTGTCGGGGCACAGCACGTTCAGCGCGGCGGCGGCCACCGTGCTGGCGGATTTCTTCGGGAGGGATAACGTCAAGTTCACGACGACGGACGACACGCTGCCGGGGGCGGTGCGGACGTTCACGTCGTTCTCACAGGCGGCGGCGGAGGCGGGGCAGAGCCGGGTGTATGGGGGGATTCACTGGCAGTTTGATAATCAGGATGGGTTGGCGCTGGGGAAGGCCGTGGGGGGGTATGTGTTTGGGCATGCGGCGGGGAAGATTGCGCGCGGTGGTGAACGCACAGATTAAGCAGCAACGTCGCTCTTTTCTATGCTGGTGATGTTCTGGTAGGAGAGGAATTTCCAGCGGTCATGCCGACGGCACGCTCGGCCACCGCGCGAAGGGCCGGCTCGAGGCGTCGGAAGATTTCGAAGACCTGATGCTGCTGTGGGAACTGGACAAAGCCGGCAGGCGGCGCGGCGTACGAGTATGCACCGTGCGCGAGGCGCTGGAGTACGTGAAATCGTTGGAGGACGAGTCGTATTTGCGATAGCGGGGAATGCTATTCCTCGTCATCGTAATCGTCGCGGTCGTCGTCGATGTCGCTATCGGGGGCGCTTTCGTCGCGGCGCCGCCCGCGCCCGCGGCCGCGGCCCCTTCCCTCCGACCGGGGGCGGGTCATCGAGCGGACCAGGCCGTCGAGCATGCGCGCGACCTGGTCGCCGCGGTAGGAGAGGTCGTCGTACTCGATGTCGTATTTCAGGTCGCGACAGAGGATGAAGTAGTAGCGCAGCGATTCGAGCGCGCTCTGGGCGAGGTTGTAGTAGTGCGCCTTGTTGCGCGAGCCGCGGCGCTTGAAGCCCTCGGCGATGCTCTTGGGAATCTCGACGGCCGTCCGTTCCATCTGTAGCGCCAGGCCCTCCTGCTGCTCGGTCGGGAGCTTGGGCGTGACCTCAAAGACGCGCAGCACCAGCGAGTGCGCTTCCTGCCAGACCTTCATTTGCTCGAAGCTGTCGATGCGTTCCCGTTGCTCTCGTTGTTCGCGTTGCTCTCGTTCCATCGGGACCTCGCTGGCGGCCCCCGGAAGGATGGGGGCACATCGGTTAGGGGGTCACAAGGTTTCCGCCGGCGCGCCGGCCGGGTCAGGCGACTAAGGGCCGAGAGGATAACCGGCGACGGGCGGAAAAAACAGGAGCCGCCGGCGCGGCTTGCGCGGCGTTTTCGGCGCAGGCGTTGCAGGGTTTGCCGTGTAAGTTCGATGCGGTAGAGGCCGCAACGTGCGGCCGGTTTTCTCGGCTCAAGCTTCCAACGAGGAGGTCTGCGATGGCCACGGCGAAGAAGTCCGGCGGCTCGGGAACCAAGGGGCGGTCACAAGGTCGATCCGCCGGCGCCAAGCGGGAATTGATCGATACCGGACGGGACAAGCGCTACGTCCGCCGGAACGCCAAGGGCGAGTTCAAGGAGAGCGACGACGTCGGCCGCTCCCTCAGCCAGGACCGGCGGCGGCACGCGAAGACGGTCGCGCCCAAGGGCCAAGGCGATCGTGGCGACCAGCGGCGGAAATAAGCTTCCACCGCAATGCCGCGGCGATTGCCGCGCCGCCCGTCCCCCACCCGGCGTGCCAAACAGGGACTCTCCTAATTGCTCGCGGACCGGGTCGCGGGATTCGTCGTCGGTCGCGGTCGCAGGAGATTGATTGATTCGACGTGCCCGCGCTCCACGGCCATGTCAAACGCCGTCCCGAACCAACGGTTGGCGTCGGCCCCGTGGTTCAGAAGAAGTTTCACGCAGGCAGGCGAGGCCGCGGCGGCGGCGTAACTGGCGTAATTCAGGCATGTGCCGCCCTGCGGCGGGCGGACGGAACGTACATCGGGCAGGCACCTGCTAATTGCGCGGGCGCGTGGTGGGCCCGGCGTCGGACTCGCTGAGGGTGACCGGCGTGCCGATCCGTTCCACCTGGATGGCGATGCCGTTTTCGTGGGCGGTGATCGCGTCGCGCAGCGATTTGGCGGTGGTGATGTCCTGCCCGGCGACTTTGGTGATGACGTCACCGGGTTTGAGGCCGATGCGCTCGGCGCGGCTGCCGGGGAGGACGGACTGCACCGTGATGTTGCCGGTGGTCGTGATCACCATACCCAGGCGGCTCTTCGGCGGCGGGGGGAGCGCGTCGTCGAGGGCGACGTGGAGATTCAGCTCGTCGACCTTGCGGCGGAGGTCGTCGGCCCCACGCAGGAGCTCGAGCTGCGGCTGCTGCGGGGGGCGGTCGCCATTGGCGACGCCGTTGCCCGCGCCGTTCCCCGCGCCGTTGCCGACGGTGATCCCCTCCGCCGCGACGCGCAGCCCGGCCTCGCGGATGCGCGTGAGCTGTTCGAGCACCTGGCGCTGCTGGTCGGCGGGGATTTTTTTGTCCGCCATCTCCTGCCGCAGCCGCTGGCGGAGCGCGTGCAGCGCGTCGGGCTGGCCGAACACGAAATTGCCCGCAAAGCCCCCGTGGATCACGATGTTGCCGTTCATCTGCCCCCCGACGATCAGGCGCGTGGCGGGGATGGCGGCGTAGCGGTCGTACAGGTCGAAGGCTTCGGGGTTCAGCCGTTCGAGCTCGACCGCGGACGAGGCCTTGTAGTTCTCGGTGACATTTTCACCGTCCAGCCAGCCGGTGACGGACATCTCGATCCCCTCCGGCGATTCGGAAATGCTGATCTGGCGCCCGGCCTCGTTGATCTTGATGGCCTTGATGCCGTTGAGATTCGAGATGGTGACGGAGGGGCCGGGGTTGAGTTGGCGGGCGAAGCCGGGGTCGTCGGCGCCCGGCGCGGGCCCGGGGACGACGGGGAATTCAATGCGCGAGGCGAGCAGGGCGGCGCGCTGGCGAATCTCGGGGTCCGGGCTGGCGCCGGCCTCCTTGAGGGCCGCAAGGGCGGGTTTGCCGAGTTGTTTCAGGCGGCGGAAGGCCCGCGTGCGCGTGGCGTAGTCCGTGTCGCCGAGCTCGGCGATGAGCCGGGACACGTCGCTCGGGGAGGGGGTTGCGTCCGCCGCGCGGACGGCCGAAATACGAAGATTGACTGCGATAAAGGCGGCGAGAAACAGGGCGGCGAACTTCATGACCAGTCTCCCGTTACGGCGACTCTATGATAGGTCGCGACCGCGGGGGATGGTATGGAAATTGCGATAAATCACCCGATCGGGATGAAAAGTCAGCTTGCGAAAGGACGTGTCTATGACGCGGAGCATTTTCGATCCGACCGGCGGCGAGACGGAACGGAGCGGGTCCCGGTTTACGGGCCCGGAGGCGGAGAACATCTCGCACATGCCGCCGGACGTCGTGGACGGGGAGGTGGAAGACGACGAGGCGAAATCGCAGGACCAATCGCAGGACCAGTTGACCGCGGGCGAAGAGGACGACGCGGAGGCGGGGCCTGAATGAGCGGCGCTGCGGCCGGAGTTGAGTGGCGGCTGGGGACGATGGGGTTTGGGTACCCGGAGTGGGAGGGGGGCTTTTATCCGAAGGGGATGCGGAGCGCAGATTTCCTGGAGTTTTACGCGAAGCACTTTAACGCCGTGGAACTGGATACGACGGTGTACGGCGTGCCGACGCTGGAGCGGGTGGAGCGCTGGGCGGCGGCGACCCCGGAAGGATTTCGGTTCTGTACCAAAGCGCCTCGGCTGGTGACACACGAACTGGGCCTGGACCGCGCCGCCGGGCCGATGGGCGAGTTCGTCGATGTGATGCGGCGGGGGCTGGGCGAGAAGCTGGGCGTCGTGGTTTTGCAGTTTTCGCCGGAGTTCACGGCCGATGAGTTTCCGAAGCTGCAGAGGTTCTTGAAGGAGCTGCCGGCCGACGTGCGGTTCGCAGTGGAATTCCGCGACCGCTCGTGGGGAACGGACCAGACGCTGGCGCTGCTGCGCGAGCGGCGAGTGTGCCTGGTCGCCGCCGAGTACCTCAGCCGCCCGCGCCAGGTGATTAGCACGACGGATTTCCTGTACGTGCGCTGGGTGGGAAAGCATCACCGCTTCGACCACGCGGGACGGGAAAAGATCGATCCGACGGAGTCGCTGCAGTGGTGGAAGGGCCGGATCGAGGAGGCGGCGGCGGGCGCGGCCGGAACCGTATGGGGCTTCTTCAATGACGATTACTCGGGATTCGCGATCGCGGCGTGCGAGCGGTTTAAGCGGATGGTCGGGGTGGAGGTGAAGGAGAGGATTGGGGAGGCGGGGCTATTCGGGTAACTCCAGCGCTTTTACGGGCGATTCGGGGGCGGGTACATTCTCCCGACGAAGGAGGAAAACTGGCCATGTCTAACCGGATTTTAATCGCGCTGTTCTTCGGGGCTTGCCTGATGACGTCGGACCTGAGGGCGGCGGACGAGAAGGGCGGGTCGGGCAAAGAACGGTTCTTCGAACTTCGGACCTACACCGCCGCCGAGGGCAAGCTCGACGCCCTCCTGTCCCGCTTCCGCGACCACACCAACACACTCTTCGCCAGGCACGGCATCCAGATCATCGGCTTCTGGGTGCCCGCCGACGAGCCGCGGAAGCACAACACGCTGATCTACATCCTCGCCTACCCCGACCGCGAATCCCGCGAGAAATCCTGGAAGGAATTCTCCAACGACCCGGACTGGAAGCAGGTAGTAAAGGAGTCCCAGAAGAACGGGAAACTCGTGGACCACGTGGACTCCGTGTACATGACGCCGACCGACTTTTCGCCGATCAAGTGAATGGGTCATCAAGCGAGCGGTGGATGATGCGCAGAATTGGTGCCGTGCTCAGGGGTGTTCTGGCCGCGTTGCTGTTGCCGGCCGTGGTGCTCGGGGCGGAGGGGAAGAACGACGACAAGAACGCCGAGCCCAAGGAGGACCCGAAAATCCTCAAGTGTCCCGACGGCTGGAAGGCCGAGGTCGTGCTCGAAAAACCCGACCTGCTGTACCCCTCGGTCGTCTGCTGCGCGCCCGACGGCCGCATCTTCGTCGCCGAAGACCCCATGGACATGATCGGCCCCGGCAACAAGCCCGGCGACCGCATCCTCTGCATCTTCCCCGACGGCCACAAGACCGTCTTCGCCGAGCGGCTCTACGCCGTCTTCGGCCTGCAATACATCGACGGCAGGCTCTACGTCCACCACTCCCCTAAATTCAGCGTCTTCCGCGACGACAACGGCGTCGGCCGCGACCGCGTCGACTGGATCGATTCCGACAACATGGCCACCTGGGGCGACGGACACCTCAACGACCACATCCCCGCCAACTTCCACCTCGCCATGGACGGCTGGCTCTACATGGCCACCGGCGACAAGGGCATCTACGGCGCCGTCAGCAACATCGACCACAGCCGCGTCGAAATCCGCGGCGGCGGCATCGTCCGCATGCGCCCCGACGGAACCAACCTCGAAGTCTATTGCCGCGGCACCCGCAACCACCTCGACGTCTCCCTCAACGCCGAAGACGAGATGTTCACCTACGACAACACCGACGACGGCCTCGGCTGGTGGACCCGCTTCACCCACATGGTGGACGGCGGCTACTACGGCTACCCCTACGCCTACCGCCCCTTCAACGAAGAGGTTGACGCCTTGGCCAAGTGGAAGGCCGAGGCCGAGGCCAACAAGCCCAAAGAGCCGGCGAAGAAGGACGACGAGAAGTCGGCCAAGCCCAAGTCGAAGAAGGACACGCCGCCGAATCGCGAGCACCCCCACCCCTACGAGCCGTGGACGCTCTGGCGCATCGAGGAGTACGGCGGCGGCTCCCCGTGCGGCGCCATCGGCTACAACGAGGACGCCCTGCCCGAGGAGTACCGCGGAAATCTGTTTCACTGCGAGTGGGGCAAAAAGGTGGTGACGCGCTTCGTCGTCCAGCGCGACGGCGCGACCTACAAGGTCGTCAAAAAGGAGGACCTGCTGTCCAACGGCGGCGAGCTGCGCCCGGTGGGGATCACCGTCGCGCCCGATGGTCTGGCGTTCTACGTCGCGGACTGGAACTACTCCGGATGGACCCAGAAGGCCAAAGCCGGCCGGCTGATCAAGGTGAGCTGGACCGGCCCCAGCGGCGCGGCGCGCAAGCCCGCATGGTACGTGCCCGCGGCCATGGGCAAGCCCTTCGAGGCGAGTACGGGCGAGTTGATCAAAGCCCTGAAGCACCCCGCCCAGAGCGTGCGGTTGGTCGCTCAGCGGCGGATCATCCAGCGCGGCGGCGAGGCGGTCGAGCCGCTCATTGCACTGTTGAACGACGAATCCGCACCGGCATACGCGCGGTGGCACGCCATCTGGACCCTGGACGGCATCGACGGCGGCCGCGGCGGGCGCGAGGCGATTCTCGAAGCCCTGAAGGATGAGAAAACGGACGTTTCCGTGCGACGTCAGGCCGCCAAGGAACTCGGCGAACGGCAGGTTACTGAGGCCGTGCCCGCGCTCACGGCCGCGCTGGACGACGCCGACGACGCGATGCGCTTCCGCGCCGCGACCGCGCTAGGCCGCATCGGCACCCCCGAAGCCGTGCCGCCATTGCTCCAGCGCCTCACGGAAAAGGACCTGTTTACCCATTTCGCGGTGTTCACGGCCCTCAACCGCATCGGCAAGGCCAACCCCGCCGCGTGGCCGATGATCGTCCAGGGGTTGTCCAGCGACGTGCCGGACGTGCGCGAAGGCGCCGCGCTGGCGATGCGGGAAACCTACGACGAGGCGCTGGTGGCTGCGCTGCTTTCGTTCGCCTCCAGCCCCGGAAACACGCCCGAAGCGCGCGGGGCGGCCCTGGGCGTGATCGCGGGCATCGAAAAGACGACCAAGCCCTGGGACGGCAAGTGGTGGGGGACCCAGCCCGTGATTCGCGTGGCGCCGTACCCGAAGGACGTGATGTGGGCGGGGACCGAGCCGTTGACGGCGGCGATTCGCTCGGCGCTGAAGGATTCGGAGGAAGCCGTGCGCCTCGCCGCCGTGCGGGCCCTTCAGGTCGCGCCCGATGCGGCCGTGGGCCCGATCCTCGTTGAGATGTTCCGCGGCTACAGCAACGGCAGCGGCAACGGCGTCGCGGCCGGGGCGCGCAAGGACATCCTCAAGGCCCTGGCGGCCGCGAAGTCCCCGGAGGCTGCAGACCTGGTTTCGTCCATCCTGAAGGACGCCCGGGCGGATGCCGATCTGGTGCCCGACTCGGTCAGGGTCGCCGAAGGAATCGCGTCGGAACCCATGCGCGCCGCGCTGCGCGACCTGGCCGGCCAGAAGGTCGACGGAAAGCTGGTGGTCGGCGCGCTCGAATCGCTTGGGAGGTTGCGCGACGGCGCGGCCGTTAACGTCGCGACCGAGCGGCTGAAAGACCCTGATTTGAAAGTCGCCGCCGCCGCGGCCGCGGCGCTGGGCGAGATCGGCTCCAACGAGTCTCTCCAGGCGCTGGTCTCAGGCATGAAGGACAAGCGGCTGGAGGTGCGCAAGGACGCGGCCAACGCCATCGGCGCGATGCTGGATTTCCGCCGGCGCTTCACCGGAGCGCCTCGCCCATCCTCCAAAACCGGCGACCGCCAGCAGCGGAGCCGCCGCTTCGACACCGCCGTCGCGATCGCCGCGCTGATGGAAGCGTCGCGCGACAAGGACCTTCAGAAGGAAGCCATCTCGGCGCTCGCCGGCCGCCCCGACATCCGCGCGCTCGACGCCTACCTCGAAGGCCTCGGCAGCCGCGACGGCGGCGTGCGCTCCCAAAGCCGCAAGGCCGTAACCGCCATCGCCGCCGAGGCGCGCCCCCTGATCGAGCGCCGCCTGGACACCAACCCGCTGCCGACCGTCGCCATCGACGAGCTCCAGAAGATCTACACGGCCTACAGCCCCATCGTGCAGTGGTCCGTGCTGGGACCGCTGGCCGATTCGGCCAAGCCGCCGTTCGACCCCGCAGCGCCCGACGTCAATTCGTCCGAAGAATTCAAAGGCATGGCCGACAAGCCCCTGAAGTGGACGAAGGCCAAAGGCGACTCGAAGGAAGGGATGGTGGACCTCGCCAGGCTGCTGCACCCGAACACCGACGTGGCCGCCTACGCGGTGGCGACGTTCGACGCCGAGTCGGAGCACGAGGTCGAGTTCTCCGCCGGTGCCGACGACACCCTCGCCCTCTGGCTCAACGGCAAAAAGATCTTCCAGGACGCCGAAAGCCATAGCTGGAGCCCTCGCCAGTTCTCCCCCAAGGCCGTGGTGAAAAAGGGCCACAACGTGCTCGTGGCCAAGATCGGCCAGAAGGGGGGTAGCTGGGCCTTCTCGGTGGCAATGCCCGGCCCGCGCACGGGCAAGATCTTCCAGTACGACACTAAGAGCCTCCGCCCCGAGGCCTTCGCCACCTACGCCGAAAATCACCCCGGCGACCCCGCCAAGGGCAAAAAACTCTTCTCCGACCCCAACGGCGTCGGCTGCATCAAGTGCCACAAAGTCGCCGACGAAGGTGGAGACGTCGGCCCGAGCTTGGCCGGCATCGCCACCAAGTACGACCGCAAAGTCCTCATCGAGTCGATCCTGTTCCCGTCCAAGCAGATCCTCGACGGCTACCAGCAGACGCTCGTCCGCACCGCCAGGAGCAACGACGTGGAGGCCGGCATCGTGCGCGCCGAGACGGACACGCAGTTGACGCTGGTGGACTCCGCCGGCAAAAAGATCGTGATCCCCAAGGCGGACATCAAATCGCGGAAGGTGAGCAACATCTCCATCATGCCCGAGGGCCTCCAGACCGCGCTCAAGCCCGAAGAGTTTGCGGACCTGGTAGCCTACTTGGAGACGCTAAAGAAGTAGGGGCTAGGGGTTAGGAAAGGCGCGGAAGTCATGAGCATGCGTGCGATTCTGGCGTTGCTGGCGTTCGTGAGTGGGCCGGCGGTGGCGCAGGAGTCGTACGACGTCGTCGTGTACGGCGGCACCAGCGGCGGCGTGATCGCAGCCGTGCAGGCGGGCAGGATGGGCAAGCGCGTGGTGCTCGTCGAGCCGACGAAACACCTCGGCGGCATGACCAGCGGCGGCCTCGGAGCGACCGACATGGGGAACCAGGCGGCCATAGGCGGCGTGGCGCGCGAGTTCTACGGCCGCATTCTGAAGTACTACGGCGACCGATCGAAATGGAAATCCGAAACGCCGGAGGAGTACGCGAAGCGCGAGTCGCATTACGTGTTGAAGGATGCGATGTTCGGCTTCGAGCCGCACGTGGCCGAGGAAACGTACGACGCCATGGCCGACGAGGCGAAGGTAACGGTCGTCTACGGCGAGCGGCTGGACCTGAAAGACGGCGTGAAGAAAGACCGCGAAAAGATCACGTCCATCAAAATGGAATCCGGCAAGACCTTCACCGCCAGGGTCTTCATCGACGCCACCTACGAAGGCGACCTGATGGCCAAGGCCGCCGTCTCCTACACCGTCGGCCGCGAGGCGAATGCGCAATACGGCGAAACCCTCAACGGCGTCCAGGTCGCCCACGCCAGAAGCCACCAGTTCTCCCTCCCGGTCGACCCGTTCGTCAAACCCGGCGACCCGAAGAGCGGCCTTCTGCCCTACGTCCACGCCGGCTCGCCCGGCAAGGACGGCGACGAGGACCGCCGCCAGCAGGCCTACAACTACCGCCTGTGCCTGACCGACGTGAAAGACAACCAGGTCCCGTTCGAAAAACCCGAAGGCTACCGCGAGCAGGATTTCGAGCTGCTGCTGCGCTACTACGACGCCGGCTTCACCGGCACCCCCTGGGGCCCCCGCGGCATGCCCAATCGCAAGACCGACACGAACAACAGCGGCGCATTCTCGACCGACTACATCGGCATGAACAACGAATACCCCGAGGCCGATTACGCCGCCCGGGACAAGATCATCGCCGAGCATGTCAAGTACACCAAGGGTCTGGCATGGACGCTGGCCAACCACCCGCGCGTCCCCGAGAAGGTCCGATCCGGCGTGTCAAAATGGGGCTGGGCGAAAGACGAGTTCACCGACAACGGCCACTTCCCCCGCCAACTCTACGTCCGCGAAGCGAGGCGCATGATCGGCGCCTACGTCATGACCGAGAACGACATCACCGGCAAGCGCAAGCCGCAGGACCCGATCGGCCTCGGCTCCTACGGCATGGACTCCCACAACACCCAGCGCTACGTGGACGACACCAGCCACGCCCGCAACGAAGGCGACGTCCAGGTCCACGGCTTCAGCCCCTACGGCATCAGCTACCGCTCGCTCGTCCCAAAGGAAGGCCAGGTCTCCAACCTCCTCGTACCGATCTGCATGTCGGCGACCCACATCGGCTACGGCTCAATCCGCATGGAACCTGTCTACATGATTATGGGTCAGGCCTGCGGCACGGCTGCGTGCCTCGCAATCGACGCCGGGGTTGACGTGCAGAAGGTCGAATACGGCAAACTGAAAGAGCGGCTGCTGGCCGACAAGCAGCTCATCGAGTGGACGGGCCCGACCAAAACGATCACCCCGGCGATCCGCTCCACCGACCTGCCCGGCGTCGTCGTGGACGACACCAAGGCCAGGCTCACCGGCGACTGGAAAACCGGCAGCTACCCCGGCATCGACGGCAAATACCAGCACGACCTGAACGAGGGCAAGGGCCGCAAATCCGCGCGCTTCGAGCTGCGCGTGCCGGCCGACGGAAAGTACGAGGTCCGCTTCGCCTACGTCGCCAACAACAACCGCGCGAGCAACGTGCCGGTCACGGTGGAGTCGGCGGGCCGGAAGAAGACGGTAAAGGTGAATGAGAAGAAGCCGCCCGCCGGGGACAAGTCGTTCGCCTCGCTCGGCGTATTCGAGTGCCGCAGCGATACGCCGGTGGTGGTGACGGTGACCAACGAGGGCACCGACGGCTACGTGGTGATCGACGCCGTGCAGGCGGTGGCGGTGAAATAGGGTTGAGGCGACCAGAGATGACCAACGGCCGGCGGGTGCTCGCGGTTGCGCGGACGGTCCTGGCGTTGACCCTGCTCGCGTCGGCGCGCCAAGCCGGCGCCGGCGAAGGGGCCGGGCCCGGGCGCAAGTTCGTGTTCGGGGTCGGCACGCCCCAGATGCTTTACACCGACGACCGCGGGTACGGGTTCGAAGCGGGGGCGAAGGTGGACGCGGTCGCCGGGTGCTGCACCAGCGATTCGCCATTTTTCTTCTCCGCCGCGTTACCCGAGGGGAATTACCGGGTGACCGTCACCCTGGGGAATCCGATCGCCGAGTCCACCACGACCGTCAAGGCGGAGTTGCGGCGGTTGATGCTGGAGCAGGTACACACGGCCGCGGGAGAGTCGGCCACGCGGACTTTGTCGTCAACGTGCGCACCCCGAAGATCCCCGGCGGCGGCGCCGTGCGCCTCAAGGCGCCCCGCGAGACCACCGACGAGGCCTGGGCGTGGGACGGGCGGCTGACGCTGGAATTCAACGGCGCCCGGCCGTCGGTGCGCTCGGTCGCGATCGCGAAAGTTGAGGTGCCCACCATTTTCATCCTCGGCGATTCGACGGTGTGCGACCAGTCCAAGGAGCCCTACGCGAGCTGGGGCCAGATGCTTCCGCGATTCTTCAAACCCGAGGTCGCCGTCGCCAACCACGCCGAGTCCGGCGAATCGCTCGCCAGCTCCACGGCCGCGCATCGGCTCGAAAAGGTCCTGAGCCTCATGAATCCCGGCGACTACCTGCTGATCCAGTACGGCCACAACGACATGAAATCCAAGGCCACCGGCGCCGCCGAGAAATACAAGGCGACGCTGAAAACCTGGGTCCACCAGGTGAAGTCGCACGGCGGCACTCCCGTCCTCATCACGCCCATGAACCGCCACACCTTCGACGGCGCCGCCGTCACCAACAGCCTCGGCCAGTACCCGCGCATGGTCCGCGAAGCCGCGGCCGAGGAACGCGTCCCCTTGATCGACCTCAATACCATGAGCAAGACGCTCTACGAGGCGCTCGGCCCGACCGACTCAATCCGCCTGTTCAAGCACGACGCGGATCTGACGCAGTTCGATCACACCCACCACAGCCCCTACGGCGCCTACGAACTGGCCAGGTGCGTGATCGAGGGCATTCGGCGGGGAAAGCTCGAACTTGCGAAGTACGTCGCGGATGACGTTCCCCCCTTCGATCCCGCCAAGCCGGACGCGCCATCGAGCTTCGCCGTCCCGCCGAGCCCGGGTTTCACGAACCGCCGGCCGCTGGGGGACTGATTCCAATCACCCCTTCTTCTTTCCCTTCTTCTTCGCGCCGGGCGCCGGGGGCGGCGCCGGCTTCGGCACGTACGGCAGGTTGCTCGTGTCGGCGTTGCGGTTCGTTTGCAGGCCGGTGATTTTGAAGGTGAACGCGTAGTTGCCCGGCGCGTCGGGAGGAAATTGGATTTCCAACCCCGTGTCGGTGCGGCTGAATTCGATCTTGCCATCGTGGCCCAGGAGTCGAATCTCCGCCGGCTCGCCGCTGACGAGCGGCGAGTTCTTAGCCATAGAGCGGATGACGATTTTGCCGCTCTCCGGCCGCCCCATCACAAACGCATAGACCGTCTCCCCCTTGCTCGTGAACCGGATATCAGTCGCCGAGTACGCCCGGGCGTTCCGCTCATTAAACCGGTCCCCCGCCGAGACGTCGGGCGCCCCTTCCCCGAAGATCACCCACGGCCGCGTGGCAAAAATCCCCTCCCCATTCACGTCCATCCACTTGGTGAAGTCTTCAAGGAACTTCATCTCGTCCCCGTCGATCGTGCCATCGCCGCGCACGGGAATGTTGAGCAGGAGGTTCCCGTTCTTGGAGACGATGTCGATCAGCATCGTGACGACGGTGCCCGCCGTCTTGTACTTGTGCTGCTCGAACAGCGACCGCCGGTAGTGCCAGTCCCCGATGCACGTGTCCGTCTGCCACGGCAGCGGATCGAGGTGGTCGGTGCGGCCGCGCTCGATGTCGAAGAGAATCGCCTTGCGCTGCTCGGGCGACAGGATTTTGCCCGTGAGGACGCCTTCGTTGCGCCCATGCTGCCGGACCGACGAGTTGTAGTAGTGTGCGGCGATCTTCAGCCCAACGTCGCTCACCGGATACAGCGGCAGCACGTGATCGTCGAAGTAAAGCAGGTCCGGGTGGAACTTGTTAATCAGATCTATCGTGCGATTGTAGAACTTCTCACAATACGCCTCGTCCGGAATGCTGCTGCCCTTGCTCTTGTCCCAATCCCATTCGAGCTTCGTGCCGGGCGCGTGGTTCTGGGCGTACAGGTCCTGCGGGTCCAGCCCCTCCCACCAGAGTCCCTTCCCGTCCGCCTTGCTCATCTTCCCATCGTAAGGCACGCCCTTGAGCGGCCCCGACGGGTCCGACCCCTGCGCCGGCTCGTACCACGACCACGCGCGCGACGCGTGCACCGTCACCCCGAACCGCAGCCCCGCCGCCCGCGCCGCCTTCTCCCACCCCGCCACGATGTCCTTCCGCGGCCCCACTTTCACGCTATTCCACGGCTGGTACTTGGAATCCCAGCAATCCAGGTTGTCGTGATGGTTGGCCAGCGCGACGAAGTATTTGGCCCCCGCGCGCTTGTAAAGTGCGATCAGCTTCTCCGGGTCCCAATGCTCCGCGTGCCAGATGTGGTCGATGTCCTTAAACCCGAACTTCGAAGGATGCCCGTAATGCTCGACGTGGTACGTGTAGTCGGCGTCCGGCTTGCCGTTGGGCCCGGCCGAAATGTACATCCTGCGCGCGTACCAGTCGCCCTGCTCGGGCACGCACTGCGCCGTCCAGTGCGCCCAGATCCCGAACTTCGCGTCCCGAAACCACTCGGGGCATTCGTAGTGTTCGAGCGAGTCCCAGTCTGCCTTGAACGGCCCGTCCGCAACGGGCTCGAGCTCGCCGCCGAGCAGGGGCGTGCAGAGGAGGGCGAAGGCAATTAGGAGGAAGGGGAGGCTTCTCATTGTGGGCTCCTTGGGTGATGAGGTGACTTTACTTCGATCAGCCGCCCCGCGGCAACACGGCAGGGACATCTCCCCATTCACCGACCTCGCGATGAATGTTCGCACTTGATGTAGCCGTTGCGCATATACTGGCGATCTGGTCCGCCCACGCGCCGCCAATCCACGAAAGATCGTCACACGGGTATACCCGGCTGCACGGCCACCCGGCGTCTTTGAGGGCAAAGAACATGCCTGGGGCGCAGTATTGGTTGGAGCTGTGGACGATCACGGGACAGGTAGGCGCGATGGACGCGAGAAAGTCTGCGACCTGGCGGCCGGTGCCGCAATCGATGATTTGGCCGGCGGGGCCGCGGAGAGGGAGGTCGTGGTCCAGCGAGATGAGGATGACTTCCGGAAGGTGGCGCTGGAGCCAATCGATCATTTGCTGGGCGTTGTCGAAGAAGGAGACTGGGACGGTGGGTAGGACATTGGCGAGGGCGGATTCCATGGCGGCGATGCGCGTGCCGTCGTCTTCGAGAATCGCGATAGTTTCCGTCACTGATACATCGTACCAGCTTGCAGGCCGCGAAAGATGAGGGGATGCCGTGACCGCCCTGAGGAGAGCACGGAAATCAGCAACGCTGATAAGTGCAGGAGTTTACTCGACGCCTTTGACCCACTCCCGCCGTCACGTCGAATTATCCGCGGTGGCCATCCGCCCGGTCAATCGGCTAACGGTACCGGACCGTGTTGCTGAACGTCACCCCGTCGATCGTTGAAGTCGTCGTCTTTTCGATGATCTCGCCGTCCTCGAACACCCCCAGCGCCTCCTCCCCGTCGCATCCCCACTCCCCCGCCAGCCGAAATCCCCGCTCGTTCAACCAACGGTGTAGCTGCTGGTCGGAGAATTCACTCCTGCGGCCGCGGGACAGGCGCTGCCGGAGTAGATCCAAGTCGATTCGTACGCAGACCGCGGACATCACGCACCCACGTACTCAGACCCTGCCCCAGCAGATTATTGCTCTGTCCGGTTGTGAAATCACGTTCTAAACACCTTAGTTTCGAGACATAAGGGAAATAATGGAGCAATATTCCGGATTTCCTTACCTCCCGGAAACCTTTCGTGCTATCGTGCCAGCTCCACTCCGCGATGCATCGTCCACTACATCAGGGGCACGGAAGTGACAGGCGTTCGACTCGGCCCGCCCGAGTCGCCGCGGACGGTTGGGCTGGTCGGCTGCAATTTCGGGGCGCGGAGAGAAGCCCTTCGGGTCGGGGACCGGCTGGGAGAAGAAGCGAAGGGCGCGGGGAGCCACGGCCAAGGCCGTGGCTCTCTTTTATCGGAGGGGAGATACCAGTGGCGGTTCTTTTAGTCGATGCCAGCTGTTTACACGCGTGCTACGCTTCCGCTTTTTCCCCGAAGCGCGTGCGGACGTGGTCCAGGTAGTCGCCCGTCGGCAACCCGTACGGCCGGAACTTTTCCGTCGTCCCCTGTTCCTCGCTGTACGCCAACGCCCGGTTCATCCCCAGCTTGTTTGCCGCCGGCGAGTCGATCAGGTTGCTCGAGTCCGCCGCGCTCATCTGAAACAGGATCCGGTTGTCGAACTCGCGCAT
>Ga0308176_10001139_pt1 | contig 16693 bp, 16 predicted proteins | sample PhyCR2_3_FD_203890 | JGI IMG/M metagenome (GOLD analysis project Ga0308176, IMG submission 203890) | Soil microbial communities from UC Gill Tract Community Farm, Albany, California, United States - DLSLS.C.R2 | ecosystem: Environmental > Terrestrial > Soil > Agricultural land | place: USA...
TCGGCCCCCTTACGCGCGTAACCGCCGCCATTCCACAGAAACGCGTTCTTGGCGGTCTGCTGGCTGATCGTGGATCCCCCGCGGATGCGGCCTCCAGATGCATTTCGTTTCATTGCGTCTTCAATGGCTTCGAAGTCGAAGCCGCCATGCGAGCAGAACTTGCTGTCCTCGGCGGCAATGGAAGCCCGGATCATGTCCCTGTCCATTTGCCCGATCGGCATCCAGTCCCGCGTTGCGCCGCGCCCTGCGACCATGTCGCCCAGCATCGTCACCGTAATCGGCGGATTCACGAAGCGGTACGCGAGCACCCACAGGATCGAGATCACCAACAAAGCGACGATCAGCTTGATGATCCACCCGAAAATGCGTCCGATTAGAGAACCAGAACGAGCTCGTTTCCGCTTGTACTTCGGGATGCTCGATTTGGGTCGCTTCGCCATGGCCGCGCCCTAGCCGCAGCGCGGCGACGGTGCCAAGTCCTCTCCTTGCCGCACTGCAGCGCACCATTTACATCCAGCCCATGACATCGACCAACGACACGCGCCGCGCCTTCCTCGATTATTTCGAGAAGAACGGTCACGCGCGTGTGCCCTCGGCGCCGCTGGTACCCCACAACGACCCCACGTTGATGTTCGTCAACGCCGGCATGGTCCCGTTCAAGAACGTCTTCACCGGTCTGGAAACGCGGCCATACGTCACGGCGACCAGCTCGCAGAAGGCGGTCCGTGCGGGCGGGAAGCACAACGATCTCGACAATGTCGGGTACACCGCGCGGCACCACACCTTCTTCGAAATGCTCGGGAATTTCTCGTTTGGCGATTACTTCAAGGATCGCGCGATCGAGCTCGCCTGGAACCTGCTTACCAAGGAATGGGGTCTCAGCCCTGATCGGTTGACGGCTACCGTCTACCACACGGACGACGAGGCCTTTGATCTCTGGAAGAAGATCTCCGGCCTGCCTGAGAGCCGGATCATCCGCATCCCTACCAAGGATAACTTCTGGGCGATGGGCGACGACGGCCCGTGCGGACCGTGCTCGGAGATTTTCTATGATCACGGCGACCACATCCCCGGCGGACCCCCGGGAAGCCCGGACGAGGACGGGGACCGCTTCGTCGAAATCTGGAACCTCGTCTTCATGCAGTTCGAGCAGGAGGCGGGAAACATCGTCTCCGAGCTGCCGAAGAAGAGCATCGACACCGGTATGGGTCTCGAGCGCGTAGCTGCGGTGCTCCAGGGCGTGCACGACAATTACGACACGGATACGTTCAGGGCGCTGATCCGGGCCAGCGAAGAGCTCACCAGCAACAATGCGGCCGACATGGTTGCGAGCCACCGCATCATCGCGGATCACCTTCGCGCATCCGGCTTCCTGATTGCCGATGGCGTCCTCCCCGCGAACGAGGGCAGGGGTTACGTGCTTCGCCGGATCATGCGGCGGGCCATGCGTCATGCGCATCTGCTCGGGTCGAGGGAGCCGTTGATGTATCGGTTGGTGCCGGCGCTGGTAGCGGAAATGGGTGCCGCCTATCCCGAGCTCATCCGCGCTCAGCCGCTAATCGAGGCAACGCTGCAGCAGGAAGAGACGCGCTTCCGCCAGACTCTCGCGAATGGCCTCAAGCTGCTCGACGAGGCCACGAGCCAACTGCCGGACGGCACCTTGCCGGGTGCGGTCGCTTTCAAGCTCTACGACACCTACGGCTTTCCGCTCGACCTCACAGAGCAGGCGCTGATCGAGAAAGGCCTCAAGGTCGACCAGGCGGGTTTCGACGCCGCCATGGCCGAGCAGAAGTCCAAGGCTCGTGCCGCGTGGAAAGGCTCGGGCGCAAAAGCCAGTGAGGATGTCTGGTTCGACCTCGCGGAGGAATATGGGGCGACCGAGTTCACCGGCTATTCGGGCGACGAAGGTGAAGGCATGGTCCTCGCCATCGTCGGGGATGGACGGCGCGTCGAGAATGCCGAGGTCGGTCAGACGGTGGAGATCCTGCTTAACCAGACCCCGTTCTATGGCGAAAGCGGAGGCCAGACTGGCGACACAGGAACACTGACTACTCTCAAGGGCTTCCTTGGTGAAGTTGAAGACACTTCGAAGCCGCTAGGCAAGCTCCATGTCTTGCGGACGAAAATAATGGCTGGCGAGCTGAGCGTCGGCGAGACGGTGCACCAGAAGGTCGACAGCGAACGCCGGGATCGTGTTCGCGCAAACCACAGCGCGACGCACCTGCTGCATGCGGCGCTGCGTCGGCACCTGGGCACCCATGTCACGCAGAAGGGTAGTCTGGTTGCGCCGGACTACTTCCGCTTCGACTTTTCGCACCAGAAGGCGCTTACCCGCGAGGAGATCGACGCGGTCGAAGCCGAGGTCAACGCGCACATCCGCTCGAACGAGGCCGTCACGACCCGACTGATGACCCCTGACGAGGCCGTCGCTGCGGGGGCCATGGCCCTGTTCGGCGAGAAGTACGGCGACGAGGTTCGCGTCCTTTCGATGGGTCGCCTCGACGCGGCTGACTATTCCGTCGAGCTCTGCGGCGGCACGCATGTGCGAGCGCTTGGCGATATCCAGCTGCTTAAGATAATCAGCGAGAGCGCGGTTTCCGCAGGCGTGCGCCGCATCGAGGCGTTGACGGGCGAGGCAGCCAGGCAGTGGCTGAGCGACCGCGACGCCAAGCTGCGCGAGGCTGCGGCGACACTGAAGAGCCCGCCGGACGAAGTGCCTGCAAGGATAGCGTCACTGGTCGAGGACCGTCGACGCCTGGAGCGCGAGCTTGCCGATGCGAAGAAGGCGCTCGCCATGGGCGGAGGGACGGCCAAGGCCGGCGACTGGGCACCCGAAGAGGTCAATGGCCACAAGTTCCTTGGCCAGGTTGTGGAAGGCCTGGATCCCAAGAGCTTGCGCGCCACCGTTGACACAATGAAGCAACGCGTCGGCTCTGGCATAGCTGCTTTGATCGCCGTCAACGATGGCCGGGCGAGCGTGGCCGTCGGCGTCACAGACGATCTCTCCGGTCAGGTGAGTGCAGTCGAGCTCGTCAAGGCTGCCGTCGAGACACTCGGCGGGCAGGGCGGCGGCGGTCGTCCGGACATGGCGCAGGGTGGTGGTCCTGACGGCGCCAAGGCGAAGGAAGCTCTCGAGGCGGTCAAGGGCGCCCTGGAGAACGTTCCGGCTTGACCGGCACCCGCTCTAGCGAGCGAGCGTCACCCTGCCGATGACGCGGCGCACCGGACCTACCGCGTCGGCGTAGTTCGGTTCGAACCCGCCGCGGAAGGCTGAGCGTCCCGTAATCGCCTTCGGCCGAGGCTGGGCTCGGCTTCGAGCTCCGCCTCCAGCATGATTTCGGAGCGTAGCTGGCTTCTCTTTTCGTGGATCGAGGCGATGACCGGGCCCATCGCCAACCCGGTGTCCACGAGGACCGCTTCCGACAATTGCAAGGACGCTTCGAGCGTTTCGGGCACTGCGTCGGTCGCGCCGGCCTTGTAGAGCCGTGCGGCATGCGCCGTGTCGCGTGCTCTAGCGATGATTGGCAGGTTTGGTACCCATCCGCGCACCCTGTGGACGACGCGCGCGACGAGAACCGGATCGTCCATGGTCAAAACGAGCGCCGCAGCGTGGCCGAGCCCGAGCCGGTCCGCCAGTTCGGGCCGCGACACATCGCCGAACAGGACGTTGTAGCCCTCGTCGGTGGCCCGGCGGACACCGTCGACATCGCTGTCGACGGCAAGATAGGGGCGATCGTGCTCCCGCAGCATGTCAGCGACCATTCTCCCGACCCGGCCAAAGCCGAAGATGACGGTTCGTCCGGCGCTGGAAACAGGCTGGGCTTCCTCGCCCGAGCGCCGTTCCACGCGCCGTCCCATTCTGCGCCCTGCCGTCGCGAGAAGCGGCGTTACCGTTAGGCCCAGGGCTGTCACGGTCGTCCAGAAGCCCGCTTCTGCCGCGGAGAGCAGCCCAGCACTGCCGGCGGTCGTAAGCACGATGAGGCTCGTCTCGGACGGGCTCGCCATGAGAATCCCGGTTTCCACCGCAACCGCCGTTCTGACACCCGACGCACGGGCAAGAACAGTGGTCACGGCAGCCTTGACCGTCAGCAGTGCAATGGCTGCGCCCAGGATCAGCGGCCAGTCCTGGGCGAGAGCGGGCAGGTCGATCCGCATACCGATGGTGATGAGGAATATGCCAAGCGCCAGGCCCGCGAGCGGCGCCGTAATAGCCTCCACCTCTGCGTTATAGTCGGTCTCGGCGATCAGGACGCCGGCGATGAGCGCGCCCAGGATAGGCGACAAACCGACCGCTTGCGTCGCAAGGCTTGCGAGGATCACCGTCAGCAGGCTGATGGCGAGGAAGAGTTCGGGGTTCTTGGTGCGGGCGGCCTGCGCAAACAGGCCGGACAGCGCGAACCGGCCAAAAGCGAGCATCGCTCCGACGACGATCACTCCGAGAACGGCCGTCCTCAGCAACTCGCTCATCTCGGCATGGCCGCCGATGAGCTCGATCAGGAAGATCATCGGAACGAGCGCCAGATCTTCGAGCAGCAACATGCCGAACGCGGCTTTGCCCACGGGACTCTCGACGCCAGAGATGGGGAGCACGAGGGCGGTCGACGAGAGAGCGAGTGCAAGGCCCAGCGCGGCTGCGGATTGGATCGGTGTGCCGGTGACGACCAATCCCGCGCCGATCAGCACCGCACAACCGACCAGCTCGGCCGTGCCGACACCGAACACGGCTCGGCGCATTGAGTGCAACCGCCGGAAGCTGATGTGCAGCCCGGCGGAGAACAGGAGTAGGATGATGCCGAGCTCCGCGAACGGTTCAATTCCTTGAGGGTCGCTGATCGACAAGGCGTGCAGCCAGGGATGAGCGGTTGCGAGCGCGCCGAGCGCGTAGGGCCCCGCTATGATGCCTACGAGAATGAATCCGATGACCGGGCTGACCTTCAGCCTCGCGAAGGCCGGGATCACGATCCCCGCAGCTCCGAGGATCGTCAGCGTATCGCTCAGTCCGCTGCCGTGCGCCGCGCCGCTTGCCATACCGGCTTTAGAGCAGGTCAGGTCCAAGCTGTCACCGCAGGCGTTGATGGCCCGGAGGTAACGCGATGGTGAAGGATTTGAAGCGAGGTGATCGCGTAAGCTGGAGCTCCCATGGTGGCATGGCTCGCGGCAAGGTGGTCAAGAAGGTGACGTCCGAGATGACGATCAAAGGCCACAAGGTCGCGGCGTCGAGAGACAATCCGGAATATCTGGTCGAAACCGATGAAGGTAAGCAGGCCGCGCACAAGGCCGAGGCGCTGAGCAAGGATTGACGGCCGTTTCTGCATTCTGCGACATGACGCCATGGCGTCAGCAGGGCACTCAACCGAGATCGATCTGATCGTCGTGGGCGGTGGGCCCGCCGGAATGATGGCCGGTCTCTTGTTCGCCCGCGCCGGCTGTGAGGTGATGGTGCTGGAGAAGCACGCGGATTTCTTCCGCGATTTTCGCGGCGACACCGTTCACCCGTCGACCATGGAGATCCTAGACCAGCTGGGGCTGCTCCGGCGCTTCCTGGAGCGGCCGCACAGCCAGCTGAACTCCGCCGAGTTGCGGATCGCTGGACGGGAATGGACCATCGGCGACCTGTCGCACCTTCCGACGCCGGCACCCTTCATCGCGATGATGCCGCAATGGGATTTCCTCGATTTCCTGCGTGAGGAGGCGAAGGCCTATCCGGGCTTTCACCTCCGCATGGAAGCACCCGTGACCAGCTTCCATGAGGAGAAGGGGAGAGTTGTTGGCGTACGCCTCGCCGACGGAAGCGAGTTGCGGGCGAAACTGACGCTAGCTGCTGACGGACGGACCTCCATCGTCCGAGCAATTCTTCCAGTGGAGACGCTCGGCGCACCGATGGACGTGTTCTGGTTCCGAATTCCTAAATCACCGAAGGAGAAGGGCGGGCTGCGCGGCAATGTCGCTCGGGCACGCCTGCTCGTGATGATCGACCGGTCCGACTATTGGCAATGCGCCTTCTTGATCCCCAAAGGGGCGGCGGAGTCCTACGAGGCGAAGGGCATCGAGGCTATCAAGCAAGAAGTCGCTGAAGCTGCGCCTGATCTCGACCTGCGAGAGCTGGACGAGCTCGATGACCTCAAGTTGCTGAGCGTTGCGCTCGATCGGCTGACCTGCTGGTGGAAGCCAGGATTGCTGGCGATCGGCGATGCCGCGCATGCCATGTCGCCGATCGGGGGAATTGGCATCAATCTCGCCATTCAAGACGCCGTCGCCGCCGCCAACGTTCTTGCGGCTCCGCTTGCTCGTGGCGAGGACGTGGACGGGCTGCTCAGGAAGGTGCAGACACGCCGGCTCTTCCCCACCCGCATTATCCAGGGTGCTCAGAAGGCCGCTCAGGACAATGTCATCGGTCGGCTGCTCAAGCCTGGAGAGCCGATCCGCCGTGCGCCGCTCGTGGTACGGTTACTCGATCGCTTCCCACTGCTCAGACGCATTCCCGGCCGACTGATCGGCCTCGGCATCAGGCGCGAGCGGGTTCAGTCGCCAGTTGGGCGTCGGCCATAGCAGTTTCGAGGTTCTTCACGATCGCCTCGAAAAACTGCTCGGTGGTCATCCATGCCTGTTCGGGACCGACCAGGATGGCGAGATCCTTGGTCATCTGGCCGGCTTCGACGGTCTCGACGCACACCCGCTCCAGCGTTTCGGCGAACCGGGTCACTTCCGGAGTGTTGTCGAACTTGCCGCGATATTTGAGGCCGCCGGTCCACGCGAAAATCGACGCAATCGGGTTGGTCGAGGTAGCCTTGCCCTGCTGATGCATGCGGTAGTGGCGCGTGACAGTGCCATGGGCAGCTTCCGCCTCGACCGTCTTACCGTCCGGTGTCATCAGGACCGAGGTCATCAGGCCAAGCGAGCCGAAGCCTTGCGCGACCTGGTCAGACTGGACGTCGCCGTCATAATTCTTGCACGCCCAGACGAACTTGCCGCTCCACTTCAGCGCCGAGGCGACCATGTCGTCGATCAGGCGATGCTGATATTCGATGCCAGCAGCCTGGAACTTGTCTTTGTATTCGCTGTCGTAAATCTCCTGGAAGATATCCTTGAAGCGCCCATCATAGGCCTTCAGGATCGTGTTCTTAGTGGAGAGATAGAGAGGCCAGCCGCGGCCGAGGCTGTAGTTGAAGCAGGCATGCGCGAAGTCGCGGATGGACGCGTCGAGATTGTACATGCCCATGGCGACGCCCGAGCCGGGGAAATCGAAGACGTCGAACTCGAGCTTCTCGCCGTTCTCGCCCTCCCAGGTCATGGTCAGCTTGCCGGGGCCGGGCACGCGGAAGTCTGTCGCGCGATACTGGTCGCCGAATGCATGACGGCCAACCACGATCGGGTCGGTCCAGCCGGGGATGAGCCGCGGTACGTTTGAGATCACGATCGGCTCGCGGAAGATGCAGCCGCCGAGGATGTTGCGGATCGTGCCGTTGGGCGACTTCCACATCTTCTTGAGGCCGAACTCTTCGACCCGCGCCTCATCGGGCGTGATCGTGGCGCACTTCACGCCGACGCCATGTGTCTTGATGGCGTTGGCGGCGTCGATCGTAACCTGGTCATCCGTCGCGTCACGATTCTGAATCGACAGATCGTAGTAGAGCAGGTCCACGTCGAGATAGGGTTGGATCAGCCGCTCGCGAATCCATTGCCAGATGATCCGCGTCATCTCGTCGCCGTCGAGCTCGACGACCGGGTTCTTCACCTTGATCTTGGACATGCGCTTTCCTGCGATTTTGATTTTGGCCGCGCCTTAGGATGCGTCCCCAACGCACGCAACCGCAGCGTTGTGCCTAAGGCTGCGGGCCACTAAGCATGCGCCCATGCCAGCGCTCGACAAGAAAGATACGCCGCTCCCGACCACTACGGTGAAGTGGCGTGCGCCCTCGGTCCACCCTGAAGGACGCAAGTTTGCAGTCGCCGCCGGCGCCGTGACTTTGCTCGCGTTCCTTATGCACTGGACCTTCATCGCTTTCCTGCTCGCGGGTTTGACGATCTGGATCGCGGCCTTCTTCCGGGATCCGATCCGGACGACGCCGAGCAGCGACAAGATGATCATCTCGCCCGCTGACGGGCTGATCACGATGATCGCCAAGGTGCCGCCGCCGCCGGAACTCCGCGGCGGCGAAGGGCTGCCGGATGGCGAATATACGCGCGTCTCGATTTTCATGAGCGTGTTCGACGTGCACATCAATCGCTCGCCGATTTCCGGGCGGATCAGGCGAGTTGCCTACGTTCCCGGCAAGTTCGTGAATGCGGACCTCGACAAGGCGAGCGAGGATAACGAGCGGCAATATTTCCTGGTCGAAGGTGCTGATGGCCTCAAGATCGGCTTTACGCAGATTGCCGGTTTGATCGCCCGCCGCATCCTGGCCTTCGTGAAGGAAGGCGACGTCGTCGAGGCCGGGCAGCGTGTCGGCCTGATCCGTTTCGGAAGCCGCGTCGATGTCTACCTGCCCGCGGGAATTGCTCCGCGCGTCCTGCTCGGGCAGCGGGCGATCGCCGGTGAGACGATCATCGGGATCGTCGGATTGGACATTCCGGCTACCGGCATCAGCCAGTGAACGAAGACGAGGGCCCGCGTGGAATCTCTTTCCGCGCAATGATCCCCAACGCGATTACGGCCCTTGCCTTGTGCATGGGCCTGACCGGCATTCGGTTCGCGATCGGCGGTGAGTGGGAGAAGGCTCTCGGGGCCATTATCTTGGCGGGCATACTGGACGGAATGGACGGCCGCATCGCTCGTCTGCTGAGAGCTCAGAGCAGATTCGGTGCCGAGCTGGATTCACTGTCCGACAATATCGCCTTCGGAACGGCGCCAGCCATTATCCTGTTCCTCTGGTCCCTCCGTCACGCTCCGAAGTTCGGTTGGACGGCCGCGCTTGCGCTTGCAGTTTGCTGCGCCTTGCGGCTCGCCCGCTTCAACGCGCGGCTCGATGCCGCAGAGCAGCCTCACAAGTCGGCGGGTTTCAACACCGGGGTTCCGGCGCCTGCAGGGGCAGGGCTTGCCTTCGTGCCGCTGTTTCTCTGGTTGGTCACAGGGGAGCAACTGTTCCAGCAATGGCCATTGGTGATGGCCTGGACGTTGTTCATCGCCGGGCTGATGATTTCGAGCCTGCCGACCTACAGCTGGAGCTCGATCCGGATCCGGCGAGAGTGGCGGCTGTTCGCATTGGCCGGCGTGGCCGTATTAGGCGCCGCTTTGCTGACGGCGCCTTGGCACACCTTGCTTGTGGCTGCTTTGCTGTATTTGCTGATGATCCCGTTTGCTCTGGCGAGCTACGCACGGGTCAAGCGGCGGCGCGGAACCTCGGCGTCGCGCGCATAGGTCTCTGAAGCCGCGCGCGCGTTCTCACCCGCACAGGAACGTGCATGGTCTGCTGAGGCTGCATGCCCTTGAGGGCAGCGGCGATCTTTGCGCCGCTTTCCTCAAGAACCGCGGCGCCCACAACCACGAGCAGCCACAATGTGGCGAGGAAGGCGAGGGTACCCAGAGCTGCAATCATGCATCGATCCCTTCTTGAAGGCGCCTAACCGAACTGGACACGGTTTGTTCCAATTTGAGCCGGAGCGCTCAGGTGAGGTGGTAAATGTTCCCTCTTTGTTCTCACGTGTCAAGTGACTAGGTGGCAGCCCCGCCAAGCTCTTGAAAGGTCATGCCTGTTCCGCTACGTGCCCGCCATCCCACAGGCGGAGCTTACATACCGGTGCCGGCCGCAAGGCTGGTCATACGGCTCCGCTGAGGCAGAACCGGAAGGAGAAAGATTATGGCGGCCACGGTCGTCACCATGCAGCAATTGCTCGAAGCCGGAGCGCATTTCGGCCACCAGACTCACCGCTGGAACCCCAAGATGAAGCCCTACATCTTCGGCGATCGCAACGGGGTGCACATCATCGACCTGTCGCAGACGGTGCCGCTCTTCTCGCGCGCGCTGGACTTCGTGCAGCAGACCGTCGCTCGCGGCGGCAAGGTGCTGTTCGTCGGCACCAAGCGCCAGGCGCAGGATGCGATTGCGGAGGCGGCGCAGGCTTCCGGCCAGCATTTCGTCAATCACCGGTGGCTCGGCGGCATGCTGACCAACTGGAAGACGATTTCCAACTCGATCAAGCGCCTCAAGAGCCTCGAGGAGCAGCTCACCGGCGACACTGCGGGCTTGACGAAAAAGGAAGTGCTCCAGCTCACCCGTGAGCGCGACAAGCTCGAAAAGAGCCTTGGCGGCATCCGTGACATGGGCGGCCTCCCGGACATCATGTTCGTGGTCGACACCAACAAGGAAGAGCTGGCGATCAAGGAAGCCAACGTGCTTGGCATTCCCGTCGTCGCGATCCTCGATTCGAACAGCGACCCGAGCGGCATCGCCTTCCCGGTCCCGGGCAATGACGACGCCAGCCGCGCGATCCGCCTCTACACCGATGCCGTCGCACAGGCTGTCGGCGAAGGCCGCAGCGGCAACGCCCAGGCGCGTGGCCAGGACATCGGTGCGATGGCCGAGCCACCGGTCGAAGCAGCGCTGGAGGCATAAGCTGGTGTGCTCCTGCGAAGGCAGGAGCCCAGTACCTTTATCAAGATCTGACTGGGCTCCTGCCTCCGCAGGGGCGCAAGGAAGGAAAGAAGACATGGCTGAGATCACGGCCGCGACTGTGAAGGAACTGCGCGAGCGCACCGGCGCCGGCATGATGGACTGCAAGAAGGCGCTCGCCGAGACGAATGGCGAGATGGAAGCGGCGATCGACTGGCTGCGCGCCAAAGGTCTCGCAGCGGCCGCGAAGAAGGCTGGCCGCACCGCCGCCGAGGGTCTCGTCGGCGTCGCCGTCGAGGGCAATCGTGGCGCGGTCGTCGAAGTGAACTCGGAGACGGATTTCGTCGCGAAGAACGAGATCTTCCAGGACTTCGTCCGCAACGTCGCAAAGCTCGCGCTCCAGCATGGCACCGACGTCGAGGCAATGGGCGCTGCCCAATATCCGGAAGGCGGTACCGTTCAGGAGAAGCTGACGGACAACATTGCAAAGATTGGTGAGAATCAATCGCTTCGTCGCGCTGCGGTTGTCGAAGTGAACCAGGGCGCCGTCGTGTCTTATGTCCACAACCAGGTCGCACCGGGCCTCGGGAAGATCGGCGTGCTGGTGGCGCTCGAGAGTGCTGCTCCGGCAGAGACCCTAACCGCACTGGGCAAGCAGATCGCGATGCACGTCGCCGCTGCTCACCCGCTGGCCCTGTCTGCCGAGGATCTGCCGGCCGAACTCGTCGAGCGTGAGCGTTCGATCGCGATGGAGAAGGCCAAAGAGAGCGGCAAGCCGCAGAACATCATCGAAAAGATGGTGGAAGGCGGCCTCGCCAAGTTCCGCAAGGACAATGCTCTACTGTCGCAGCTGTTCGTGATGGACAACAAGACGCCCGTGGCAGAGGTCGTTGCCTCTGCCGCGAAGGAAGCCGGTGCCGGCATCCAGCTGATCGGCTTCGTCCGCTATCAGCTCGGCGAAGGCATCGAGAAGAAGCAGGAAGACTTCGCCGCTGAAGTCGCGGCGGCTGCCGGCAGCTCGAAGGCGGAGCCGGTCGCGTAGGCTTCAATCCAATAGTGGGTAAGGAAGGTCCCACGCGATCCCGTTCGCGTCTGAGACCTTCCTCGCCCAATCGACGATCCCCAATATCTCCGCGCCGTGGTCGCTCAGCGTCTTGCTGAGTTCCGCGGCGCGCTTCTCGTTGCTGAATGGCTGCCCGGTCTTTGCGTGCCGCCTGAAGACGCCGGATGCCAGCCTCTCGTCGACGTCGAGTTTCAGCCGAAAGTGATCTGCGATGGCTGCGAGGCTGTTGCGGGGATCGGCCAGCAGCTCCTCGCTGCCCATCGAGCGCACGCGCTTCGGTCCCAAATGCTTGGCCGTGTCTGAAATCATGTTCTGGATCGACAACCACGCAAGCGCGGCGAGCTGCAGATCCGCATGATCGATCAACTCCGACGAGCTTAACGCGGTGCAAGCCATGCGCGCGTTCTGCAGTCCCACGAACAGCCTTCGCCCGCCAATTCTGCCCTCCGTCCCCTTCGACGCAAGCGACGCAAGGAATTGTACGAGTGGCGTTTGGAGGCAAAGAATCTGTGTGTCGCGCCGCTGCCTCGCAATTGCAGCGCTAAGCCCATTACCGACGCTGCTCATCTTGCAAACCAGCGCCTCGCCGGACGTGAACGGCCGACTAAGCAGGGCTGAGACCCGTGACAGCGCGTCGGCCGCTTCATTCTCTGACGAGCGCAGACCAAGGGCGACCACATCGGTAAGGATTGGCGGCTCTTTGAGGGTGGTGACGACGCCCGGCTGGCCCAGTGCCCGCGCCAGCAAGGTCGACCCGCCAAGCCCGGAATGGAGGATGACGTGGAGTGGAGCGGTCGCGATCCGGCCACCGTCGAGCGCAGCACGAGCGATCGTCCGCGTCTCGGCAGGCCTGAAATCGGAAATGAAGGTCAGCGCCCGGTGCACGTCCGGCGTGACCCAGGCGAAAATGAAAGCGTCGTTCCGCCCATCGTAGCGCATCGGAAACCAGCGCGGGTCGGCGAGGGTATCGGCTGCTTGCTGGTCCACCTGCGCCTTGTGAACAGCCGTGATTGTAGTTGGCAAGGCCGCGCCTCGGCCATAAAGGCGTGGCCGCCCTTGTTACATTTTGAGGTCAAATTTCCCGAATGAACCGCCCTCGCTTCAACCGAATCCTGCTGAAGCTTTCGGGCGAAGCTCTGATGGGGCAGGGTCAATTCGGGATCGATCCGCAAGCCGTTGCGGGTCTCGCCGGAGAAATCGCTGCGGCCAAAGGCGAGGGTCACGAGCTCTGCCTCGTCGTCGGTGGAGGCAACATTTTTCGCGGAATGGCCGCCGCCGCGAAGGGATTCGACCGTGCCACAGCGGATTACATGGGCATGCTCGCGACGGTCATGAACGCACTGGCGCTGCAGAATGCGCTGGAAAAGCTGGCTGTCGATACGCGCGTCATGTCGGCGATCCCGATGGCGAGTGTTTCCGAACCGTACATCCGCCGGAGGGCGCTGCGGCATCTGGAGAAGGGACGCATCGTCCTTTTCGCCGCGGGAACCGGCAATCCCTTCTTCACTACCGACACGGCTGCGGCCTTGCGTGCAGCGGAAATGGGTTGCGACGCGCTGTTCAAAGGCACCAGCGTGGACGGAATCTACACGGCCGATCCAAAGAAGGTCACCAGCGCGGAGCGCTACGACATGCTGTCGTTCAGCAAGGTCCTGAGCGACGACCTCAAAGTCATGGACGCGGCAGCGGTGGCGCTTTGTCGCGACAACAATATCCCGATCGTGGTGTTCAACATCCGTCAGGCCGGCAACCTAGCCAAGGTCATCGAAGGCGGCGGGACAGCGACGATCGTACAGAATGGGGAGTAGGACATGACCACCACCGTCAGTACGGACGATCTTAGGCGCCGCATGCATGGCGCCGTCGAGGCATTGAAGCACGATCTTGCCGGCCTGAGGACCGGTCGTGCGTCGACGGCTCTGCTCGATCCCGTGCATGTCGAAGTCTACGGCTCGAACATGCCTCTCAATCAGGTAGCGACGGTCTCGACACCCGAAGCGCGCATGCTTTCGGTGCAGGTCTGGGACCGCTCGAACGTTCAGCCGGTCGAGAAAGCGATCCGGTCGGCCGGCCTAGGACTCAACCCGATCACGGATGGTCAGGTTATTCGCTTGCCCATCCCGGAACTTACCGAGGAGCGGCGCAAGGAACTGGCGAAGCTCGTTGGTCAGTATGCCGAAAAGGCTCGTATCGCGGTCCGCAACGTCCGGCGCGATGGCATGGATCACCTGAAACAGGATGAGAAAAAGCACGAGATCAGTGAAGACGAGCGAAAGAGACTCGAGCATGAAGTCCAGAAGCTGACCGACGACACGATCAGGGAGGTCGACGAGATCTCGAGCGCCAAGGAGAAGGAAATCCTCGGCAAGTGAGCCCTACTGTCGCCCCGGAGGGCGCCGAGGGACTGGGCGGGGGCAGAACGGTCCCTCGCCATGTCGCCATCATCATGGACGGCAACGGCCGCTGGGCGCAGCAACGCGGCCTGCCGCGCGTGGCCGGCCATCGCGCAGGTGCCGAGGCCGTACGGCGCGCCCTGCAGGCAGCCGCCGATCATGGCGTCGAGGTGCTGACCATCTACGCATTCTCATCGGAAAATTGGCGACGCAGCACGGAAGAGATATCCGACCTCACGGCGCTCATGCGTTTCTATCTCGAGCGCGAGCTGAAGACGCTCGAGAAAGAACGAGTGAGGCTTAAGCTGATCGGCGATCACCAGGCGTTCGGCCCCGAGCTGGTGGAGCGCCTTGAACGCGCCGTTGAACGGACCGCGAGCAACACCAGGCTGACGCTGGTAATTGCATTGAACTACGGTTCCCGGGCGGAGATTGCCGCGGCTGCGCGAGCTCTCGCCGAACAGGCGGCAAGTGGGGCCATACAGCCGAATGACATCGATGAGCGGAGCATCGCGGAGCAGCTTCAAACCCGTGAGTTGCCGGAGCTCGATCTGCTGATCCGCACTTCAGGCGAGGTCCGCCTTTCGAATTTTCTGTTATGGCAGGCCGCTTACGCCGAGCTCCTGTTCCTGGACACTCTGTGGCCAGACTTCGACGAGCAGATCTTCGCCACCGCCCTGGAACAATTTGCGTCGCGCCAGCGCCGCTTCGGTGGCCGGTGAAAAACGAACTGGGGGTTCGCACCCTGACGGGCGTGCTGCTGATCGCGGCTGCGCTCGCGGCGGCGGCTTTCGGCGGAACGCTCTTCGCTGTCCTTGTGGCGGCCATCGCGACAGCCATGTTTTACGAGTGGACTCGGCTCGTCCGCGGGTGGGGTCCGATCTGGTACATGTCGGGCTTCTTTTACGCGTTGATCCCGGCGCTGTCGCTGCTGTGGATCCGTGAGCGGACGCCATCCGACCTGCCGAGCAACGAGCAAGGCCTCAGCCTGTTGCTATGGGTTTTCCTGGTGACCTGGTCGACGGATATCGGCGCATATTTCGCAGGACGTCGGTTTGGCCGGCGAAAACTGGCGCCGGCCATCAGTCCCGGCAAGACCGTCGAGGGCCTTTACGGCGGAATTATCGCTGCGGCGCTGATCGGGGGCGCCTGGACGCTTGCGATGAGGCTTGGCGCACCGTTGCTGATCCTGGCTCCAATCTTCGCTGTGGCAGCGCAGGGCGGTGACCTGTTCGAAAGTGGCTTGAAGCGGCGGGCAGGGGTGAAGGACTCCGGCAACTGGCTGCCTGGGCATGGCGGAGTGCTGGATCGCATGGATGGCCTTGCGCCCGTGGCTGTCCTTACCGCTGCCGCGCAGCTACTGGGCCTGACGTGAGGCGCAAGATCGCAATCCTGGGTGCCACGGGCTCGATCGGGAAATCGACCCTCGACCTTGTCGAACGCTCGCCTGACAAGTTCGAAGTTATCGCCGTCACTGCAGCAACGAACGCCGAGGCGCTGGCGAATATCGCCAGGCGCACAGGTGCCCGACTTGCGGTGATTGCGGACGAATCGCGCGGGCGAGACCTTCAGGAACTTCTTGCAGGGACCAATTGTCGCGCAGCGGCGGGCGAGGGCGCTCTGATCGAGGCAGCAACGTGCGGAGCCGAGCTCGTGATCGCCGCGATCGTGGGCTGCGCCGGGTTGCGTCCGACCATGGCGGCGGTCGGAACCGGCTGCACGGTGGCGCTCGCGAACAAGGAAGCGCTCGTGACGGCAGGCCGGCTGATGACCGACGCCGCAGCTCAGCACGGCGCGACGCTACTGCCGGTCGATAGCGAACATAACGCGATATTCCAATGTCTTGCTGGAAGTCGTGCCGAAGACGTATCAAGGATCATCCTGACTGCAAGCGGCGGCCCATTTCGCACTGCCGCAGCGGAGATCATTGCGACGGCGACTCCCGCTCAAGCCGTCGCACATCCAAACTGGTCGATGGGCGCGAAGATTTCGGTCGATTCGGCAACTCTCATGAACAAGGGACTCGAGCTCATCGAGGCGCACTACCTGTTTGGGCTGCCCTCCGAGCGCATCGATATCCTGATTCACCCGCAATCCGTCATTCACTCGATGGTTGAGTTCGTCGACGGCTCGGTCCTGGCCCAGCTCGGCAGCCCCGACATGCGTATCCCGCTCGCCTATGCGCTGGCCTGGCCGGAGCGGCTCGAAACGCCGGCGGAAAAGCTCGATCTGGCGGCCATCGCGCGTCTGGATTTCGAGCAGCCCGATAGCACGCGTTTCCCTGCGCTTCGGTTGTCGAGAGAGGCGCTGGAGCAGGGCGGTGCCGCGCCAATCGTTCTGAATGCCGCCAACGAAGTCGCGGTTGCGAGCTTTCTCGCGAATGCAATCCGGTTCACAGACATTCCCGCAATTGTAGAAGAGGCGCTTCAACAGGCTGACTTCGTCAATCCGCGGTCAATCGAGGACGTGCTTGAGATCGACCGCAGCGTTCGTATTGGCGTTGATTCGGCTATGAAAGCGAGTTGCCACTGATGCTCCCGCAGCCGCCGCTCTGGCTCGTCATGATTGCCTTCGTCTGCGCGCTGGGGCCGCTCGTATTCTTCCACGAATTGGGTCACTACCTGGTGGCGCGGCTGTTCCGCATCCCTTCGGAAATCTTCTCCATCGGTTTCGGCCGAGAGATCTTC
>Ga0308176_10001140_pt1 | contig 16687 bp, 14 predicted proteins | sample PhyCR2_3_FD_203890 | JGI IMG/M metagenome (GOLD analysis project Ga0308176, IMG submission 203890) | Soil microbial communities from UC Gill Tract Community Farm, Albany, California, United States - DLSLS.C.R2 | ecosystem: Environmental > Terrestrial > Soil > Agricultural land | place: USA...
GCGGCGGCGACCTGGGGGATTTCCGCTTCGACCTCCACGTGCTCGCCACCACCGGCGCGGTGGCCTTCTTCACCGACATCTCCGGCCGGCTCTGGCGCACGGACGGCACCGCCGCGGGGACCTTTCTCCTGCGCGGCGTAGAGGTGGCAGGGGAGGCCCCGGGCTTTGGCGAGCCGGTCCTCGGGCCGGACGGCCGGACGCTCTTCTTCAGCGGCTGCACCGCCGCCCTGGGGTGCGAGCCCTGGCGCAGCGACAGCACCCGCGCGGGAACGCAACCGGTCCTCGACCTGGTGCCCGGCTCCGGCGGCTCGCACCCGACCCTCCTCACCCTCGCCGGGAACCGGGTGCTCTTCGCCGCCCGGGGCGCGGTCTGGTCCACCGACGGCACGGCGGCGGGGACGGCGCAACTGGCCCGCATCCCCGGCTCGTTCCTCCAGACGCTCCTGGCGCGGGGCTCCGCGGTCTACGTCCTCGCCGTGTCTCAGGGCTCCGACACGGTCTGGCGCCTCGACACGGTCTCCGGAAATCTCCGCAAGCTCGCCAGCTTCCCCTCCGACGGGCACCGCACGGGCGCGATCCTCACCGCCGCCGGGCGCCGGGTGCTGATCGTTCAATACGACAGCGAGGACGGCCTCTTCTCGCTGTGGGAGACGGACGGCAGCCGCGCCGGCACGCGCCGGACCGGGCCCCCCGCCGTCTTCAGCTCGCTCAGCTACCCGCTCCTGGACCTCGGCGGCCGGGTCGTCTTCTCGGCGAGCCGGGGGGCAGGCACCTCCGCCACCGAGCGGCTCTGGGTGCTCGATCCCGGGACGGCGAAGCCCCGCCTTCTCCAAGGGAGCCCGCTGATCGGTGACGGCCTCCAGACGTCTACGGTCTTCGCCGGCCGCCTCTACTTCGCCGGCCGGGACGCACAGGGCGGCTGCGCGCTGTGGGCCACCGACGGCACCCCTCGCGGCACCCGGGAGATCCAGGATTTCTGTCCCACGCAGCTCCACGTGGCCCTGGGCCGGCTCATCGCCATCGATTCCCAGGGGGATCTCTGGACCTCGGACGGCACTCCCGGAGGGACCGTCCACGTCGCCCCGACCGCGTTCGTCCCCGCCTCCTTCGGGACCTTCGATTTCGCCGAGAGCGACGGCCGGATCGTCTTCACCGGCCTCGACCCCCAGGCCGGCCCGCAGCCGTTCGCGAGCGATCTGATCCCGGGCGGCACGGAGGCGCTCGCCAGGATCGGCGGCGTCCTGGCGGGGAATTCCGACCCCGTCAACCTCACCCCGCTCGGCGGCGGCAGGGTCCTGTTCAACGCCTGCGACGGCCACAACGGCAGCGGCCTGTGGTCGAGCGACGGCACCGAGGCGGGCACCCGGGAGCTCCCGGGGATCGAGGACGACTGCGCCAATCCCCAGCTCGAGATCCTCCAGCGGGTGGGGGATCTCGTCTACTTCGACTTCCAGCGGCGGCTCTGGCGCACCGACGGCACCCCGGCGGGCACGTTCCCCCTCCTCGACCTGCCGGCCCAGCTCCGCGATCCGGCCGCGCTCGGCGGCAAGCTCCTCTTCGTGATCGATCCGCCGTCGTTCCCGCCCAGCACCCACGGCTGGGTGTGGGACTTCTGGACCAGCGACGGCACCCCCGCGGGCACCCAGCCGGCCTTCCCCTTCCGCTTCGGCGGCACGCCCTCCCTGTTCGCCGGCGCGGGCGGGCTGATCTACTTCACGGCCCAGTCGCCCGACACCCCCTATCCCGTCCAGGTCTGGCGCACCGGCGGCACCGAGGCGGGGACCCGGCCCATCCTCGACCTGGTGGACGGCGGCGGCAACCTGCCGATCGAGATCGCCGCCCTCGGCGAAAGGGTCTTCTTCCTCGCCGCCGCGCGCCCCGGAGGCCCGGAGCTCTGGGTGACGGACGGCACCGCCGCCGGCACCGCGCCGGTCCTCCCCGATCTGAGCGGGCCCCGCCCCGCGAATCCCGTCTTCCTGACCGCCTTCCGGGGGGCCCTCTACTTCTATGCCCAGAGCGGCGATCCCGCGGCCTGGGGCCTCTGGCGCTCGGACGGCACCGCCGCCGGCACCCGCCTCCTCAAGGCCGTCGACCGCCCCCACCCCGTGCTGATCGGCGGCAGCGACAGCTCGCCCGAGCTCACCCCCGTGGGCGACCAGCTCTTCTTCCGCGCCGACGACGGCGTCCACGGCACGGAGCTCTGGAAAACCGACGGCACGCCGGAAGGGACCGTGCTGGTGAAGGACATCGTCCCCGGCCGCCACGGCTCCCGCCTGCACGGCCTCACGGCGGCCGGCGGCAAGCTCTACTTCGGCGCCACCGACGAGATCCACGGCTACGAGCTCTGGCAGAGCGACGGCACGGCGGCCGGCACCACCCTGGTCCAGGACATCCTCCCCGGGCCCGCGCCCTCGAACCCCGACCAGCTCACCGACGCCGGAAGCCTCCTATACTTCACGGCCAACGACGGCGAGCACGGCCGGGAGCTCTGGGCGCTCCCCCTGCCGCGGTAAAGCCTGTCCGGACCTCTCCGTTGCGCCAGAGCGCGCTCCGGACAGGCCGGATGAGGGCTCGGGAGAGCAAGACCGCGGACTTTATTGGAATCCCGGCGGAAAAATCTCGCGGGGGAGGCTCCCCCCACGAGATTTTTCGCATATCTCTCGCTGGGGGAGATCTCCCCTCCGAGCCCGTCCGGAAACATCTCGCTGGGGAGAGCTCCCCCCGCGAGATTTTTTGGGAAGGTCTCGCCGGGGAGCTCTCCCCCAGCGAGACCAGAGCTCCATCCAGCGAAACAAACGGAGAAAATCTCGTGGGGGAGACTTCCCCCGTGAGGTTTTTGCGTCGGGGAGCGTTCCCCAGAGGGCCGGATTCGAGCTCCGCCGGGGTGTCGGCCCTGCGGGGCTCCGGGGGAGAGAGAGGCGGTCTGGTCCTGGGGTTGACACCCCAGGCTGAGCAAATTCCGCCCTGCGGGCGGGCCTCTGGGGCCTGCTGGTCCGAGATGCAATAAAATTGCGGAACCCATGGATCTCCTCGACAATCCTCTGCTCCGCCGGACCCTGGCTCCGCAACCCGGCCCGGACCCCTACGCCGAGCCCCGCAAGCGCCTGCTCGACGCCCTGCTCCAGATGCGGAAACGGGCCGAGATGCTAGCCGGCGAGATCCACCGCGATCTGCCCGACTTCACCGTCCACGACATCACCCATCTGGACGCCCTGTGGGAGATGGCGGACCTGATAGCCGGTCCGGACTATCCGTTCAACCCGCTGGAAGCGTTCGCCCTCGGAGCGGTCTTTCTGCTCCACGACCTGGGGCTGGGCCTCGCCGCTTACCCTGGTGGTCTCGCGGAGTTCAAGAAAGGTCCCGGCTGGCAGGACGCCCTGTCCACCTATCTGAGGAAGCACCTGGAGCGCATCCCTACCGCGGAAGAGTTCGCGAGCCCGCCGCCGGAGGTTGAGCGCATGGCGGTCCAGGAGCGGTTGAGGATTCTGCATGCCGAGCAGGCCGAACGGCTGGCGCTTGCCTCCTGGCGTGATGCTGAAGACACCGAGTACCACCTGATCGATAATCCTGATCTGCGGTTGGCGATCGGGCCTCTGCTTGGAAAGATAGCGTATAGCCATTGGTGGCCTGTTTCTCGTCTTGGGAATGAATTCGGCACGATTCGGGGTGCGCTCACGAACTGCCCGAGAGAATGGACGCTCGATCCTCTCAAGGTTGCCGTCCTACTACGTACGGCCGATGCTGCTCACCTAGATGAACGCCGTGCTCCCGGTTTTCTGATCGCGCTCCGCCGGCCGGAGGGGATTTCCGAGATCCACTGGCGTTTTCAAAATCATCTTCTTAAGCCTTGCATTCCGGATGACAGACTGATCTACACGACAAGCAGGCCCTTTTCCGGCGAGGAAGCTGACGCATGGTGGCTTTGTGAAGAAACTCTCCGCACAGTTGACCGCGGACTTCAGCAGTCCGATGCTCTACTCTATGATCTATCACGGCCTCGACTTCGAGCCAAAGGTGTGGCGGGAACCGAGAGCCCGCTCCGCCTTCAAGGGTACATAGAAGTCTCAGGTTGGGTACCAGTTGACGCCCGCCTCCATGTATCTAATGTTGCCGACCTTGTAAGAAGGTTGGGAGGCGAGCAACTTTATGGCGACAAACCCTATGTCGCCTTGCGAGAACTAATCCAGAATGCTTCGGACGGTGTTCGTGCCCGGCGAGTTTTGCAAAATCTTCCAGCTGATTGGGGACGGGTGACGGTTCGGCTTGGACGCGATGAGCAAGGGGCGTGGATTGAAGTCGAGGATACGGGTATAGGCATGTCAAGGGCAGTGTTGACCGGACCTTTGCTTGACTTTGGTACCACTTATTGGGGCTCTACCTTTATGAGGGAAGAGCATGAAGGTCTATGGGCCAAAGGGTTTGAGCCTGCTGGACGATTTGGGATCGGCTTTTTTTCAGTGTTTATGTTGGGGCATCGCGTCCGGGTTATTACTCGGCGATATGAGTACGGACAGCGGGATACTGAAGTGCTGGAATTCCGGACTGGTCTCGAAGCTCGACCACTGGTACGGCCTGCGGAGTTCAGTGAGCAACTACGGGAAGGAGGGACTTGCGTCCGTGTATGGCTGAATAAAGAGCCGACTGCTCAAGGTGGAATATTGATTCTGTCTACGCTGTATGGTTCACCTGAGGTGAGTCTCGCATCGCTCTGCGCATGGCTTGCGCCTTCGCTTGATGTGGACCTCTTTGTCGAAGAGGAAGGTGAGTCTCGGTTGGCGGTATCTGCGTCCGACTGGCTAACCCTTGACGAGGTGGAGTTGATTGGTCGGCTTGGTGCTGAGTCATTTGAGGCAAAAAAACGGTACGAAGGAAAGTTGCTGAGCGAAGTTAGGGGCTCGCGTGGCGAGATACTAGGTCGAGGAGCTTTTCTGGGCAGAGAGTTTTTTGATTTTGATCCGTATGAGCGACCTGTCTTTTTTGAGCTCGGAGTTATAACAGTGGGCGGACTTCGGACTGGTAATATGGCTAGCCACTCTCGATTCCGAAGATGGGCAAGCGATTCAGTTGTAGGAATCTTTCTTGGCTCTTTGGGCGGAGCTTCTCGTGATTCGGCAGTTCCATTGGCGAATAGATCAATCTTGGCTGGCTGGGCTTCGGGTCAAGCTGAATTGGCTTCTGCGATGCTGATTGACCTCAGCCTTCGGCTGAAGTATGCGGCGGCCGTTGTTGCATTTGGAGGTGATCCTGGGCAGCTCCCAGTTGCGGAGGTGGACGGGGATCTTCTTGATCGCGAAATGATAGAAAATTGGAGGGAAGTTCCTGGCGAAATTATTTTAGCCTGGGGTGATAGCGATTTAGCGGATCAGGGCATTTTTCCGTCTGACTGGCCCTGTTGCGTAATGTGGCTGGAATCTGAAGTTATGGTTTATTTAATAAAGGATATTTTGTCGCGAGTCTGGGACTGTCCTATCGAAGAAATAGCTGAGCGGCATGTGGTAGTGGAGTATTCTCGGTACAGAGAAATTGAGGGCGTTATTCTGAAAAGACCAGATCCTGATCCAGAATGACCATCCTCCACCCCACCGCCCGCGCCGACTGGCGAGCCTGGCTCGCGGCCAACCATGACCGCGAGACCGAGATCTGGCTCGTCTACCACAAGCGCCACACCGGCGAGCCGCGGGTGGAGTATGACGACGCGGTCGAGGAGGCGCTCTGCTTCGGGTGGATCGACAGCATCGTCCGCACGATCGACGAGAACCGGTATGCCCAGAAATTCACGCCGCGGAAGGCGAAGAGCAAGTGGTCCGCGTCCAACCGGGAGCGTTTCGCGCGGATGGTGCGCGAAGGGAAGATGACCCCGGCGGGGATGGCCAAGGCGCCTCCTCCCGAGGAGGACGGCGACGCGGCGAAGCCTCCGGCACAGCGGGTGGGAGATTCCGTCCCGAGTTACATCGAGGAGGCGTTGCGGGCCAACGGCGCGGCGTGGACGAATTTTTCCAATCTCGCCGCTTCGTATCGCCGGCTGTATGTCGGCTGGATCGAGGACGCCAAGAAGGAGGAGACGCGGCGGAAGCGGTTGGCGGAGGCGGTGTCCTTATTGGAGCAGAACAAGAAGTTGGGTTTGAAATGACCGATCCCCGGAGGCAACCATGAACGACGACGGGAAACGATCTCAAGGAGGCGGCTGGCTCATCTGGGTGGGGTTGGGCATGTATGCGTTGTCGGGCGAGCTGGGCTTGGCCTTTGCCCGGAGCTTGAGCTTCGGCGACTATCCGGGCAGCGACATCCCGTGGTATTTCATTCGGCGGGATTACGTCTTGGGGATCGTCATGGGGATCGGTGGGCTCACGTGTATCTTGCTCGGGCTGGCCTTTTTGAAGCTTTACAGGTCGAATGCCAAGATCCTCATCGCGCAGAGCTTCATCTGGTTCGGCTACCCCGCGTGGAAGGCTGCCGTGATCGCCCTGCGCAGCGACCACGTCCTGAGCCTCACTCGGGCGAGGACGGCTTGGTCCAGCTTCGAGGCTTATGAGAGAGATCCTTGGATCTGGAGGGGGTTTGAGGCCCTTGTCATCGCCGGGCTCCTGGCCTTGGCGATCTCGCTCGGCCTCAGGATTCTCGAAAGAAGGCGCGCCGCCCGTGTCGCGCGGGTGAGCTCGCCATGAAAAGGGTGAAGAGATCGATAGGCCTGCTCACGGTGCTCGCGTCCTGGTTTCTGGCGCGGCCCGTCCTTTCCTGCCAGGTGATCGGCGGCCCGGAAGCTCCCGCTTCTCTGGTAGGCCACGCGGACGTCATCGCCTGGGTTCGCGCGGAGGGCTGCTCGGGCAAGGCGGAAGGGCCTGGGACCACCGGCGTCGCCACGGAGTGTCAGGTCCGGTTCCGTGTCCTGGAGGTGATCAAGGGGAAGGAGCCGTCGGCGACCCTGGGCGCGAAGGGATACCTGACGGATGACGATGATCCGAACGACGTTCCGGTCCCCTACCATTTCGTGCGTCCGCGGGGGCGTAGTGGCAATTGCTTCGCGTATCAATATAAAGAGGGAGCCGAGTACCTCCTGATGCTCCGGTGGCAGGAGGGAAGGTTGACCCCCTACTGGGCAGCCCTGGCCGCGACCAACGAGCAGGTCCGCGGTCACGACGATCCCTGGCTACGCTGGGTCAGGACGGCGGTCCGCGTGCCGGTGGCCCCCTGATGGAGAGGGCGGAGCGCAGACAGCTCGGCCTGGCGGCCGCCATCTCCGCCGTGACCGGCGAATCGATCGCGCTGGGGATCTTCCTGACTCCGGCGACGATGGCGAAGTCTCTGGGATCGCCTTTGCTGCTGGGGCTGGTGTGGTGCGCCATGGGGTTGATGACGGTCTGTGGCGCGCTCTGTTATTCGGAGCTGGCGGTGCGTTTTCCGGAGACGGGCGGCACGTACGTCTATCTGCGGCAGGGCTATGGGGAGCGCATGGCCTTCCTCTTCGGCTGGATGAGCGCCGCGGTCCTCGATCCCGGCCTCGCCGCCGCGCTGGCGGTGGGGGCGACCTCTTATATGGGGACCCTGGTGCCGCTCGGGCCCCGGGGAACGGTCCTGTTTCCGGTCTTCCTGCTGATCGGTCTCGCCGCGATCAATCTCCTGGGGACGCGGTTGAGCGGCGGCGTCATGGCAACAGCCAACCTTCTCAAGCTGGCGGTGCTTTTCGCGATCGTGGGGTGGGCGGTCGTCTCAGGGCATGGCAGCCTCGACAACCTGCTGCCGCTGGCGGCACGGCGGGCCGGCTCCGGGGCGCTGTTCCCCGCGATCGCGGGGGCCGCCGTGAGCGCCTTCTTCAGCTTCGGCGGCTGGTGGGACGTGGCCAAGCTGGGCGGCGAGGTCCGGGAGCCGGAGAAGAACCTGCCCCGCGCCCTCACCGCCGGGGTACTGCTGGTGACCGCGATCTATCTGCTGGTCAGCTTCGCCTTCCTTTATATCGTGCCTCTGGAGAGGGTCGTCTCGAACACGGCGTTCGTGGCGCAGCTCGGCGGTGTGCTGTTCGGAGGGGCGGGAGGGCGGGTGCTGTCGGTCTGCGTGCTGCTCGCCGTGTTGAGCGGGCTGACGGCGCTGACGCTGTCCGCCCCCCGGGTCTACTACGCGATGGCCCGGGATGGCGCGTTCTTTCCGGTGTTCGGCCGCCTGCATCCACGCTTCGGCACGCCGGCCTGGGCGATCCTGTTGCAGACGGTCATGGCCCTCCTGCTGCTCGGATGGGGGGCTTTCGACCGGCTGCTCTCCTACTTCATCTTCTCCGCCGTGCTCTTCCTCGGAATCTCGGTGGCGGCCCTGTTCCGTCTGGAGCGGCCGGTGGAGCGGTGGTGGTATCCGGCGGCGCCGGTCCTGTATCTCGCGGGCAGCCTCGCGATCGCGTCGTTGATCCTGATCCAGGATCCCTGGCCGGCGCTGCTCGGGGTGGCCATCGTGCTGTCGGGGGAGCTCCTCCGGCGGCTCTTCCTTCCACGCTCGATCGCGGCGAGGTGATCCATGGAGCCCCGCGTCAGCTTCATCACCCTCGGCGTCCGCGATCTGGAGCGGGCGACCTCTTTCTATAAGGACGTCCTTCGCCTGCCGCCGCTCCCCTCGCCGCCGGGGGTGGTCTCGTTCTTCGAGATGGGGAAGACGTGGCTCTCGCTCTTTCCCCGGGAGGATCTGGCCGCGGACGCGGGCGTGCCCGCCGAGGGGAGCGGCTTTCCGGGGTTCGCGCTCGCCCACAACGTCCGCTCTATGGAAGAGGTCGACCGGCTCCTCGCCGAGGCGGCGGCCGGAGGCGGGCGGATCGTCAAGCCGGGGCACGACACGGACTGGGGCGGGTACGTGGGGTATTTCGCGGACCCGGACGGGTTCCTTTGGGAGGTGGCCTGGAATCCGAAGTTCCCGCATGTGTAGGCGGGGGAGAAGGCGATCCCCAACCTCCTGCGGTCTTCCATCGCTCAACCTCTATATATAGCGCTCCCCCCGCCATTGTCCTCTTCCGGTGACATCCCGAAAGGCCCGGTTTTATTGGCCCGGCGCGCCTAAACTACGTTGAAATCTAGAAAAACAGGGCTTGCAAGCGCTCCGGGGAGGGTGTAGAGTTCCCGCACTGGACAATATAGCCATAGATGCATGGGAACCTTGACACAGGTGCGGGTTTCCTGGTAGCTTCGAGCGAAGCTTTAAGTAAGGTCAGTTAAGTTGCCTTGAACGTTGGACTTTGGGGGAGCTCAAAAGTGTTCTTCTCCCGTACCAAGAAGGGCGTAGTCGGTCTGGACATCGGCAGCTCGGCCATCAAGCTGGTCGAGCTCCGGGAGCGCAAGGGGGAGTTTCATCTCCAGCGTCTCGGTGTGGAGCCGTTGTCTCCAGAGGCGATCGTGGACGGCTCGATCATGGACTCGTCGCTCGTGGTGGACGCGATCCACCGGCTCAACGACCAGACGAAGGTCAAGGGGCCGAGCTACGCGACGTCGCTGTCGGGCCACTCGGTCATCATCAAGAAGATCCAGCTTCCGGCGATGTCGGAAGAGGAGCTGGCGGACTCGATCCAGTGGGAGGCGGAGCAGTACATTCCCTTCGACATCAACGACGTCCGTCTGGATTACGTGGTGCTCTCGGAGGGCGAGCCGGGGCGGGACAACATGGAGGTCCTGCTGGTGGCCGTGAAGCGCGACAAGGTCAACGACTACGTGTCGGTGATCAGCCAGACGGGGAAGACCCCGACGGTGGTGGACGTCGACGTGTTCGCGGTGCAGAACGCCTACGAGGTGAACTACGACCTCGATCCGCGCAAGGTGGTGGCGCTGATCAACATGGGCGCCGGGGTGACGAACATCAACATCCTGGCGCGCGGCGGCACGGTGTTCTGGCGCGACATCTCGTTCGGCGGCAACCAGTTCACGGAGGCGCTGCAGCGGGAGTTCAACCTTTCGTTCCAGCAGGCCGAGGGGCTGAAGCAGGGGGAGTCGGTGGACCGTTACGCGCCGGCGGACGCCCGGCCGGTGCTCGACGCGGTGTCGGCGGAGATGGCGTCGGAGATCCGCAAGACGTTCGACTTCTTCTCGGCGACCTCCTCGGAGGGGCCGGTGGACGAGCTGGTGCTGTCGGGCGGCTGCGCGTTGACCCCCAATCTCGAGCAGGTGCTGCGCGAGCGGTTCCAGGTGCCGACGGAGCTGATGAACCCGCTGCGCCGGATCCAACACAAGGACAGCGATTTCGACGGTCACTGGTTGCAGTCGATCGCCCCGATGATGGCGGTCGCCGTGGGCTTAGGCATCCGGAAGGCGGGGGACTAGCCGATGATCAAGATCAACCTGCTCTCCGAGGGCAAGCGTCCGGCGGCGGTCCGCAAGAAGAGCGCGGGCCCCAAGCTGGAGGGGCAGAATCTCGGACAGTGGATGTTGCTCGCCGGCATCGTGATCGGCCTGGCGGGGGTGGGCGTCGCCTGGTGGCTGCAGAGCCAGAAGACGGCGGCGAAGGAGGAGGAGGTGGCGGCGGCGCAGCGCGAGGTCGATCAGTTGGCCTCGGTGATCAAGGAGGTCGAGGACTACAAGGCGAAGAAGGCCGAGCTGGAGCGCAAGATCGGGGTCATCAACGATCTGAAGGCGAACCAGCGCGGGCCGGTGCGGGTGATGGATTACATCTCGCGCGCGCTGCCGGAGCTGCTGTGGCTCGACAGCATGATGATGAAGCCGGACTCGATCACGGTCGAGGGTCGCGCCTTCAACACCAACGCGGTCGCCAACTTCATCGACAACCTCGACAAGGTGCCGGAGTTCGACGAGCCGACGCTGAAGACGACGGAGCTGCAGCAGGGCGGGATCTACAAGTTCCGGATCGATTTCAATTATTCGTTCTCCGGCAAGAAGAAGGGGGCGGAGGCCTCGGCCACCGCCACCGCGAGCAAGCCGGGGGGACCGAAAGCCAGAACCCCGAAGGCGGCCCCGGCGAAGACGCCGGCGCCGGCGGCGGAATAGGAGGGCGGGCCCGTGGCGCTGAAAACGGGACTGGAAGGAAGGCCCTGGTACGTCGGCCTCGGCGCGGGGCTGGGGGTCGGCGCGCTGCTGTTCGCCGTCGGCTACTGGCGCGTGCTGGACCCGATGCGGGAGGACTACGACCGCGCGGTGGCGCAGCTCGCGGGCCTTCAGAGCAAGATCCAGGAGGGGCGGGCGGCCAAGCAGGAGCTGCCGAAGTTCCGCGAGGAGGTGCGGCAGCTCGAGCTGGAGCTCGACAAGCTCCTGCGCATCCTGCCGGCGCGGCGCAACACGCCGGACCTGATGCGGCGCATCCGCTCGCTCGCCGAGCAGGGGGATTTCACGCTGCGGGGGTTCACGCCCAAGATATTGACGGCCAAGGAGTTCTACAGCGAGTGGCCGATCGACGTGAACCTCGACGGCTCGTATCACAACCTCGCTCTGTTCTTCGATCGCATCAGCCGGTTCTCGCGGATCATCAACGTCGAGAACCTGGAGATCAAGGCGTTGCCGGCGGCCAAGAACCCGAAGGCGCCGGACGCGGCGAACCCGCACACGATCAACGCCAAGTTCACGGCCAAGACCTTCGTCTACAAGGAGCCGGAGCCCGAGGACACGACGGTGAAGGACAAGAAGGGGAAGGGCAAGGCGCCGGCCATGGTCAAGCCCACGGCTCCCCCCGGCAGCCCCGGCAGCGATGAAGGGCCGACGGTCCGCAGCCGTCCCCCTGGAGGACCCGATTGATGCGTCTCACCCGAGCCACGAGCCTCATCTCCGCGATCGTGCTGGTCATCGGCCTGGCGGTCTCCTGGGCGGCTTTCGCGCAGGGTCAGAAGGCCCCGGCCAAGACGCCCGCGAAGCCCACGGCGGCGAAGCCCGCGGACAAGCCGGCGGAGAAGCCCGCGCCGCCGGCCGCCGCCACGCCGCCCGCGGGCGGCGCCACGGCCGGGAGCTCCGCGGTGACGGGTGGAGACACGGGCGCCGACCTCGGCAACATCGACGAGATCCTGCAGGGCGAGGAGGAGGTGCTCTCCGGGAGCGGCTTTTCGTACGACCCCGGCAACCGCCGCGATCCGTTCAAGTCGCTGCTGGCGGGGCCGGACCGGCCGGAGATCCGCGGCCCGCGCCCCGAGGGGGTGCCCGGGCTGCTGATCGACGAGATCGATCTGCGGGGGATCTTCCATACCAGCAAAGGGTTCGTGGCGCAGGTCGTGGCCGCGAACCAGAAGAAGAGTTATCTGTTGAAGGAGGGGGACCAGCTCTTCGACGGCGACGTCGTCAGCATCAACAAGAACGAGGTGGTCTTCAAACAGGTTGTCCAGGATCCGACCGCTCTCAAGCCGTTCCGTGAGGTGGTCAAGAGCCTGAATCCTTCTTGAGCCATGGATTCAGTGACATCAGGAGTGGCGTCAAGATGCATGGCGTAAGGGAATCAGTGGCCCGTAAGGGAGGCGAGCTGACATGGGAGATGTGGTCATGAGAAGTCCGAGCGCTGGCTGGCGGCGATGGATCGCCTCGGCGGCGGTGTTCAGCGTGCTGGCCGGTGCCGACGGCACCGTCCTCACGCCCGCCCCGAGGGCCGAGGCATCGCCCCGGGCCTCGAAACAATCCCCCACTTCCAACAAAGCCGAGGTGAAACCGGCGCAGGGAGCCGCGGCCGAGATCCGCTCGCTGGATCTGCGGGAGGGCGCCCCTGATGTCTTCGTGGATCTCGAGGCGAGCGCTCCCCTGGTCTGGACCAGCTTCCGCAACGCTGACGGCCGGGTGGTCGTGGAGCTGCCCAACGCGGTGCCGGGGCCGAAGGTCGTCGATCTCTCGCCCGAGGAGGGGCTGGTCTCTTCGCTGACGGTGCAGAAGAGCGAGGAGGGCTCCCGCCCGCTGACCCGGCTGGTGATCGCGACGCGGCAGGAGGTGGAGCACTCGGTGAGCGCCGACGGCACCAAGTTGCGCATTCAGCTCCTCCCCATGGACAACCCGGGGAAGGAGGGGAAGGGCAAGCTCGCCTTCGAGCCGCTCCATGAGGAGCCGGTGGCGGCCAATACCGCGGCAGCCAATCCTGCGGCGGCCAATACCGCGGCGGCCAATACCAAGGCCGCCGAGCCGCCCGCCGCGCAGGCCCCCGCCCCGGCTCCGGCGCCGTCCGGCGCGTCCGCGATGACCGCGGCCGGCACGCCCGACAAGCCGATGGCCGGCCCCGCGCCCACCGGTCCCGCGGCCACCCAGCTCAACGGGGTGGAGGTGCTCGCCTCGACCGGCGGCGCGGTGGTCCGCATCACCGGCGATGGGGAGCTTCCGTACTCGACCTTCGCGCTCTCCGAGCCGCGGCGTTTCGTGATCGATCTCACCGGCGTGGTCAACCACAGCCAGCGCTCCACCGTGCAGGTGGAGGGGAGCGTGGTCGAGCGGGTGCGGGTGGCGCAGTTCAAGCCCGCTCCGAAGGCGGTGGCCCGCGTGGTCTTCGATCTGCGCGGCGATTCGGTGCCGACGATCGAGCGCACGGGCGACGCGCTGGTGATCTCGTTCCCGGCCGCCGGCGGCGCTCCGCCTCCGGCGGTGGCGGCGTCTCCCGCCGCGGCTCCCGCTCCGAAGCCGGAGAAGGCCGCGGCCAAGACCGCGAAGACGGCCAAGACCTCGAAGGCGGCGGTCGTCGAGCCGGCTCCGGCGCCGAAGGCCACGGTCTCCAAGACCACGGTCTCCAAGACCACGGCCGCCCCCGCCGCCTCCGGGCCCGAGCCTTCGGACCTGGCGCTCGCGCAACGCCCGCCGGCGGAGGGTAAGAAGACGTCCAAGGGCCGCATCGAGACCGAGGAGGTCTCGCCGCTGCCCGCCGCGGCCCCCCCGGCGGCGCCGCCTTCGCCGACCGGTCCGGTGACGCTGGCGCCGGCCCGCGGCGCGGCGCCGACCGCGAGCTCGATGGGCTCGCAGCCGGGCGTCAAGGCGCCGATCGGCAAGCCGGTGGACGTCTCGCCGCCGACCACGCCGTTGCAGGGCCTGGCGCAGCGCAACGCCAACCTGAATCAGAGGGACAAGCAGTATTTCGGCGAGCCGATCGATCTCAAGGTCACCAACGCCGACGTGACGGACGTGCTGCGCACCTTCGCCCAGATCAGCGGCCTGAACGTGATCGTCCAGCCGGGGGTCCAGGGCACGGTGACGGCGGAGCTGGAGAACGTCCCCTGGGATCAGGCGCTGGAAGAGGTGCTGCGGATCAACAACCTCGACTACGAGCTCGACGGCAACGTGATGCGGATCGCGCCCACGGACGTGCTGCGCAAGGAGGCCCAGGAGCGGCAGCAGCTCGCGGCGGCCAAGGCGCTCTCGATCCCGCTGCGCACGGTCTACCAGCGCCTGAGCTACGCCAACGCCAACCAGGTGGCGACCCTGCTGCGCACGGGCCAGGCGGGCCTGCTCACCCAGCGCGGCAGCGTGGTGGTGGACCGCCGCACGAACGCGCTGATCATCAAGGAGCTGCCGTCCAACATGGACGCCGTGCTCTCGGTGGTCAACCTGCTCGACGCGCCGGAGCCGCAGGTGATGATCGAGGCGCGGATCGTCGAGACGACGAAGCGCTTCAGCCGCGACATCGGCGTCAAGTGGGGGCTCACGGCGATCGCCGACGCCGCCCACGGCAACACGACGGGCCTGGTCTTCCCGGCGCAGGGCTCGATCAACGGCGGGGTCAACCTCCCCGGCAACAGCAACAGCGGCACGCTGGGCATCAAGCTCTCCAACATCCTCGGCACGTTCAACCTCGACGCCGCCCTGCAGGCGGCCGAGAACGAGGGGCTGATCACCATCCTGTCGGCGCCGAAGGTGGCGACGCTGAACAACCAGCGCGCCTCCATCCAGAGCGGTCTGCAGATCCCGGTGCAGACGATCTTCAACGACACCTTCTCCGTGCAGTTCATCAACGCGACCTTGCGGCTCGACGTGATCCCGCAGGTCACGGCCGAGGGGACGGTGCTGCTGGACATCAACATCTCGAAGCGTGAGGTCCAGCTCGCCTTCGTGGTGACCGGCAACTCCAACGCCCCGATCTCCACCAAGGACGCGAGCACGCGCCTGGTGGTGCGCGACGGCGGCACGGCGGTGATCGGCGGCATCTACAAGGTGACGGGGCAGAACTCGGAGGACCGGGTGCCGGGGCTGTCCAACATTCCGATCATCGGCCATCTGTTCAAGCACAAGACGCGCGACGAGGAGAACGATGAGCTGCTCATCTTCATCACGCCGCGCGTGATCAAGATCTAAACCCTTGGGAGCGGACCATGAAGACTCAACGCATCCTTCTGTTCCTGCTGATCGCCATGACGGTGGCGGTCACGAGCTGCCGGAGCCGCACCGACCGGAGCGAGGGCACCGTCGTCCTCTCGGTGTCGCATTTCAACGGCCTGCCGGTCACCGTCTCGGCGAGCTCTGGATCGTTCCAGATCGACCAGGTCACCTTGCGGAGCTTCTTCAAGGACCCCTCCGTCACCTCCGCCACGGGGCACGATCTCGAGGGGATCGAGCTGCGGAATTACGAGATCACCTACCGGCGGCGCGACACCGGCACCCGGACGCCGCCGCCGTCGGTGCAGGGGATCTTCGGCCTGGTGCCGCCCCTGGGCACGCTGGACCTCTTCAATCTGCCCTACCTGACCTCCGATCAGACCGGGAATCAACCGCTCAAGGATCTGATCGCCACGGGGCGGGACTCCGAGACCGGCACCGCGGTCATCACCTTGGACGTCACCTTGCGTTTCTTCGGCCGCACCCTTTCGGGCGATGAGATCGTCTCGGAGCCGGCCACGTTCACCATTGAAGTCACGCGTTGAGGAATGTAGGAGCCATGCGTATGAGACTCTTCCGGAACGCCACATTCCTGCTGGCCGCGTCCGTGCTCGCGGCGGTTCTCGGCTGCACCTCCTCGCCGACGGAGCCGAAGAGCCCGCCGGTCACCTCGAAGCCGCCAGTGCAGCAGACCACCTACACGGTGTCGGTCACCGCTAACCCGCAGAACATCACCGCGGGCAGCACCGGCTCGAGCACAGTCACGGTGGAGGTGCGCCAGAGCGACACCGGCCAACCGCCGCCGGACGGCTCGCAGGTGACGCTCAACACCACGCTCGGCAGCTTCAACTCGGCGACGAGCGGCCAGCAGACGGTGACGCTCGGGCTGGTCAACGGCCGGGCGCAGGCCGCGCTGTTCAGCGGCACCGACGTGGGGACGGCCGCCGTGACCGCCGCCTTCGGAGGCTCCACGGGCGCGGCCAACGTGCACATCAACTCGGCGGCCACCTTCTTCGTCTCCTCCGTCTCGCCGAACACCGGCGACGCGGCGGGGGGGCAGCAGGTGACCATCCTGGGCGGCGGCTTCTCCTCGCCGGTGCGGGTGACCTTCGGCGGCGCCGCGGCCACCGTGCGCTCGGTGAGCTCCAGCCAGATCGTCGTCGTCACCCCTTCGGCGGCGGCGGCGGGGGCGCCGGTCGGCGTCGGCGAGTCGGCCTCGGTCTCGGTGATGGTGACCAACCATGTCAACCAGGTCGACCAGCAGTCCGACTCGATCGACCGCGGCTTCACCTATTCCTTGGGCGGCGGTGGTGGCGGCCAGCCGGCGGTCTTCGCCATCAACCCGGCCTCGGGCACCAATGAGGGGGGCACCCGGGTGACCATCACGGGCACCGGCTTCCAGTCCCCCGTGCAGGTGCTGTTCGGCATCGGGACGAGCGCCAGCAACTTCAACG
>Ga0308176_10001142_pt1 | contig 16686 bp, 18 predicted proteins | sample PhyCR2_3_FD_203890 | JGI IMG/M metagenome (GOLD analysis project Ga0308176, IMG submission 203890) | Soil microbial communities from UC Gill Tract Community Farm, Albany, California, United States - DLSLS.C.R2 | ecosystem: Environmental > Terrestrial > Soil > Agricultural land | place: USA...
CTCCGGGTGGTCGCGGTCTCCCGTCAGCGTGGCCTGGATCTCCTTGAAGCGGCCCCGCACCGTGGTCATCATCATGTGCTTGACCGAAAACTCGATGCTCGAGTGCGTCGGGTCGAGCTGCCAGGTCGTGGTGGCCCGGGCGGCGGTGGTCTGTGCCATGTTTCGCCTCCTGATAGATGTCGCCTGCGCCGATGCCCGCCTCGTCGGGGGACAGCGGGTGGGTCGTGGCGCAACTATTCATCGCTCTCCGAAGGCTGTCAACCGGAGATCGCGAACCGCCTGTTCGATCGCAACGAGCGTTCCGTCGACCGCGGCTCGAAGCGCGGCGGCGCGTCGATCGACGACGAGGCTCGGGAAAACACCGCGCCCCACCGGGCGACGAGCGCAGGTGGGGCAGCGGGAGGTTCGCCGGGAACTCGGGCCTTTCACGCCACCAGCGTCTCGGCGAACTGCCGTCCCGAGACGTCGTACGGATGATGTAGCTCTCGACCGTCATCCCCGCCCGGTGGCGGTCAGGGCTGGTCACCCACCGAGGGCGGTGACTCGGGAACATCGTCGATCCGGAATCCGCACCTTGGACGGCCGTTTCGATCGCAGCACTCCATCACCGGCTGGCCGGTGATCTCCTCCACGAGTGCTCGAGCCAGCTCGCAGACCTGCGGATGCTTGGCGGTCACGGACGAAAGTGGGCAACCGTAGCCCTGCAACCGATACCCATCCGCCGTACGCTGCACCTCGACATCCCCGCCCAGTGCGCGCAGCGCAGCGGCCGCCGCAGCGACGCGACGCTCCCGATCATACGGCGCGGCTCCCGCGGGAGCCACGCGCTGGCCTACCGCTCGGAGCAAGGCAGTGGCCCGCTCCCAGCCGTCGCGCTGCGCCAGCTCCTCGACCAAGCCCCTGAGCACCAACGCGTAAGCCTTGGGGAACAGCTCCTCCCCCTCGTCGGTCAGCGCATAGACGCGGGCCGGCTTGCCGCCGGTTTGGCGCTCAGTGCCCACGTGCGCGACGATGCCGTCCCGCTCCAAGGTCGCTATATGGGTGCGCACCGCGTTGTCGGTGAGGTGCAAGCCGTCCGCCAGCGCGGTAATCGTCTGGTGCGAGCGGCGCAGCATCGCGAGCAGAGCCCCCCTCGTCTCGCCGGTGAGCCTCTCAACCCAGTTGGTCATGCTCCGTCCTGTGGGAATGCAGCATGGTATTGCGGAACAGGCGTTTAGTCAAGTAATCACAGAAATCTATTGACAAACATTTGTAAGCCATGTAACATACTGCTGCGGAATTCAATACCACCTCGCTTCCGGAGCCCAGCCATGTTGCGAACCCCTGGTTACCCCCTGCTTTCCATGTTCCTCACACTCGCCCTCGCCACCGCCCTGCCCGCCCAATCGGCCCCGCCGGACCTGTCCGATCCAGAGGTCGCCCATGTGGCCGTAACGGCCAACAGCATCGACATCGACCTCGCCAAGCTGGCCCAGTCGCGAACCCACAACCCCGACGTGAAGCAGTTCGCGACCACGATGATCACCGATCACAGCGCGGTAAAAGCGCAGGCCTCCGCGCTCGCCGCCAAGCTCGGGGTCACGCCGAAGGACAACGCGATGAGTCAGTCGCTCCTCAAGGGTGCGGCCGAGGCTCGTGCGACCATCGAGCCGCTCAAGGGCAAGGCGTTCGATAAGGCCTATATCGACCGGGAGGTCGGCTACCACCAGGCCGTGCTCGATGCCCTGGACAATGTGCTGATCCCGACGACCGAGAACGCGGAGCTCAAGAAGCTCCTGGTCGATGTACGGCCCGCCTTTGCCGCGCACCTGGAGCACGCGAAGAAGCTCCAGCACACGCTGGTGGCCAGCAAGTGAGGCGTGACGGCCGCTGGTCCGCAGGCATCCCGATCGCCGCGCTCGCGGCGATCGGAGTCCTGACGCTCACCGCCTCCTCTACCCGGTCTGCCGATCCTACGGCCCATCGGCACGTCGTCGAGATCCAGGGAATGAAGTTTCACCCCGAAGTGCTGGAGGTACAGCGGGGGGACACCGTCGTCTGGATCAACCGGGACATCGTCCCGCATACCGCGACCTCAACCCGGAAATCCGGATGGAATACCGGCCCCCTTGCTCCGGGAGACAGCGGCCAATATGTGGCGCGGCATCGAGGTGAGGATCCGTACTTCTGCCAGCTGCATCCGGTCATGCTGGCCAAGTTGATCGTCCGGTAAGCAGTGCGTCATGGTCGGAAGCACGGCAAACCGCCGGCCCTCTGAAACGGAGCACCCAAGGTGAGTGGAGAGCACGCCGAGCTGGGCGGCCCTGACTTGAGGAATGGTATTCGGCGCCGTGGGCCCCAGCCAAGCCACCCGCCTGCCTCGACCACCCGAGGCCGGTTCGGGGAGCTCCTCCTCTCGGTGATCGGCGCAACGGAGGGGGCACAGGGCGCCGACCCTGCGCCGGGCCGCCTCGCGGATCACGCGCAGTGCGTCGTGGTGTCGCAGCAACTGCGGGGCAAACTCTGCGAGGGGCTTGAGCGGCGGCCGGCGCGCGCGGTCGCAGCCGGAGAGTTCCTGTACCACATGGGGGAAGCGGCGCGCAGCGTCTACCTGGTGCGAGCCGGGCTGGTGAAGACCAGCCTGGTCTCGCCCGGGGGCCAGGAGCTCACGCTGCGAGTCCACAAGGCCGGCGACATTCTAGGCGAGCTGTGTCTGTGCCTGGGTGAGCGCCGCGAGCAGGCGGCGGCCCTGGAGCAGAGCAACGTCGTCGAGATCCCGGTTGACTTGTTGATCGCCAGGCTGCGGCAGGACCCCCAGGCGGCCCTGGACTTCGCATCCGACGCCTGCGCGCACCTGGTCCAGGCGTACGAGCGGCTTCGCAGTCTCTCGGTCGAGCCCGCGATGGGCCGGCTCACGCGCACCCTGCTCGAGCTGGCATCCAACCTGGGCGAGACCACACCCCAGGGCACCCGGATCACCCATCACATGACGCAGGAAGAGCTGGCCCGACTGATCGGCGCTCGCCGCGAGGTCGTCTCCGGGCTCTTGAACCAATTGCGGAGCACCGGCCTCATCAGCTACACCCGCCGGGGCCTGATCGTCGTCAATCGCCAGGCGCTGCGGGACCTGCTGCACCGCATCGGTGAGGCGTGATGGGGTCGAATGTTAGGTGGATGACATACGCCCGCGACGGACTGGCCCATATTGGCAGCCAGCACACAGGCAGAGGCAAGAGCTCACGATCGGGGACGCACATGAGATTACAGATACGGGGAGTGCGGGCTGGTGTGCATCGGCGGCCACGGAGCGCCGTCCCATTCACCCTGGCCCGCGCGGGAATGGTCGCGGCGGGTCTCCTCTGCAGCGGAGCGGCGCTGATGGTCGCCTGCAGCCACAACGGGCCCACCGAGCCCGAGCCTCCGGATCCGGCCCTGGCCGCGCAGGGCAAGGACATCTTCCGGTTCGACACCTTCGGTGACGAGACCTTCTGGACCGACACCCTCCGCCTTCACGAGGTCATCCAGAGCGCGGTCGATCCCACGACGGCGCTCGGCGTGGGCCTGAAGGTCGACGCGGAGGCGCTGCCGGCTGCGGTCGTGCAGGGTATCCAGGACGGGTCGATCAGCCTGACCAGTCCCACCACCACCGTGGCGTTGCTCAAGCTCAATGCCGTCGTCGGGGTGGTCGGGACCGTGGAGACGGTGAACGGCAAGGACACGCTCACGCGGGTCGGGGTTAGCTGTGCGCTGTGCCACTCGACGGTGGACAACTCCTTCGCCGCCGGGATCGGGCGGCGGCTCGACGGCTGGCCCAATCACGATCTCAACCCCGGGGCGATCCTCGCGCTGTCTCCCGCACCCTCTGCAGAGCAGAAGGCGGTCTTCACCTCGTGGGGAAGCGGCAAGTACGACCCGAGATTCAACTTCGATGGGCAGAACGGCCCCCAGGTCATTCCCCCCGCGTATGGGCTCCTCGGTATCGACCGCATCACGGTCACCGGCGACGGCAACGACGTCGCCTACTGGAACCGCTACGTGGGCGTGACGCAGATGCACGGGCACGGCGCCTTCAGCGAACCCCGTACCGGTGTGAACGTGGACAACCCGCCCGACCTCATCTCGTCCAAGCTCGCCCCACTCCAGGCGTACCAGCTGAGCCTGGCCGCTCCCCCACCGCCCGCGGGCAGCTTCGACCCTGCGGCGGCCGAGCGCGGCCGGCTGGTGTTCACCGGAGCCGCGCAATGCGCGACGTGTCACAGCGGCCCCCTGCTCACGGACGCCAATCTCCGCCTCCACTCACCCGCCGACGTCGTGAGCGAGCCCGAGCCCAATGGCGAGCCGAGCTACGCCTCACGAAGCGCCACCAAGATGTACCGTACCGCACCGCTGCACGGTCTCTGGCAGCATCCACCGTACTTCCACAACGGCATCGCCTCGACCCTCGAGGACGTGGTCGAGCGGTACGACTCGAAGAAGGCGCTCCATCTCAGCGCGGAGCAGAAGGCAGACCTGGTGCAGTACCTCAAGTCGCTCTAGCGTGCTAGTCGAGTCCGATAGCACGCCGGACGCGCGCCGTGGTCTGCGCGGCCACGGCGCGAGCTTGTTGCGCGCCGTTCCGCAGCAGGCGGTCGACTGCCGCGGGATCCCGCGCCAGCGCGTCCCGCCTGGCGCGAAACGGGGCGAAGTAGGCCTCGAGCGCTTCGAACAACCGGGTCTTGAACCTGCTGTAGCCGACGCCACCCGCGCGGAACTCCTCCTCCATCTGCCGAACCTCGGCCTCGGATGCGATCAGGCGGTACAGGGTTACGATGGTCGAGCCTGACGGATCCTTGGGATCGGCCACCGAGGCCGAGTCGGTGACGATCGCCATCACACGCCTTCGCAAGGCGTCACCGGCGAGACCGAGCTCGATCGTGTTACCGTAGCTCTTGCTCATCTTCTGGCCGTCGGTCCCCGGCACCACCGCCACCTCGTCCAGAATCGAGGCCCGCGGGAGCTTGACCACCGGCCCGTATGCCTCGTTCAGCTTAGCCGCGAGGTCCCGGGTGAGCTCGACGTGCTGCGTCTGGTCACGCCCCACCGGCACGAGATCCGCGTCGTAGAGCAGGATATCGGCGGCCATGAGGACGGGATAAGCCAGCAGCCCATGGGAGGCCGGCAGCCCGCGTGCGACCTTGTCCTTGAAGGCGTGGGCGCGCTCGAGCAGGCCGAGGGGCGTCACGGTGCTCAGGATCCAGGCCAGGGTGGCCACGTCCGGCACATCCGACTGGCGGAACAGCACTGCCCGCGCCGTGTCGAGCCCAGCGGCGAGCAGATCGAGCGCCACGTCGCGGCTCCACCGCCGCAGGTCTGCGGGAGCGCGAACGGTGGTGAGCGCGTGCAGATCGGCCACGAAGTAGAACGCCTCTCCCTGTGTCTGGAGCGCCACACTGGGGCGGATCATCCCGAAATAGTTCCCCAGGTGCAGCGGTCCCGAGGGCTGGATCCCCGAGAGAATGCGGGTCGGGGTAGCGGGGCCCGGCGGCCTGGACATCATGGACAGCGGACGGCGGCGAGCGCGATTGGGAACGTCCTGAGTTGGTTCACCTCATGTACCTCGCTTCGTTTGAATCACGCGGGGAGGCTCGCATACGGCCGCGTGCAGCCGATCAGGTGGAAGTAGCGCCCGGCACCGGCGTCAACGCGCGTCCCGGCGGATCGTTGCCGTCTCATCGACCAGTCGGGACGATCCTGTCAGGCCAGCCGCTGTGGCTGAGCCGGTCGCCACCGGGAGTTTCGTCGCATGGGCCGGTACGTTTATCTCATTGCTTGGGAAGCCGGCAATCGCCAGATCTCAGGAAGCAGGCCGATGACCTGGGCCGGCATGACGCACAGAGGCGCATACGCGGACCGGTCATCACATCCACGTGCGAAGGTGAGGATAACAGCATGATCAAGCGACAGGCACAGGCGGTCTGGAAGGGCGGGCTCAAGGAGGGCGTCGGCTCCTTCAGCGCTGGTCCGATCGATGGCAACTATTCGTTCGCTTCGCGGTTCGAGAGCGGCACGGGCGGCACGCCCGAAGGGCTCATCGGGGCGGCGCACGCGGCGTGTTTCTCCATGGCGCTCTCGCTCTTTCTGGAGCAGCACGGGCATGCCCCGGATGCGATCCGGACCTCCGCGACGGTGTACCTGGACCCCGAGCAGCTCGCCATCAGCCGGATCGAGCTGGAGACGGAGGGGGAGGTGCCAGGGCTGGCCGAGTCCGAGTTTGCGGGGCTCGCCGAACAGGCCCGGATCAACTGCCCCGTGTCGAAGGCGCTGGCCGGCGTCCAGATTGTACTGAAGTCGGTGAAGCTGGCGACGACCACGGCGGGTCGCGCATAGCTCGCCCGCCGATTGCCGGCCAAGCGCCCTGAGCCGCCCGGAGCAGGCCGGAATCTCGAGCCCGCCCGCTGGCATCATTGCTGGGGGATCGGCGATGCGTGCACGCGGGCACTCGAGTACGGTTCGAAGCGCCCCCACAGAAGCTTCCCCGCCAGCCAGACCAATAGCCCACCACCAATGGCCAGCATGTACCCGCCGAGTCGCTGCTGGTCATTGAGCCCATAGTTGTTGCACAGGCGGATCGGCGAAATGAGATACAACCAGCCCAGCCGGAAACAGGTCGCCACGAGCTCCAGGAGGAATACCCCTCTGACGACGAAGCCCATGCGGGGCCAGCTCACGCCGAACGGCAGGCCGATCAGGAGCGGCACGGACAGGTACTTGGCCACGGCTATCAGCGGATGACTCGTCGCGGCGTCGAGCGATCGCGGCAACATCCAGAAGGCGGCCGTGACGGTTACCAGCACCAGTCCGGTGATGCCGCGATGATTCCATCGCTCCATTCCGGCCACGCTGCGCGGGGGGAACGCGCCGGAGAGGAGCCACCCTCCTGCGACCAGGAGCGGAAGCTGGACCAGCATCTGCGCGGTCATGGTCGCTTCGAGGCCGTAGCGGACCGGCGGCGCCGACAACACCAGAACGAGAAGTACGGCACGGCGTACCGGGACTGACCACCGGCTCCGTGTCACTGGCCGAGCTTCCGCAGGATGGTTCCCCTGATCCGGTCCAGGTCGCCCAGGTCGAAGATGTCCACCAAGCGCCCCTCGGGATCCACCAGGTGAATTGCCGCGTTGTGGGTGTACCCGCCGAGCCGATCCGGGATGATGGTCACGCCGAACGCCGCGGTGAGCGACTGCAGCCCGCCGGCGGTCAGCGGCCGTGCCGCCTGCCAGCCCCTGTCCTGGCCGCCGAAGCGCTTCAGGTACGCCGTCAGTTGCGCCGGCGGGTCCTGGGTGGGGTCGAAGCTGATGCTCAGGAGTTGCATCCTCTCCTGGGCGATCGGGCCCGCCAGCTGTCGCTCGAGCTGCGCAAAGTCGCCGCCGAGCACCGTGCAGAACGTGGGACACCGAGTGTAGATGAAATCCACCAGCAGCCACTTGCCCCGAAGATCGGCAAGGGTGAACCGCGCTCCGGACTGGTTCTCGAGGGTCACCGCGGGAAGATCGGGCGGCCGGCGGTGCACGGCGACACGGCGCGCCGTCTCGGTCGTGAACGCCTGAAACCGGTCTGTCGCAGCGGCCAGCGCAACGCCACCGGCGAGCAGCAGGGCGGCGCTGGCCAGACTGGTGCGTAAGACCGCCGTCCGGACGGTGGCGATCCGGGTCGTCATCAGCTCAAGGACGGATGGGACGTGACGGGCGTCTTGAGCAGCCCGCGGGAGATCCGGATCGCGAACAGCAGCATTGCCGCAATCACCAGACCCGCCCCGATGGAGGCCACCCGGTCGTACGGCCTCCATTCCACGAAATGCACCGCATAGCGCCTCGGCTCACTGGCATGACCACCGGCAAGGAACATGAAGACAAACGTCAGGCCGCCGAGGATATACGCCACGAAGCCCAGCCTGTCGCCATCCCTGTCGGCACGATCGGAACGCTCGCCGATCAGGTGATACATGAAGGCCAGCAGCATGGGCAGCACCCCGAGCAGCAGATAGAAGTGGAAGTGGCCAGGGACCCACAAGGTGTTGTGCATCACCCGGTTGACACTGATCGTGCCATCGATGATGGCGGGAACGATCCCGGCCGCCCATCCGAACATCGCCAATACCACCAGCATGGGCGGCATGCGCCAGCGCAGGCCGGAGCGGTAGATGTTGGTAAGCGCGCCATAGGCGATCACCGCGAATACCGGCAGGCCTTCGGCATGCGAGGCGATCTGGCCGGTGATCATTGCCCAGCGGGGCATCGCGAAGTCCATCAGCAGGTGGTGGGGAAAGACGATCAGCACCAGGACCGTGTTGGCCGCCCACGCCCACAGGAACGGACGCGATATGACCCAGGGCCGGCCGGTGTAGCGCGGGAGCAGCTCGTACACCCCGATGACGGCCATGTAGATGCTGCTGTTGATGAACACGTGTCCGAAGAAGTAGATGAGGTTCTTGGTGAACAGTGCATTCAACACGAAGTCGGGCGCGTAGGCGTTGACCAGGCTCATGACCAGCACCACGGCCCCGCCGAGGATTCCCAGCGAGTTGACGATGATCACCATGGTGCTCGCGACCACCGTCCCAGGGTGGTCCCTATCGATCGTTCCGCCGAACAGCCACTGGAGCCCGAGCGCCCGCCCCAGATTGCCGTAGACCCGGATCACTGCGCGCATGGCATCCAGATAGAACAGCAGAAAGCCGGTCCCGATGAGCAGGTACCCCAGCATGAACACCGCCGCCGCGCCGACGCTCCAGACGCCCATCGAATGCACTGGCAACGGGTAGAGAAATGTCCAGGCGCCGGCGTACTGTCCGATGAAGGTGGCGCCCAGGAGCAGCGCGGCACCCAACATGAAGAACGCGTAGTTGGCCACGAAGACGGGCAGGCTCAACCGCACGTACTTGCGCAGGAAGAACCACATCACCGCACTCGAGGCCAGGCCGACGGTGCCTACCATACCGGTGCCGTGTGCGGTCATGATCTGGTAGAAGATGTTGGGCGCGATGGCGATCCAAGCCCCTTGCGCCAGGCGCATCGTGAGCCCGAACAGCATCAGCAGAACGAACAGCATCAGGGTGGACACCAGGTACAGGTTGAGCACCGTACGCTCGCGCGGCGACAGCGCCTCGGAATCAGGATAGAGCGTGCTCATGACTGTCCCTCCGGGGTGCCGATGACATCGAATTCGAGGCTCATGCCGTGATGGGCGAGGCCGCAGTATTCGAGGCACAGCACCCGGTACTTGCCCGGCTGGGTGAAGGTATAGACCAGCCGGTTGGTGATTCCCGGCATGGCCTGGGTCTGCGCGAGCAGCCGTCCGCTGCGATCGTAGATGCCGAACCCGTGGTTGACGTCCGCGCTGGTGACTTGAAACTCCACCGGCACCCCGACCTGGATCGGCCCCGGGCTCAGCTGCCAAAACCACTGTCGGCCTACCACCTTGACGGCCTGCCGAGCCTTCGACGGGGCGTGCTGGTTCGGAATGGGAAACGGCGCCAGGGTGGCGGCCGTTACCGCGGCGCCCACGGCGATCAACGCCAGGAAGAACCAGCGCCGGATCGCATAGGCCCGCACCTCCACCTGGGTTGCGTCGGCTGGTCGAGTGGCGTGACTGATGACATAGAGAAAGACCAGGGCGACGCCCCCAATCCCGGCGAGCGTGATCCACCAGACTTCATCCTGAATAGTCATGTTCCTCCCTTGCCGGAGGTCGTCATCGACCGCGCCTCACGGAGCATCTGGTTCGCATAGCCCCACTCGTTGTCGTACCAGCTCAGAACGTTGACCAGATCGCCGTCGACGACCTTGGTGAGCTCGAGATCGACGATCGATGCGCGCGGGTCGCCGATGATGTCCGACGAGACGAGCGGGTCACCCGGTGACGGCCACTATCCCTCGGTGGAGGACCACCGCGGCGCGGAGGGGCGACCCACCTCGCCGCGAGTCTCCAGACGCGCAAGCAGCAGGTGGTAATACAACATTCCCTGTTGCGGACGCAGTGCGCCGAGGATGGCGTCGAGATCCAGCGGCGTCGACCCGGCCACCATCGCCAGATTGCGCGCCACGCTACTGTCGTTGGCGGGAAACACGTCCAGCCGCCCGAGTCCGCGCAGCAGGATGACGGCAGCGGTCCACGGCCCGATCCCCTTGATCCCGCCGAGCAGCGCCGCGGCATCGACACTCCCGAGGCCCTCGAGCATCGCCTCGTCGAGCGTTCCGCTTGCGAGCGCCCTACCGACGGTCCGTAGCGTCGCGAGCTTGCCGGCACTGAGGCCCGCCGCGCGCAAGCGGTCGTCCTTCGCACCCAGGACGCTCTCGACAGTGGGAAAGAGATACGATCGCACCCCCTGGCTCTCGATCGGCCGGCCCAGGGCGACGATCAGGCGCTCCATGATCGCGCTCGCCGCGGCAAGGCTGATCTGCTGGAAGACGACCACGTTGACGAACGCCTCCCAGAGCGTCGCATAGCGGGGCGGCCTGACACCGCGCATCCGGGCCGCCAGCGGCGTCAACCAGGATATGCGTGCGGCCGCGTGGTCGAAGTGCGTCAGGTCCCGGTCGACGCCCAGCATCCGGCGCACCAGCGCGAGCGTCCGATCGTGGTCGCGCTCGTCGCCCTCGAGCGCGACGGCGAGCGCTCTCGGACCCACCTGAGTGACGCGAGCGACTACCGGCTCGCGCGACCCGGCCAGCGCGCGGACGTAGTGCCCATCGGGGGTGAGCACATCGACGACATTGGTCGACAGGCGCCGCAGCGCACTCACCGTGAGGTCGAGCCGGTACGGCACCGCGGCCGGGCATTCGTAGTACGGGAACACACCGGCCGGCCGGGCGCCTGCCGTCCTACCGGGGACCGTCATGGCGCTTTCTGGGCAATCGCCGGCCCCATCCCGGTTGGTTCGATTGAATGGTGTCCATAATCGTCGTCCCCATGAGGTGATCATAGGTCGCGTGTGCCGGCAGCCCTGCGGGAGCTACGCCCGGCGATCGAGGAATGCCTTCAGCGCGATGGCCCCGTTGTGCGCGACGTCATGCGCGGCATAGATGAGGGTGACCCGTCCCCGTCGGGCCGCGGCGAGCAGTGGCCGCCACCCCGCGGGGTGCGCGCGCAGCTCGGCGTAGTAGCGGCTGCGGAACTCGGGCCACCGCTTGGGATCGTGGCCGAACCAGCGCCGCAAGCCAGCGCTCGGCGCCACATCCTACGCCCACTCGTCGAGCCGGAGCCGGGCTTTGGACACGCCGCGCGGCCACAATCGCTCTACCAGCACCCGGCGCCCATCGCTCTTCGCGGCGGGCTCATAAGCGCGTTTCAGTCGGATCATGCCGTCGCTCCCTTCCGCGGCTCGGTGGCCGCCGGTGCCGGGGTCTTCGGCTGGTACGTCCCCGGGACGGTGCGGAACGGGATGGCCAGACGGTTCCATCCATTGATCGCGACCAGGGCCAGGGTCAGGTCCACGAGCTCCTTCTCCGAAAAGTGGCGCCGAGCCTCGTCGTAGAGCGCATCGGGGACGGGGCCCTGGCTGATGAGCGTCACCGCCTCGGTCCAGGCGAGCGCGGCTCGCTCCCGATCGGTGTAGAACGGGGTCCCGCGCCACGCGGGCAAGGCGTACAGCCGCTGCTCGGTCTCGCCGGTCGCGCGGGCGTCCTTCGTGTGCATGTCGATGCAGTAGGCGCAGCCGTTGAGCTCGGAGGCCCTGATCTTGATCAGATTGAGGAGGCCCGGCTCCAGGCCGGTGCCCCGCAGATAGGTCTCGAGTCCGCCCAGCGCCCGGATCCCCTCGGGGGCCAGCTTGCCGTAGTTGATGCGTTGATCCATGATCGCTTCTCTCATCCCTTGTAGGTGACGATCGAACGCGCGCTCGGCTTCCATCGCGGGGCTGGCCGTGGGCGCGACCGTCGGCCTCATGGGGTCGCCTCCTCTGTGGCCGCCGAAGCCTTGGGGAGCCCCACGCCGCTGAGAAGGTCTGTCAGGTCGGCCAGGCGGTAGCGCTCCAGCTCGGACACCGTCGCGGCAATGCGGTCCCGCAGCGCGGGCGTGGTGTAGGGCTCGCTGAGCCGCTCGAACTTCTCCTGCGCGGCCTCCCACGTCCGTCCACGAGGCGTGAACCCGGGGTAGTCCGCGCGTTCCGCGGTCAGCACGCGACCATCCCGCAAGGTCAGCTGCACGCGACACGGCATTTCTGCTGGGAACCGACGCGAGAACCCCTTGTGGGGGGTCACCACCACACGCCGCAAGAGCGCTTGGACGTCATCGCCGCGAATGCGTGCGGGCCGGTACTGCTCCGGCATCACCTCGCCGTCCAGGAGCGCCACGGCCGCCAGATAGGGCAGGCTGTGATCTGCGTCTTCCTTGGTGCGCACCACCCTCCTGTCTCCCTCCTCACCGCCGCCGATGATGCGGTAGGCCACGTCGAAGACCTCCACATCCACCCGCTCGACCTCGGTCACCGAAAGCCGCTCGCGCGCGCGGAGCGCGAGGATCGCTTCCAGTACGCTCTGCGAGTGGATCTCGGCGTTGTACCTCTTCAGGATCGTGTCGGTGACCCGTTCCAGATCCTCCATCTCCCAGTTCAGCTCGAAGTACCCGGCCACCGCATCCATGAAGCCTTTCTCACCCTCGAGCACCTCGAGGGGCCCGGTGACGCCACGGCGGGCGAGCAACGTCGTCCACGTGGCGGCCCCGGCGACGTTGGGATGGGCCAGGCCTTTCCAGTGCGACAGCCGTCCCGTGCGGGTGACGCGGAGCGCGTTGAAGGCGGTACCCGCGATCGCGATGGCGTGGGCGGTGCGGGTGGCATCGAGGCCGAGAGCCCGCGCGCACCCCGCGGCGACCGCGTACGCGCCCTGGGTCACGTGGTCGAAGCCCGCGTCGCGCACCGGGGCCACGTCGCTCAGCCGGCACTGCACCTGGTAGGCCAGCGCGAGCGCGGTGAGGAAGTCGCGGCCCGACGCGCCGGCGTATTCCGCCGCGGCGAGCACCGCCCCCAGGTTGTCGCTCGGGTGACAGGTCTCGCCTTCCGTGAGATAGCTGTCGTTGAAGTCCAGGTAACGGACCAGCGCCGAGTTGTAAAAGGCCGCCCGGTCCGGCGCCGCGGAGCCGCCGCCGATCAGCGAGCAGGGGCCGGCGCCGCCGAATTCTTCCACTTGAGCACGGACCAACCGCACCGGCCCCCCGTCGAGGGCACCGATGGCGCACGCCAGTGCGTCGAGTACCCGGATCTTGAGCTGCGCGCGGGCAGTCTCGGACAGATCGTCGTAGGACACGTGTGCCGCAAACCGGGCCATCCCCTCGACCAGCGTCATGGTGCCGGAGGCCATTACCACCTCACCTCCGCGGCCCGGCAGTAGTGGTCAGAGACTCCGGGGACGCTGCTCCAAGAATGAGGGCCGTCATCGTACGTCTTCTCCTCCGAGTCCGAATGTCGCCGGGCCTCGCCCACTCGCGCGGCGAGGCCGGCCAGGTCATACCCTTAGGGCGTCCACTGCTTGGGCAAGCCGAAGACCATGACGGCGTCGCCGAGCGGATAGCTGAGCTGAAAGTTGCCGCCGCAGGCCACCGCGATGAACTGCTCGCCGCCGTGACTGAACGTCATCGGCGCCGCGTTGCAGCCCGCGCCGGCGTTGAACTGCCAGAGCAGCTTGCCGGTCCTGGAGTCGTAGGCGTTGAAGTTGCCGTTGCCCTCGCCGGTGAAGGTGAGCCCGCCGGCGGTGGACAGCGAGCCGCCCATCATCGGCTGGGGGACCTTGTTCTGCCAGGCGATCTTCCCGGTCTTGAGGTCGATCGCGGAGAAGAGGCCGTACTGATCCTCGCCCGGGATGGCCACGAAGGCCGAGCCCAGCCAGAGGCGGCCCTTTTCCCATGGCGCCGTATGGGTGATGTAGTTCATCGGCTGATGCAGTCCCGCCACGAACGCATACCCGAGCCGCGGACTGACCGAGATGGGGGACCACTCGGAGCCGCCGTTCGCGCCGGGGAGCATTCGGGTTCCCTTGGCCGTCGGCAGCGCGAAGATGTTCTCGTGCGGCACGAAGTTGTCGCTCTTGCGTACCAGCTTGCCGGTGGCAGCGTCGACGATGTAGAGCCAGCCGGTCTTGCCGGCATGGAGCACGACTTTCTTTCCGTCGAGCGTGGTCACGACCGACGGCGAGGTGGCATCGAGGTCCCAGACGTCGTGCGGCACGGTCTGGTAATACCACTTGGTCTTTCCAGTCCGCGCGTCGATGGCGACCATGGCATCGGTGAACAGGTTATCTCCCGGGCGCACGCTGCCGTCGAGGTCCGGTGAGGGATTGCCTACGGTGGCGAAGATCGTATTGGTCTCCTTGTCGTAGGCCGGAGTCGTCCAGACGCCGCCGCCCCCGTTCTTCCATGCATCGGCGTACTTGGCGCTGTCGGCCTTTTCCTTGGCGATGTCGCGATGCAAGTCGGCCTCCTCGGCCTTGGGAGCCCAAGTCCCCCACCAGCCGTTCGGCGCCTTCTCATCGTAGGTCGAATCACCCTTCGGGGCGGGAATCGAGTACCAGCGCCAGGCCTGTTTGCCGGTGGCCATGTTGTAGGCGGTCAGGTGACCGCGAATGCCATACTCCCCGCCGGACACGCCGGCGATCACGTTCTCGCCCACGATCAGCGGCGCCATGGTGATGCTGTAGCCCGCGGAGGGGTCCGCCACTTCCGCCTCCCACTTCACTTCACCGTTTCGGGCGTCGAGCGCGAGCACTCGGCCATCGAGGGTCCCCACGAACACGTTGCCTCCGCCGACCGCCACGCCCCGGTTTACCGGGCCGCAGCACGCGATGACGGTGCCGACCTTGGGCTCGTGCCGCCAGAGCTGCTTCTTGGTCTTCAGGTCATACGCGATGATGGCTTCGCTGTTCGGGGTCGTCACGTACATCGTGCCGCCGACGACGATAGGGGTATTCTCGAACGAGCCGAGCTTGCTGGTGCCGGTCTGGAACACCATCCTGGGCACCAGGCGGCTCACGTTCGCGGTCGAGATCTGCGTCAGCGTGGACCATCGCTGGCTCCAGTCGTTGCCGCCGTAGGTTGGCCAGTCGACCTGTCCCCATGCCGCGGCCGGCCAGAGAAGTCCCGCCAGCACAGCCAGGCTGCTGGTCAGACGCACTGTTCTCATGCTGTGTCACTCCTTCCATGTTGTGGCCGGGACCGAGTCTTCGGTCGACCGTCATTCCGGACTCTTGAAGCGCGTTCCCGCGTGAGCGCAGACAGCTGGTGGATACGTAATGCCGCATCCACCCCGGGTCGCGCTGTCAGCATGAATGCCACTCGGGGGCGCGCACGGCAATAACGCGTTTGTACCGTGCCCGGATGCATGCGTCCCATGCGCTCCCCGCGGGCATGGGGCACTCGGCGCTGACGCGCTGAGATGCCGGCGGTCCGAGGCGAGGATGGCGATGCTCGAACCGGAGCGGCGGCGTGAATGGCCGCGCGGCGCCACGCATGGTGGCGCGATGATGGGTGTTGAGCTGGATGGTACGATCCTGCTATTGGTTCCCGCCGCGCAATCCGCCAATCTTCGCCTGCGTAAGATGGGCATGCATCATCGGTCTGGTCGGCGAGGCAATTGACCGGCGGCACCAGTCGCAGGTTGGCATGGCCAGTACTCGCTCCGTCCACCGCACTTGAATGAGGGTCGGAACAATGACGGCAGCATTCCTCCTGAGCGTTCTACTGTCCGGTCTACTGCCCGGCGCCGGTCCTGCCCGGAGCTCCTCGGCACTGGTGGACGAATGGCTGTCCTACGACGCGGGCACCAACACGGTCACCTTCGAGCTCATAGCCGGGCCCTTCAGCTTCAACGGCTATCGTGACGGTGGTGCCACCCTGCTCGTTCCCCCCGAAGCGAAGATCGTTCTCAACTTCGTCAACAAGGACGGGACTCCACACAGTGCCATTGTGATTTCCGGTGATGGACCGATTCCGAGCTCGCCGAGCGATCCGGCCATCCCTCGGGCGTATACCAACAAGGCGCTGGAAGGCTTGCCGCAGGAGGCGACGGACGTAATGAGGTTCCCCGTACCGGACAACGGTGCCTATCGGATTGTATGCGGGGTGCCCGGCCACGGCCTTTCCGGAATGTGGATTTGGCTCAAGGTGGACCCGACCGTGAAGCAGCCAAGCTTCGGGCCTACCAAGGCTTGACGGCCGATGGGGCGGTTCCGCGCGTCGACCACCGGGAGTCCTGACACTCATTGAGAGGGCTCGCAGTGATGCCGGGACCGACGGCCTCGTCGAGAGGAAATCGGTCGTGCCGGTGCCGCCGCCGGACTAGATTGCGGAAGGCGGGGCGAAGGGCCCCGCGGCGTAGGAAGGAGGCCCCATGGCGGATTCAGCGCCGAGGAAGTCGGGCACCGAGCCGCAACTCGAACCCGGCCGGAGCGCCGTCGAGCACCTGATCGACGAGATCGTGGATGACACCTTCCCGGCGAGCGATCCGCCGGCGTGGGGCGTCGCGGCCTCTCGTCTGGAGCGGCTGCGCGAGCAGGATGAGGCCACGGGTGGCGGGGGCCCGCCGACCTGAATCAGTGAGCGACCGCCCCAGACGCGAGCCGGCGCCGGCCCAAGGCGGACGGCGCCGGCCCTCGTGCACTTCGACGCCGGCTGCACGTCGGCCCCGCCACGTTGGTCGGGAGTGTCGAAAACCTCTTCGGCGTCAGGTACGCCGGGACGATC
>Ga0308176_10001143_pt1 | contig 16685 bp, 31 predicted proteins | sample PhyCR2_3_FD_203890 | JGI IMG/M metagenome (GOLD analysis project Ga0308176, IMG submission 203890) | Soil microbial communities from UC Gill Tract Community Farm, Albany, California, United States - DLSLS.C.R2 | ecosystem: Environmental > Terrestrial > Soil > Agricultural land | place: USA...
GCGAGGCCTGGGTGCTCACCAGCCATGCCAACGGCCCGGCCGTACGACTCTATGAATCGGTCGGAGGTCTCGACATGGCCGATCCGCCGGTGATGTTCACCTTCCGCCTGTCCGACCTTAAGGAGTAGGCAATGCCACGGCAATCGCTCGCCATCATCGCTGTTCTGGCTGTCGCGCTGAGCGGCTGCTTCGGACGCGACTCGCGCGGCGGCTCCGCAGCCGCGGCCGACTCGGGCTTCGCCGGCGTACAGCGGCGCGGCGCCGCCGTGATGGGCGTCAACCAGTACACCTCGCGCCACGTCTTCCAGCCGCTTCCCGATGGTGGCCGCATCGAGCTCCAACGGGGCGTGGACGACAGCGCGGGGATCGCACAAATTCGCCGGCACATGGCGCTCATCGCCCGCCAGTTTGCTGGCGGCGACTTCCACCTGCCCGGGGTGGTGCACGATCGCGAGGTGCCGGGTACCCGGGTCATGGCCGAGCGTCGCGGCGTCATCACCTATGCCGTGGAGTCACTACCGCGGGGCGGAGCGGTGCGAGTGCAGAGCACCGACAGCGCAGCCGTGCGGGCGATTCACGACTTTCTCGCGTTTCAGCGCCAGGATCATCACGCGTCGGCTCGCCGCGATTCCTGACTGCAGTCCTTTCCGGAGCACGGATGCCCAAAGGCTATTGGGTCACCTTCTATCGCTCGATTCGCGATCCGGCCGCGCTGATCGAATACGGCAAGCTGGCCGTGCCCGCCATCCAGGCCGGCGGTGGTCGGTTCATCGTGCGGGGGATGCCGTCGCGCGTCTACGAGGCGGGTCTCGAGCAGCGCGCGGTGGTGATCGAATTCGATTCGGTCGCGCGGGCGGTCGCGACGTTTGAGGGTGCGGACTATCAGGCGGCGGCTCGACTGCTCGAGGGCGCGGCCGCGCGGGACATCCGGTTCATGGAGGGCGCGTCCGAACCGTCACCGGGCTGAGCTCGACGCCGGCCGATCAGGGCGTCCCACCGAAGCCCACGCCGGCCGCGCTTCGGGCCGCCGCCGGAAAACGGGTGCCGGATCTCATCGCCGCTCGGCTCACCGTGCTGTTCGTCGGCATCAACCCCGGCCTCTATTCCGCGGCTACCGGACACCACTTCGCGCGGCCCGGCAACCGGTTCTGGCCGGCGCTCCACGACGCGGGCTTCACCGACGTCCTGCTCCGGCCCTGGGAGGAGCGACGCCTCCTGGCGCTCGGCTTCGGCATCACCAATCTCGTGGCGCGGGCCACGGCGGCGGCGGACGAGCTTTCGCCCGCCGAGCTCCGGCGGGGCCGGCAACGGCTCGAAGCCAAGGTCCGGCGCCACCGTCCCCGCATCGTGGCGGTGCTGGGCATCGGCGCGTTTCGCACCGGGTTCGACCGGCGCCGGGCCGGCGTCGGTCTCCAGGCCGAAACCCTCGAGCGCGCCGCCGTGTGGGTGCTGCCCAACCCGAGCGGCTTGAACGCCAATCATCAGCGCGCCGACCTCGCGCTGGAGTTCCGGGCGCTTCGGCGGTTCGCCGCGGCGGCGCGACATCCAGAATGAACGATCCCGGTGCGGCCGGGCGCCTGCTCAGCAACGCGAGGCGCTGATCGGGGACTGGCGCGTACCGCCGGGGCTCGCCACTATCCGCGGCATGACCATCTCCGCGGACCAGCTCGACGGCGTCCTCGCGTTTCTCCGCCAGGCGGAGCGGCTCAAGACGGTCACCCGAAGCGGCTGGACCTCAGAGGGCGAACGCGAAAGCGTGGCGGAGCACACCTGGCGGCTCTGCCTGATGGCGATGCTGCTGTACGGCGGCCGCTCCGACCTCGACCTGGCCCGGCTGCTGCGGATGTGCCTGGTGCACGATCTGGGCGAGGCGCTGAGCGGCGACGTCCCCGCGCCGGAGCAGCAGGCCGGGGCGCCGAAGGCGGGGCAGGAGCGGGCCGACCTGCTCCAGCTCACGGCACCGCTCCCGGCCGCCCTGCGCGACGACATCGTCGGCCTGTGGGACGAGTACGAGGCCGCCGCCACGCCCGAAGCCCGTGTGGCCAAGGGCCTCGACAAGCTCGAGACCATCCTGCAGCACACCCAGGGTAAGAACCCCGCCGACTTCGACTACGCGTTCAACCTCGCGTACGGACGCCGGTATACCGCCGGCGACCCGCTGCTCGAGGCGCTGCGCGCGCGGCTCGACGCCGAGACCGCCCGGCTCGCGGACGAGTCCCGCGATGGATGATCCCGGCCGGTTCGCCCTGGTGACCTTCACGTCGGTCCTCTTCATCGTGGATCCGGTCGCGGCCATCCCGACCTACCTCGTCATCACCCAGCAGGAAACCCCACCCGAGCGCCGCCGCACGGCCCGCCGGGCGTGCATCGCCATGACCGCGCTCCTGGTGGTGTTCGCGGCCACCGGGACCATGCTGTTTCACGCGTTCGGCATCACCCTGCCGGCGTTCCGGACGGCCGGCGGCCTCATTCTGTGGTTCGTCGCGATGGACATGTTGCATGGCGAACGCCGGACCCAGGAGGGGCGCGACGAAGTGTATGAGGGACAGATCAAGGAAGACGTCGCGCTCACGCCGCTCGCCATTCCCATGCTCGCCGGCCCGGGCGCGATCTCCACGGCCATCGTCCTCGCGGGCCAGGCGCGCGGCGTGGGGCAGTCGGCGGTGGTCTACCTCTCGATCGTCCTCACCGGCTTGATTTCCTATTTCTCGCTGCGTCTGGGAGAACCGCTGCTCGGTCGCCTGGGCAAGACCGGCATTCGCGTGGTCACCCGCATCATGGGGCTCATCCTCGCGGCCGTGGCGGTGCAGTTCGTGTTCAGCGGCGTCCGCGAAGCGTTCCGATGAGAGCCGGTGGGGACGGTGGCACGCATCGCGCCTCCATCATTCTCTACACCTGCGCCGAGCTCGATGACGCGGTCGCCATCCAGACGACCCGCGACTTTTTCGAGCTGACCGTGTGGACGACGGCCTCCGTCTGATGCCCGATCCCGAGTGGCTGATCATGCGTCGGTTCTCCCTCCTGCCCGGCCGCCAGCCGGTGATGCTCGAGCTGTCCGTGCCCCGACCGCGGCCGCAGGGGCAGTGGGTCTGCCTCTATCGCATCCGTGGGCTGGGCCGGGCGCGCACCAGCCGCGCGGTGGGTGACGATGGGCTCCACGCCCTGCAGCTCGCCATGGCCGCCGTGCGCCGCGAGCTCGAGCCGTTCGCCGGCCGGCTCACCTGGGCCGGCGAGCCCGGCGAGCTGGGCCTCCCCGAGAGCGTCCCCGACTATTTCGGCGGCGAGTTTCGCCGCCGGGTAGAGGCGCTGGTCCGCCGCGAGAGCGAGGCAGAGGCCGAGCGGCTCCGGTCGGCGGCCACCGGCCGGGGCGACTATGATGGAGCTATGCGTCAGGGATCCCTCCCCGCCGGCCGCGCACCTGGAGGACGTCGGTCACCGTGACCGGCCGGGGACGCACCCTGCTCTGGCGCCGCCTGGATCAGCCGGGGCACGACGCCGCGCGACTGGTGTTCCACGAGCCGTTCTGGCAGCTGGGGGGCATGGCCGTGTTCCAGCACGACGGCGAGGCGTGCTGTATGGAGTACGCGGTCGTGTGCGATGCCGCCTGGCAGACCCGGCACGCGTGGGTGGCGGGCTGGCTTGGCTCGCGCCGCGTCCGGCTCGACGTGCTCGCGACCGCGGACCATCGCTGGCACCTGGACGGCCGTCCCTGCGCCGACCTCGACGGCTGCATGGACGTAGACCTCGCCTTCACTCCATCCACCAACCTGCTGCCCATCCGCCGGCTGTCGCTCGCGCCGGGCGAGCAGGCGGCGGTGCGCGCGGCCTGGCTCTCGTTCCCGGGCCTGGCCCTGGAGCCGCTGCAGCAGGTCTATCGCCGCACCGGGCCCGCGGCCTATCGCTACCAGACCGAAGACGGCGCCTTCGTCACCGACCTGGAGGTCGACGCCGACGGCTTCGTCCGGCGCTACGGCGGAAGATGGGAGCTGGTGGAGGCGTGAGCGATCGGGTCGGCCCGGTGAGCTACCGCATCATGGTCGTGGCCACCTGCCTCGCGGGACCCGCCTGTGCCCGTGCCGGCATTGCCGCCCCCACGCCCGCGGCGGCCCTCTGCGCCGCCGGCGACACCGCGCTGGTGCGCGACCTGGTCTACTTCGGCCGCAACCGTCCCGACGGCGGCACCGTGAGCGACGCCGAATGGCTCGGCTTTCTCGACTCGGTCGTGACGCCGAATTTTCCCGACGGCTTCACGGTGGTGGAGGGCACGGGGCAGTGGAAGGCGCGGAGCGGGGCGGTAGAGCGCGAACGCTCGGCGATCATCACCTTCCTCCACACCGGCAGCGCGGCCGATCGCGACCGGGTAGCGCAGGTGGCCCGTGAATACAAGCGCCGGTTTCATCAGGAAGCGGTCCTGCGGGAGCGCAGTCCCGCCTGCGCCCGCTTCGAGTAGCTCAGGTGACCGCCGCGATCCCGTCCACCGCCCCACCCATGCGACTCCGCTCGGCCACGCCGCCGTAGACTCGGGCCACCGCCCGCGTACCTTGCACAGACCACCTCCTGACTCCGAGAGACTCTATGCTGCACCAGTCCGATCCTGAGAGCCCTCCCGCTCCACTCTACGATCCGGTCACCGAGCGCCTGCTTCGGGCGCGCACGATCATCATCAGCGGCGAGATCACCCAGCGGCTGGCGTCCACGATCTCGAGCCAGCTCCTCGCGCTCGCCGCCGAGTCGGATGCCGACATCACGATGTTCATCAACTCGCAAGGCGGACACGTGGAGGCCGGCGACACCATTCACGACCTCATCCGCTTCATCCGGCCCAAGACTCGGATGATCGGCACCGGCTGGGTGGCCAGCGCGGGCGCGCTGATCTACGTCGCGGCCGCGCGCGAGCGCCGGTTCTGCCTGCCCAACACCCGCTTCCTGCTGCACCAACCCGCGGGCGGCGCCGGCGGCTCGGCCAGCGACATCGATATCGAGGCGCGGGAGATCCTCCGCATGCGCGACCGGTTGAACCGCATTTTCTCCCGGGAGACCGGCCAGCCGCTCGAGCGCATCGAAGAGGACACGCACCGGAACTTCTGGCTGAGCGCCGAGGCCGCCCTCCGCTACGGGCTGGTCGGCCGGATCATCGAGCGGGCCACTGACCTGGACGGGTGAGGTGCCGGAGATCCGAGTGTCCGCATCGACCATCGTCGGCGCGCCGGCGGCGGTGGTGTACGGCATCCTCGCCGACTATCACGAGGGGCATCCCGGGATCCTGCCGCCGCGCTACTTCGACGGCCTCGAGGTAGAGACCGGAGGCCGGGGCGCGGGTACCCGGATCCGATTCCGGATGCGGGCGTTCGGTGCGGTGCGGAGGGTCCGGGCCGATGTCACCGAGCCGGTGCCCGGGCGCGAGCTGGTCGAGACCGACATGGCCACGGGGGCCGCGACCCGATTCCTGGTGGAGCCGGTGAGCGATGGGCGGGCCTCCCGGGTCACCTTCGAGACCACCTGGCGGCGCGCGGGCCTCGGGGGCTGGGCCGAGCGCTGGATCGCGCCTCTGTATCTCAGGAAGGTGTATCGGGCGGAGCTGGCGCTGCTCGAGGAGGCCGCCCAGGCCCGCGTGCCCCCGCGCGGCGCCGAGCCGTGAGCCCGCCTCACGAGACGCCGTCGTAGCCTCTGGCGGCCTCGGGGCCGCACGCTACCTTCGAGGCTGCTCATGATTGCCGCCTCGACTTCGCCGCTTCCCGCTCTTCGGCCCGCGAGCCTGAGACCTGCCGGCCATCGCACCGCTGACCCTCGAGCCGACCGCCCCGCCCGGCGGGGAGGCGTGAGCTGAAAGCGCTCGCGACTGCCTTCGCCCTGCTGAGCCTGCTGTTCGCGGCGCTGGCCGTGAACGAGTGGAGCGACGCCGACGACGCGGAACCGCGTCGAGCGGGGCAGGGGAGCGCCGTCGGCGCGCTCATCCTCCTTCTCATCGCCGGGCTCTCGTTGGGCATTCTTTGGATCGGCGCCACCCAACTGGGGTGGCCCCGCAGCCGGACCCTGTGGGTCGGGATGGGAGCGCTTCTCGGCCTGATGACGCTGGCGCGGCCCTGGTGGTTCTGGGAGAACTACCGCGCCCGGTGGCTTCGTGGCCTGATTGGCGACGAGCCGACGGCGGGAGTGTACCTGGTCATCGCCGCGGTCATGATCTGGGTGGGTCTGTTCACCGAGTGGACGTTCGGGGCGCAGTGACGTCTTGGTCACCGGCGGCGCGCGGCAGATGCCTGCCGGGCCGCTGTCGGCCACACCCGCATGCCGCGAGCCAGCGCTATTGGGGCGAGATCGCCCAGGTGATCACGTCGCCCGGGTGGACCGTGAACGGGTCGCTCACTTCCGGGCTCCCGGAGGGTTTGGGCCGGGCCTCGAATTGGATGATCCCCGAGCCGGCGATGAACGAGGGCGGAATGCGGATCCGGGTTTCCTGCTTGGCCGGAGCGAACCCCAGGCGGACCACGGCGTCGCGCTGGTGTACGTAGATGTCCATGTCGTACGCGGCCTGGTTGTCGATGCTGACGGCGGCGCTCTGCGTGTCGGCCGTCTGGCGGTCGGCACCGGCCGGCGATGGGTTGCCGGCGCACGCCGGCAAGCCGAGCAGCGGGAGGAGCAGCAGGAACGCGGTGCGGAAGGCGGGCATACCGGACCTCGACGGTTACTTTGAGTGAACGGTAAACCCGCGGCGACGTCAGATGGAAGGAGCCATGCCGAACGACCGCCCCAGCCCGCCTCGGCCCGGCCGCATCGGCCAGATCGCCATCGAGGTCGCCGATGTGGACCGCGCCGTAACCTGGTACGCCGAGGTGCTCGGCCTGACCTTGCTGTTCCGCGCGCCGCCGGGCCTCGCGTTCTTCGACTGCGGTGGGGTGCGCCTCATGTTGAGTCTCCGCGAGCCACCAGGCTCGGAACTGCGCACGAGCGTCGTGTACTACCAGGTGGAGGACATCCACGCGGCCCATGCGGCGCTCGGATCGCGCGGTGCCGCCCTGGTCGACGAGCCCCATCTCATCGCGCGGCTCCCGGACCACGATCTCTGGATGAGCTTTTGCCACGACTCCGAAGGCAACCTGCTCGGCCTCATGAGCGAGGTCAGGGCCCCAGCCGCGTGAGCACGCGTGGCTTGTCCCGGCGCCCCCGCCTGAGCTGCCCATGACCGAAGCCGAGGCGCAGGACTTCGCGCAGGAATGGATCGAAGCATGGAACAGCCATGACCTCGAGCGCATCCTGGACCACTACAGCGAAGACGTCGAGGTCACCTCGCCGATGGCGGAAGCGGTGCTCGGTCCCGGGCGGCTGACCGTGCGCGGGAAGCCGGCGCTCCGGACCTACTGGGGCCAGGCGCTGGCGCGCTATCCCGATCTGCGTTTCGTGCTCTACCGGGCCTATGCCGGCTCGCACAGCGTGGTGCTCCACTACCAGAGCATCCAGGGTCTGGTGGGCGCGGAGTGCATGGAGCTCGACGCCGGCGGCCGGGTCTCCCGCGTACTGGCACACTATGCCCTCGGCCCCGATCCCGCCGCCGCCTGACCTGGTCGTCTGCGACCTGGCCGGCACCACCATCTACGATCGCGGCGAAGTCCCGTCGGCGTTCGAGCAGGCGCTCCGTGAAGCGGGCCTGGCATTCGACGGCGCGGAGCTGAGCGCCTGGCGTGGCGCCTCCAAGCGCGAGGTGCTGGGCCGCCTCGTCGCCCGGCAGGACGGCGGCGGCACACGCTCGGTCGACCGGATCTATGGCCGCTTCCGCGAGCTGCTGCTGCAACGGCTGGCGGAGGCGGGACCGCTTTCCCTCCCCGGCGTGCGGGAGACTCTGACCCAGCTGAAAGCGGATCGATGCCGGATAGCGGCCATCACCGGCTTCGACCGCGACACGGTCGAGACCATTCTCGCCACGGTGTCCTGGGCCGAGCTGCTCGATGCCTGGGTGTGCGGCGATGACGTGACCCAGGGGCGTCCGGCGCCGTTCCTGATCTTTCGCGCCATGGAACGGTGCGGCGTGTCGGATGTCCGGCGGGTCGCGGTGGTCGGCGATACCCGGCTCGATCTCGAGGCCGCGTGGAATGCCGGTGCGGGCTGGCGAATCGGTGTGCTCACCGGCGCCCATGATCGCGCCACGCTCGCCGCCGCGCCGCACACCCATCTGTGCGACGCGATCACCGCGCTTCCGTCGCTCTGGCGTCAGGTGCTGGTCTGAACGCTCACCGCGGGCGACGTGCGCAGGGTCTGGAGCACGACGCAGTAGCGCTCGGTCAGCTTCTCCAGGGTGGCGAGCTGCTCCGCGCTGGCGTCGGTGTCCAGGGTGAAGCGAAGACGGATCGTCTGGAAGCCCACCGGTGCGTCCTTGGCCACGCCCAGCGTCCCCCGGAAATCCAGATCGCCCTCGGCCCGGACCGCCCCGCCGCGGATCGGGATCGCCAGCGCCGTCGCGACGGCGCGCAGAGTGACGCCCGCACACGCTACGAGAGCCTGCAGCAGCAAGTCGCCCGAGCAGGCCAGGAGGCCGGTGCCGCCAGTGGCGGGATGGAGCCCGGCTTCGACCAGCGCCCGTCCGGTGTCCACGTGGCAGCTGATGGCCGTGTCGTCCAGGCTGCCATCGGCCCGGAGGGTGACCATCGCGCGCTCGGGCGCAGTGCGATACGCTTCCTTCAGCGGGGCCTGCAGGGCTCTCAGCTCGTCGGACTGCACGGGGGCTCCTCAGTGGGTTCGTCCGAACGCTAGACCCAGGCGCCGCCAAACGCCACGACCGCGGAGGAGGCATGCGATTCGACCTGTCCGACGGCGTCGCCGTGCTCGAGCGAACGCCCCGAGTGCTCCGAGACCTGCTGGGCGGCCTCCCGCAAGGCTGGGTCGGCGCCACCGAGGGGCCCGACACCTGGTCGCCGTTCGACGTCGTCGGACACCTGATTCACGGCGAGCGGACCGACTGGATTCCCCGGCTCGAGATTATCCTGGCGGAGGGCGAAGGCCGCACCTTCGAGCCGTTCGACCGCTTCGCTCAGCTCGAGGAGTCGCGCGGCCGCAGCCTCGAGGAGCTGCTCGATACCTTCGCCGTGATGCGGGCGGGCAACCTGGGCCGTCTGGCCGGCTTCGAGCTTACGGCTGCCGACCTGCGACGCCGGGGGCGTCACCCCGAGCTCGGCACCGTCACCCTGGAGCAGCTCCTCGCCACCTGGGTGGCCCACGACCTGAGCCACCTGGGCCAGATCGCGCGCGTGATGGGTAAGGCCTACACCGAGGCCGTCGGGCCGTGGGCGGAATACCTGCCCATGCTGCGCCCACGGGCGGTGGCATCCTGAGCCGCCCGGCCGCGCTGGCGTGGGTCCGCCATGGCATCGCGTTGCTGGGGGGATTCATTGCGGGGAGCCGGGGCATCAGCGCCGTGGTGGCCTGGCGCGCCTGGCACGATCTCGCCGCCACCGATCCGTCGGGCGCGGAGCTGTACCGGACAACGGCCATGCTCGACCTGGCCGTCGTGGTGGTGTGCGTCGCGCTGGCCGCCCTTGCCTGGTATATGCTGCGGCCGAAGGCACCGCTTCCGTAGCAGTACCGGCGCAGGCATCTTGGCGGAGCGGTCTCACCCACGGCAGGAGGGTATTCCGATGCGTCATGTCGCGGTCTCCGTTGCCGTGCTGCTGTTCGGGGCGTCGGCCGACGGCCCCGCCCGCGTCACTCAGGTGGCCTGGCTCGCTGGATGCTGGGAGCAGGCCGCGGGTCCCCGGCTGGTGGAAGAACAGTGGACCCGGCCCCGCGGCGGACTCATGCTCGGGGCGGGCCGGACGGTGCGCGGCGACACGCTGCTCGAATACGAGCAGACCCGCATCTTCGAGCGCGATGGCCGCCTGGTCTACGGCGCCAACCCGTCGGGACAGGCGCCCGCCGAATTCGACAGCATCGAGCTGTCGGACTCCTCGGTGACGTTCGAGAACACGGCGCACGACTTCCCGCAGCGGGTGATCTACCGGCGGCGGGGGGCCGACTCCCTGATCGGCCGGGTGGAGGGGACGCGCGGCGGCAAGCTCCGCGGCGTGGATTTCCCGTACGCGCGAGCCGTCTGCCCGTGACCGGCTCGCGGGAGGATCGTTCATGAGCACCCCCCTCCCGATCCAGGTGCCGATCGATGTCTCGAGCCAGTTCGAGCGGGTCACCGACTACTGGTCGCCCAAGGTCATCGCGCGGGTCAACGATCAGTACGTCAAGATCGCGCGGCTCCTCGGCGAGATGGACTGGCATAGCCATGCCGACGAGGACGAGCTGTTCTGGGTGCTCCGGGGCCGTCTGAGGCTCGAGTTCCGCGATGGCGCGGCCGAGCTCACCGCCGGCCAGTGCTGTGTGGTGCCGCGGGGCGTGGAGCACCACCCGGTGGCCGCGGAGGAGACCTGGATCGTCCTGGTCGAGACCGTCACCGCCCGGCATACCGGCGACCGCGTCACGCCGCAGACCCGCTCCATCGAAGAACAGCTCGCGTAGGACCCGCGCGGTGACCGAGCTCGTGTCGTGGCACGCACTCCTGGCCCGCGCACCGTGACCACCGCCGTGCCCCGGATCTACCTCAAGCGGTTCATCGTTCCGGACGACGCGATGGACCGCCAGGGCCACGTGAACAACCTGGCCTACGTCGCGTGGATGCAGGACGTCGCCATCGAGCACTCGGCCGCGGCCGGCTGGCCGATGGAGCGCTACCTCGCGCTGGGCGCCGGCTGGGTGGTTCGCTCGCACTTCGTGGAGTACCTCCGGCCGGTCATCGGCGGGCAGCGGATGGCCATCTATACCTGGGTGCCGGAGTTTACCCAACGCTCCACTCCGCGGCGCTATTTCTTCGTGCGCGAGGACGACCGCCAGCTGGTTGCCCGGGCGGAGACCCGCTGGGTGTTCGTAGACCTGACCACCGGTCGTCGGCGCGCGCTGCCGAACGACCTGCTGACCGCGTTCGAAAGCGTGCCCGACGAGGCGGAAGTGCGGGGCCTGGCGGGCGTGGAACCGTAGCGCACAGGAGCGACATGGACCTCACCCCTCGCGTGCTCGAAGGTCCCAGCGTCCGGCTGGAGCCGCTTACCGCCGAACACCTGGACGGCCTGTGCGGCGCCGGGCTCGACCCGGAGCTGTGGAAGCTCACCGTCTCGCGGATCAAGACCCGCGCCGATATGCAGCGGTACCTCGACGAGGCCATCGCCGACCAGCGGGCGGGGACCGCCCTGCCGTTCGCCACCGTCTGGCGGGCCACCGGCCAGGTCATCGGGAGCACCCGGTTCGGCAACGCCAGCCCCGCCAATCGCCGGGTGGAGATCGGCTGGACCTGGCTGGCCCGACCTTGGCAGCGGACCGGCGCCAACACCGAGGCAAAGTATCTCATGCTGCGCCACGCGTTCGAGCAGTGGGGCTGCATCCGGGTCGAGCTCAAGACCAGCGCGCTCAACCTCAGGTCGCGTGCCGCGATCCTGCGGATCGGGGGGCGGGAGGAGGGGATCCTGCGTCATCACATGATCAACGAGGACGGCTCGCTGCGCGACTCGGTCTTCTTCTCGCTCCTCGCGAGCGAGTGGCCGGAGGCGCGGCGGCGGCTCGAGGACATGCTCGCCGCGCACGGGGTACAGCTCGCGGAAACCCGGTGAGCGAGCTCCGCCGCGTGTGCGTGTTCTGCGGCTCCAACAGCGGGAGCAACCCCACCTACTGCCGTCTGGCCGACCAGCTGGGCCGCACGCTGGCTGCCCAGGGACTCGGCCTGGTCTTTGGCGGGGGCCGGGTGGGCCTCATGGGCGCGCTGGCCGACGGCGCCCTCGCGGCCGGCGGTGAAGTGATCGGGGTCATGCCCCAGGCGCTCATCGACCGCGAGATCGGGCACCGGGGGCTCACCGAGCTCCGCATCGTCGGATCCATGCACGAGCGCAAGGCGCTGATGGTCGAGCTGTCGGATGGGTTCGTCGCTCTGCCGGGAGGCATCGGGACGCTGGAAGAGCTGTTCGAGGTCTGGACCTGGGCCCAGCTTGGGCTCCACAACAAGCCCTGCGCACTGCTGGACCCCGACGGATTCTTCGCCCCGCTGGTGGCCTTTCTCGATCATCTGGTGGTGAGCGGCTTCGTGCAGCCGCAGTATCGGGCTATCCTGCATGCCGCCGAATCGCCCGAGGAGCTCCTGGCCGCTTTCGCCGCCTACCAGCCCCCGCAGGTGGCGCGGTGGGTCGGGCCCGCGCAGACATGACCGTCGCCCTGCCCGAGGAGCAACTGATGTCCGGCGTCACGCTCCGGCCTTTCACTCAGGCCGACGCGCCGGCGATGCACGCCCTGCTGGTCGCCGACCGCCGCCATCTCGATCGGTGGCTGCGCTGGTCGTCCTCGCTCGGAACGCTCGACGACGTGGCGATCTTCCTTGCAGGATTCGAGGCCCGGCTGGCCACTGGCGACGGGTTTCATTGCGGCGTCTGGACCGAGCGAGCGCTGGCCGGCGGGGTGGTGTGCTGGTACATCCAGCGCCAGAATCGGAACGCCGAGGTAGGATATTGGCTCGGCGAGGCCTACACCGGCCGGGGCCTGGCCACCCGCGCGGCCCGCTGGGCGGTGGACCGGCTGTTCAGGGCGGAGCGGCTCCATCGGGTCGAGATGCAGTGCGGGGTGGAGAACCGCGCCAGCCGCGCGGTGGCCGAGCGGCTCGGCTTCCATCCCGAAGGAATCCGGCGCGAGTCGCACTGGATCACCGACCGGTTTGTCGACCACGTAGTGTACGGAATGCTCGATCGCGAATGGGAGACCCGGACCGATGGATGAGACGATGACCTCGACGACCTTCACGCTCGACGGCTATCACATCGTGCAGTCGCTCGGTGTGGTCCGGGGCGTGACCGTCCGCTCGCGCTCGCTGTTCGGCGCCATCACCGCCAAGGTGGAGACGCTCCTGGGCGGCCACATCTCCATGCTTACGACGCTGTGCGAGCGGGCCCGCTCCGAGGCGTTCGACATCCTGCTGGCGCACGCTCAGCGCAAGGGCGCCAATGCGGTGGTGGGCATCCGCTACGATGCCGCCGAGCTCATGGCGGGCGTGACCGAGGTGCTGTGCTACGGCACGGCGGTGGTCGTCGAGCCCGCCGAAGCGGGCTCGGGGACCTAGCCGGCGGCTCCGGTGCCACGCTACCTCCGGGCCGCTTGCGCGATCGGCGCGGTCGATCACATTTCGCGCGGGCTCCCTGGCCCTTCTTCGAACATCCTCTGGAGTCATGTCCCATGTCCCTGGCCTGGCTGATCATCCTTCGCCTGCTCCACATCGTGCTCGGCGTCTTCTGGGTGGGCGCGGTCGCGTTCATCGCGTTCCTGCTGTTTCCCGCCGTCCGGGAGAGCGGGCCGGCCGGGGGCACGCTGATGCAGCGCCTCATGGCACGCCGGCTCAACCTGTGGCTCATGGCGGCCGCCATTCTCACCGTGCTGTCCGGCCTCGCGCTCTACTGGCACGACAGCGCCGGGTTCAGCTCGCACGTCTGGCTCGCGTCGGGCCCGGGACGCACCTTCGGCCTGGGGGCCGTGCTCGCCTTCGTCGGCATCGGGGTCGGCATGGGGGTGAACAGCCGAGCCGCCAGACAGCTCGGCGGCCTCACGGCGGGAATCCAGGCCGCCGGGCGGCCGCCGACACCCGACGAGACCACGGCCATCCAGCGGCTGCAGAACCGCCTGGCCAAAGGCGCCGTGATCGCGGCGGTGCTGCTCCTCTTCGCCGCCGCGGCGATGGCCGTGGCCCGCTACACCTGAGCGCCGAGGGGACTGGCCGCATCTCTTGCCGCATCGGCGGCTCCCCTGCAGGTTGGACCATCCTCGACTTCCGTAGAGGCAGGCATGCCCCACCTGCGCGACGTTCGTGCGCTCACACTCGACGCCGCCAAAGCGATGACAGCCGCGGCGGAGCGGTTCGCCGCCGAGCGAGGATGGACTGTGGCCGTCGCCGTGGTGGATGCGGTCGGGGGCCTCCTCCTGTTCCACTGCCTGGACGACACCCAGCCGGGCAGTCAGGACATCGCCGTTCGCAAGGCCTGGACGGCCGCCCGGCTTCATCGGTCCACCAAGGCGCTGGAGGACGGCATCGCCGCCGGCCGCATCGCGCTGCTGACGCTGCCCGGCGTCGTGGCCCTCGAGGGCGGCCTGCCCGTCAAGGCGGGTGGCCGCGTCATCGGGGCGATCGGCGTGAGCGGAATGACGAGTGCGCAGGACGGCGAGGTCGCGGCCGCCGGACTGGCCGCCCTGGAGACCTGATCTAGGCCATGCTCGACCTGCTGACGGACCAGACCTATTTCCGTCACGTTCTCGCCGTACTGCTGGTGACCACCTGGGCACTGGCGATGGTGACGCGGCCGGTGGGCTTCTCTCGCCCGCGGACGCGCGGCCTGTTGGTCGTGCCGTTGGCGGTGGCGCCGTATCTGAATGCAGGGCTGGGCCTGGCCTTGCTGGCCCTAGGCCTGCTCGTCGTGTGCGCCAATCTCGACCAACGCTGGCTCAGCTTCGCGGCTGACCGCCGTCGCCGCGCCAGCGATCCGGACCCGGGCGGGCCCACGGGTCGCGCGGCCGGGGTCGCGTCGGGGCTCTGCTTTCTGCTCGCCGGCCTCGGCCTCATGATGTTGAGCGTCGGCGGGCCGGCTGCATGGACCTGGTGGATCGGGGTGGGCACCGCCACCCACGGCGTCCTGATCGTGCTCACCCGGATCCGCGGGCTGCGCGACTTCGGGCCCTGGGGCTGAGCGCGCGCCACCTTCCGCGGCACCGTTCACGCCCACCTCGGAGGTCGACGTGAGTCTCGACATGCGGGCCGGTTGCGAGCGCTGCCAGGCCGCATTGACCCACGGCGACCTGGCCTTCATCTGCAGCTTCGAGTGCACCTTCTGCCCCACGTGCACCATGCAGATGGGACAGCGCTGTCCCAACTGCGGCGGCGAGCTGGTGCGCCGCCCGCGTCGGGCGGAGGCCTAGAGTGCGGCCATGCACGGCGCGGCTCGCGGCATGGCTGACCTTCGCCGTCCTGGCGCGCGTGGCGGCGCCGGCGTTGGCGCAGCAGACGCCGCTCGCCGCGGTCGACCGCTACGTGCGGGACGAGATCCGGCGCGAGCGGGTGCCCGGCGTGTCGGTGGCGATCGTGCGCGGGGGTCGCGTCGTCTTGGCTCGGGGCTATGGCGAGGCCAGCGTGGAGCTCCATGCCCAGGCCACCGACAGCACGGTCTACCAGTCGGGCTCGGTGGGCAAGCAATTCACGGCCGCGCTCATCCTTCGGCTGGCCGCCGCCGGTCGCCTGCGCCTCGACGATCCCATCCGCCGGCATCTGCCGGAAGGCCCGCCGGGCTGGGACAGCATCACCGTCCGCCACCTGCTCACGCACACCTCCGGGATCCCCGACTACACCGATAGCGCGGTGAACTACCAGCGGCCGTATACCGAGGATGAGCTGGTGCGCATCGCCGCCGGTCTGCCCTTGCAGTTTCGCGCCGGCGATCACTGGCGCTACAGCAACACCGGCTATCTCCTGCTGGGTGCGATCGTGCGCCGCGTGACCGGCCGCTTCTATGGGGATCTGCTGCGGGAGGAGATCTTCACGCCCTTGGGAATGCGAACCGCACGCATCATCTCCGAGGCCGACATCGTGCCCAATCGCGCCGCCGGGTACGAGCTGGTGCACGATTCGCTGCACAACCAGGCCTGGGTGAATCCCACCCTCAATACCACCGCCGACGGCTCGCTCTACCTCACCGTGCATGACCTGGCGCGCTGGGTGATCGGCTGGGATGCGGGGCGGGTGCTGAGCGCGAGTGACCGCGAGCAGGCCTGGACCCCGGTCCGCTTCAACGATGGGAACAGCTACCCCTACGGCTTCGGGTGGGAAATATCCGAGCTCCGCACCCAGCGGCTCATCGGGCATACCGGCTCGTGGCAGGGATTCAAGACCAGCGTGCAGCGGTTTCCGCGCCAGGATCTCACGGTCATCGTGCTGGCCAACCTGGACCGCGCCCGACCGGAGGCCATGTCGCTCGCCATCGCGGGACTGATCGACACGGCGCTGGTGCCGCCGCACCGTCTCCGGGCTCCCCTGCCGGGCCCGCGGCCGCCGGTTCCGCTCGACAGCCTGCTTCACCATCTGGTCGAAGGCAGCGACTCCGCCCTGGTGACTCCCCAACTGGGTCGCTTCCTTGGCGCTCCGGAGCGCGACGACTGGCGCGAGGGGATCGCTGGCATCACGGGCTGGAGCGCGCTGGGCTGCGAGCGCGCGTCCGACCACCCGGTGGTCCGCCTGGGCTCCCCGGTGGCCTGGCTCTGCTACGCCCGCGGCGATGGGAGTCCGGGCCTGGCCGTCACCGCCTTCTATACCGAGGATTGGCGCGCGGCCGACCTCAGCGCCTACGCATACTGACAGACCGCCCGACCGCCCGACCGCCCGACCGCCCGACCGCCCGACCGCCCGACCGCCCGACCGCCCGACTGTCCGACCGTCCGACCGTCCGACCGTCCGACCGTCCGGCCATCAACCTTCCGTCCTCGCGCAACCTTTTCGCCGTCTGACTCGTCCAACCGGGGGTTCAGCCGCCCCTCGCCTCAGCCACGAGTGAGTCATGGACAGCTTCCTCCAGGATATCCGATACAGCCTCCGCCGGCTGCTCAAGAGCCCTGGCTTCACCCTGGTCGTCATCCTGACTCTGGCCCTC
>Ga0308176_10001145_pt1 | contig 16665 bp, 13 predicted proteins | sample PhyCR2_3_FD_203890 | JGI IMG/M metagenome (GOLD analysis project Ga0308176, IMG submission 203890) | Soil microbial communities from UC Gill Tract Community Farm, Albany, California, United States - DLSLS.C.R2 | ecosystem: Environmental > Terrestrial > Soil > Agricultural land | place: USA...
GGCACTACGCCCTCAACGCCGTCGCCGCGCTCACCGCGGCGGCCGCGCTCGGCGTCCCGGCCGCCGGTCTCGCGTCCGCGCTCGCCGCGTACACCGGCGTCAAGCGGCGCCTGCAGCTCAAGGGCGAGGCGGCCGGGGCACAGGTGATCGACTCCTACGCCCACCATCCGACGGAGATGACCGCCGACCTGGAGGCCATGCGCGCCGCCGCCGGCGACGCGCGCATCCTGGTCGTCTTCCAGCCGCACCTGTTCTCCCGCACCCAGGAGCTGGGCAAGGAGATGGGCCAGTCGCTGGCGCTCGCCGACGCCTCGGTCGTGCTGGACATCTACCCGGCCCGTGAGGACCCGATCCCCGGGGTGACCAGCGAGCTGATCATCGAGGCCGCGCGCGCGGCCGGCGCCGACGTCACCGCCGTCCACGACAAGGCGGAGATCCCCGCGGTGATCGCGGGAATGGCGAAGCCCGGTGATCTCGTTCTCACCATGGGCGCGGGCGATGTGACCGACCTGGGCCCGAAGATCCTGGACCGCCTGTCGCAGCAGTGAAGGGGCTGAGGCTCATGTCGTACAGCGTCGAGAAGCCGGACGAGCAGTGGCGGGCGGAGTTGACCCCGGCCGAGTACGCCGTGCTGCGCCAGGCCGGCACCGAGCCGGCCTTCACCGGTGAGTACACCGACACCAAGACCGAGGGCGTCTACTCCTGCCGTGCCTGCGGCGCCGAACTGTTCACCTCGGACACCAAGTTCGCGTCGCACTGCGGCTGGCCGTCCTTCTACGACCCCAAGGACACCGACGCCGTCGAGCTGATCGAGGACCGCTCCCATGGCATGGTCCGCACCGAGGTGCGCTGCGCCCGCTGCGGCTCCCACCTCGGCCATGTCTTCGAGGGCGAGGGGTATCCGACCCCGACCGACCAGCGGTACTGCATCAACAGCGTCTCGCTGCGGCTGGCGCCGGACGAGAGCTGACCGACCCGGCCCGGGCTGACCGATCCAGGCCCGGGCCCAATGGACGTGCCCGGGCCGACAGGTGCCGTGCCCGGGCCGCAGGTCACGGCGCCCGCCGGAACTCACCCGCCGTGACCGGAGGCCGACCGGGTGCGGCCGATTCCGCTACCCTGCTGGCAATACCCTGCCGAGGAGGGTGAGTTGACGGGGAGCACAGCGGCTGTCCGGCCGGGTGGTGGCCGGGCGGGCGGAAGGGATCTGCGGGGCAGGGCCTTTCCGGCGCTCACCACCGGTACGCCGCACGAGAGGCTGGAGTCGGTCCAGTCGCTGTGTGCCTGGGCGGAGCAGGAGGCCGAGGACGCCATCGAGTGGTACCTGCGGGACAAGCGCCTCAAGCGGCTCGGCTCCCGCGCCATCCGCGGTCTGATGATCGTCCTCGCGACGACCGGCACCGTGATCCCGCTCGCCGGCACGGCCACCGGCGCGGACATCCAGAGCTGGGGCTATGTCTTCCTGGCCGCCGCCGCGGGCTGCAAGGGCTTCGACTACTTCTTCGGCCTGTCCACGGCCTGGATGCGGGACATGACGGCGGCGCAGGCGCTGCGCGGCGAGCTGAACGAGTTCCGTCTGGCCTGGTCGGCCGAGCTGCTGCGGGACCTGACCGGTGTGCCGGAACAGACCCTGGTCGACCGCAGGATGCGTCTGATCGGTGATCTGGCCGGCAAGCTCCGCACCCACCTGGAGTCCGAGACCGCCGACTGGACCGCCGAGTTCCGCGCCGGGCTCCAGCAGTTCCAGGACCAGGCCGCCGCGCTGCCCGCGCCGCGCGGGGCCGGTGCCGCCGCCGAACGCTGACCGCCCGCTGTCGTCGTAGTCGACCCCGGGACCTCATGTCGCCGGCCAGGGCGTCGACGACGTACTGGACGTCATCCTGTCGAAACTGGACGCCCGGCACGCGGAGGAGAACCTGCCGTCCTCGCGGCCCGGCCGCGCCCCCGCCGCCCACCCGGCGAACCGCCGTACGGAACACGGGCGTCGGACTGACCGCGGGGCCCGGCGAGGATGGCCATATGTCGTGCTCCCGACGGGCGGCCATCTTCCGCAACCCGATCGATTGAGCAACCATGAAAGGGGACGGGTGTGCTGTCGTCAAAAGGGGGACGAGCCGTGGATCTGTCGGCACCCGATGTCGAGACCGAGTTGGTGGATCTCTCGGAAGTGCCGTTGGCGGCAGTCGGCTCCCTGGCGTCCGCGGGTCTGACCACGGAAGCCCGGCGCCTGCTCGAACTCGTCGACGATCCGCCGACGCTGGGCGACGCGTCGAACGCCAACTGCAGTGAAGCTCCCATGTCCTGAACCGGTCCATGGTGAGGAGAGCCATGTTGGACGGAGGACCCCCCTCCCGTGACGGAGAGAACGGGTCCGGTCCGGGCCCGCACCCCGCCGGGGCACGGCATCGGCTGAAGTCGGGGCACTTCCTGCGACTCGCTCAGGGCGGTGGCGGCCGGGACGCCGTCACCGCCCTTCGCTCGGCCCAGCGCAGCCGCCGGCTGGTGCTGCTGCGGGTGCTGGTGGAGGCGGTGGACGAGCACGGCCCGGAACCCGGGACGCTGCCCCCGGCCCAGGCGGCCTGGGACCTGCTGGCCAGGGCCGAAACGGCCGACCCGGCGGCCGTGGAGGCCGTCCTGCTCCACCCGAGCGTGGGCAGCTGGCTGGCGCGCACCCTGCGGGGCCTGCGCGCCGCCGCCGGCCAGGGGCGACCGCGGACGGCACTGCGGGACGCCGGGCACCTGCACTCCCTCGCCGCGGCGGCGGCCCTCGGCGCCGGGGTGCCCTTCCGCACCCCCGTCCCGCTCACGGACAACGCCGTGGTGCTCCCGTCCCTGGGCTGTACGAGGTTCGACCGGCTCCCCGCCGAACCCGTCGCCGAGGTCTACCGGGACGCCGGGGGCGCCGGTGTGCGCTGCTCCTCGGGCACCGTCCCGTTACCCGGCGACCTCACCCGGGACGCCCCCGGCTGGTGGGCGCTGCGGCGCCTGCGGTCGCCCGGCGCCGGGCCGCGCGGCGCGCCGCTGCTGGACGACCTGGACCCGTGGCGGCACTTCCTGCGCCGACTGCCCGTCGAACGGCTCGACGACGCCGAGGCGGCCCACTGGCAGAGCCTCTTCGAGGCCGCCTGGCCGCTGGTCGCCGGGCAGCGCCGCATCGACCCCGAGGGGATCGCGGCCTGTCTGCTCGCCATCACCCCCCTGCCCGACCGCAGCCCCGCCGACGTCTTCAGCGGCAGCGACCCCGAGGCGTACGGGGGTGTGCTGATGACGAAACCGGCCACACCGGTCGAGCTGGCCGTGGCCCTGGTCCACGAGGCGCAGCACAGCAAACTCAGCGCGCTGATGGACATGACCACGCTGCTGCGCGGTGGCCTGGAGGAGACCCACTACGCGCCCTGGCGCGCCGACCCCAGACCGCTGCGCGGGATGCTGCACGGGGTGTACGCGTTCCTCGGCGTGGCCGCCTTCTGGCAGACCGTCCGCGAACGGACCGGCCTCACCGACACCGAACGCGCGGCGGCCGACCTGGAGTTCGCGCTGCGCAGGGGACAGGTCGAGGAAGGGCTGCGCACCCTCTGGGCCGAGGCGGACCTCACCGAGGCCGGTGAACACTTCCTGCGCGGCGTCGAAGGATCCCTCACCGCCCTGCTGAAGGAACCCGTGCCCGCGGCGGCGGCCTCGGCCGCTCAGGAGGCCCGAGACGACCACCGGATCGTCTTCCGGCTCTCCCAACTGCACTGCGACGCGGCGCACATCGATGCCTGGGCCGACACGGTCGCCGACGGCGCGCCGCCACCGCCCCGCCTCCCCGGAGCCCGCCCCCGTACGGCACCGGTCGCGGCGGAGATCCGGACCCGGCTGGTACGCATCCGCGTCCGTGACCCGGAGCGCTTCGCGCGGCTGCGCGCGGACCCGGCGGCCGTCGGGGCCTCGGACACGGACCACGCCTGGGCCGCCGGCGACCGCGGCCCGGCCCTGACCGGCTACCGTCGGCTGGTCGCCGAGCACCCCGGCGACCCGGTCGCCTGGGCCGGCCTGACCCTCAGCCTCCCCGTTGGCCCGTCCCGGGAGGCCCTGCTGCACCGCCCCGAACTGGTGGCCGCCGTACACCGCGAACTCCTGCGCCGCGGCCGCCCCGAGACCCCGGAGACGGTCGCCGCCCGCATCGCCCGAGCGGCGGACCTCACCGGCCCGCCCGCCTGACCGGACGGGCCGGCACGACCCCGCCGGGCGGTGGCCCGGCGGGGCGGGTCAGCGGTGCACCTCGACGTCGCAGTCCGCGCGCATGCCGCGGGCGCAGCCCACGGTGGCGGGGTGGCTGTTGCCGAGGGCGGAGCGGTAGCGCTCCAGGGTGGTGGTGTGCAGGCGCTGGGCTTCCTCGGTGCGGCCGAGTGCGCGCAGGTCGAGGGAGAGGTTCATCGAGCAGGCGAGGGTGGCCGGGTGGTCGTCGCTCAGCCGGGCCCGGCACAGGGGGAGGGTGCGTTCGTCGATGGTGAGGGCTTCGGTGTAGTCGGCGAGGGCGTAGTGGTCGCTGGCCAGATTGATGGCGATGCCGAGGGAGGCGGGGTGTTCCTCGCCGAGGACCGCGCAGTGTGCCGTGTAGGTGTCCTTGTCCTCGGTGAGTGCCTCGTCCACCTCGCCGATCAGCCGGCGGGTCACGGACAGGTCGGCGGCGGCGGCGAGGGCGTAGGGGTGGCGGGGGCCCAGCAGGTCGCGCAGGGTGTTCAGGCACTGGACGCCGACGGCGCGGGCGCGGTCGAGGTCGGCGTTCTGGCGCAGGTCCATGGAGAGGTTGAGGACGGTGGCCGCGACGTTGAGGTTCCGCTCGCCGAACTTGCCGCGGTACAGGCGCAGCGTCTCCTCGTTCAGTTCCAGCGCGCCGGCGTGGTCGCCGGCCTTGCGGCGGGCGACGGCCAGGGTGCGGGCGGCGATCAGGCTGACCGGGGCGGAGCGGTCCTTGATGACGTGCCGGACGCGTTGCAGGGTCTCCTCCTGCATCTCCCGGCTGCGCAGGTAGTCACCGGACTCCCGTACGTCGATGGAGAGGTTGCTGGTGATGAGCAGGGTCAGCAGGGCGTCGTAGCCGAGGGAGCGGTTGGCCGCGTCCCGGGCCTGGGTGTCGATGTCCCGTGCCCGGGTGTACTGACCGACCAGCCGCAGGGCGAGCGCGTAGTCGTTGGCGGCGGCCAGCAGCGTCGGGTCGCCGTCCTCGAAGACCCGCACGGCGCGGCGCCAGCGGTCCTCCTCCAGCTTCACCGAGGCGTCGAAGTCGCCCCGGACCTGGGTGCTCTGGGACACCGCGCCGATGGCGGCGAGGGTGTCGGGGTGGTCCTCGCCGACGCTCTCCCGGAGCAGCCGCAGACTTCTGTCGTTGAGTTCCGAGGCCTCCCGGAAGTGGCCCAGGGCGCGCAGCGTGTGACCGAGAGTGCCCGCGACGTCGAGCGTCTGCAGGTCGGCCTCGCCGCGCCGCCCGGTCCAGGTGTCGACCACCTCACGGCCGTACTCCGCGCAGGTGAGGTGATCGCCCGAGCGGTACAGATAGCGGATGAGGTTCACCACCATGTCGCGCACCCAGCCGTCGTCGCAGTCCAGGGCGCGGGAGAACCGGGCGTGGACGAGCAGTTCGGCGTAGCGGGGCCAGTTGCCGGCCGCCACGTCCACCGGGTCGGCGTTGGCCAGCAGGATGTGGGCGGCGTGCCGCATGTCCGCCTGCTCCTGCGGGGACATGCGGCCCACCAGCACGGCCCGCACCAGGCGGTGCATCTGGATGGTGCTGTCCCGGTGGTTGATCTTGACGAGGGAGTAGCGGTTGATCTCCCGGAGTGCCTCGCCCAGTCTGACCGGGCTGCGCAGCACCTGGGTCAGCTCGGCGGGCAGCTCGACGCCGCGCACTCCCACGAAGATGCGGCGGGGGATGGGCTCGGGCGCGAAGAACGAGCAGACCTGCAGGAGCTGATGGGCCCCGGGGTGCCGCTCGGCCAGCCGGCCGAGGGACATGTTCCAGGCGGCGGCGACCGGTTCCGGGTAGTCCACGGGGACGCCGGCGGCGAGGAGTTCGCTGCGCTGGGAGTCGAGGTCCGCGCGTTCGTCCTCGAAGATGTGCAGGTACTCGTCGACCGGCATGCCGGTCTCCGACAGCCAGGCGGCGGCCTGCTCCAGGGCGAGCGGCAGATTGCCGAGGGCCTGGGCGATCCGCGCCGCCTGCTCCCGCTGGAGTTCGGGTCCGCGCCGGGCGAGGAGTTCGATGCTCTCCTCGGTGGAGAACACGTCGATGTCGACCGTCCGTGCGATGCGGCCCCACTGTGCGTTGCGTGAGGTCACCAGGATCCTGCCGGTGTTCTGGGCGGGGAAGAAGCGCCGCACCGTGTCGGGGTCCTCGGCGTTGTCGAAGACCAGCATCCAGCGGCGGTAGGGGCGGCCGGAGCCCAGCGCGGACAGCACCGTCGCGATGGTGATCTCCTGCTCGCCGCCCGTCTCCAGACCGAGAGCCGCGCCCAGCTGGGTGAGCGACTGACGGATCTGCTCCGGACGCTCGGCGGAGATCCACCAGATGACGTCGTACTCCGGCGCGTGCTGGTGCACGTACTCGATGGCGATCTGCGTCTTCCCGACACCGCCCAGACCGTGCAGCGCCTCGGGCAGCACCGCGGTCGCCCCTTCGGTGGTCAGTCTCTGGTGGAGCGCCGCGAGTTCCCTCGCCCGCCCGGTGAAACTCGGGTTCCGGGGCTGGACGTTCCACACGGCGGGATCTCCGGCCCGACGCTCCTCCGTCGGCGGAGAGCTCCGGACGAGGGGGACTGACACGGGTGCTCCTTTTATCGAATCATCGGGTACGTCGGGTAAGTCGCGTATGTCGGTGGGTGGCGCATCCGCCGTGCGATCGCTCGCCGCTCCGGCTTGGGGTCGATCCGTGTCCGAATTGCGACTATTGGTCACGTTTATCACCTCAGGCTGGTCGGTCTGGGCCGGGGGAGCGGACGTGGACTGCTCCAAGCGGCTTCGGAGCACGCGCGAAGATTCCAGATAGGGGCCGCTCAGTGCCCTGGTCACCTTCACCTGAACGTGGGCGTACGGGATGAGCCGTTCGGGTAGCGGGAGGTCACCCGGCGAGGCCCGCGGGTCGTCCAGCAGCGCTCCGAGTTCCCGCAACGGCTGCCACTTGCGGCCCAGCCGCTCCAGGGTGCTGCGCAGCAGATAGCGGGTCTCGTCCCTCGACTCGGCCGCCGAGAGCATCAACTCCCGCACACCGTCGTGGAATTCGTAGGCGACATCCAGTTCGTCGAGCGGGTCGGTGCCGACCCTGCGCAGCAGGCCGCCCAGCATGACCTCGGCCAGTTCGCCGGGTCCGGTCCGCGCTCCGCCGGTCCGGAGCAGGTGTTCCATGGTGGGGATGTTGAGCGGGATCGCGGCCAGGCGCGCGGCCAGTTCCCAGGCCGCCGGGCTCGCGTCGGCCCGGAACCGCGAGACCCGTTCCATCGGGTCCCGCGGCGGCTCCGGAACGGCGGCCGGGTCCGGGTGACCGCCCGCACCGGGGGAGGTCACCCACACGTCGTGCGCGCCGGCCGCCAGCCCCGTGGCCAGCCGGGCCCAGCGGCCGAACCACGCCGGGGCCAGTTCCAGCACCGGGACGACCGCCGTGTCCGTGCCGCCGCGCACCTGCCAGGTGCTGTTGGGCGCGCCGGGCCCCGGAACGCGGACCCGGGCCAGGTGCGCGGGCAGGCCGGTGCGGTGCCACACGGCCTCGCCCAGCACGTTCACCACGGCCACCGAGGCATGCCGGGCCCACTCCGCGAGCAGCCGGGCCGCCCGTCCGCCGCGCCAGCCCGGCCCGACGCCGTCGGTCACCAGGAACACCACCTGGCGCCCCCGGTCGGGCAGCCGCACGGTCAGCGGCGAACGCCCGACGCGCCAGGGCGGATCGGACTCGGCCATCCGGTCGCCGTCGAGGGTGTGCACCCGGATGTCGCGGAACGCGCCGGTGTGCCGCAGGACCTGCTCGAAGTCGGACACCGTGCGCCGCCACACGGTCATCGACGAACTGACGTCGGCGACCAGCACGGCGTCCATCCACCGCTCCCGCAGCGGCCGGAACTGCGGAACCCAGCGGAGGCTGAGCGCCGTGGACTCCGCGGTCGCCTCCTCGTCCAGCTCGGTCTGCGTGGCCGACGCGGTGGCCCGCTTGAAGGGGCGTAACGCCCGGGCCAGCTCACGGGCCCGGATCGCGGGCCAGGCCGCCCGGTGCGCCGGCGCGTGCGGACCGCCGGTGGACGGGACGCCGTCCGGCGCCGGCCCGGCCGGGGCGCCGAGCAGCGCGTCGGCCCGCGCGGTGCCGTCCGGGTCCGGGGCGTACGTCCGCGGGCCGGCCTCGTCCCGGGCGACGCCCTGCTCGGGCGGCGCGGGGGTCGGCGAGGCGCCGTGCTCCTCCTCCGCTCCCTGGGCATCGGCCGGCGGCGGTTCGGCCGTCTCCGGCTCGGACCGGGCCGGCTCCGGGCCGTCCGCCCCGCGTTCGCCGGTGCCCTCGCCCGCCCCGACGGCCAGCAGGATCAGCGCGTCGGCGATCTCGGACCACGAGGCGCCGAACGATCCCGGGTCCGTAGGGGTCGTTTCGGTGCCGCCGTCTCGCGTCACGGCTCTCTCACGCCGTCGAGCCGGTGCCAGACGGCCCGCAGCAGTGCCTCCCAGTCGGCGCCGCGGGAGTAGGCGCCGGACGTCGCGAGCCAGATGGAGTTGAGCAACTGGTCGGTGGCCAGACCGTTCTCCTGCGCGCTGCGCTCGGCGAACAGCCGGATGAGCTCCGCGACCCGGGGATCGTCGTCCCGCGACCCGAGGTGCGCGGTCACGATGTCGGCCAGCCGGTCCCGCTCGGGCTCCCTGACGTGCAGATGCAGACAGCGGCGCAGGAAGGCGGGCGGGAACTCGCGTTCGTCGTTGCTGGTGATGACGACGAGCGGGAACTCCCGGCACCGGACCCTGCCGTCGCGGATCAGGACCGTCCGGTCGGGGTCGTCGGACCGCACCTCCACCACCGGCCGGTGGCCGCGCAGCCGGGCCAGCTCCGGGATGGTGAACTCACCCGCTTCGAAGACGTCGAGGAGGTCGTTGGGCAGATCCATGTCGCTTTTGTCGAACTCGTCGACCAGCAGCACCCGGGGGAGCGCGTGGGGCAGCAGGGCCGTTCCCAGCGGGCCGAGTTCGAGGAACGCGCCGATGTCGGACGACCGCGCGTCACCGTCGCCGGAGGGCGCGAGGGCCGGGGCCGCGGCCCGGGAGTCCGAGGTGGCCGCCGCGTGGATCCGGCCCACGGCGTCGTACCGGTACAGACCGGAGGTGAGGGTGGTCCGGGAGGTGATGGGCCAGCGCAGCACCCGTCCCAGCCCCAGCTCGCGGCTGATCCGGTAGGCCAGCGACGACTTGCCCGTGCCGGGGCGCCCGGTGACCAGCAGCGGACGGCGCAGGATCAGCGCCGCGTTCACCAGGTCGACCTCGGTGGGGTCGGCCACCATGCCCTCGCGGGTCGCCCCGAGTCTGCGCCGCAGCTCGGCCTCGTCCTGCGGAGGCGCGGGCGGCTCCACCGGCGCCTGCGCCCCGCCGTCCCCGTCCGCGGAGGCGGAGCCGGAGGAACCCGTGAACGTCCGCCAGGGCGGTGCCCCGGGCAGTACGTCGGCCAGCTCGATGTCGTGCAGCGGCAGGCCGGTGCCCCGGTAGATCCACCAAGGCCGCGGAAGGCGCGCGGAGCCGGCCCCCGTGCCGTTCCCCTCGAATTGGGCAGCGCCGGTCATCGACCGTCCACCCCCTGGTCCGGTCCCGTCAACGGCTGAGGGCTCTCGACCGGCCTCGTCGGGTCGTCCCACAGGAGTACCAGATGGTGCCCCGGATGATCGTCGCGGCCGTTCAAGGAACCCCCGTGGGCTTCGGTTCGCAATTCTGTCACGGCCTCGCGGAGCCCTGAAAGGTCGCGTAGCAACGCGTTGTCGGACTGCACAACGCCGGGCGGTGTGCTCAGGTCACGTGCGTCCCGTGAATCCCAAAGGAGGGCGGGTACCCCGCATCTCAGGGCCACGAGTGCTTCCTGCGCCCCCTCGCCGGCACCCTCCGGCGGCCGGGACAGCACGAGGCAGCCGACCGACCTGTCCCCCTTCAGACGGGCGTCGAGTCCGGAGACGTCCCCGCGCCGCGGGTCCTCGGGCCGCGGTCCGCCCACCACCAGCGGGCGGGCCAGCTCGGGCGTGTCCCGGACGGCCGTCCAGCGCTGCCGCCAGGGCCGGTACCAGCGGGGTGTCCGGCTGCGCTGCAGGCTGCGTACGACGACGCAGTACCCGACGCTCAAGTACGACACCGGATCGCTGTCCAGCTCGGTGCGGAAGCGGTGCACCGGCAGTGTCAGATCGTCCGTGCCCAGCAGGAACTCCACGTGGATGCGGTCGGCGTCCCGGGCCCAGTCCTCGTCGGCCGCGAACACCAGCCGCTCGACCTCGCGTTCCGCCTCGGCCGGTGTCACCTCCACGCTCCCCTCCTGACGTGGACGCCAGGAGTCCGGGGCGTCCGGGTCGTAGTGGCGCCACGAGGTGAGCAGATAGCGCCCCGGTTCCTCCCTGCGCAGCAGCCGCACCACCAGGTAGGCGTTGCCCGGCTCGGGGCTGGACGCGTACGCGGCCTGCTGCCGCAGGCTGCGCAGCTCGGTGAGCAGGGACAGGGCCTGCGCCTGGGTGTCGTTCCAGGCCCGCAGCGTGAAGCTACGGTCGTGCGGGGCCTCGGCGGCCACGTACTCGACGAAGGCCAGGGTGGGCGGCAGCCCGTCCGGGCGCGCGTTGAGCCGGCTCAGCCCCTCGAAGGCGCTCCAGGCGTCGGGGTAGGGGGGAACCGGCCGCAGGTCGGCGACGGCTCTGCGGCACAGCGAGGGCAGGTTGGGCGGCGCGAGCCCGTCGAGCAGCGGCCGCAGCGAGAGGACCTCGTCGACCGGGAGTGCGGGGTCGGCGAGCAGGTCGTCGGTCAGCGCCCTGATCTCGTCGACGTCCTCGTTGAACGCCCTGAGCGCCTCCAGCAGGGCCCGCATCGTCCTCGGGTTCTCCAGGCAGACCGAGGCGAGTTCCAGGAGGAAGTAGTGCGCCACGTCGTACTCCCGGACCGGCGGAGGCGTGCCGAGCTCCTTGGCCATGAGCCGCAGGCACAGCGCCCGCGAGCCGCGCTCCTGTAAGCTCGCACACCTGCCCAAGGCTTCCGCAAACTCCCGTACGAGTCCGAGACCGCCGCCCCCGTAGGCAGTCATCTCTCATCCCTTCGTGGCCGTGCACTCTTCCACAGCCCTCGGCCCGGGCCAAGCGATTCAGGTGAACGCCCGGCAACCGTTCATTTTCCCAACAGACCTGTCATTTAAAGAAGTTGACGAACCGTCAGGTAGCTCCGCACCTCCTCGACCGCCGGTGTGCCGGGCCACAGCGCGTCCAGTGCCTCCATCAGCGACTCCCACCCCCGCATCGACTCGCAGGTCCGCAGCAGCGACAGCGCCTCCAGGCGGACGCTGTGCTGGCGGCTGGTGAGGACGCCGATGCCGGGCAGGGCGTCCAGGAGCTGCTGCCAGGCGGCGGGCGCGCCGATGCCCGGCACGTCGAGCAGCAGGGTCGTCAGCTCGCCCAGTTGCCGGGTCGACAGGGCCGCCGCCCGGGGCGCTCGCGCCGGTGGGGCCGGGGCGTCCAGAGAGGCCAGCAGCTCGAAGGCGAACGCGGCCGCGTGGCGCGCGGCGACCGGCTGCCAGTGGGTGTCGTGGGCCGCGTCCTTGTCGCCCAGCAGGTCGGACACGCCCCGGACGACGAGGGCCTGCACCCGCGGGTTGATCCTGGCCGCCGTGAGCAGGCCGAGTCCCTCGGTCTCCACGGCCAGCGTGTCGCCCGCCACCTCGCCGAGCAGCCTGCCGGACGCCGACTCGGCGTGCGCGACCACCTTCGAACCGGCGGCCAGCGCACCGACGTACGCGGCCGGCGTCTCCTCGGGCGGCGGCGCGATACGGTCCTGCCAGCGCCGGTCGGCCGCGACCAGCCGGGCCCGCTGCACCAGGGCGAATGCCGACGGCCAGGACTTGATCCGGGGCCGGAAGGCGTCCCGCTCGTCCCGGCCGCTCTCGTAGCCGTAGACGGTGTCCGCCACGACCACGTCCCCGAGCCGCGCGTCCTTGCGGCCGCCCGCGACCCCCACCAGGAGCAGGACCGAGGGCCGCAGCCGGGCCACCGCCCGTTCGGCCAGCACCGCCGCCAACTCGTTACCCTGACCCGCGAGTTGCACACCGACGGTGAGCCGGCCGTGGTGCCCGGCGAAGCGGCCGATCTCGTGGACCGCGCCATCGGCCGTGCGCCTGTCACGGCCGGGTTCGAGATGACCGGCGACGGCCAGGTACTCGCACTCGATCGCCGTCAGTACGAACGCGTCGACCCTCTCCGCCCGCACCGACCGCCCCCTCCCCATGCCCGGACCTCCATGGTGAGGGATCCGCGTGGCCAGGGGAACTGTCCGGGAGGTGGGCACTCGCCCGCCGACGTGCCGTAACGCCCGACGTCTAGACTTTCCCGGCAACGGCCAGGGCTTCGCCAGAACCGAAGGGTACGCAACGTCTTGATACGGATCGACGCAGTCACCAAGCGATACCCGGACGGCACGGTGGCCGTCGACCGACTCTCCCTCGACATCCCGGACCGCGCGATCACCGTCCTGGTCGGCCCCTCCGGCTGCGGCAAGACCACGACGCTGCGGATGATCAACCGGATGGTCGAGCCCACCGAGGGCAGCATCCTCCTCGACGGCCAGGACATCCGGCGGCAGCCGGTCAACACCCTGCGCCGCTCGATGGGGTACGTCATCCAGAACGCCGGTCTCTTCCAGCACCGCACCATCGTCGACAACATCGCCACCGTGCCCCGCCTGCTCGGCTGGGGCAAGCAGAAGGCGCGCGCCCGGGCGGCGGAGCTGATGGAGCGGGTCGGGCTCGACACCTCGCTCGCCAAGCGGTACCCGTACCAGCTCTCCGGCGGCCAGCAGCAGCGGGTCGGCGTGGCCCGGGCCCTCGCCGCCGACCCGCCGGTGCTGCTGATGGACGAGCCCTTCTCCGCCGTCGACCCGGTCGTGCGCAAGGGACTGCAGGACGAACTCCTGCGCATCCAGAACGAACTGGGCAAGACCATCGTCTTCGTCACCCACGACATCGACGAGGCGATCAAGCTGGGCACGACGGTCGCCGTACTGCGCACCGGCGGCAGGCTCGCCCAGTTCGCCCCGCCCGCCGAACTGCTCAGCGCCCCCGCCGACCCGTTCGTGGAGGACTTCCTCGGTGCCGACCGGGGTATCCGCCGGCTGTCCTTCTTCTCCTCCGCCGGACTGGAGTTGCAGAGCGGGCCCGTCGTCCCGCTCGACGCCGACGCCGAGCGGCTGGCCTCCGGTGGCCCGGCGCCCTACCGCCTCGTGACGGACGCCGACGGCAGGCCGCTGGGCTGGGGCGCGCCGGACGAACTCACCGCCGGGCGGATCGACCGGGACCGGCTGCTGCCGTACGGCCGGCCGTTCCTGCCCGGCACCGACTCGCTGCGCACCGCGCTCGACGGCGCCGTGCTGTCACCGTCCGGCTGGGCCGTGGCGGTGGACGGCGAGGGCCGTGCCGTCGGCGTGGTCTCCCAGCAGGCCATCGGCGAGGCGATCCGCGCCGCCCACACCGAGGACCGCCAGGACGCGAAGGCCGTGCGATGAACGGCTTCTTCGACATCCCGAGCGACCTCCAGTACGGCTACTTCGGCCTGATCGGCCTGCATCTGCGCGAGGCGCTGCTGCCGGTGCTGGCCGGGCTGCTCGTCGCGCTGCCCGTCGCCCAGCTCTGCGTGCGGTTCCGTTGGCTCTACGCGCCCGTGTTCGGCGTGACCACCGTGCTCTACGCCGTCCCGTCGCTGGCGTTCTTCGTGCTCCTCATCGACTACACCGGCATGACCGAGACCACGGTGATGATCCCGCTGGCGGTGTACAGCCTGGTGGTGCTGGTCCCCGCGATCGTGGACGGCGTCCGCTCGGTGCCGCCGGAGACCCTGGCCGCCGCCACCGCCATGGGCCTGGGGCCCGTACGGCGTTATCTGCAGGTGCAGTTGCCCATCGCCGTGCCGGCCATCATCGCGGGCCTGCGGGTCGCGGCCGTGTCGAGCATCTCCCTCGTCAGCATCGGCATGCTGATCGGCAACCAGGGCGCGCTCGGCAACCTGCTCAACGACGCCCAGATCTACCACCGGCCACCGCTCGCGGTGAACTCCGTGCTGACCACCGCGGTGCTGGGCATCCTCGTGGACGCCGCGCTGGTCCTGGTCCGTGCCCTGCTGACTCCCTGGATGCCGCGGAAGGGTGTCACCCGGTGAACGTATTCGACTTCGCCCACGCCTTCTTCGGCGACGGTGCCCACTGGCACGGCCAGGACGGCATCCCCACCCGGTTCGGCGAGCACATCCTGTACTCCCTGGAGGCCGTCGGGATCGCCGCCGCGATCGGGCTGCCCGTCGGACTCGTCACCGGTCACCACGGCCGCGGCGGCAACGCCCTCGCGTCCATCGCCACCGCGGCCCGGGCACTGCCCACCTTCGGCCTGCTGGTGCTGATGTTCACCTGGCTCGGGTTCGGTCTGCTGCCGGTGATGATCCCGCTGGTGGCGCTCGCCGTACCGCCGATCCTCGTCACCTCCTACGAGGCGGTCCGCTCCGTCGACCCGCCGCCGGTGGACGCCGCGCGGGGCATGGGGATGCCCGAGGCGCGGATCCTGCTTCAGGTGGAACTCCCGGTGGCGCTGCCGCTGATCCTCAGTGGTCTGCGGACGGCGGCCATCCAGGTCGTCTCCACGGCCACCATCGCCGCCTACGTCAGCTTCGGCGGCCTCGGCCGGTACATCATCGACGGACTGGCGCAGAGGGACTACGAGAAGGTCGTCGGCGGCGCCACCCTGGTCGTCGGAATGGCGCTGGCGACCCTGGGGGTGTTCTGGGCCGTGTCCCGGATCGCGGTCTCGCCGGGGGTACGCAGGAGCGGCTGAGTCGGTATCCGTCACCATGCGCCCTCAACCGGTCGCGGATCGAAGCCAATCGGTGACCCGAGATCACTTGACTGAGTCAGAACCGGCTGGATTGGATCGGTGAGTGACTTCCACCAACCGCATCAGCAGGTCCATCCGGAGGAACCGAGGCGCGGCCGTTGTCGCCCTCGCGGCGGCGACGGCGCTGCTGGCGGGATGCAACTCCTCCGACGGCAAGGCCGACAACCCCCTGACGGACAGCAACGCGAGTGGCGACAGCGTCGTCGTCGGATCCAACAACTTCGCCGAGAGCATCCTGCTCGCGGACATCTACGGCGAAGCCCTCAAGGCCAAGGGAATCAAGGTCACTTACAAGCCGAACATCGGCAGCCGGGAGACCACCTACGGTCTGCTCAAGAACGGCTCCGTCACCGTCCTGCCCGAGTACAACGGCGCCCTGCTGGCCTATCTGGACCCGAAGGCCGCTCCGAAGACGCTGGAGGCGACCACTTCGGCCATCGAGGCCAAGCTGCACTCGAAGCTGACCCTGCTGGACCCCTCGCCCGCCGAGGACAAGGACTCGATCACGGTCAACGCGGCCACCGCCAAGAAGTACGGCCTCGGCGAGAAGTCCTCTATCGCCGACCTGAAGGACGCGGCGAAGGACCTGGCCATCGGCGCCTCGCCGGAGTTCCAGACCCGTCGGCAGGGCCTGGTCGGCCTGAAGTCCGTCTACGGGCTCCAGTTCAAGTCCTTCAAGGCGCTGGACGCGGGCGGCCCGCTCACCCAGGCCGCGCTGAAGAAGAACGCCGTGCAGGCCGCGGACATCTTCACCACGGACCCGACTATCGCCAAGGAGAAGTTCGTCGTCCTGCAGGACCCGAAGAACCTCTTCGGCTTCGAGAACGTGCAGCCGCTCGTCCGCAAGGGTGAACTCTCCCAGAAGGGCGCCGACGCGCTCAACGCCGTCTCCGCCAAGCTGGACACGGCGACCCTGCTGGATCTGGACACCCAGGTGCAGTCGCAGAACAAGGACCCGCTGGACGTGGCCAAGGCCTGGCTGGACTCCGCCGGCCTGAGCTGACCCCCGGCGCCTACACCGGCTCCCCGGAGGCCCGCACCGGTTCTCCGGCGCCCCGGGCCGCCGCCCCCGCCTCCTCACGGCGCCGGCGGCGGCTCACCCGGGGCGGCTGGTCGGGCAGCCAGCCGAAGGTGAGGCAGCTCCCCACGGCACCGAGGAGCAGGCCGACGAGGAAGCCGCCCAGATTCGAGGTCAGCCAGCTCCCCAGGGACAGCAGGATCCCGGTGAGGGAGTAGAAGAGGCGCTGGCCCGGGCTGAAGAGGATCAGCAGACCGCAGATCATCATCAGCACCGGCAGCAGATAGCCCGCCAGGCCCTGCATGCCGATGTGCAGGATCACCGGGAGCGGCGCCTTCATGGTCACCAGGATCTCGGCACCGCCCAGCACCAGCAGCAGGCCGCCCGCGAACGGCCGGCGCCCCCTCCACTGCCGGAAGCGGTTCACCGCGGGCAGCCGTCGCCGTCGAACCGCATGTGCAGGTTCGGCAGCTTGAACACGGCGGCGGTGGCCGCGTAGTTGTGCTGGTACAGCTCGGTGATGACGACCTTGTCGGCCTGCTGT
>Ga0308176_10001146_pt1 | contig 16663 bp, 13 predicted proteins | sample PhyCR2_3_FD_203890 | JGI IMG/M metagenome (GOLD analysis project Ga0308176, IMG submission 203890) | Soil microbial communities from UC Gill Tract Community Farm, Albany, California, United States - DLSLS.C.R2 | ecosystem: Environmental > Terrestrial > Soil > Agricultural land | place: USA...
ACCGGCCGGCGCGCCTCGTCAGCCCTCTGGCCGCCGGCGGCCTGATCGCGCTGGGAGCGGCGCTGGCCGTCCCGGCGCATTCGGTGGGGGTGCTGCTGGCCGGCCTCTGGGTCGCCGCCCTGGGGGCTTGGTCCCGCTCGTGGAAGGAGAGCCGCCTGCCGGCCTGGCTCAAGGGAGCGGGCGCGGCCGGGGTCCTGTTCCTCGCCGCCTGGGGGATCCAGCGCCTCTGGGGACCGCTCGACCTCGCCGAGGGCATCCTGGTCTCCACGGAAGCCTTCGCCGTGCGGCTCGGGCTCACCGCCGCCGCCTTCGGCCTCTTCTGTCTCGCCGGCCGGCGCCGGGAGCGGCCGGAGGGGATGCCTCAGGACCGCGTGGCCTGGATCTCCGTGGCCCTGCTGCTCGGCGGCGCCGCCCTCTGCGACCGTCCGCTCCTCGGCCTGCCGCTGCTCGCCGCCGGCGGCGCCCTGGCCGCCGTCTACGCCGACCAGCGGCGGCTGCGCGAGGGGCTCTCGCTCACCGGCCTGATCCTGATGGCGGTCTTCGCCGCCGCCGGCACCGGGGAGACGGCCTACCGGCTGCGGCTGCGCGAGCAGGCGGAGGGGGAGCTCCCGAACCGCCTGTCGCCCCCCAGCGGCGCGCAGGTCGCGGCCGTCTCGCGGGAGATCCGCCAGCACTTCGCGGGCAAGGACCTCGAACGGGTGATCCCGCGGACGCCCATCGGTCTCGACTACCAGGACCTCGCCTACGTCCTCTGGCGGGGCTCCCCCCTCGCCCGCTACCACGCGCTCTCGGCCCTGGTGGTGCAGCGGGAGAACGCGCCCCCCTCCTTCTTCTCCTTCGGCATGCCGCTCTCCGATCAGGGGATCGTCAACACCGAGCGCCTGGCCGACCTGAGCCTGCCGCGGTGGGAGCCCCGGAGGTTCCTGATCTCCGACGCCGTCCCCCTGCGTTTCGCCGGCCGCTCCTGGGGGACCGTCCGCTACTGGCTGCTGCCGCGTCCGGGCTTCGAGGCACGCGATCCGCGGCGCCTGAGCGAGGTGGACGTCGGGCTGCTCAAGGGGGGACCGGGGACCGCCGCCATCGAGGAGATCGCCCAGCCGGCGCTCTACGCCCTCTACACGCCGGACGGGCGGGCCGCCCTCTCCCCCTGGGAAGAGGATCCGCCGCTCCCGTCCGGGCTGCGCCGCGCGCGCGGGCGTCCGGCGCAGGCGGTGGTGACGACCCCGGCGGGATGGGCCCGCGCCTGGGCCCGCCCCTCGGCGCAAGGGTGGGAGGTGGTCTATCTCCCGTTCCAGCCGCCGATCGAGGCCCTGGAGCGCACCGGCAACTGGAGCCTGGGGGTGCTGATCCTGCTCGCCCTCTCCGCGCCCCCCCTTCTGCTCCTGGCGCTCCCCCGCGCCACCTTCCGCGATCTGGTGCGGCGCACCGTGCGCTCCTATTCGAAGCGGCTGATGATCGTCTACACAGTCCTCCTCCTGATCCCGCTCGTCCTCCTCTACTTCGTGCTGGTGCGGTCGATGGAGGAGCGTCTCAAGCGCGACCAGCGGGCGGCCGGCGAGGCGGCCCTGAGCTCGGCGCAGCAGCTCCTGGGCGAGAAGCTGCTCGAGATCCCCCCGGGCTTCGGCGTCGACACCGTCTTCGGCGACCAGCTCCTGATCTACACCTCCGGCGTCGTCCGCCACGAGGTGAACCTCTACTGGGGGAGCGCCGTCCACGCCTCCAGCCGCCACGAGCTGTTCACCGCGGGGCTCCTCCCCAAGCGCATCCCCGGCGAGATCTTCCGCCGCCTGGCCCTCCTGGGCTACGGGCTCGACTCGCGATCCAACCGGGTGGGGGACACCACCTATCTGGAGATGTACGCCCCCCTGCGCGTGCCCGGCGGCGGCAGCTCCGGCGACGAGCGGCTGTTCCTCTCCATCCCCCTGCTCGCGCAGCAGGAGGAGGGGGCGCGACAGCTCGCCCAGCTCCGGCGCCAGGGGCTGCTGGTGACGGCGGCCCTCTTCACCCTGCTCGTGGCGGTGGGGCGCCGCTTGGCGCGCAACTTCACCCGGCCGCTGATGGAGCTCGTCGAGGGGACCCGCCAGATCGCCGCCGGCGCCCCCTCGCTCGACCTCGCGCCGACCGAGCTCGAGCTGGCCCTGCTGGTCGAGGCGGTGGACGAGATGGCCCGCAAGATCGCCGACGCCCGCGAGCGGCTGGTGCGCGAGAAGCAGGTCAGCGAGCGGATGGTGGAGAACATCACCTCCGGCGTCGTCTCGCTCGACAGCGACCGGCGGGTGCTGATGCACAACCGGGTGGCGGCCGGGCTCCTCGGCGCCGAGGTGGGGGAGAACCTGGAGGCGGCGGTGGCCCGCTGGGAGCGGCTGCGGCCGGTGGCCGACTTCCTGCGCTCCGCCGGGGACGGCATGGACCGCGCCACGGTGCGGCTGGAGTCGGCCGAAGGGGAGGGGGAGCGGGAGTGGTCGCTCGTCTGGGTGCCGCTGCCCGGCGCCGGCGAGCCCTCGGCCCTCCTCGTCGTCGAGGACGCCACCGAGGTCCTGCGCAGCCAGCGCCTGCTCGCCTGGGCGGAGATGGCCCGCATGATCGCCCACGAGATCAAGAATCCGCTCACCCCCATCCGCCTCTCGGCCGAGCACATGATGGAGGTCTACCGGCACGACCCGGACCATTTCGACCGCGTCTTCGAGCGCTGCACGAACAACATCCTGACCCAGGTGGACGAGCTGCGCTCGATCGCCTCGGAGTTCTCCGCCTACAGCTCCATCCCGCGGATCGATCCCAAGCCCGCCGACCTGGTGGCGAGCATGGCCGACCTGGTGGAGGGGTACCGCGCGGCGCCGCCGCCGGGGGTCACCGTCGACTTCGAGGTCGACTTCGAGCCCGAGGGCGGGGAGATCGTCACCCGCTTCGACGCCAAGCTCCTGCAGCGGGCGGTGCGCAACCTGATCGAGAACGCCCTGCGCGCCACCAGCACCTCCGGCGGCCGGGTGACCGTACGCATGGACCGCCGCAACGGCTTCGCGCGCATCGCCGTCCTCGACTCCGGCCCCGGCGTCCCCCCCGACCTCCTGCCGCGCATCTTCGACCCCTACTTCTCGACCCACGACACGGGGACCGGCCTCGGCCTCCCCATCGCCCGCCGCGTCGCCGAGGAGCACGGCGGGGGGATCACCGCCAGGAACCGCCCGGAGGGGGGGCTGGAGGTGGTGGTGACGTTGCCGGTGGCGGACCGGACGGCATGATCCAGAAGATCTTCGGTCCCCACCGCGGCCGCCTCTTCGCCGCCTTCGGCCTGGTCCTGGCCTTCGCCCTGGCCGACGCGCTCGTCTCCTACCGCATGACCCTGCGGCTGATCGAGAACGAGCGCTGGGTGACCCATACGCACGAGGTGCTGAGCGAGCTCGAGGGGACCCTCTCCGCCCTCAAGGACGCCGAGACGGGGGAGCGCGGCTACATCATCACCGGGGATGAGAGCTACCTCGCGCCGTACAAGACCGGCATCGTCGAGGTCCAGCAGCACCTCGACTCCCTGCGCTCCCTGACCGCCGACAACGCCCGCCAGCAGCGGCGGATCGCCGAGCTGGCGTCGCGGATCGCCGACCGGCTGGAGCAGCTCCGCAGAGGGCTGGAGGCGTTCCGGACGGCCGGCCCGGAGGCCGCTCGCGCGAGCGTGCTGGCGGGTACGGGGCAGCAGACCATGGACGCGATCCGTTGGACCGTCGCGCAGATGATCGCGGCGGAGACGAGACTGCTGAGCCGGCGCTCTCAGACCTCCCAGGAGAGCGGCCGCACCGTGCTGTGGACGCTCTCCATCGCCAACCTCCTGCTGATCTCGCTCGTCCTGCTCGCCGCCCGTCTCACGCGGCGGGACCTCCAACTGCGCCGGCAGACGGAGGCGGCGTTGATGGCCGCCCGCGACGAGCTCGAGGTCCGGGTCCGGGAGCGGACGGCCGAGCTCGCCACCGCCAACGAGCACCTGCGGCAGTCCACCCTGGAGCTGGAGAGGAGCAACCGCGAGCTCCAGGACTTCGCCTTCGTCGCCTCCCACGACCTTCAGGAGCCGCTGCGCAAGATCCAGGCCTTCGGCGACCGGCTCCGCGGCAAGCACGGCGAGGCCCTGGGCCCCGAGGGGATCGACTACCTGGAGCGCATGCAGCGGGCGGCCCATCGCATGCACGTCCTGATCAACGACCTGCTCACCTTCTCGCGCGTGACCTCCAAGGGACAGCCGTTCGTGACCGCCGACCTCGGCCAGATCGCCCGCGAGGTGCTCTCGGACCTGGAGGTAAGGGTGGAGCAGACCGGCGGCCGGGTCGAGGTCGGCGGCCTCCCCACCCTCGACGCCGACCCCTTGCAGATGCGGCAGCTCCTGCAGAACCTCATCGGCAACGCCCTGAAGTTCCACCGCGCCGGCGCGCCGCCCCACGTACGGGTCTCGGGATCGCTCCTCGCCGGCGGCGGCCCGCCGCGGGCCCGGATCGTGGTGGCGGACAACGGCATCGGCTTCGACATGAAGTACCTGGACCGCATCTTCACCCCCTTCCAGCGCCTCCACGGCCGCCAGGAATACGAGGGGACGGGGATGGGGCTCGCGGTCTGCCGTAGAATCGTCGAACGGCACGGAGGGACTCTCACCGCCGAGAGCGCGCCGGGCGAGGGAGCCCGGTTCCTCGTCACGCTGCCCGTCCGCCAGACGCAAGGAGAGAGCACGTCATGAAGCCGCAAGGGAAGGGGATCGTCATCCTGCTGGCCGAGGACGACGCCGACGACCGGCTGCTGGTCAAGGAGGCGCTCGCCGAGGGGCGGGTGGTCAACGAGCTGCGCTGCGTCGAGGACGGCGAGGAGCTGATCGACTACCTCCGCCGGCAGGGGCGTTACGCGGACCCCGAGGAATCCCCCCGTCCGGGCCTGGTCCTGCTCGACCTCAACATGCCCCGCAAGGACGGCCGCGAGGCGCTGCGCGAGATCAAGGGGGATCCCGACCTGAAGCGGATCCCGATCGTGGTGATGACCACCTCCAAGGCGGAGGAGGACATCTTCCGCAGCTACAACCTGGGAGCCAACTCCTACATCACCAAGCCGGTCACCTTCGAGCGGCTCGTCGAGCTGATGAAGGTGCTGGGCCGCTACTGGATCGAGTTCGTCGAGCTGCCGAGCTGAGCATGGACCGCCTCCGGGTGCTCCTCATCGAGGACGACGAAGACGACTACGTCTTCACCCGCGATCTGCTGGCCGAGATCGGCGGCGAGCGCTTCGAGCTCGAATGGGCGCCCACCTATGAGCGGGGGCTCGCGCGGGTCCTGGAGGAGCGGTTCGACGTCTGCCTCCTCGACTTCCGGCTCGGCGCGCGCACCGGCCTCGAGCTGCTGCGCGAGGCGCGGGCGGGCAACAGCGGCTCGCCCATCATTCTGATGACCGGCCAGGGGGACCAGGAGATCGACCTGGAGGCGATGCGCTCCGGAGCCGCCGACTACCTGGTCAAGGGGGAGATCGACGCCGCGGGCCTCGAACGCTCGGTCCGCTACGCCGTCCAGCACCGGCGGATGGAGGAGGAGCGGGTCCGGCTCGTCCGCGAGCAGGAGGCGCGCCACCTGGCCGAGGAGGCCAACCGCGCCAAGGACGAATTCCTCGCCATGGTCTCCCACGAGCTGCGCAATCCCCTCAACGCCATGCTGGGCTGGGTCAGCCTGCTCAACAGCGGCAAGCTCGACGCCGAGGCCCACAGCCGCGCTCTGGAAGTCATCGAGCGCAACGCGCGGGCGCAGGCGCAGCTCATCGACGATCTCCTCGACAGCGCCCGCGTCGCCAGCGGCAACCTGCGGCTCGACCTCCGCCCGGTTGACCTCGCCCAAGTGGTGGAGAAGGCGCTCGACGCCATGTATCCCGCCGCCGCGGCCAAGTCGATCGCGGTGACGGCCGATCTCGACCGCCCGCTGGAGGTGGCGGCGGGGGACCCCGGCCGGCTGCAACAGGTCGTCTCCAACCTGCTCTCGAACGCGGTCAAGTTCACCCCCGGCGGGGGAGCGATCGAGGTGAGCCTGAAGCGCGAGGGGGGCGAGGCCCGGATCACCGTCCGCGACACCGGCGACGGGATCGCCGCCGCCTTCCTCCCGCACGTCTTCGAGCGCTTCCGCCAGGGGGACGGCCGCAGCCAGGGCGGGCTCGGCCTGGGGCTCGCCATCGCCCGCCACATCGTCGAGCAGCACGGCGGGACGATCGGCGTGGAAAGCCCGGGAGAAGGCCAGGGGACGACGTTCATGGTCAGTCTTCCCCTGGCCCTGTCCAATCGGGGAGAGACCTCCCCCCAAAAAGATGAGGGGTCTCCCCAAAAAGACGGGGCCTCGTCCAATTGGGGAGAGGGGTCCCCCAAAAAAGACGAGCCCTCCCCTCAAAAAGACGAGGGGTCTCCCTAAAAAGGCGGAGCCTCGTCCAATTGAGGAGAGGGTCTCCCAAAAAAGACGAGCCCTCTCCGCAAAAAGACGGAGGGTTCCCCCAAAACGACGGAGGGTTTTCCCGAAGAGACGAGGGTTTCCCCTGTTTCGGGGAACGGCGTTTCCCGCCGGCCCACTCCGCCATCGTGCCCGGGAGGACGTCCTTTATGACGACGCGACCTCATCCAGGGCACGAACGGTCCATCCCCAGTTCTGTCTCCCAGGGCCGCCCCAGATGGATACCTGATGATCGGAGATTCTGCCTTGCTGAGGGCAGCGGGCCGGCTCCAGTCGTGATGTGATATGGTTTCACTGGGCGATGGTGTAAGGGAAAACATGCCCCTCGCGGGGAGTATTTGTGGGGTTCGAATCCCCACCGCCAAAGGGCATTCAATCGAGTGCCCTTTGGCGGTGGCGCTTCTCATGCCTAGAAATCCGTCAAAACTGTATCGCTTCCATGTGGCCAACCTTCGCGAGCTCGAACTCGCTATTGGCCACGCCGCGAGACTCGCCAAGGCCGCAATTGCGTCGCAGGACCCTCAACGTAGTCTCCGAAGCCTTCTGCGGCTGTACGCATTCCTCACTGGCGCTTGGGCGGAATGCCGCCTGCAAAAGCTTCTCCATGAAGAGTTTGGCTTCTCCGATGCCGAGCGCGAACACGTCAGACAAAAGTCCACGCAGTTAGAGCAATGGCAGGCAACGGTCGACACCGCGTTTCGTAAGCACCACAATATCCCCAAGGCCGCTCTTAATGGGCGCTCCCTTGGGGTAGCCCACGCAGCCAGGAGGAAGGCTCTCCATGACATGTTGGAGAACGAGCTGCGGATTGTGATCGAGATTCGTAACAAGTTAGCTCATGGCCAGTGGATATATCCGCTGAACAGCGAAGGGAACAAAGTAGAGGCCGAAAAATTCAAGCTCATAAGCAAAGAGAATTTGTTGTCGCTGCAGCTCAAATTCTCGCTGATCGGCCACTTGGCAGATGTCATAAATGACCTCGTGGTAAGTCCTAAGGCGTTCTTAAGAGACTTTGAAGATCACTTCAAGAAGCTTTTCCAGGCCCAAGCCAACCTTCAAAGAAAAGACTACGCAAAATATGAAGCGACTCTGGTCCAAAGTCGGCGGTCTGCAAGAGCGAAAGCAAAGAGAAATTCGCCTTAACATTCATCGCTGCGCACACCCTATCCAGCGGCCTAGTCTTCGGATAGCAAGGGATGTAACATGCCCTCCGCTAAGAGTCAGAGGCGGTTAAGTCATGCCTGAAATCATCGATCTGAGCCAGGACATCTTCTCCGGCATGCCCGTGTTTCCCGGCCTTCCGGAGGTTGCGATCACCATCCACGTATCCCATGAGCAGTGGGATGGAATTACGGATTGTGACGTGGTCACCTCCGCCGTGAACCGGCTGGAGATGGGGGAGCACACGGGTACGCACGTCGATGCCATCAACCATATGGCGCGTCAGTACCGGGGGCAGTCGATCGATACGATGCCCTTGAGGATGTTCTACACGGAGGGCATTTGCCTGGACCTGTCTCAGAAAGGGTTCCGGGAGCTCATCGAAGCAGCCGATCTGGAGAGGGCCCTCTCCGTGGCCGGCCTCGAGATCAAGCGCGGGGACACGGTCCTGCTCTATACGGATCACTACCGGCGCGCCTTCGGGACCCCCGACTGGCACCGGGGGCCTGGGGTCAGCGTCGCGGCGGCGCGCTGGCTGGGGGAGCGGGGGATCGCGGCCTTCAGCGTCGAGACGGCGTCACCGGGGGTGATCGACGTCTCGAACAAGGAGGTCCATCGGATCTGTGGGGAGCTCGGCTTTACGCATTACGAGAACATGGTGAACCTGTACCAACTCGTCGGCCGGGGACGTTTCCGCTTCAGAGGCCTGCCGCTCAAGATCCTGGGCGGCACCGGCTCGCCCGTGCGGGCGGTCGCGGTGTTCGAGGAGTGGGCAAGGACATAAAGGACAGCAAAGACACGAGGCTGCGGCTGGGACTACTCCTTGTAGGCATCACCTCTGGGACGCACGCGATGAACGAGAATGGTCAGATCGTCTTGATAGGAGAAGATTACTCGCCAGTCACCGACCCGAAGCCGGTAATAAACCTCTTCCACTCCTTGGAGGCGGCGCACGTCGCCCTGGTTTTCCTCGCAGAGCCTCTTGATGGCAGCAAGCACCCTTTGCCGAGTTGTGGCATCCAAGCGCGCGGCCTCCTTGAGGGCTCGCTTGGTCCACTCTACGCGCCGGTTCACTTGGAGCCCATGAGAAGGCGCTCAGCCTCTTCATGGGAGACAACTTCCCCTCTCGCCTTCTCGGCGAGGCCCTCTCGGATCGCGGCTAGATCCTCCTCCGTCACCGGCTCGTCGTCCAGGGGAGCTTCATCGAGGAGCACGCGCAGGGAATCCTTATGCCGGAAGCGTAGGTGCTCAAGGAAGCGCTTAGCGGCTGTGAGCTCGTCATCAGGGAGCTCGTCGACCAGGACATGGAGGACCTGTCTCTCTTCCATGTCGCCACTTTACACGATTGAGGCCGGGCACGGAAGGTCTCAAGCTCAGACTCCACCCAGCACGGACTTCACCAAGTACCTTCGGGAGAGCACCTATCCGAGCACCGATGATCCACGGCTCGGTAGCGGGCGCGCTCAGGCCAAGGGCGGCAGAAGGAAGCGGCAGCGAGGGCCGGTGGCTCTGGCGAGGCGGCGATCGAGGGTCGCCAGGGGGAGATCGCACTGTTCGGCCACGGCAACGTACCAGGCGTCGTAGCTCGTGACGTTGGCCCGGAGCTCCCAGACCCGCTCAGCGAACGGCGTGAAAGGCACCCACTCGAGGTCGAGCAGGAGAAGATCACGGGCGGCGGCACCGGCCTCCATCCGGCCAAGCCTGCCCTCGAGCTCGAACCGGCGGAGGATGTTCGTGGCCTCGACGAGAGCCAGGTGGGGCGCAACTAGGCCGCCGGCGCGCACCACGTCCTCAGCCCACCGTCCTTCGGCGCCCGCATCCGATGTCGCGGCGACCAGGAGCGAGGCGTCGACGACCGCGCTCACCGGCGGTCCGCGTCACGGCGGTCCAGGATCTCCTCCGGGGAGAGCCTGGTTCCTGCCGTCGTCTTACGCTCGCGGATTCGCTCGAGCACCTTCTCAACCGGCGGGCGCGCGGCCAGACGTTCGAGCTCGGCGCGCAGGTATTCCTGCATCGACTTGCCCTGGAGGGCTGCCCGCGCGGCAAGCTCCTCCTTCACCGCGTCCGGCACGTCGCGGATGGTGATCTGCACGCTCATGTCTGCATGATGACGCCGCTGCCTGCAAAACGCAAGCACACCTGTTTCTGGCGGCTTTCCTGCGACCGCTCGATGTCACTCTTGATGGCAAACTACAAAATTGACATCACTACTGGGCGATGCTATTTTATGGGCATGTCTGTAAAGGCTACGACCTTCAGGATCGATCCCGTCGTTCAGTCGGGCCTCTCCACGCTGAGCAAAGTACTGGGCCAACCACAGAACCAACTCGTCAACGAGGCGGTCCGGGACTTCGTCGCAAGACGCAGCAGGGAGGTCGAAAGGGATCTCGAGGTCACCCTTGGAGCTTTGCGCGCGTACCGCAAGAGCGACCCTGGGTTCGAGCGGGCGATCGAGGACTATGTCGACGCGGAGGCCTCGTTGAAGGAGGATCCGGCCGAAGGGCAGAGAGCGGAGGATGTCGGCCCCGCTCAGAAGCGAGTCCTCGAGCTGCTCAATGGCTGACTGGGACGACGACACGCCCCAGCTCCGTAGCAACCTGGCCGCGGTCTTTCGCAGGGTCCGGGACGAGGCCCTGCGGCGGGAGTCTCTGACGAGCGAGGCCGCTCGCGGCTGGCAGCGGGACATCATGCGGGGGCTCGTTCCGCCGGACCCCAAGCTGGTGGGACGATTTCGGGGTGAGGCCGGGCTCGAGAATTACAACGTCAGAGTCGGTGATCTGCCCGGTGTCCAAGCTGCCGATGTGTCCTCTGAGTTGGCCGAATTCGACCGCAAGCTCCGGCAAGCCGTCGCTGAGCTCGATCGCCTGATCGAGCCGGATCAGGATCTGACCGCTGACGATTTGGCGGCGGTCCTCACCTTGAGCGCGTGGGCTCATTCGGAGTGGGTTCGCATTCACCCCTTCGCCAATGGCAACGGCCGAACCGCTCGTCTCTGGGCCAATAGCATCGCGATGCGCTACGGTCTGCCGCCATTTCTGCGCCTTCGCCCAAGACCCGATCGAGGCTACGACCGCGCCGCCTCCTCGGCGATGCGGGGAGATTGGCGGCCCACGGTTGCTCTTTTCCGCCGGATGTACGTCGAATCTCTGCGCGCCTGACCTGTCTTCAGGGGAGGTGAGCCTGCGCGAGGCAGGCGAAGCGGAGGGTCCCTACCGCCGCTTCACCTTGAGCGTGGACTTCCGGGCTCCCAGGCTTACCCTGGGCTTCATCTCGACGTAGGGGGTGACGCCAGGGACAGTGCAGCGGGGGAGCTCCTCGCCGAGGGTCGACTCGATCTCCTTGATCATCATCTTGTCGATCCAGGTGGAGATCGTCGAGACGATGCCGGTGGCGTTGCCGCGGGCGGTGCGGCCGGCGCGGTGGATGTAGTCCTCGACCGTCTCCGGCATGTCGAAGTTGATGATGTGGCCGACGCGCGGGATGTCGAGGCCGCGGGAGGCGATGTCGGTCGCCACCAGGATGCGGTGCTCCCCCTCGCGAAACCCCTGGAGGGCCTGGGTCCTTTGCCCCTGGGAGAGGTTGGAGTGAATGCGCTCCACCGGGTGCCCCTCGCGCTCCAGCACCCCCATGAGCCACTCGGCGTCGCTCTTGCGGCGGATGAAGACCAGCGTGCTCCCCAGCTCCTGGCGGAGAAGGGCGAGCAGGCACTCCTTCTTGTTGTCCGGCTCCACTAGGTAAAGCCGGTGGCTGATGCCGGCCGCCGCCTTCCCCTCGGGGGTGATGTCGATCCGGACCGGATCGTTCATGAACTGCTGGGAGATCCGCTCGATCGGCGGCGGCATGGTGGCCGAGAACATCAGCGTCTGCCGCTTCTTGGGGAGCTGCTGGAGGATGCGGTTGACCTGGGGCATGAACCCCATGTCGAGCATGTGGTCCGCCTCGTCGAGCACCAGGATGTTGAAGTCGTCGAGCTTCGCCGTGCCCTGCTCGACGTGGTCGAGGAGGCGCCCCGGGGTGGCGACGATGACGTGGGGGCGGCGGCGCAGCCCCTGGTACTGCGGCCCCATCTTGACGCCGCCGATCAGGCAGACCGTCTTCAGGCCGAAGTCGCCGCCGAAGGCGTCGAGGAAGGCCTGGGTCTGGAGGGCGATCTCGCGGGTGGGGGAGACGATCAGGGCGCGGGACTTTGGATCGTGGGCGAGCCGCTCGGTGATCGGCAGCGTGAACGCCGCCGTCTTGCCGGAGCCGGTCTCGGCGAGGCCGATCAGGTCCCGGCCGGTGAGCGCCGCCGGGATGACGGCGGCCTGGATGGGCGTCGGATGCTCGAAGCCGACGAGACGGACGCAACGGAGGATGGGTTGGCTAAGCCCAAGTGTCTCGAAATCTTTCTCCGTGGTTTCAACAGGATGCTGTGGAATGGCCAGACTCTGCATGACTCTTGCTTATAGCCGATCCGCCGTGGGGCAGGCAAGGTGCGCCCGGGCATCCATGCACGGGCCACGATTCAACCGAAAGGCCGGGTGAGCCCGGCCCCCTGGTTAGAAAAGTTAACTTCGGAGCCGGCTTCAGCCGGCATTTTGGTAACAACGTTGCCCGGGCATTTATGCCCGGGCGGAATTTTTCATGCCGCCTGCACCGCCCCGTTCCGGGGCATGAGCCGCGCCATCGCCTCCTGGAGGGTCAGGATCCTCGCTCCCCTCAGCTCGTGCGCGTTGGCGGCGCAGACCGCGTCCGCGGCTCTCATGTCGGTCATCCAGCCCAGCGACTCCTTGATGTCGTTGAACATGTTGGTGAAGGTGTGGGCGACGCCCGGTGACTGGGCCGCCGCCTGGAGGACCTTCCAGAAGGGCTCGGTCATCGGGCCGGTCATCAGGCGGGTGAACTCCATGGTGTATCTGCCCCGCTCGTGGTAGTAGGCGTCGAAGGTCTCCCGCATCCAGGCCTCGTCGAACGGCCGGCCGCCGCGCTCCAGGATCGCCCGGGTCATCCGGTCGGCCTGGCGCACGGCGTCGTTGGCGCCGGTCCCCCCGATCGGATCGTTGAGCACCGCCACGTCCCCCAGCGCCATTACGGCCCTGCCGGTGCGCAGACGGCCGACCGGCTCGCGGACCACGGGCGTGATCGCTCCCCGCAGCCAGGAGCGTTCGTCCACCAGCTCGGCGCGCCGGTAGTTGGGCCAGTCCTGGGGGGAGCACTCGCGGAGAAGCCGGAGGGCCGTCGCCAGGGCCTTGTCGGCGCTGTCGACGCCGCCCCAGACATCCATCGGGCCGCCGGGGATGGCCTCGAAGACCACGGCCCGGCAGGGGCCGGCGTGCGAGTAGAAGGGGATGGAGAAGAATTCCCCGGCCTGGATGAAGAACTGGAATTTGAGCGTGGTGTAGGGGATCTCCTCCCACTCGCGCACACCTTTGAGGATCACCGCGCCCAGCCGCCGCGGCGGGGAGTCGAACAGCGTGCGCTCGCGGTCGATCTCGAAGACCTCCCCGAGGCTCCCCTTGCCGGTGGAGACGGCGACGAGGTCGAACGCGTCGGCCATCTGTTCCAGCGCGGGGCGGTTGATCGCCTGGTGGACGATCCTGCCGCCCTGCTCCTCGAACCGGCGCATCCAGGTCGAGGTCTTGAGCCGCGCGTCCACCCCCTGGCAGGTCTCGTCGAGGCCCCCCTGGATCTGGAGGACGATCTCGCCGTTCGGCAGCCGCAGCGTGGCGTGCATGCCGTTGCAGACCGGCGCCTTCCCCTCCCATTCGTGCAATCCCAACCTGCGCTCGACGTTGAGCTGACGGTCGAAGACCATGGCGGTGGACAGGATCGGTCCCTTCTCGATCTCGTCCGCCGGCCTCCCCTCGAAGACCGTCACCTCGTACCCCTCTTTCAATAGACCAAAGGCCAACACCATTCCTGCTTGTCCAGCACCGACGATTGCGATCTTCCTCATGGGTCCCCTCCTTGAGAGATCGTGGGTTGTTCGGTGCCCTCCCAACTTGCGGCTGATTCAAAGATCACAACAGAAGCTTCGCTAATACGCGAAGTATGGCCGCCTTGCCTCCGGCGGTCAAGGGGCCTGGGAGTGGGTACGGATGGGTGGGGGAAAGGTTCAGCGAACCCTCACCCCCAGCCCCTCTCCCGTCCCCTCCCACCCTCCCTCACCGGGAGAGGGGAGAAGGACCGTTTAAACTTGTTTTGAAGTTCTCCCTCTTCTCCCGGTGAGGGAGGGCGGGAGGGGACGGGAGAAGAGGGCCGGGGTGATGAGGGCCTACCTCCGGTAATCCGCCCCATGCCGGAGCGTCTCGATGCCACCCACCGCCGCCGGGGCCACCACGGCGGTGAGGCGGTCGCCGGCACGGAGGACGGTGTCGCGGGAGGGGACCTCGTCGCGGTCTTCGCGCTGGACGGTGATCAACAGGCAGCCCGGAGGGAGGCCGAGGTCGGCCACGCGGCGGCCGTCGAAGGGGGCCCCCGCCTCGACCAGGACCTCGACGATCTTCGCCTGTCCTTCTTCGGTCGGCCGCGGCTGGCCGCGCAGCAGGTCGCGCTCCAGCAGGGCCTCGTAGATCGGCCGGTCGTGGAGCATGTCGGCCAGGGCGTAGGCGGTGAAGCAGGCGGTCAGCAGGGGCAGCATGAGGGGGTAGCTGGAGGTCATCTCCAGGATCAGCACGATGCCGGTGAGCGGCGCCCGGACGATGGAGGTGAACAGCGCCGCCATGCCGACCACGGCGAAGGAGGTCCCGAATCCCGCGGCGGAAGGGAAGATCGGCTGGCCCAGGAGGCCCACCAGCAGGCCGGTCTGCGCGCCGAGAACCAGAAGGGGGGCGAAGATGCCTCCCGCGGTACCCGTGCCATAGCTGGCCATGGTCATCGCGAAGCGCAGCAGCAGGAAGACCGAGAGGGCCTGGAGCCCGATCCGGCCGCTCAGGGTGTCCTGCACCAGCGGGCCGCCGCCCCCCAGCGTCTCCGGGGCGAACCAGCCGATGAGGGCCACCGCGATGCCCACGAGACCGGCGGGGAGGCCGAACGGCCAGCGCGCGGTGCGCTCGAACAGGCGCAGGGAGCCGAGCAGGGTCCGGTTGAACGCGACGCCGAGGAGGCCGGCCGCCACCCCGAGGATCAGGAACAGGGGGAGGGTGTCCAGGGGAGGCACGGGCGGGTTGGCCACGTGGAACACGGGCGACTGGTTGATCATCAGCCGCACCACGATGTCGGCCGTCACCGAGGCGATGAAAGCTCCGGTCAGGGCGCCGGGGGCGAAGTCGCGGCGGAGCTCCTCGAGGACGAAGATCACTCCGGCGAGCGGCGCGTTGAAGGCCGCGGCGAGCCCGGCCCCGGCGCCGGCGGCGATCAGGATGTGGCGTTCGCGGGCGTTGCCGCGCACCCAGCGGCTCACCATCTGGCCCACGGAGCCGCCCATCTGCACGGTGGGGCCCTCGCGACCCAGGGCGAGGCCGGCGCCGATCCCGAACACGCCGCTGGCGAACTTGACCACCAGGACGCGCCGCCAGCGCATGCCGCGCAGCCGGTGGAGCACCGCCTTGAGATGGGGGATGCCGCTGCCCGAGGTCTCGGGGGCGAACCGGCGGACCAGCCAGAGGCCGATCGCCGCGCCGGTGCCGCAGACGGCCATCACCAGCAGCAACCCCCAGGGTTGCGGCATCCCGTGGGCGGCCCGGAACAGGGCGTCGCGCGCGTGGTCCAGCCACTCCAGGGTGAGGCGGAAGGCCGAGGCGACGAGCCCCGCGAGCAATCCGACCAGCGCCGCCCGGGGGACGATCCGGCGCCGCCGCTCCTGGCGGCGGTCGAAATTCCGGATCTCCTTGGTGATGTCGTTGGAGGAGAGGGTGTCGTCGAGGGAGGACATGGCGGGTGGAGATTACAGCATGGCCGGGATTCCGGCCGGTCCGCCCGGGCATGAATGCCCGGGCTACGTCTCAACCGAAAAGCCGGGTAAACCCGGCTCCAAGCGTGTTTCGGTGGATTTTGAGCCGGCTTCAGCCGGCTTTTCGGTTCCAGCGTAGCCCGGGCATTCATGCCCGGGCGGATGGTAGACTGCCCCGGCCTTTGACGGCCGTGTCCTTCTTACTTTTCCGGGGAAACCATGAACCGAGCCCTCCTGAGATCTCTCGCCGCCGCCCTCCTCCTCGCCACGCCCTCCTTCGCCGCGCCGCCCAAAGAAGCCGCGGAGGCTCCGGGCGGAGCGCCGCCCACGATCGCCAAGGCCACGGCCAATTACGAGAAGCGTGCCGGGCTCCTCACCTTCTACGTCGACCGCCAGAAGGGGAAGGTCTGGCTGGAGGTGCCGGCGGCGAAGGACGCGAGTGGCGAGGTGGCGAGCTACATCTATCAGGAGGCGATCGCCACCGGCCTCGGCTCCAACCCGGTGGGGCTCGACCGCGGCCAGCTCGGCGACACCCGCATCGTCACCCTGCGCCGGGTGGGCGGGCGCGTGCTGGTGGAGCAGCCGAACCTGAAGTTCCGCGCCCTCACCGAGGACCCGGCCGAGCGGCAGGCGGTGCGCGAGTCGTTCGCCACCTCGATCCTCTGGGCCGGCGAGATCACCGCTCAGGACCCCGACGGGAGCGCCCTGGTCGACTTCACCCCCTTCCTGGTGCGCGACGCCCACGACATCGCCGCGCGGATGAAGATGGCCCAGCAGGGGAATTGGTCGCTCGACGCCGGCCGGAGCCTGGTCGATCCCGAGAGCTGCAAGGCCTTCCCCGAGAACGTGGAATTCGAGGCCCTGCTCACCTATCAGTCCTCGGACCCGGGGCGGCTGGTGCGCGAGACGGCGCCCACGGCGGGCACGGTCACCCTGGTGCAGCACCATTCGCTGGTGCGCCTGCCGGACCCCGGCTACAAGCCGCGCCTGTTCGATCCCCGCGCGGGTTACTTCGGGGTCGAATTCAAGGACTACGCGGCGCCGATCGCCGCGCCAGTCGACGTCCGCTATCTCAGCCGTCACCGGCTGGAGAAGGTCGATCCCACGGCGGCGCGCTCGCGGGTGAAGAACCCGCTCGTCTACTACGTCGATCCCGGCGCGCCGGAGCCGATCCGCGGCGCGC
>Ga0308176_10001148_pt1 | contig 16661 bp, 14 predicted proteins | sample PhyCR2_3_FD_203890 | JGI IMG/M metagenome (GOLD analysis project Ga0308176, IMG submission 203890) | Soil microbial communities from UC Gill Tract Community Farm, Albany, California, United States - DLSLS.C.R2 | ecosystem: Environmental > Terrestrial > Soil > Agricultural land | place: USA...
CAGAGAGGAATTCATTGAGATCTTTGATGCGAGTCGGCTTTCTAAGTCACCAGCATTATTTGATAAACAAAAGCTTACCTGGATGAACAATCAATATATGAAAACACTTGAGCTTGAACGGGCGGTAGAGCTTGCACTGCCACATTTAATCAAGGCTGGACGATTAAGTGGAAGCTTAACGGATGAGGAGCATCAATGGGCCCGTAGTTTAGTCTCATTGTTACAAGAAAAAATGAGTTTTGGGGCTGAGATTGTCGAACTCTCAGATATGTTCTTTATCGAGGATGCTTTATATGAAGAAGAGGCCAAGGAAATACTAACAGGAGAAACAGTTCCAGAGGTGTTAAAGGCATTTTCTCAGGAACTTGACCAACTTGAGCAATTCAAAGCCGAAGGTATCAAGGCTGCCATGAAGGCTGTTCAAAAATCTACAGGCCAGAAGGGCAAGAATTTGTTCATGCCAATCCGGGCAGCCGTAACAGGCCAAACCCATGGCCCAGACCTGCCGCAAACCATTGAATTATTGGGGAAAAATAAGGTGCAAAACAGAATTCAAAAAATAATTAGTTAACATTATGACTAAAATGTAATATAGTAATGTTAAGATAAATGTATACCAAAAAGTGTAGATGAGGAAAAGTAAAAAAATGATGCTAAAAGAGAGAACCATCAGCGGCTGAAAGTGGTTTAAGCCTCTCATTATTTGAAATGCACCTCTGAGCCCCATCTCGAACAGGTCAATCCTTAGTAGATTTGGGCGGAACCTTTCCGTTACCAATTAAGAGTGAGGCTGTTTAAGCCGTGCTGTTTTCCTTAAGGAAGATGAGTGCGCTGGATGAAGGGCCTAATCAGAGTGGAACCACGCATCAAGCGTCTCTGTCAATACGACAGAGGCGTTTTTATTTTAGAAAAAACAAAGGGGGAAGGGCCATGTTCAAAAAGTTGAAGGAGGACGTTGAGGTTGTTTTTGAACAAGACCCAGCGGCAAGAAGCTGCTTGGAAGTTATCTTAACATACTCAGGCTTACATGCTATTTGGGCGCATCGATTTGCACACGCACTGTTTAAACGTAAATTCTTTTTTCTCGCAAGGGTTATTTCACAAGCAAGCCGGTTCTTATCCGGCATTGAAATACACCCAGGGGCAAAAATAGGCAGACGATTTTTTATTGACCATGGCATGGGGGTCGTCATAGGGGAAACCTGTGAAATTGGGGATAATGTAACTATTTATCAAGGTGTAACGCTAGGTGGGACGGGTAAGGAAAAAGGAAAGAGGCATCCTACTATTAAGGATAATGTACTAATCGCCACGGGAGCAAAAGTGCTCGGATCCATTACCGTTGGTGAAAACTCCAAGATTGGCGGCGGGTCGGTCGTGTTAAAAGAAGTTCCTCCTAACTCCACTGTAGTGGGGATCCCAGGAAGGGTCGTCATTCAGGATGGCAAACGAATCAATGAAAAGACAAAGGATTTAAACCACTGTGACCTTCCAGATCCGGTTGCAGACCGTTTAAAAGAAATGCAATGGGAAATAAATCTATTGAAGGAAGCATTAACAGAATTACAAGATGAAAGGATTAAAGTCAATGGCCATTCAAATTTATAATACCTTAACACGGAAAAAGGAAACGTTTGTACCGCTCGAAGAAGGGAAAGTAAAAATGTATGTCTGCGGTCCGACTGTCTACAATTATATCCATATCGGCAATGCCCGGCCGGCCATCGTGTTCGATACCGTCCGCCGATATTTGGAATACCGTGGCTACCATGTAAAATATGTATCAAATTTTACGGATGTCGATGATAAACTGATTCGAGCTGCAAATCAGATAGGGGAAGATGTCCCAACCATTGCCAACCGCTTCATCGATGCTTACTTTGAAGATGTTACTGCACTAGGCTGCCAAAAAGCTGATGTCCATCCTCGGGTAATGGAAAATATGGACATCATTATTGATTTCATCAAGCAATTAGTCGAAAAGAGCTTTGCATATGAATCAGAAGGCGATGTTTACTTTCGTACAAGAAGCTTCGATGATTACGGGAAGCTATCTCATCAAGCCATTGATGACCTGCAGGTCGGAGCTAGAATCGAGGTTGGTGAGAAGAAGGAGGACGACCTGGACTTTGCTTTATGGAAAGCAGCGAAGGAAGGGGAAATCTTCTGGGAGAGCCCTTGGGGACCAGGCAGACCGGGCTGGCATATTGAATGCTCCGCAATGGCCAAGAAGTATCTTGGCGATACCATTGATATCCATGCAGGAGGACAGGATTTGACCTTCCCGCATCATGAAAATGAAATTGCTCAATCAGAGGCGCTTTCTGGAAAACTATTTTCACGCTACTGGATGCACAATGGTTATATTAATATCGATAATGAAAAGATGTCTAAGTCACTAGGGAACTTCGTCCTTGTCCATGACATTATTAAACGGCATAATCCACAGGTATTACGGTTCTTTATGTTGTCTGTCCATTACCGTAACCCCATTAATTATAGCGAGGAATTGCTGGAAAGCACAAAGGCAGCCTTTGAAAGGCTGAGTACCTCCTATCAAAACTTAAAACACCGTAGAGAAGCAAGTACTGATTTAACGGACGACAATCAAGAGTGGCTTACTAAAATCACGGCTTTACAAGAGCAATTTATTGAGGCGATGGATGATGACTTTAATACAGCACTAGCCATTTCAGTTTTATTTGATCTATCTAAACTGGCTAATTATTATCTCTTAGAAAAAAATACAGCTGTAGAGGTCATTGATCGTTTTACTGATCTTTTCGATGAGTTATTCACGGTATTAGGATTAACATTCGAAAGCGAGGAAATGGTAGATGAGGAAATCGATGCCATGATTGAAAGGCGAAATCAGGCTCGAAGAGATCGCAATTTCCCATTATCCGACCAAATCAGAGATCAATTAAAGGAAATGAAAATTATCTTAGAGGACACGCCGCAAGGTACTAGGTGGAAAAGAGGCTAATACATGCTTGATTATGAGAACAATATCGATGCCAAACAATTGAATAGTCTAGCCTTAGCCTATATGGGTGATGCTGTGTTTGAATCGTATGTCAGACGGCACCTGCTCTTTAATGGCAAGGTTAGACCCAATCAGCTTCACCGTTTAGCGACAAGGTATGTTTCGGCTAAGGCACAGTGTAAGATTCTTTTTGAAATGATGGATGATCAACTGTTAAGTGAAGAAGAACTGGCAGTAGTCATGCGCGGAAGGAATGCAAAATCAGGAACAGTCCCCAAAAATACCGACGTCCAAACCTATCATTACAGTACGGCTTTTGAGGCATTAATAGGGTATTTATTCTTAACAGACCAAAATGAACGCTTAGAAGTGCTAGTAGAGAAGGCGCTCATTTATGTGGATGAAAGAAAGGAGGAGCATTATTAATGAATCCGGAATACATCGTTGGGAAAAATCCAGTGATTGAGGCACTTAAATCAGAAAGAGATATAAATAAGATACTGATTGCAGAGGGCTCGCAGCGCGGGCAAATGCAGCAGATTACCCAATTAGCAAAAGAAGCAAATGTACTAGTTCAATTTGTTCCAAAAAGAAAATTGGATCAATTAGCTGAGGAAAACCATCAAGGTGTCCTTGCCTATGTAGCGGCATACCAATATGCTGAAATCGATGATTTATTTACGGCAGCCGAGAAAAGAAACGAATCTCCTTTTTTTTTATTGTTAGATGAAATTGAGGACCCTCATAACCTTGGGTCGATAATGAGGACGGCAGATGCTGCCGGGGCTCACGGCATCATTATTCCTAAACGCAGGGCCGTTGGCTTGACGGCAACGGTTGCGAAGGCATCGACCGGGGCCATTGAATATATACCTGTTGTCCGTGTGACCAATATGGCACGGACGATTGATGAGCTAAAGGAACGGGGCGTCTGGATTGCCGGGACAGATGCCAAAGGGAAAGATGATTATCGTCAAATGGATGGCATGCTCCCGCTAGGGTTAGTAATAGGTAGTGAAGGAAAAGGAATGGGACGGTTAATCCGTGATAAATGTGATTTTCTTATTCATTTGCCGATGGTCGGAAAAGTGACCTCGTTAAATGCTTCTGTTGCTGCATCCTTACTCATGTATGAGGTCTACCGAAAACGGCATCCACTCGAGAGGTAGAAAATGGATATTCTGCTCGTCGATGGATACAACATTATCGGTGCCTGGCCGGAGCTGAGAGCATTAAAGGATAGGGATTTACCTGCAGCAAGGGACCGCTTGGTGGAGAGGATGGCAGAATATCAAGCCTTTTCAGGGTACCGTGTGATTGTTGTATTTGATGCCTACTATGTGCAAGGAACGGAGAAAAAGTATAAAAACCATAAAGTAGAGGTAATTTTTACAAAAGAAAATGAAACAGCAGATGAGCGGATTGAGAAAATGGCCATCAGCCTAAATAATCGAAAAACCCAAATCCATGTAGCGACATCCGACTACACGGAGCAATGGGCAATCTTTGGACAAGGGGCATTACGGAAGTCAGCACGCGAGCTGCTTATTGAAATGTCCGAGGTTGAAAAGGGTATTGAGAAGAATGTGAAGAAGATTCAAGAGAAAAAACCCACTAGTAAAATACCGATTAGCGCAGAAATGGCAGAAATTTTTGAAAAATGGCGCAGAGGGCATAAATGAGCCCTCGACTTCAAAATATTTCTACTGTATACTAAAGTTATGTATGCATGTTCGGTGGAGGGGATCTACTTTGAGTACGGACTTCGGAATAAAAATTAATGAGGATTTTTTCGTTATGGAAGACGAGGGAATTGTTGACTTGGTACACCAAGGGGATAGCGAAGCATTGGATTATCTCATTCATAAGTATCGAAATTTTGTTCGTGCAAAAGCAAGATCCTATTTTTTAATTGGTGCAGATAAAGAGGATATTGTCCAAGAGGGAATGATTGGGCTTTATAAAGCGATACGTGACTTTCGCGAGGACAAGCTGACCTCTTTTAAAGCTTTTGCTGAGCTGTGCATCACCCGTCAGATTATTACGGCTATTAAGACAGCAACGCGTCAAAAGCATATTCCATTAAATTCGTATGTCTCCTTGGACAAGCCTATTTATGATGAAGAGTCTGATCGTACATTAATGGATGTTTTATCAGGCACAAAGGTACTCGACCCTGAAGAATTAATTATTAATCAAGAGGAATTTGATCATATAGAAGTTAAAATGACTGAATTGTTGAGTGATTTAGAAAGAAAAGTGCTGGCCTTGTATCTAGACGGTCAATCGTATCAGGAAATTTCCGAAGAACTTAATCGGCATGTTAAATCGATTGATAATGCCTTGCAGCGTGTGAAAAGGAAACTGGAGCGGTATCTGGAGATTCGAGAATTTTCTTTATGAGTTTAAGAAGGAACATTTGACAATATTTTTAATGATTTTAGTGGTTATTGACATTAAATAGGGGTCATGATACATTTTTAAAGAATAATAAGAATTTTGGTTGAAGGTGTTGAAATTGAGCAAAAAGGTTGTTTTAGCATGTGTTGATTGCGGCTCGCGGAATTATTCGACAATCAGCAAGCAAACACAAACCGAGCGGTTAGAACTTAAAAAATATTGCAAGACTTGCGCAACCCATACCATCCACCGGGAAACAAAATAATAGATCGATATAAGCATTGCCTACTTAAGTTAGTTGGGGGTTACGAAAATGCAACGCATAAAGAATTTCTTCAGTGAAATTTTCCGTGAAATGAGAAAGGTAAGCTGGCCAAAGCGGAGTGAACTTACTCGTTCTACGATTACCGTTTTGTCTACAGTAGTGTTCTTCGCAGCATTTTTTGCTGTTTTGGATTTAGGTATTTCAAAATTGATTCGACTAATCCTTGAATAATTACACATCATTAGTGGTATAATGGTAGTTAATAAAGGAATTTTTATCTAAAAGCCCGTTATAAACGGGTTTTTTCATTTGGCTAAAAATAAAATATCTATCACAATGCAGGGAGGGACGGACATTAGTCCTTTTGAATGGAAAAGAATTGGTATGTAGTTCATACTTACTCAGGGTATGAAAATAAAGTGAAAGCAAACCTGGAAAAACGGGTGGAATCAATGGGGATGGCAGATAAGATATTCCGCGTCGTTGTTCCAGAAGAAGAAGAAACAGAAATTAAAAACGGGAAGAAAAAGGTGGTAAAACGAAAAGTTTTTCCAGGTTATGTACTTGTTGAAATTGTCATGACCGATGACTCCTGGTATGTTGTAAGGAATACCCCTGGTGTGACAGGTTTCGTTGGATCTGCCGGATCAGGCTCCAAACCGACTCCTTTGCTTCCAGAGGAAGTAACTCACCTATTGAAACGTATGGGTGTTGAGGAAAAGCGAGTGGACATTGATTATGAAATCGGTGAAACGGTACGGGTGAAGGAAGGTCCATTTGCTAATTTTACCGGATCTGTGGAAGAAATGGACAAGGATAAAGCGAAGCTTAAGGTTCTCGTCAATATGTTCGGACGTGATACCCCGGTAGAACTTGATTTCACACAAATTGAGAAGCTTTAAGAAGGAAGTTTCTTACTAGAAAAGAAAAGAAAATAAAGTACTATTGTAAAAAAACTTGAAATCATTTTTAAAAAGTGGTATTATTTCATAGGTCAGTATGTCTCTAATAAAGACAAGACTTTGTGAAGTTCTTTATGATTATTATATAAAGACATATGCCTGAGTGGGAGGGGTCCCAAGGGTTCCCTATTACCACATCACGGACTTTAAGGAGGTGTGTCTCGTGGCTAAAAAAGTAATTAAAGTTGTTAAATTACAAATTCCTGCTGGTAAAGCTAACCCAGCGCCACCAGTTGGTCCTGCACTAGGTCAAGCCGGTGTTAATATCATGGGATTCTGTAAAGAATTTAACGCTCGTACAGCAGATCAAGCTGGATTAATCATTCCTGTTGAAATTACGGTATTTGAAGACCGTTCATTTACATTTATTACGAAAACTCCTCCTGCTGCCGTTCTATTAAAAGTAGCAGCTGGAATCCAATCAGGTTCTGGTGAACCTAACCGTAATAAAGTAGCAACAGTAAAGCGTGATACAGTACGCGAGATTGCGGAACAAAAAATGCCTGACCTTAACGCAGCTAGCGTTGAAGCAGCAATGCGCATGGTTGAAGGTACTGCACGCAGCATGGGTATCGTTATCGAAGACTAATCCATGTAAATATTATTGTTGAAATGAAAGGGTTGCGTAGTTGAAATGTTCACTCGCAACCTTTCCTATGTCTAGCTTTGAGCAGCACCAATGTTTCAAGAGCTTGTACCAGTGAACAAGCGCTCTAAAGCTTTTCGTTGTCGTGGGAGAATAATTCGCTAAAACCACAATCTAGGAGGAAATAAAAATGGCTAAAAAAGGTAAAAAGTATTTAGAAGCTTCAAAGCTTGTAGATAGCTTAAAGGCATACCCAGTTGCTGAAGCAATTGAGCTTGCAAAGAAAACAAATTTCGCAAAATTTGATGCGACTCTTGAAGTAGCATTCCGTTTAGGCGTTGATCCTAAGAAAGCTGATCAACAAATACGTGGTGCTGTCGTGCTTCCTAACGGAACTGGTAAAACTCAACGCGTTTTAGTATTTGCGAAGGGTGAGAAAGTGAAAGAAGCAGAAGCAGCTGGCGCTGATTATGTAGGAGATACTGAATACATCAACAAAATCCAACAAGGTTGGTTTGAATTCGATGTAATCGTAGCAACACCTGATATGATGGGTGAAGTTGGTAAGCTTGGACGTACATTAGGACCTAAAGGCTTAATGCCGAACCCTAAAACAGGTACTGTTACATTTGATGTAACAAGAGCAATCAATGAAATCAAAGCTGGTAAAGTTGAATACCGTGTTGACAAGGCTGGAAATATCCATGTGCCAATCGGTAAAGCATCTTTTGAAGACGAAAAGCTTGTTGAGAACTTTACAACAATTTTCGAAACCATGGTAAAAGCGAAACCATCTGCAGCTAAAGGTACTTATATGAAGAACGTTACTGTTGCTTCAACAATGGGACCTGGCGTGAAGGTAGATCCTTCATCTGTAGCGGTTAAGTAATTTATTACCAATTGACAATCTAGACAACATTTTATATAATTTATTTTGTTGTTTAAAATAATAAACATTTGTACTGTAGACAGCAGGTGCCATCAGGCTTAATTTCCTGCCGAGGTAATGCGATAAAATTAGCTGATCATTCAGCTTGTTGTATGCTGCCTCCATGTCTTGCAATTGATATGGAGGCTTTTATCTGCCTGGTATAAATGTAGAATTTTACAGGAGGTGTAAAGATGAGCAGTGCAATCGAAGTAAAGAAACACATCGTTGACGAAATTACTGACAAGTTAAAGAACAGTGTATCAACTGTTGTTGTTGATTACCGTGGTCTTTCAGTTTCTGAAGTAACTGAACTACGTAAACAACTTCGCGACGCAGGCATTGAGTTCAAAGTTTATAAAAATACTATGACTCGCCGTGCTGCTGAAGCCGCTGAACTTACAGGTTTAAATGTTGCTCTAACTGGTCCTAACGCAATTGCGTTTAGTACTGAAGATGTAGTAGCACCAGCTAAAATCTTGAATGACTTTGCGAAAAAACACGAAGCGCTTGAGCTAAAAGCAGGTGTAATCGAAGGTAACGTCGCTACGGTTGATGAGATTAAAGCTCTTGCAGATCTACCATCACGCGAAGGCTTGCTTTCTATGCTACTCAGCGTACTACAAGCTCCAATCCGCAATCTTGCTCTTGCTACAAAAGCAGTGGCAGATCAAAAAGAAGAACAAGGCGCGTAGGTTAAGAACAGCTTAAGCTGAACAATCTGAAGCGTTAAACTAATAAAATGCAACCACTATTAAGGAGGAAACTTATCATGACTAAAGAACAAATCATTGAAGCAGTTAAATCTATGACTGTTTTAGAACTTAACGATCTTGTAAAAGCAATCGAAGAAGAATTCGGCGTAACTGCTGCTGCTCCTGTAGCAATGGGCGGCGCTGCTGTTGCTGCTGTTGAAGAGCAAACTGAATTTGATGTAATCCTAGCTAGCGCTGGAGATCAAAAAATCAAGGTTATCAAGGTAGTACGTGAAATCACTGGCCTTGGACTTAAAGAAGCAAAAGACCTTGTTGACAACACACCAAAAGCTGTTAAAGAAGGCGTTGCTAAAGAAGAAGCTGAAGCAATCAAAGCTAAGCTTGATGAAGTTGGAGCTAACGTTGAAGTTAAGTAATTAAGAAAAGAGAAAGCGCCTTGATCAGGAGCGACAAGCATAAGACGAGCCGACGAGAAGGTGCTTTTTAACCTTCTTGGTTTGATTGGTTTATGCCTCGAGCTCCTAGGCGCTGTAGCTAGACAGACCTATAAAAGAAGCTCGCTGCATAAGCGGGCTTTTTTTAGCTGTTTTGAAATAAATGGTTATACTAAATACTATCCCTCAGTATTCTTCCATACCTACTCCTCAGGAGGTGAGTCTGATGTCCGAACATTATTATACTCAAACACAAAAGGTTGAAAGTGATCCGAAATATTGGGACTACACCTTACGAAACCATTCCTTTCGTTTTAAAACCGATAATGGTGTTTTTTCAAAAAGAGAGGTAGACTTTGGCTCGCGGTTACTCATAGAGGCTTTTAGCATGCCTGAAATCGAGGGGCCTGTATTGGATGTTGGCTGCGGTTACGGACCGATTGGGTTGTCGATTGCGAAGGACTTTCAAGGCCGGACCGTTCATATGATAGATGTAAATGAACGAGCCATCCAGTTAGCGAAGGATAATGCTGCTCTAAATCGCATTGCAAATGTCGAGATTTATGAAAGTGACCGATTGTTAAATGTAAAGCAAAAAGATTTTGCGTCTATTTTAACAAATCCGCCGATTCGTGCTGGAAAAAAGACTGTTCACGATATTTTTGAACAAGGCCATGAACATCTTGTCCAGCACGGACAGCTTTGGGTGGTCATCCAAAAGAAGCAAGGTGCTCCTTCTGCGCTTGAAAAATTATCTGCACTTTTTACTGATGTGGAGATAGTTGAAAAAACCAAAGGATATTTTATCATTAAGGCGATAAAGTAGTTGACGCCTAACTTCTATTGTGTTAGCATTATAAAATGCCATCATAATAATTACCGAATTATTCCTATAAATACTTATTTTTTTAGTATAAAAATGGGATAAGTAGGAAATGATGACAAAATAATATCAAAATGTGAAAATGTGGTTTTTGAGTAAAAAACCCTTTTTCTTTTTGTCTAACAGGCATACCTTTAGGTTATCCTGCTAGATGTGAATAGATTTATAAAATAACGCTTGATTTGAGGGGTGAATCAGTTGACAGGTCAACTAGTTCAGTATGGACGACACCGTAGGCGGAGAAGTTACGCACGAATCAGTGAAGTTTTAGAATTACCAAATCTTATTGAAATCCAAACCTCTTCATATCAATGGTTTCTTGATGAGGGATTGCGTGAAATGTTTCAGGATATTTCACCGATTGAAGACTTTACTGGTAACCTATCACTGGAATTTATTGATTACAGCCTTGGCGATCCAAAGTATTCTGTAGAAGAATCTAAAGAACGGGACGTTACATATTCTGCTCCGTTACGTGTAAAAGTACGTCTTGTGAACAAAGAAACAGGCGAAGTAAAAGACCAGGATGTATTCATGGGTGATTTTCCACTTATGACGGAGACAGGCACGTTTGTCATCAATGGGGCAGAACGTGTTATTGTTTCTCAGTTAGTGCGTTCACCAAGCGTTTACTTTAGTGGGAAATTTGATAAAAATGGCAAAAAAGGTTTTACAGCAACTGTAATTCCGAACCGCGGAGCTTGGCTGGAGTATGAAACAGATGCCAAAGATGTGGTTTATGTGAGAATAGATCGTACTCGGAAACTGCCCGTTACGGTTCTTTTGCGTGCATTAGGCTTCGGCTCTGACCAAGAAATCATTGAATTGATTGGAGATAACGAGTACATCCGCAATACATTGGAAAAGGATAACACGGAAGGCGTCGACAAAGCGCTTCTAGAAATTTATGAGCGTCTTCGTCCAGGTGAACCGCCAACTGTTGATAACGCAAAGAGCTTATTAGTCTCACGTTTCTTTGATCCAAAGCGTTATGACCTTGCCAATGTTGGCCGTTATAAGATTAATAAAAAGCTTCATATTAAAAACCGCTTATTCAACCAACGTTTAGCAGAATCGCTTGCTGATTCAGAAACAGGTGAAATTATTGCAGAAAAAGGAACTATTCTAGATAGGAGAAACCTTGATAGAATTATCCCTGCCCTTGAGAAAGATATTAATTTCAAAGGCTATAACCCATTTGGTGGGGTTGTAAATGATGAAATCATTCTACAAGGCATTAAAATTTATGCACCTGGCGATGAAAGTGAAAAGGTTATTAATGTTTTAGGAAATGCCTATGTGGCAGAGCCGATTAAAAATATCACTCCGGCTGATATAATCGCATCGATTAGCTACTTTTTCAACCTATTGCACGGAGTAGGCGATACCGATGATATCGACCACCTAGGTAACAGACGTCTTCGTTCTGTGGGTGAGCTGCTTCAAAACCAGTTCCGTATTGGTCTATCTCGTATGGAACGTGTTGTACGTGAAAGAATGTCCATTCAAGATACAGCAACCATTACACCACAGCAGTTGATTAATATACGCCCAGTTATTGCGTCTATTAAAGAGTTCTTTGGCAGTTCACAGTTATCACAGTTCATGGACCAAACCAATCCGCTGGCTGAATTAACGCACAAGCGTCGTCTTTCAGCATTAGGACCTGGTGGTTTAACTCGTGAACGTGCTGGGATGGAAGTTCGAGACGTTCACTATTCCCACTATGGCCGGATGTGTCCAATTGAGACACCTGAAGGTCCAAACATTGGTTTGATTAACTCGCTGTCATCATATGCGAAAGTCAACCGATTTGGCTTTATCGAAACACCGTATCGTCGGGTTGATCCGGATACCGGTAAAGTAACTGCTCGTATCGATTATTTAACTGCTGACGAAGAAGATAACTATGTAGTAGCACAGGCGAACTCTCGCTTAGATGACGAAGGTTCCTTCTTGGATGATGAAGTTGTTGCTCGTTTCCGGGGTGAAAACACGGTGGTTAATCGTGATCGCATTGACTATATGGATGTATCACCAAAGCAAGTTGTCTCTGCGGCAACAGCGTGTATCCCGTTCCTTGAAAATGATGACTCCAACCGTGCCCTGATGGGTGCGAACATGCAGCGTCAAGCGGTACCGCTTATGCAGCCAGAAGCTCCACGAGTTGGAACAGGTATGGAATATGTATCTGGAAAAGACTCAGGTGCAGCAGTCATTTGTAAGCAGGATGGTATCGTTGAACATGTTGAGGCGCGTGAGGTATGGGTGCGTGCTGTTAAAGAAGTAGATGGCCAAGAGGTTAAAGGCGATTTGAGAAAATACCGCCTATTGAAATTTATCCGTTCTAACCAAGGTACTTGCTATAACCAACGACCAATCGTTGCAGTTGGCGACCGAGTGAAGAAAGGTGAAATTCTTGCAGACGGCCCTTCGATGGAGCTTGGCGAGTTAGCGCTTGGACGTAACGTTCTCGTTGCCTTCATGACATGGGATGGTTATAACTATGAGGATGCCATCATTATGAGTGAACGTCTTGTAAAAGATGATGTTTACACATCCATTCATATCGAAGAATACGAATCAGAATCTCGTGATACAAAACTTGGACCAGAAGAAATTACCCGCGATATTCCAAACGTCGGGGAAGATGCCCTTCGTAATTTAGATGAGCGTGGTATTATCCGTACTGGTGCGGAAGTAAAAGATGGTGACCTTCTTGTTGGTAAAGTTACGCCTAAAGGTGTGACTGAATTGACAGCAGAAGAACGCCTCTTACATGCTATTTTTGGTGAGAAGGCCCGTGAAGTTCGTGATACTTCATTGAGAGTTCCACATGGCGGCGGTGGTATTGTCCATGACGTTAAAGTCTTTAACCGTGAAGACGGCGACGAACTGCCACCAGGTGTAAACCAGCTTGTCCGTGTATACATTGTTCAGAAACGTAAAATACATCAAGGGGATAAGATGGCAGGACGTCACGGTAACAAAGGGGTTATTTCCCGTCTCTTACCTGAAGAGGATATGCCGTTCTTGCCAGATGGTACTCCTGTAGATATCATGTTAAATCCATTAGGGGTTCCATCCCGGATGAACATTGGGCAGGTGCTTGAGCTCCATTTAGGTATGGCCGCTAGATATCTTAACATTCATGTAGCCACGCCTGTATTTGACGGAGCGCGTGAAGAAGATGTTTGGGGAACAATCCAAGAAGCCGGCATGGATCGTGATGCTAAAACTGTCCTTTATGATGGACGTTCAGGTGAACCATTTGATAATCGCGTATCAGTGGGTGTCATGTATATGATTAAACTTGCTCACATGGTCGATGATAAGCTTCATGCCCGTTCAACTGGACCATACTCGCTTGTTACGCAGCAGCCACTTGGCGGTAAGGCACAATTCGGCGGACAGCGTTTCGGTGAGATGGAGGTTTGGGCACTTGAAGCTTACGGTGCAGCATATACACTTCAAGAAATACTTACAGTTAAATCAGATGACGTGGTCGGCCGTGTGAAAACATATGAAGCCATCGTTAAAGGTGAAAATGTACCGGAACCAGGTGTTCCTGAGTCATTCAAAGTATTAATTAAAGAACTTCAAAGCCTTGGTATGGATGTTAAGATTCTTTCAGGGGATGAAGAAGAAATCGAAATGCGTGATACGGAAGATGAGGACGACTTACAGCAAGTTGACACATTGAACATCGTACCTGACGCATCAAACTTTGAATCCGAAAAAGTTGGTTCTAAAGAGTAATCATTCAATCCTGCAGCGCACAGCTCCTGTTCGACCGGAAGCCAACATCACCGAGAAGACGCAACACACTTTCCGGCCGATATTGGCTTACGCTTGACGGGTCTAAGACGTGCGCTTCCGCTTTTCTAATAAGGGTAGAACCTGGATATCGAAAGGGAGGTAGGCCCCTTGCTTGACGTTAATAATTTTGAATATATGAAAATCGGTCTTGCATCACCGGATAAAATCCGTTCATGGTCATTCGGAGAAGTGAAAAAGCCAGAAACCATTAACTATCGTACATTAAAGCCTGAAAAAGACGGCTTATTCTGTGAACGAATCTTTGGTCCAACGAAGGACTGGGAATGTCATTGCGGAAAATATAAGCGTGTTCGTTACAAAGGTGTCGTTTGTGACCGTTGTGGTGTTGAAGTAACACGTGCAAAGGTTCGCCGCGAAAGAATGGGTCATATCGAATTAGCAGCACCTGTTTCACATATTTGGTATTTTAAAGGTATTCCAAGCCGGATGGGTCTTGTTTTAGACATGTCTCCAAGGGCTTTGGAGGAAATAATTTATTTTGCTTCTTATGTTGTTACCGAATCTGGTGAAACTGCACTTGATAAAAAGCAGCTCTTATCTGAAAAAGAATACCGTGCCTATCGTGAAAAGTACGGAAACAAATTCCAAGCTGCCATGGGTGCAGAAGCCATTAAGAAGCTTCTTTCCGATATTGATTTAAATAAAGAGGTCGACATATTAAAGGAAGAATTAAAAACAGCACAAGGTCAGCGCCGCACACGTGCGATTAAGCGACTCGAAGTATTAGAGGCATTCCGTAATTCAGGAAACGAGCCTTCATGGATGATTCTTGATGTTCTTCCGGTTATTCCTCCAGAACTTCGTCCAATGGTTCAGTTGGATGGAGGACGTTTTGCGACGTCTGACTTAAATGATCTCTACCGCCGTGTTATTAATCGTAACAACCGCTTAAAGCGTTTATTAGACCTTGGAGCACCAAGTATTATCGTTCAGAACGAAAAACGTATGCTTCAAGAAGCTGTTGATGCGTTAATCGATAACGGCCGCCGCGGTCGTCCCGTTACAGGTCCTGGTAACCGTCCGTTAAAATCGCTTTCTCATATGTTAAAGGGAAAACAAGGCCGTTTCCGTCAAAACTTACTTGGTAAACGTGTTGACTATTCCGGTCGTTCCGTTATTGTTGTGGGTCCATACTTAAAAATGTATCAATGTGGTCTCCCTAAAGAAATGGCTCTTGAATTGTTCAAGCCATTTATTATGAAGGAGCTTGTTGAAAAAGGCTTAGCACACAATATTAAATCAGCTAAGCGTAAAATTGAACGAGTATCTCCGGATGTCTGGGATGTACTTGAAGACGTTATTAAGGAGCACCCAGTTTTACTTAACCGTGCCCCTACACTGCATAGATTAGGGATACAGGCGTTTGAACCAACACTTGTTGAAGGACGGGCGATTCGTCTTCATCCACTTGTATGTACTGCATACAATGCCGACTTCGATGGTGACCAAATGGCTGTCCACGTACCACTTTCGTCTGAAGCGCAGGCAGAGGCTCGTCTGTTAATGCTTGCAGCGCAAAATATCTTGAACCCTAAAGATGGGAAGCCGGTTGTTACTCCGTCTCAAGACATGGTATTAGGGAATTATTATTTGACCTTGGAACGCGAAGGTGCAATTGGCGAAGGGATGATCTTCAAAGACACGAACGAAGCAATCCTTGCCTATCAGAACGGATATGCTCATTTTCATACACGTGTAGCTGTCCATGCAGGTTCATTGGGTAATGAAACATTTACAGAAGAACAAAACAATAAGTTATTAATCACCACGGTTGGTAAACTTATTTTTAATGAAATTCTTCCTAAGTCATTCCCATATATCAACGAACCTACTAGACATAATTTAGAAGTTGAAACACCTGTGAAGTATTTCGTTGAAAAAGGTGAAGACGTTAAGACTAGAATTAAAGAAATGCCGTTGGTTGATCCGTTTAAAAAGAAAATCCTTGGTAATATCATTGCAGAGGTCTTTAAACGTTTCAAAATTACCGAAACGTCAAAAATGCTTGACCGTATGAAGGATCTAGGCTTTAAGCATTCAACTAAGGCAGGACTAACGGTTGGTGTGGCTGATATTGTGGTACTTCCTGAGAAACCGCAAATTCTCCATGAAGCCCAAGATAAAGTAGATAATGTTATGAAGCAATTCAGACGTGGTCTGATTACTGAAGATGAGCGTTACGACCGTGTAATTGCCATTTGGAGTGCCGCTAAGGACATTATTCAAGGGAAACTAATGCAATCCTTGAACAAATCGAATCCAATCTTTATGATGAGTGATTCCGGTGCCCGTGGTAATGCTTCTAACTTTACGCAGCTTGCAGGTATGCGTGGTCTGATGGCCAACCCGGCTGGACGGATCATTGAGTTACCAATTAAATCAAGTTTCCGTGAAGGACTAACGGTATTAGAATACTTCATCTCTACACATGGTGCCCGTAAAGGACTTGCTGATACAGCCCTTAAAACGGCCGACTCAGGTTACTTAACCCGTCGTCTCGTTGACGTAGCACAGGATGTTATTGTCCGTGATGATGATTGCGGCACAGACCGTGGTTTCTTAATCAGCGCCTTAAAAGATGGCACTGAAATCATCGAAGGATTGGATGAACGCTTAATCGGCCGCTATGCGCGGAATGCAATTAAGCATCCAGAAACAAAT
>Ga0308176_10001149_pt1 | contig 16660 bp, 11 predicted proteins | sample PhyCR2_3_FD_203890 | JGI IMG/M metagenome (GOLD analysis project Ga0308176, IMG submission 203890) | Soil microbial communities from UC Gill Tract Community Farm, Albany, California, United States - DLSLS.C.R2 | ecosystem: Environmental > Terrestrial > Soil > Agricultural land | place: USA...
AAGGACATGTCACGCATATTAGCGTAAAAACAAAAGCCAGGAAAATTGCTAATATAGCGGACATGCGAAAGCGTCTCGCTGTGCTGCCGCTTGTAGGCGCGGCGGCTGCGTTCATGGCCTTTGGTCAGTCTACGGACACGAACCCTGCTCATCGGGACTCCAGCGTCCTTTTAGGCGGCCCGAAATACAAGAAGGGCAAAACGCCGACTTCCCGCTATCTTCATGGAACGGTCACGGACGATACCAACCAGCCGGTTCAGGGTGCCTTGGTGACGCTAACCAACAACAAAAGCAAGGAAAAATTGACGTTCATCACCAAGAAGGACGGCCGTTATCACTTTGAAGATCTAAGCTTCACCGTCGATTACGGCGTGCAGGCCCGCTATAAGAATGAGTCAAGCGAGCTGCGAAAAATAAGCCAGTATGACAACCGCCCCGACGTGGTGCGAATGTTAGAGCTGCAAAGCGCTGAGGAAGCCGCTAAAAAGCCGTAGTATTATCGCTTGCACATTTGCGGATAGCTTTTCTTCAGGGCGGCAACCTTGGGCATATCGTTGATCGCGATATACGGATAGGTCGGATGCTTGTCCAGGAAATGCTGGTGGTAGTCTTCCGCCGGATAAAAGCCCTTATAAGGAACGACCTGCGTGACAATCTTCTTTGAAAAGACCTGGGCGGCGTTAAGTTGGCTGATATACGCTTCCGCAACCCGTTTCTGATCGTCATTCATATAAAAAATCGCCGAGCGGTACTGTGTACCTGTATCCGGGCCTTGCCGGTTCAACTCCGTAGGATCGGTCACCACAGAGAAGTAAATCTTCAGGAGCTGTCCGAAAGTCACCTGCGTTGGGTCGTAAGTGATCTCGACGGATTCCGCATGCCCGGTCGTCCCGGTGCTGACCATTTCGTACTGAGCAGTCGATTTGCTGCCGCCCGCGTATCCAGCAACCGCATTCTTCACGCCCTTTACCCTCTCAAATACTCCCTGCACCCCCCAAAAGCAACCGCCCGAAAGCACGGCCTTCTCTATTCCTTGCGTGCTGGATGTAGACACCGGCACTACTGGATCGGGAAAGCTACTTCTTGATTGAGCCTGGATCAGCAACGTAGCTGCTCCGGCAATCAACAACGCACGCAGCGATAATTTAGGGAACATTGACGAACTCCTAAGTTAATGGATTCCGCTTGGCAATGCTCCGTTGCCTTTTTCAGGGCTCTCACGTTGTGTCTCATTCTTGCGAATACTAACTAAGTTGGCCAAAATTCGGTAAGCACCCGGTACTCCCGCAGCCAACTGCCGGTAGAGCGCAAAGGCGTCATAAACGTAGGTGCCCTTGCCGTATCTCGCAACCAGCAGTCCGCCGCACTGTGGATCTTGCCCGGGATCATGTGTCTCTATTGGTGCCTGGTAGCGAGGATCCCACGTCTTCATGAAGCCGTGACCGCGTTCCTCTTCCCACCCTCGAAAATCGGCTTCGGTAATTTTATTCGGCCAGTTCAAGACAGGACTATTGGGCTGCCGCAGGTCAACTTTTGAGTTTTCGTCTACAACTTTCGCAGGATTTGATCCTAAACTCAACGGGTAAGGGCCGTACTCGAAGTCCTCGAGATTGTACTGAGCCACCAGTGTGCCGCCGTTCTTCACATACCGGAGCAACTGGCCGTTGTCGCCCCGAAGTTCCGGATGTGCAGTGTAAGCACGGACTCCGAGAACCACCGCATCATACCCACTCAGTGTCTCGGCGTTGATGTCGTCGAGAGACAGAACATGCACATGGATCCCTAGATCCTCCAAAGCCTGCGGCACGTCGTCACCGGTGCCCGGCAGAAATGCGACCCGCAAACCAGGGGGAGTATTTACATCGACGCCCACGGCTTTGTAGATCGCGGCGCGATAGTAAGGGTAAGCGCGCAAACCAGGGTAGCCAACCAGCCGATATCCCTCCTGGTAGGATTTGCCGTTATACTCCGCCACTGCCTTTACCTCATAGGGTTGAGCACGAACGCCATTCGGCCGAATCTGAAACGTAATTTCCTGGTCTTCGCCGTCACGCGTCATCGAGAATGGAATTTCCTTGGGAACCGCTTCCCATGACGATGGCAACTCGAGGCGGAGCGTACCTTTGGCCGGCCCTTTTACATTGCTATGAAGAGTGCAGGAGAAGGGAAACGATTTAGTGGTTAGGGGGACTGCGCCAGCTAACGACGGCAGCATGACTGAGATAGGCGGTCCCAACAGAAGCGGATCTTCTTTGATCCCCACGCTAGGGACGCGCTGAACTGCCTGCACGACCTGGCTAATCTCGAAAGGAACGTCATGGTAGCTGATACGGGCCCTTGCGGAAAGAGGGTAGGGTGCCAGAGACAGATTGCGATAGCGCTCGTCCGTTAAATCGTAGTAGGGCTGCTCCTTGTTGGGCCTGTAAAAGTACGGCTTCGTGAGAACCGCATCCGGTGGTACATCCACCTTGAACTGCGAACGCACGTCCATACCCCCGGGCAGCGTTGCCTTCGTCTGCGAGCCTGCCTGAATCTTCCACTCTTTTGGGTCAGAGGGAACGAGGTCAATGCCTTCTACATTCACCGTATCCAAGCTCTGGTTGTAAAGATGAGTGTTGACGGGAAAGGACTGCCCAGGAATAGCGATTGCGAAGGTTGGCGAGGGGCCCGCGAACATGGCAAAGGGGCCACTGGGCGGCTTCGCCGGCGCGATTGTTGCCTCAAACGTGAGACCCAGGGCAAGCGTCAGGGCCTTTTCAAATTGGTCCTGCTTGGCCCTTAACTCAAAAAGAATATCGGCTTTGCCAGATTCCCCCAGGTCGCTATCACTTACCTGTTGCATCAGGACACGGGTGGCTTTCAATCCATCGGCCAGGATCGGTGCGATGGTCGCTGGAGTACTAGGGCGGTAACGGTCGGCGGCTTCTCCTGCAAGATCGGAAAGTTGCGCCAGGCTCGTCTTTATGGCCGTCGTAGCGCCACCTTTAGCCAGACTTGCGATTCCGACCAGGGACGTATCAATCCCATCGTAAAAGGATTCTTCCTTTCCGGAGACCGGTACACGCGACCCGTACCGGTGATACTGGATGACGACACGAGCCGGCGGTGGTATCGTAATGCCGCCGTTCTGACTTTTTTGTTGTCCGAGCCCCTCACGGCCGATTTGCAGGAACGTCAGACCAGCTGCACTGTCCGGACTGCCTTCGGAAATACTGACATCGGCCGTCGGTTTGCCGTTGATCCAGGTATGGTCGACATAATTGTAGAACCGGACTGGGACATATTTGTCAGTCGCGTAATCGTAGATACCCTCCTTCGTGGCGGAAAAGACAGGAACCCGCTCGTAGACCTTGAGCGGAGTCCACGGGTGTAGGCCTTCGCGAATCTGGTCGGGAAAGCGATTCGGATCCCCGGCGGCAGCGAACGCCTCTTGCGCCATTTGCCCAGCTACCTGATGATTGCCGTGCCCATCGGTCGGCGCTCCTACAAAGACCGATGTAAGAACCAGGGGATGCGTCATACGCACCACCCTCACCACTTGGGCGAGTACTCGTTCGTGATTCCATTTATTCAATGCTTCTTCGCGAGTTTTGGAGAAGCCGTAATCGATTACATTGGTCCAGTATTGATCGACGCCATAGTAGCGGTCGGCCGCTAGAAGCTCCTGGGTGCGCATCAGGCCGAGTGCATCGTAAAGATCGGTAGACATCGCATCCTGCCCGCCTTCGCCCCGATTAAGTGTGAGGAGTGCACCTCGCGCTCCTATTCCCCGGGTCTCAAAGGCTAACAATCCGCCGTCTTCATCATCCGGGTGTGCCGTGATCATGAGAATGCTGGCACGCGTGCGAAGCGAAGTGAGAATGCGCGCTAAGCCTGAGGCGCCTCGATCGACGGCAATGGGTAGTGCATTCGGATTAGCCTGCTTGGTCTGTGTCGCGGGCTCGTTCGCAATGCGGGCGGAGACCACGGTTGTCATAATGGCCACGAACACGAGCATCCAGGCGGTGCGGTCAATGAGCCGGGTGTTAATGATCATTTCGGTATTGAGGTATTTCCCTAATTTGGTTATTAAACAAACGTTAACAGGTGCGTCAGTATCCTTGCCGTAACAACGAGCGTCTCTTCAAGCAAAGGGCTCAAAAATCAATCACTAACAGGAGCCATTCATAGGAGCCGCATATATGAAAAGAGAATTCGTTACGAAGAGCTGCTCAGTGGTTTTATCGGCGATCTTCATGCTGAGTCCGGTGGAGGTCCCCGCGTACGCCCAGACTTCGTATCCGCAACAGCAGTATCCGCCGCCTTCAGGACAATATCCGCCTCCCCAGCAGTATCCGCAAGGGCAGTACCCACAACAACCTGCCCCCCAACAATATCCGCCACCGCAAGACCCCCAGCAGTACCCGCCGCCACAGGGTCAGCCCTACCCGCAGGTGCAATCGCCATATGCTCCTCCGCTCTTGGCTCCCCAGCAGCTCGATCAATTGGTCGGGCCTATCGCCTTGTACTCCGACCCTCTGCTCGCTCAGGTATTAACCGCTTCCACCTTTACGAACGAGATACCGGATGCGGCAAACTGGGCCAATCAGCACAGCTATCTCAGAGGGCCGGAGCTAGCGGCTGCTATACAGGGGGACAACTTGCCATGGGACCCTAGTGTTCTTGCTCTGCTTCCATTTCCATCGGTATTGAACTATATGGCCAGCAATATGGGATGGACCCAGGGATTGGGAAACGCCGTGCTCGTGCAGCGAGGCGACGTGATGGATGCTGTCCAGCGCATGCGCCAACAAGCCTACAACTACGGCTACTTACGCTCGAATGGCTATGACAGGGTGATCTTCGCCGGCCCTGGTGATATTCAGATCGTGCCGGTGAATCCTGATTTGTACTACGTCCCGGTATATAACCCGTATATCGTGTATGCTCCGCCCCGTCGTGGGGTCGCCGTCGCTGCGGCAATCGGGTTTGGCGCGGCGATCGTTATCGGTGCGGCGTTCCGTCCGTGGGGATGGGGACACCCAGGTCTCGAGTGGCGGCAGCACGCCATCATTATCGATAATCGTCCCTGGAACCGCACGTGGGCAACTCGTGAAGCCTATGGTCGCCCTGAGTATCATTCTCCAGGCCCACGCACGGAACATCATGAGCTAAGGGGCCCAGAGCATTCTCGAGGCGGAGATCATCATAGGGGCGATCATCGTGACGATCACCGATAGGCCACGCATGGTGGGAAACGGGAGCTGCAAAGCCAGCTCCCACAGCCTTATTTGACAGCTTGTAAGAAGGCGAGGCAAACCGGAGACGGCGATTGGAAGCTCTGCCCGGTAGGAGCAATCTTGCCAGTGTTCTGGTCGACTTTAAACACGAGAATGTTGTCGGTCTTCTGGTTGGCTACCAGGAGGTGCTCACCTTCCGGATCGAGCGTAATGTAGCGAGGCATTTTGCCGTCAATCTTCTCGATTTGCACTTCTGTCAGCATGCCGTTTTCCTTATTGACTGAAAACACGGCGATGCTGTTATAGCCCCTGTTGGAGGCATACAGATACCGGCCGGAAGGATCGAGCTTGATCTCGGCCGCGCCATCCCTGTCTTTGATGTCGGCAGGAAGAGTGGAGACCGTCTGCAGTTCCTTCAGGGAACCTTCCTGGACATTGTAGGAGAACACCGTTACGGTCGACAGAAGTTCGCTGATAAGATAGGCGAATTTTTCACTTCCGGAAAAGACGAGATGGCGGGGTCCCGATCCCGGCGCGATTTTGACCGACGGCGGATCGTGAGGCGTGAGAGTAGCGGTGGAAGGATCTATCTTGTAAATACGAATCTCATCCAAGCCGAGATCGGGAACAAATGCGAATCGGTTATCCGCCGAGACCACCACTTCATGTGCATGTGGGCCATCCTGCCGTTTTTTGTTGACACTGGAACCAGAGGCCTTCATCACAGACGCGACTTCACCCAGCGTCCCGTCCTCCAGGACCGGGAAGGACGAGACCGTTCCCGTCACGTAATTGGCAACCATCAGCATTTTGGACGTTTTGTCCAAGGCAAGATGGCACGGCGCGGCTCCTTCGGAGGATCGCTTGTTTTGCAGTCTCAATGATCCGTTCTGGGAATTGACAGCAAAGCTGGCAACGCCACCCATGGGATTGTCATCACCGGTCAGTTCACTGACGGCATAGAGGTATTGATGATTGGGATGGAGGATCAGAAAGGATGGATTCGGCAGCTCTCCTAGGAATCCAGCTGACTCCAAATTTCCCGTCTGGACATCGTAGTGAAAACCATAGATCCCTTTGCTGTAAGTTCCGACGTAGATCAATTCTTTCCCCTTCTGACGTTTATTTTGCGCCACCAATGTGCGAGTGAGCCCCAGAAGAGGCCCTGCCAGGAGCATGGTGGAACAAGCAGACCGCCGCGAAATGTATCGCATCGGCATCATCGTATCGCAGTGGGATCGTACGGCCTGCCATGCTTAGCAAGCTATAATGCACGATATCGGGATTTTATGATTGAGTTGTTGCGGGACACCCTCCGCTATCGTGAGCTGATATGGGCGCTAGCGCTAAAAGATCTTAAAATCCGATACAAGAATTCGGTGCTGGGATTTCTCTGGGCTTTGCTAAATCCCGCACTCATCATGCTGGTACTGACGCTCGTGTTCTCTACCATCATGAGATTCCCCATTCCGCATTATGCGGTCTTCCTCTTGAGCGCGTTGCTACCGTGGACATTTTTTACGCAATCGCTCTCCTATGCTGTGGAATCCATTGTTGGCAATGCCGATCTTATCAAAAAGGTTAGAGTGTCAAAGCTCGTGTTTCCTGTAGCGGCCGTTGTGTCCAACATGATCAACCTGCTGCTGTCGCTGATTCCGCTGGCGATTATCGTCGTAGCCGTTGGGCAGCCGTTTCATTGGACATGGATTTATTTACCAGTGCCCCTGATTGCGCTGACCATCTTTACTATGGGGGCTACATTCTTCTTCGCAGCCGCAAATGTGTACTACCGCGATGTGGCTCATATTCTGCAAATTGTCTTGCAGGCTTGGTTCTATTTGACTCCCATTATTTATCCGCTGACGCTTTTCCCGAGCCAGTATCATTGGTTGTTTAAGCTCAACCCGATGATCTACGTTTTGAATGGATTCCGGTTATCGGTGTACTACGGGCAACTCCCGGAACTGCGGTCCATCGTGGCTTCTTTTGTGTGTGCGTTTGCGACCCTAATCATCGGATTTACCGTTTTTCGTAAGCACCAGGAAGAGTTTGTTTACTACGTCTGAGTGCCGAAATGGAATTAGTGAATTTTGTGATTAAAGTTTCGGACGTGACACAACGGTTTCGGGTCGTCCAAGAGAGACCGGATACGGTCCGCGAGCTCTTCTCTAAGTTTTTCCGTCACCAGAGTAAGGTCCATGACTTCGAAGCAGTAAAGAATGTATCGTTCGAAGTGTCTCGTGGAGAAATGGTCGGAATACTGGGGCACAACGGTTCGGGCAAGAGCACACTATTAAAGATCATCTCCGGGGTTTATAAGCCGACTGTCGGTAAAGTGGAAGTGAATGGGACCATCGCGCCCCTATTAGAGCTGGGGGCTGGTTTTCATCCTGAGCTTACAGGCCGTGAAAATATTACGCTGAATGGGTTGTTGTTAGGCTACTCAAAGCGTGAGATTCGTAGCCGCGAAGAAAAGATCATCGAATTTGCAGATATCGGTGATTTTATAGATGCGCCGGTAAAACAGTATTCGTCGGGAATGTATACTCGGCTGGCGTTCGCGGTCGCGACCGAGGTGAACCCGGATATCTTAGTGATGGATGAGATCCTTGCCGTAGGTGATGTGCAGTTTCAGCAAAAGTGCTTTGACCGTCTGCAGCGTTTCCGGGAACTGGGGAAGACGATTTTGCTGGTGACGCATAGCCCGGAGCAGGTGCTGGAGTATTGTGACCGGTGTCTGGTGATGGATAGGGGGCAGCTTGTCTTTGACGGGGAGCCACGGGGCGGAGTGGAGCGGTATACGGGAGGCGACGCTAGGGGGAATGATATGACCGTTTTGTCCGCAGCGGTGCAGATTTAAGAGCTTGCTTTTAATCCTCAACCTAATTAATGTTTTTTTAAATGACGCAGTTAAGACGAGAAATCGCGGTCAGCGATGGTGCCTTGCCCGGTTTGAATTTGCGTGAAATGCCGGGACTGAAACAAGTGAGCTCTCGTGCCCTCATTACACTAAGTGTAATTGCCTTCATCAGCGCTATCCTTTATGCGGTCTTACAGGTGAACGTGCCTTTTTCTCTCCAACCTGGCGCTCCCCATGACGACGGCTTATTTATTCAACACGCGCGCGGCATTGCGGCAGGCAAATGGCTCGGCCCCTACAGTCAGTACACCCTAATGAAGGGGGTAGGCTACCCTCTCTTTCTGGCAGCCGTCTCTTTCCTCCGTTTACCCGTCCCGCTGGTCCAGGCGCTGTTCTTCACCTTTTCTGTATATTTGCTTTCACTTGTCACACTCTATGTTTTCCAATCCGGCGTTTTCTCGATTCTCTTATTCGAGACCGTACTCTGGAACTTTGGGCCCGAAACAGAACGCATCTTAAGAGAAGGTATTTACGGTTCGCAATTCCTGGTTTCGTTTTCTTTCCTGATACTTGCGTTGCTATGCAACGGATGGCGTCGCAATTTGTTTATGGCGCTGTCAGGAGTCTTCCTAGGATGGATGTGGATAACGAGAGAGGAAGGAGCTACTCTACTTCCCGCATTTCTCTTGTTGTTGCTGTACTTTGGATACACAAACTACCGCTCATCCAGACTGCTTCAGTCACTAGTTGCCCCGTTCGGCTTATTTCTGCTTTCGTTTGCTCTTGTGCCGACCATAGTGTCAGAAGTTAATTTTCACCAGTATCATACGTTTTCAACTGTAGATATTAAGGGCGATTTTGAGGGCGCTCTGGAGGCCTTAGCCTCTATTCATACCGAAAAGAATGTTCCCTATCTCGTGGTGTCCAAGGAATCCAGAGAAATCGCATATAAAATCAGCCCGACGTTTGCCCGGCTTCGCAAATTATTCGATGATCCAGGTTCACCCTACATTACTGCCTGGAAGCCATTCGGATGCCAGTTTTCCCAAAGAACCTGTGGAGATTATGCCTATGGCTGGTTTGTATGGGCCTTTCGGGACGCAGCCTTTATCGATGGAGATTATGCGAGTGCCCCGGTGGCAGCCGCGTTCTACCGCCGTGTACACGACGAAGTGGAGCACGCTTGTGAAGCCAGAACAATCTCTTGCGATCACTCGCTGATTCCGTTCATGCCGAAGATGGGTGTGCAGGAATTGCGGGCCGTACCGAAGTCTTTAAACGCCTTTTTCCGTAAATTGATATTCAAGGATCCGCCAAGCATTGACGCCGGGCCGTCTTTCGGCAGTAATGAACAAGTCCAAAGTGCCGCCGCATTTTTGAACGTTTATAATTACATTCCACCTCCCGGAGCCCGCCAATCAGTTCCAGACACTGGCATTGTAGCGCTGGCTATGCACGCAAAGGGTTCAGTTATCAAAATGTATGCCCGTTTTCTCCGGATACTGATCGTTGCTGGCTGGTTAGCGTTCCTATTTTGCTGGGGGGCGTGCGTTTGGAATCGTACTTGCGCAGCGGGGGCGATAATCGCCTGCGCAGCATGGATAGCGATCATAACGCGTCTAGCCCTCCTGGAATTAATTGATGTTTCGTCATTTTCTGCAAATACCGATGAGTACATGTCCTTTGTATTTCCTCTCAGCTGCTTTGCTTCTTTGGTCTCGCTGCGCATGTTTGTCTCTCTAGGCTCGGGCGTGAATTGGACAAGGCTGCTTGCTCATTTCACTCACGCGCGAGACAACAGCGTACAAGAACTCTGCCGCCTTACAGAGAAGGAGCGCCTCAATGAGTCAGAGCGAAGTACTTCAATCGTTCTCGCCAACCCGCGAGAAATCCAATCTCCAAGAAGGTTCGACATTCGTTGATCGGATTCGCACGGTGCTCGTCGGCAGAACGATCTCAGCAGTGTTCAAAGGAGAACAGACCGGGTCCATTAGACATGGGTTGCGGATACAAGGCTGGTTATCTGCGGATAATTCAGTCAAGACTAGCGAAGGGCGTCGGCGTAGGTGCAAGTATTGCCGAGGAATGTGACGGAATTCCGAAGCTCGAGTTCGTTCGAGGTCCTGTTAGCGCCGTTCTTCCAAGGCTAACGGAAATCAGTTTTGATTTGGTCCTTTTCATTTCAGTTCTAAGGCATCTCAAAGATCCGCCAGAAGCATCGAAACAGCGCGAGGGAATGCTGAAACCCGGAGGACTCTCGATGATCAATGCCCCACATGGCAGCTAACCTGTTCTGGAAGTTTCTGGGTTAAATCCGGGACGAGCCAGCCTGTGAGATGAATAACCATAAGATGGATTACGGCAAGCGTGATCTTTGGCCTCTGGTAGTAAAAGCTGGTTTCAGATCAAGCCAAACTCGACTCCGATATAAGCGATTCGGAATGGCACTGTTTAGACTCGCAAACAAGATTGAGGCGAAGAACGCTGTTTAGGTATCACACTTGAAGGCGGGCAAAGATGCAGGTCTTCGCATACTTGGCACAATCCACTGACATAGTTAGCCGAATAAGGCCATGGAAGAACCCAGTAAGAGACCGTCCAGAGGGGACAAAATTATTTCGAGTAAACAGGAGAGAACATGCATTCTAAAAAGCGGAGAATGGCTTTTGTCAGCATGAATGAGCTGCACGCTCCGAGCAATCGGTCTGTCAATAAAGAGACGGTCAATTCATCTCGGCAAGCTTCGAGCGTCTGAACATGACTAAAGCATCCAATCTGGTTTCGTTGTTGAGGAATTGTTGGCCCTTGTTTACTTCCAAACTTAAACCGCTGATTCGCGATCCGAAAGCTAGAGGGCAGGAAAGACCACCTTCCAAGCAATTTCAAATTTCGGCCAAAGCCGCGCCCGCTTATCAGAGTCGGGATTATGCGCTGATCGCTGAGTCCGGCTTGTTCGATGCGGATTGGTACCGCACTACATACGCCGATGTGGCAGCCGCTGGGGTCGATCCTATCACCCATTACTTGCAGGCAGGCGCTCAGGAAGGACGGGCACCGAGTCCACGTTTTGATTCGGAGTTCTACCTTTCAACACATCCGGATGTCGCTGCTGCGGGTGTCAATCCCCTGATCCACTATCTTGAAGCCGGGCGGGAAGAAGGTCGAAAGATCCGGCGATGGTCTCCCGCCACGAAAATCGTATCGGAATCCGGCTTGTTTGATGAAGGCTGGTACAGCGCTGCCTATCCCGATGTCCACGGTTCCGGAATGGATCCCTTGGAGCATTATGTACATTCTGGTGCAAATTCCGGATATGCCCCCGGCCCCCTATTTGATCCGGCGGACTTTTTGAAGCGTCACCCCGATATTGCGGCTTTGGGCCGGAGACCTCTTCTGTGGTTTCTTGAACCGGGGCCAAACGAACAGAGATACGCCCAAAGTGTTCATTCGGAGCCCGAGGAAGATCGGTGGGGACCTTGTACACCGCTCCCGATCATTCAGAATACTTCCAGGCACCCCAGCATTGCCGTGGCGGTCCATGTTTTCTACCTCGACGTGTTTGAGGAAATCTGCAGTTATCTCAAGAACTTTCCTTGTAACTTCAATCTACTGGTCACTACGCCGATTGCCGCGCACGTAGAGGCAATCGAAAAGCTAGTTGAACGAAGTGGACTGAAGACAACTCTCTTTGTAAAAGTAGGTCAGAATAGAGGAAGAAACTTCGCACCTTTTCTCGTGGAGTTTTCTGATTTAATTCAGAAGCACGATCTCTTCCTGCATCTGCATACAAAGAAATCTCTTCACAATGGCCCTGCGGCGGCCGAATGGCGGTCACATCTTTATAAATCGCTTCTCGGGAGTAAATATCTAATAAACTCCTTTATTGAATTGTTCGGAAACGAAGACCTAGGTGTCCTATATCCAGCCACACACTACTGGTTACCCTACTGGGCACATCACTGGTTGTCCAATTCTCATTTAATTGAACCTTTTTACCGCCGGATTTCCCTTCCGTACTCGAGGCCGCTGGAGTATATAGACTTTCCGGTTGGATCGATGTTTTGGGCTCGTCCACGTGCGCTTAAACCGCTGTTCGACGCTCGGTGGACTTATGAGGACTTTCCATCGGAACTTGGGCAGAACGACGGTACGGTTGCGCACGTGATAGAACGCAGTATCGTAACAATCGCCAGGAGCCAGGGATATGGATTCATTGAATTTGACTATCGAGCTGGATCCCTACGGCATAACTGGAGCCGAAAGAACCTTTATCAGTATTCTCACCGGACCAAGCAGGATCTTTATCGTGGGATTGAGGCCGCAGATGTTGTCTCCTTTGATATTTTTGACACCCTAGTCACCCGAATGGTCCTCACACCAGACTCGCTGCAGAAGTATACAGGTTGGTTGCTGAGTCACCAGGTGCCTGGACTGGAAAACTTCTTTAGAGTTCGCAAGCACGCTGAAGAGTTGGCGCGGAGAAAAAAGAATTTCAAGGAAGATGTCAACCTCGATGAAATATATGACGAGTTCCCTTCCGAAGGATCGTGGACTTCTCAAAACCTGGCTCTTGCGAAGCAGCTTGAGCTGGCGTGTGAGAGCAGAGCTTTCAATCCGCGAGCCGATATGGTTGAGGCCGCGAAATACGCTCGATCCCTGGGCAAGCGAATAATCGCTGTAAGTGATACTTATTTCTCCAGAGAGTTCGTGGAAAAGCTCCTGCAACAGTTCGAGATACTCGATCTGTTTGACGAAATTTATCTGTCCTCGGTGCGCGGCGTTCGAAAAGATAGAGGTGACATGTGGGACTTTCTTGTCACATCCGAAGAGTTGCACTCCAAGCGGTTGCTTCACATTGGGGACAATGAGCACTCAGATGCGCAATTACCTGGCGACCGCCGCCTTGGCATATTTCATGTAATGAGTCCAGTTGCGCTGATGGTCAACGCCGGAATTTCAGTTCCGGTCGAACGTAACTGGTCGGCGGATTTGGCCCTAGGGCCAGTCGCCGCTCGTTTTTTCAATAGTCCCTTCCTGCCTGATCGCCGGTTTCGACCTTTACGTATCTTGAATGCCGAAGACCTCGGCTATGCTGTATTCGGGCCGTTATTTTTTGGGTTCTTTTCGTGGCTCTTCACTCATCCGGTAGTCAAGTCGCTTACGCATTTGTATTTCCTGTCCAGAGAAGGCTTTTTCCTTCACAAGTTGTACCTGAAGCTACAAGAGATTCTCCCGCCCATATCAGTTCCGGCGACTTACCTTTATGCATCTCGGCGGGCAATGATTGCGGCTGGTCAGGGTGTTAAGTTCGATCCATCTCAGATCACCTTTGGCTCCGGATTCCGCGGCAGTATCGCTGAATTGTTAAAAGCTCGACTTGGCTTAATTCTGCCGGCGGAATTCGAACTTGGGCACACCAATATCCTGCTTCCTAACGACGTCAATTATGTCGGACAGGTGCTGAATATTTTAAAGCCCTACATTGTTGAGCACGGAGGCAGGGAACTGGAGGGCCTCAGGCAATATTGCCGAGAGAACGGAATGATGGATGCGGAAAAGATCGGATTGATCGATATCGGCTATAGTGGATCCATCCAGAACGCCCTTCAAACGGTTCTGGACAAGTCGCTAGTAGGGCTCTACATCGCCACGACCCAGGACGTGTCAAGAGTGGAAGGTGCGGGCGGATTTGCTTTTGGCTGCTTTGCGGATAGGGAGACATTCGCGGAGACCGCTTGCCCAGTTCTTCGGCACTGTAGAATTCTCGAAAGTTTTCTTACCGCTCCTCATGGGCAGGTGCTCCGGTTCGAAGTTAATGGTGGCCGCGCGACTCCTACCTTCAAATCAGGAGGTCTTTCACAGTTTGCCTTCCGTACGCTGAAGGAAGTATTCAAGGGGGTTGATGAATATTTTGATGATCTTATCCGAAGCTTTGGCCCTGAGGTCTTGCTGAGTTCTCCCAATTTGCAAATTGCTCAGTTACCATTGCGTGCTCTTGTTGAACACAATATGGTCCTACCGGCCACGCTCGTCGATGCACTTTACTTGGAGGATGAATTCTGCGGGAATGCAGAGCTTAGAGCGGGAAACTTAGCTAGGGAACACCGAGAGCATCTGCAGCCAGCATAGTGTGTTGATGGTCTATTTTTGCACCTAATGAAACAATCTTTTTTTAGCTTTCCGAGTAGCTCAGACCTGCCGATGACCGGCGAGAGATACATCCCTGGCATACAAGGCCCAATTCAGCTAGAGCATTTTCATCGCTACCTGTTTGCTCTTAAGTTCGCTGAGGGACGCGATCTTCTTGATGTTGCCTCTGGTGAAGGATATGGAAGTGCTCTGCTGGCCCAAGCTGCCAAAACGGTAGTCGGCGTCGACGTGGATATCCAATCTGTGGAAAACGCTCGTCGTCGGTATGAATCCCAAAAGCTCTCTTTTCGAGTTGGTGATGCTACCAGGTTGCCGTGCGAGTCTGATTCATTCAATATGGCAGTCAGCTTTGAAACGGTGGAGCATTTAGAAGATCAAGAAGCCTTCCTGTCTGAACTAAAGCGAGTCCTCCAGGCTAACGGCGTTTTGATCATATCAACGCCGGACCGCCCATATTACCAAGCGACGCTGACATCTACCAATCCTTTTCACAGGAAAGAAGTAGATCGCCAGGAATTCCATTCATTATTGCGCCAGTATTTTAAGCATGTGAGTATATTCGAGCAGCGAAGTCTGCACGGTTCCGTGATGATAAATGCCGATAAGGACTGCAGCACAAGTAATTTAGAATTCTTCTATTCCGAGAATGGATCAACCTTCCGACGGATTGAGAACGGAATGAATAGTCCGTTTCTGGTTGCTCTTGCTTCTGATATTGAACTTCCCGCGAGTGTGACGAGTGTGATGGATAGCCCAGCCGAAGTCGAGAAACTCCGTGGCGATCTCGGATATGCGACGGCGGAAATGTGGAAGTTACAGTCGCGGCTTCCAGAGCTTGAATCGCAATGTCTCGCGCTGAAGAACGAGGTTGAGCAATTAACAGAGGAGTTAAAGAAAGCAAAGGTGCTGACTGAATTAGCAAAAGCCGAGACTCAATATCTGCGGAGCAGGATCAGAAGCGACAGAGCCCCCATCGATAGTTAACTGAAGTTGGCCATAACTGATGGATATCTGTGCGACACTCGCGGTGATTGGATATCGGCACAGTGCTGGGACACCTGGAAGAAATAACTGCCCGTACTGCCGTTTGACCGTCCGGAGTGAGCCAAGGAGACGCGCTAGGATACTGATTGCATCCAAGGCTCTCAGTGGTGCTTCATCCTCTCCGAAAAGTAATTATCGCGGATGTAAGATTTAGTGGAGAGTTGTGCGTCCAGTGCTAAAGTCGGAGGGCAAGCCCACACTGATTCTGAAGGAACCCAGGGCCCTAGTAAAAATCTGCCGAGCCGCGAAACGAGTGTCGCACATGGATATTTGATTCAAGTTCACTATGGCCGATGGATTTCGATGCAACATTTGCGCTAATTGGATGCCTACGTTTCCCTCCGTCTGGGATCCGCGAGAGGAACCGACTTGTACGTTCTGCGGCTCGTCTGTTCGTATGCGCGGCATTGTTCATCATTTAAGCCTGGGTCTATTTGAACGCTCGGTGAGCCTTCCCGACTTTCCACATTTGCCGGAGATTGTTGGCGTTGGGCTGAGCGATTGGGAAGCTTACGCCAAAATTTTGGAAAAGAAATTTTCCTACACGAACACGTTCTATCATCAAGAACCGTTTCTCGACATTACAATTCTGCCGCCGAACCGATTCAAGGCTTGCGATTTCCTGATATCAACCGAGGTCTTCGAGCACGTTCCCCCTCCCGTGTCTCGAGCTTTTCAAGGCAGTTTTGACATTCTGAAGCCGGGTGGATTACTCGTCTTGACCGTCCCTTTTACGGACACTCCGAAAACGAAGGAACACTTCCCGAACTTACATCAGTTTAAAGTCGTGAACCTCGGTGAGGATTACATTTTGGTGAATCGGACTGCAGAGGGTGGATTTGAATTGCATAAGGACCTAGTTTTTCATGGTGGCCCCGGCTCGACCTTAGAAATGAGAGAATTCAGCCGGGCGGATGTTGTTCACCAGCTTGAGGAAGCCGGGTTCATCGAAGTGCAAGTTCATGAAGGATCTGTGCCTGCCTGGGGAATTCTGCCGCCTCACCAGTGGGGTCTTCCGATTACAGCAAGAAGGCCGAGATAGCTTAAGATCTGAACTTCGAAGTACTAGCAGGCGTGTTTGGGTCGAGCCGTTCCACCGAAAATCTAATTGAATAGCTGAGTCACACAACACCGCCGCCCTGATAAGAGATCATAGCTAGTGGATGAGAAGATATTGGCCAAGCTAAAGCGGCATGCCTTTACCCGGGATGCGCTAAGCCGATGCTAAAGCAAAGCGAATCGATAATTACTTGTTCGCAATACCGAACAAACAATCAAATAGCGCGAATCTAGGCCAGTTTCGATAGCTGGCGGTGAGGGTGAGATTCGAACTCACGGAACCCGTAAAGGTTCAACGGTTTTCGAGACCGCCGCATTCGACCACTCT
>Ga0308176_10001152_pt1 | contig 16637 bp, 21 predicted proteins | sample PhyCR2_3_FD_203890 | JGI IMG/M metagenome (GOLD analysis project Ga0308176, IMG submission 203890) | Soil microbial communities from UC Gill Tract Community Farm, Albany, California, United States - DLSLS.C.R2 | ecosystem: Environmental > Terrestrial > Soil > Agricultural land | place: USA...
GCCCCGCACCACCGGGTACGCCGGGACGCCGCAGCTGACCAGCCCGAGCAGCGCGTCGAGGTCGACGTGCTCCTCCAGCGCGTCGGCGACCAGATCCAGCCGCGCCTCCCGGGCCCGCGGGAAGGACAGCGCCTCGTCCGGGGCCGCACCCACCTGCCGCAGCCAGGCGCGCCGGAACGCGTCGCCCTCGAGGCTGCCGTGCCACAGCGTCCCGAAGACGTTGCCGGACCGGACCCCGCCCGGGAACGGCTCGCCGCCGTCCACGGCGACCCGGCCGTGGTGGATCTCGTAGCCGCCGACGTCCACGCCGAGGGCCGTCCCCGTCGGTCGCCGCAGCACCTTCTCCGGCGTGAACTCGGTGCGCACCTCCAGCAGCCCCAGCCCCTCGACCACGGTGCCCGGCTCGCCCTCGACCCCGTGCGCGTCGGCGACCGTCCGGCCGAGCATCTGGAAGCCTCCGCACACCCCGAGCACCGCGCCGCCGCGCCGCGCGTGCGCGGTCACCGCGGCGGCCAGCCCCCGCTCCCGCAGCCAGGCCAGGTCCGCGACCGTCGCGCGCGTGCCCGGCAGCACCACGACGTCCGCACCGGACAGCGCCCGCGGGCTGTCCGCGAACACCACGTCGAGCCCGGGCTCGAGGCACAGCGCGTCCAGGTCGGTGAAGTTGGAGATCCGCGGCAGCACCACGACCGCGACCCGGGTCCGGTCGACGACCGGCGACGGTGCGGCGGCCCGGTCCCGCAGCGCCAGTGCGTCCTCGCTGTCCAGCCACAGGCCGGGAAGCCAGGGCAGCACGCCGAGCACCGGGCGGCCGGTGACGCGCTCGAGTGTGTCCAGCCCCGGGCCGAGCAGGCCGACGTCGCCGCGGAACTTGTTGACCACGAAGCCGGCCATCAGCGCCTGGTCGGCGGCGTCCAGCAGGGCCAGCGTCCCGTGCATCGCCGCGAGCACCCCGCCGCGGTCGATGTCACCGACGAGCACCGTCGGGACGCCGCCGTGCCGGGCCAGGCCCATGTTCACGTAGTCGTGCGCGCGCAGGTTGACCTCCGCCGGGCTGCCCGCCCCCTCGCACACCACCACGTCGAAGCGGGCCGCCAGCTCGTCGTACGCCGCGAACGCCGCCTCGGCCAGCGCCGCCCGGCCACCGGCGAACGCGCCCGCCTCCAACCGGCCCGCCGGGCGACCGCGCACGACCACGTGGCTGGACAGGTCGCTGCCGGGCTTGAGCAGCACGGGGTTCATCGCCGACTCCGGCTCCGCCCGCGCCGCGACCGCCTGCACCCACTGCGCGCGGCCGATCTCCGCGTCGTCGGCGGTGACCATGGAGTTGTTGGACATGTTCTGCGCCTTGAACGGCGCGACCCGCAGGCCACGCCGCGCGAAGGCCCGGCACAGCCCCGTCGTGACCACGGACTTGCCCGCGTCCGACGTGGTGCCGGCGACCAGCAGGGAGCCCGTCACGCGGTCACCGTAGCGGGGTGCCGGCGTGGTGGGGGTCGCAGGGCTCAGACGAAGTGGGTCGCCGCGCAGGCGTCGCAGCACATCTCGGTGACCTGCTGGAACCCGTCGTAGTCGACCGCGACCACCCGCCAGTCGTGGTCGTGCACGACGGCGGTCTGCGTCGAAGCGGCTGGCACGTCCCTGCCTGTCTCCTTCGTCCGGGATCGGTAACCCGGGCCGGGCGAGCGGTCTAGCCCACGGCCTCAGAAGCCGTTCTGCTTGCGCAGCGGGCCGGGCCGTCCGTCGGGGTCGTGCAGCACGAGGTACTGCGGCAGGGCCAGCGCCTTGGCGACGCGGCCGAGCCGGGGCGTGTGCAGGGACCGGAGCCGACCGGCCGGGCGCGGACCGCGACGACCGCCGGCGTGCCAGGCGTCGAGCGCGCGGGCGGCCTCGGCGAACACCTCGAACATCTCCAGCGGGTCCACGCAGTCGGCCATCACCCGCAGCAGCGATGCCTCGTCGCTCGCGTCGACCTCGGGGTCGAAGGGCCGGTCGAGGTGCTCGGCGGCCAGTGCCAGGCGGAGCCGGCGCGCGTAGGCACCGTGCTCGCCGAGGTCGTCGCCGTAGGTGCTGCGGTCCACGACCACCGCCGACAGCTCCGAGTCGTGCGTCCACGAGCGCCGGTTGAAGTTGTCGGAGCCGACCGACGCCCAGATGTCGTCGACCACGCAGGCCTTGGCGTGCACGTAGACCGGGGTGCCCTGGTGGTTCTCGATGCCGTAGAACGTCACCCGCCCGGGGCCGGCCGCCGTCATCTCGCTCATCGCCCGGCTGCGGCCGAGCAGCTGCGGCATCCGCGCCGCGCCGTCCAGGTCCGGGTGCAGCGGGACGATCGCGATCACGTGCAGGCCCGGCTCGCGGCGCAGCGCCTCGGTGAACACGTCGCCGACGTGGTGGCCCCACATGTACTGGTCCTCGACGTAGACCAGCCGGCGGGCCTTCCCCACCGCCTTGGAGTAGCCGCGGGCCACGCTGCGCTCGCCACCGCGGGCGAACGGGTAGTCCCGCCCGTGCCGCAGGTTGGGGTAGGTCCGCAGCAGCTGGACCACGTGCGTGCCGCCCTCGACCGGCGGGGGCGGCGGCTGCTGCTCGGACAGCGGGTCGGGCGACATGTCCATGTGCAGGAGCCGGTCCCGGGTGACGAAGACGGGGTTGCGGCTCAGCGGCGTCGGGTCCTCCCATCGCTCCCGGAACACCGTCTCCACGTCGAAGACCGCCGGGCCCTGGATCGCCACCTGGATGTCGTGCCACGGCGGCGTCGCGCCGTACTCCTTGGCCAGCTTCATCGCCTGCGGGTCGCCGTGGTGGTCGGCGTCGTCGCGCCGCGAGTGGCACAGGTCGATGCCGCCGAGGAAGGCGATGTCGCGCGAGGGGTCGTCGCCGTGCCGGATCACCACGAACTTCTGGTGGTGCGAGCCGCCGGTGCGCACCCGCATGTCCAGCAGCGCCTCGGCGCCGCGCTTCTGCAGGGTCCGGCCGAGCCGCCGGTTCTCGCTAGCGGTGAACCCGAGCTTCTCCCAGTGCGAGCGCCACACCAGGCCGCGTACGTCGACCCCGCGCTCGTCCGCACGGCACAACACCTCGGACACCTCGCTGCCGGGCTCGCCGGTGAGCCGCTCGTCCGCGTCGCCCTGCCAGTCGGTGAAGTACACGAGGTCGCCCCGGCGGGTGGCCTCGAGCCGCTCGTAGAGCTCGGCGAAGTAGGTCGCCCCGTGGATCAGGGGCCGGACCACGTTGCCCTCCGACCACGCCTCCCGGCCCGGGTGCCGGGCGTCGAGCCGCGTGCTGCCGTTGCCACGCTCACCCTTGGTCAGCAACCACTCGCTCGGGTCGGACCGCTCCTGTGTGCTCACCCGTCCAGGATGCCCTGCGCGGGCCGTCGACACGCGCGGCATGCCCCGTTTGTGCGCACAGGGGCCGGGTACCCCGACCGCTTGCGCACCCACGACCTCAGGAGGGACCGCACATGAAGGCAGTCGTCTACCAGGGCACCCGCTCCGTCGCGGTCGAGGAGGTGCCCGACGCGACGGTCGAGCAGCCGACCGACGCGCTCGTCCGGATCACGACCACCAACATCTGCGGCTCCGACCTGCACATGTACGAAGGCCGCACCGGCGTCGAGCAGGGGAAGATCCTCGGCCACGAGAACATGGGCGTCGTGGAGGCCGTCGGGGCCGGGGTGGACCGGGTCAAGGTCGGCGACCGGGTGTCCGTCCCGTTCAACATCGCCTGCGGCACCTGTCGGTCCTGCAACGAGGGCTGGACGTCGTTCTGCGAGCGCACCAACCCCCTCGACGGGATGCAGGGTGCCGCCTACGGCTACGCGAACATGGGCCCGTACGCCGGCGGCCAGGCGGAGTACCTCCGGGTGCCCTACGCCGACTTCAACCTGCTCGACCTGCCGCCGGGCGACGAGCTGGAGAACGACTTCACGATGCTGTCGGACGTCTTCCCGACCGGCTGGCACGGCACCGAGCTCGCCGGCATGCAGCCCGGTGACCGGGTAGCGGTGTTCGGCGCCGGCCCCGTCGGTCTGCTGGCCGCGCACAGCGCGCGGGTCCGCGGCGCCCGCGAGGTGTTCGTGGTGGACAAGCAGCCCGACCGGCTCAAGCTCGCCGAGCTCGCCGACTGCACCCCGGTCGACTTCAGCGACGGCGACCCGGTGCAGCAGATCATGGACGCGACCACGGGACTGGGCGTCGACTGCGGCGTCGAGGCGGTCGGCTGGCAGGCGCACGACCCGACCGGCGAGGAGCACCCCGAGCTGGTGCTCGACAACCTGGTCTCGGTCGTCAAGGCGCACGGCGGCATCGGCGTCGTCGGCGTCTACGTGCCGCAGGACCCCGGTGGGCCGACCGAGCTCGCGCAGGAGGGCCGGGTGGCGTTCGACTACGGCTCGTTCTTCACGAAGGGACAGCGGATGGGCACCGGCCAGGCGCCCGTGAAGCGCTACAACCGGCAGCTGCGCGACCTGGTCATCGACGGGCGGGCCGCCCCCTCGTTCCTGGTCTCGCACGAGCTCGGGCTGGCCGAGGCGGCCGACGGCTACGAGAGCTTCGACCAGCGGCTCGACGGCTGGACCAAGGTCCTGCTGCACCCGGAAGGCTGAGCCGGTGCCCCGGGCCGACACCGTGCGTGAGCTGCTCGAGCGGCACGGCACGACGTACGCCGAGGCCGCGGGGATCACGCTGCGGGACAAGCCCGCGCCGCTCTACCAGCTGCTCGTGCTCACCACGCTGAGCGCGACCCGCATCTCCGCCGACGTCGCCGTCACCGCGGCCCGCGAGCTGTTCGCGGCCGGGTGGCGCACGCCGGCGGCGATGCGCGAGGCCACCTGGCAGCAGCGGGTGGACGCGCTGGGCCGCGGCGGCTACCGCCGCTACGACGAGAGCACCGCCACGGCGCTCGAGAAGGGCGCGGTGCACCTGCTCGACACCTGGGGTGGCGACCTGCGCCGGATCCGGCCCGACGCCGGTGAGGACGCCGTCGACCGCCTGGCCGAAGACGTGTCGTCGTTCCCGCGCATCGGCCCGGTCGGCGCGCGGATCTTCGTGCGCGAGGTGCAGGACGTGTGGCCGGAGGTCCGGCCCTACTTCGACGACCGGGCGCTGGCGAGCGCGCAGCGGCTCGGCCTGCCCGCGGACCCGGCGGAGCTCGCCGACCTCGCGCCCCAGGGCCGGGTCGCCGTGCTGGCGGCGGCGCTGGTGCGGGCGGACCTGGAGCGCTGAGCGGGGCTCACTCGCCGAGCAGCGTGCCCAGCGGCCCCAGGTCGATGTTGAGATCGGCGGCGGTCAGGTCGTAGCGCGCCTTGAGCTCGTCCATGGCCTGCTCGAGGTGCATCAGACCGTTGCCCAGGCCGTCGACCTGCTCGTCGGTGAGGCCGCCCTCGTCGACGCGACGCAGGGCCTGCTTCTCCATCAGCTGCCGCACCAGCTCGATGATGGTCAGCACCAGCTTGAACAGGTCGCGCTCCACCGACTCCGCGTCGGTCTCCAGGCGTTGCGGGAAGATGTGGTGGGCCTCGGTCATCGGGTCATCTCCTCGCGCACCGTCGAGATCAGCGCGTGCAGCCGCACCTGCACGAGGTCGACGCCGGCCAGGGAGATCACCACGTCGCCGGCCAGCACCACACCGGTGCCGAGCAGCCGGTCCAGCAGGTCCACGAGCGAGATCTGTCCTCCGGCCTGCTGGGTGTCCGGGCGTCCCGGCGGGCGCTGCTCGACGGTCGAGCTCATCACTGCTCCAGCATCGCGAAGGAGTACGGCGGCCACGGGCCGGCCGCGTCGATCCCGGCCTCCGGGTGGTCGGCCTGGGCGACGCGCACCGCCTCGGCGAACTCGTCGCCGCGCGCGGTGTCCACGAGGTAGGCGCCGTTCAGCGTCATCGTGCCGGCGTGCCCGGTGAGCCGGGGGTCCTGGGGCGGCAGCCGCCTGCTCGCCACGCTCACCGCGGACAGGCGGGCGTGCACCTCCTCGGCGACCTCCCGGGCCTGCTCCTCGCCCTCGATGCGGGTGAGGGTCTCGGCCTTCTTCCGCCGCAGGTAGGCGGCACCGCCCTCCCCCGCGGCGGCCGAGGCCGCGGGCTGCGGCTCGGCCCGGGCCGCGAACGCCTTCACGCTCCACTCGCGCCGACCCTCGACCCGGTCGAGCACCTGCTCCAGCGCGTCGTGCCACTCGTCCACGCGCCGGCGCACCCCGACGTCGTCGAGGCAGATGGTGGCCAGCCGCAGCGGCGCGACCGGCCCGTGCTCCGCGACGGCGTGCACGACCTCGTCGTGACGGCGCGCCACCTCCTCGAGCCAGTCGAGGCGTTCGAGATTGCGACGCAGTCCCGCCTCGCCGTACTCCTCGAGGTCCACGTCGCTGACGACGGCCGCCAGGCCCCGGTGCTCCAGCACCTCGAGCCGGCCGTCGCCCAGTCCCGGCACCCCCGCCAGCGCGTCCGGCGGCAGTTCCCGGCTGATGGCGTACAGGTAGCGGCCCCGACCGACCACGTGCCCGGTCCCGTGCCCCGTGACCTGCTCAGCCACCCTGCGAGCTCCCTCCGCCCGACTCCCCGTCCGACTCTGCGTCCGACCCTGCGCCCGACTCCAGCTCCTCCAGGCGTTCCCGGAGCCGGCGGTTCTCGTCCGCCAGCCCCTGCTCGCTCGCGCTGAGCATGGGGTCGTTGCGCCACCAGTCGATGCCCATCTCCTTGGCCTTGTCGACCGAGACGATGAGCAGCCGGATCTTGATCGTGAGCAGCTCGATGTCGAGCAGGTTCACCCGGATGTCGCCCGCGATGATGATGCCCTTGTCGAGCACCCGCTCGAGGATGTCGGCGAGGTTCGCGGGCTGCTGCGGGCGACCCCACGTGCCACGCTCGCCGACGGGTCCGGCGTACGGCCTCGACGCGGGCACGGGGCCCGACGCGTCGGTCATGTCAGTTCTCCCCGGGCACACCGCGTGCGTAGCGACGCAGCCGCCGGTAGCCGATCAGGTCGCCGTCCTCGTCCACCTGCACCTCGTAGAGCGCGAGCACGTCGGTGGTGTCCGGGATGCGGCGCACCTCGACCACCTCGACCTGCACCTTCCAGCCGTCCTCGGTGCGCTCGAGCCCGGTGACGCCCTCGGCGCCCTTGCCGGTCAGGTCGAGCAGCTCCTGGGCGGCGCGGGCGGCCACCTGGCTGGCGCTGGTGCGCTTGGGTGCCGCAGCGCGCGGCGCGGAGCCGCGCTTGGCAGCGGCCTTCTTGCCCGGGCTCTTCTTCGCGGGGCTCTTCTTCGCGGTCTTCTTCGTCGCCGAGTCGTCCGACGTCGTGTCCGCCATGGGTCAGTCCTCCCTGGGTCTGCTGCGGCCGACCATCAGCCGTTCGACGAGCTCGTCCTCCCACACGTCCGCCTCCTCCTCGGACAGCTCGCCGGACGCGCGCTGGCGCGCGACCTCCTCGAGCTGCCGACGGATGCGGGCCGGGTCGTAGAACTCCTCCTCCGCCTGGCGACGGATCTGCTCGGCCACCGCGACGGTGCCGCGCAGCGGTGCCAGCGGCAGTCCGAGTATGCCCGTGATCAGGCCCATCCCGCACCGCCGACGAAGTCGTACGGCGCGACCGGGCCCACCAGCCGCAGCCGGATCCGCTCGTGCACCGCCTCCGCGAGCCCCTCGAGGTGCTCCTCGAACGACTCCAGGTTGACCGTGTCGACGAGCAGCGCGACATCGACCACGTCGTCGATGCCACCACCGCCGCCGCGTTCGACCCAGGCCGCCACGCGTGGCGTCACCGCCTCCATCAGGACGGCGGTGTCCTCCTCCCGCTTGCGCTCCAGGGCGCGGGCCACCAGCTCACCGAGCCGGACCCGCTCGCCGTACGTCTGGTCCTCGGGCAGGTCCCGGGTGCGCTCGCGCAGCGCGGCCACCTCCGGGTCGGCGGCGACCACCTCGGCGAGCACCGCGTCCTCCACGTAGGTCGCACGCAGGTTGAGCTGCACCCGGCCCTCGAGCTCCGCGAGCAGGTCCGCGAAGTCCTCGCGGCCAGGGGCCAGCACCTCCTCGACCACGCTGTCGTCGTCGAGCAGCACCGACCCGAAGTGCACCGGCACCACCGTGGTGAGCCCGGCCAGCGTGTCGAGCACCTCGCTGTGCGCGACCAGGTCCGCGGCACGACCCAGCGCCCGGTCGGACGTGACGTCGCTGACCACGGCCGCGATGTCGGCGTGGCGCACCAGCCGGACCGGTGCGTCCCCCACCCCGGTCAGGCCGGTGGGGATCAGGCCGTCCCCGAACGGGACCACGCCGTAGACGTAGCAGCCCCGCTCGAGGCCGAGACCGTGCTCCTGCTCGGTGCTCGTAGCCGTGGTCACGCTTCCTCGGTGCTACGACGGCGCGAGGACGACTTGCGCGCCGGCCGTCGCTCCTCGTCGTCGCCACCGCTGCCCAGCGCCCTCTTCACACCCTTGACGGCGCCGCTGGTCTTCTTCGACGCGCCACCCTCCTGCATGTCGCCGACGAACTCGCCGAGGTCCTTGCCGCCCTTCTCGTACAGGTCGAGTCGGTTGGTGGCCTCCGCGAAGCGCAGGTAGGTGTCGACGCTCGCGATCACGATGCGTGCGTCGATCGTGAGCAGCTCGATGCCGACGAGCGAGACCCGGACGTAGGCGTCGATCACGATGCCCTTGTCGAGGATGATCTCGATGACGTCGGCGAGACCGCTGGGGGCGGGTCGCTCGAGGTAGCCACCGCCGCGGCGGTGCTGGCTCTGGACGGTCATGCGTTGTCCTCTCGTCAGGTGGTGCTGGGGACGTGCTGGGAAGGATAGTGACGTCAGCTGGCACGCCGGCGCCGACGCCGGCTGGAGAGCTCCTCCTCTTCCTCCTCCTCGGGCTCGGCCTCCTCGGGCTCAGCCTCTTCCTCGTACCCTTCCTCTGCATAGTCCTCGTCACCCTCGGCGGGCTCCTCGGCTTCGTACTCGTCCTCGGGCTCGCCCTCCTCGGGCTCACCCTCCTCGGCCTTGCCCTCCTCGGGCTCCTCCTCGGCCTCGTACTCGTCCTCCGGCTCGCCCTCCTCGGGCTCGCCCTCCTCGGCCTCGTACTCGTCCTCGGGCTCGCCCTCCTCGGCGTAGTCCTCGTCCTCGTACTCGTCCTCGGACTCCTCGCCTTCGGGCTCCTCGCCCTCGGACTCCTCGTCGTACTCGTCCTCGGCGCCCTCGCCGCCCTCGGCCTCCTCGGCCTCCTGGCGCTCGCGCTCCTCCTCCACGACCTCGTCGTGGGTCTGCACGACCTCGCCGTCATGGATGACACCGCGCCAGCCCTCGACCTCGTCGGGGTCGAGGATCGTGCGCGTCATCACGTGCCGCCGGAAGTGCTTGAGCTCGAGCCGTGCGCGACGGCCCTGGGCACGCCAGATGTTGCCGGTGCGCTCCATGAAGCCCTGCGGGTAGTACTCGAGCACCACCAGGATCCGGGTCAGGTTCGGGCCGAGCTCGTGGAAGGTGACCGAGCCGTCGACGTGGCCCTTCTGCCCCTTGGACCTCCAGACGATCCGCTCGTCCGGCACCTGCTCGAGGATCTTCGCCTCCCAGGTCCGGTGCGACCAGAAGACCTGCGCCTTCCAGGAGATCGTCGTCTCCTCGTCGGACTCCTCGTCGACGTTCTTGACCTTCTTCATGAAGCTCGGGAACTCGTTGAAGGACGTCCACTGGTTGTAGGCGACCGAGATCGGCACGCCGACGTCGATCTCCTCGATGATGTTCATCGCCTTGGTGGCCTTGGGGTTGCCCTTGCCACCACCACCGCCACCGGTGATCTTGTCCTTGACCCCGGAGACCGCGCCCTTGAGCGCACCCTTGACCGGCGACTCGCCGTTGGTCGCGGCCTCGCCGCCCTTGGCCACGGCCTTGCCGATCGGGCCTCCGCCCGCGACGTCCTCGAGCTTGTCGGTGAGTCCGCCGACACCACCGGTGACGCTCTGCATCGCGCGCTCTCCGAGCGCCTTCAGCACGTCCTGCCCGGCACCCTTGAGCTTGTCCATCGCTGTGTTGTCAGACATCGGCCATCACCTCCCGGAGCGCTTCTGCGTGGTCTTCTTGGCGGCCGTCTTGGCGGTCTTCTTCGCCGCCGTCTTCTTGGCCGGTGCCTTCTTGGCGGGTGCCTTCTTGGCGGTCTTCTTCGCGGCGGGCGCCTTCTTGGCGGTCTTCTTCGCCGCTGCCTTCTTGGCGGGTGCCTTCTTGGCGGTCTTCTTCGCCGCCGAGCCGGTCTTCTTGGCCGCGCCGGTGCCCCTCGAGGCGGACTTCGTGGCGGACGAGCTCGCGGACGAGGACTTCTTGGCCGCCGTCTTCTTGGACGGGCGACGGCGCCGGCGTGGGCGCTCCTCGGGCTCCTCCTCCGGCTCCTCCTCGGACTCCTCGGCCTGGGCCTGGGGCTCCTCCTCGGGCTCCTCCTCGGGCTCCTCCTCCTCGGGCTCCTCCTCCTCGGGCTCCTCCTCGGACTCCTCGGCCTCGTCCTGAGGCTCCTCCTCGGACTCCTCCTCCTCGGCCTCGTCCTGAGGCTCCTCCTCGGACTCCTCCTCCTCGGCCTCGCCCTCGTCCTCCGGCTCCTCGTCGTACTCGTCCTCGGCCTCGCCGGCCTCGTCCTCGTACTCCTCCTCCGGCTCCTCCTCGGACTCCTCCTCGTCCTCGCCGACGACCTGACCCACGACGTCGCCGCCGCGGTTGCGCAGCGAGTCGCTGAAGCCCTCGAGCCGGGACGTCGCCTGCGTGATCGCGGCACTCTTCGCGGCCTCGAAGAGGCGACCGGTGATCTGCTCCTGAAGCTTCTGCAGCTCGGGGTTCTTCTCCAACAGCTCCGAGCCCTGCTTGAGCAGACCGGCCGGGCTGGTCGAGATCCGCTGACCGGCGAGCATGCTGCCGACGGTGATCGCGAGCCTCATCTTCTTGGTCCTGCCCAGCAGGTAGCCGCTGGCCACGGCCAGGGCGATCTTCGATGTGTTGCTCATCCGCTCCCTCGAATCCTTGTGACGTCCCTGAATGAGGCGTCTCTCGGCTCCTCCCGAGACGATGTCGTGCCCGCTCAGCGCGGGTGCAAACCCCTTCCTACTCCTTCGATGTGGCCACGGACACAGGATGCGGTCCGTGGGCAGACAGGGTCAGGAGCGGGGAGCGCCGACCAGCAGGTCGGCGTACTCGTCGGGAAGCTCCTCGACGATCGCGTCGAAGTCGTCGTGCTGCATGCGCTCCCGCAGCACCGCCATGACAGTGCGGGCGTGCTGCGCGGCCGTGGGGACGGCGACCTTCTCGAGCTCGGCCACCAGCTCGTAGAAGCCGGCGACACCGAACTCGGCGGGCTCTCCCGCCTCCGGCAGCTCGCTGGCCAGCGGTGCCGGAAGCCGGTAGGCGACCTGCTTGTTGCGGCACCCGGCCAGCCGTCGGCCCAGCGCGTGGAGGGTCGCGCGGGTGGCCCGGTCCGCCTGCAGGACCGACGGGATCTGCGCCCGCTCCTGCACGGCGGTGACGACGTCGCCGTACTTCACGGGCGTCCGCTACCCCGCCCCGCGACCTCCATGCCTTCCGGTCGCGGTCGCGGACTAGTCGTGTCTGTAAATGATGGGGTCATAGCGGGGGTGGCATCCGCGCCCGATCCGGCAAGGCCGAGGCGCGAGAGCGCAGCGGGCTGCGCCGAGCGTCGAGAACGCCGCCGGTCGGGATGCGGGGCGGCACCCGCGACCGCAGCATTGACAGACACGACCTAGTCGACCAGGCCGTCGGCGGGCGCGTCCTGGGCGCTGGTCACGGCCAGGAGCCCGTCCACGGCGGCACGCAGCTGCGGCGTGCTCACCGCGCCGGTGCCGGCTGCGGTGACCAGGCGGCTCGCGAGCACGTTGACCTTGACGTTGCGGTGGCTGGACCACCACCGCAGCAGGCTGATCGCGCCGTCACCGTTGAAGCCGTAGGCGAGCGAGAGCGCACCCTTGGCCTGCTCGATCGCGGCCCGGTTGGCGACGACCTCCGCCACGGCGCGGTCGATCCGTGCGTTCGCCTGGTCCGCACCGGCCGCTCCCACGTCGACCAGGTGACCGTGGACCGCGACGAGTGTCTCGCCGTCAAAGGTGCCCTCCCCCACGACCAGCACCTCGCGCGGCTCGCCGTCGGGACGCAGCACCTGCAGGAGCGTGCTGAACGGTGCGCGCCCGCGGACCGCGTCGAGCACGAAGCCCGCGACCTGCTCCCGCTCGTCGGCCGGCAGCAGGTCCAGCAGCCCGATCGCGTCCAACGGCGAGTCCGGGTCCAGTCCCAGCACCGCGCGTACAGCGGGCGCCACGGTCCACTCGTCCGCGACCGCGTCGTAGCGGTAGGGACCGGTGGGCAGCGACGCCACGCCGGCGCGGATGCGCGCAGCACCCTCACTAGTCATGGGCAGACAACCTTCGACGACACCCCGCGAAGGGGCATGAGAAAGGGAGCCCGCCTTGTCTCAACGGGACCGAGTGGGCCGAGTTTAGTTCCAGGGTGTGGTTTCAGGACCAGGTGGGTACGTTCGAGAGGTCGGGCCGTTGCGGCCCGGCGGTGAGGCACCAGGGTGGACGCGCTGAAGCAGACCGGCGAGATACCTGCCCTCCAGACTTGCTGGAGCCCACGGCAAGTGCAGTTCCGGCCCCCCGGGCCGGCCGGCACAGGTGGTGTGCGTCTTGAATCCGTCGAACACGTCGACGACCGTCCTAGAACCCCCGACTCTCCCGGCACAGCGTGCCGGCGTCCGTCCCCCGGCGTCCCGGGCAGAACGCGCTGAGCGCACGGCGGACCTGCTCGCTCGCGCCGCCGAGGCAGACGAGCCCGAGCGGGCGCTCCTCCTCGACGAGGTCGTGGTCATCAACATGGGGGTGGCCAACGCCATCGCCTCCCGCTACCGCTCGCGCGGCATCTCCACCGAGGACCTGCACCAGGTGGCCTACCTGGCCCTCGTGAAGGCCACGCACGGCTATGACGCCAGCTCGGGCCACAACTTCCTGTCCTACTGCGTGCCCACCATCCGCGGCGAGCTCAAGCGGCACTTCCGCGACCTCGGCTGGACGGTGCGGCCGCCGCGGCGCATCCAGGAGCTGCAGGCCCGCATCGCGTCGGCCGAGTCGGAGCTCTCCTTCTCGCTCGGCCGGTCGCCCCGGCCCAGCGAGATCGCGGCCCACCTCGACGAGGACATCGAGGAGGTGACCGAGGCGCTCGCCACCGACGGCTGCTTCACCCCGGCCAGCCTCGACAAGCCGGTCGGCACGGAGGGCGAGACGTCGCTCGGGGAGCTCCTCGGCGGCGAGGACGAGGCCCAGTCCGCGGCCGAGGCGCGCATCGTGCTGGCGCCCGTCGTACGCCGGCTCAGCGACCGGGACCGGCGGATCCTCATGCTGCGCTTCTTCCGCGGCTGGACCCAGCAGGAGATCGCCGACGACATCGGCGTGACGCAGATGCAGGTCTCCCGGCTGCTCAGCCGGATCCTGACCGAGCTGCGCGAGCAGATCGACGATCCGCCGTCGGAGTGAGGCTCACCGGGCCGGAGTAATGTTCCCCGGAAGGCCCTCGTCGAGATGCGGCGACGGGAGAACCGGCAGGACGGTCGTTGCATGGACACCAACTCCAGCGAGGCCGCCTTCTTCGCCCGGTTGAGCACCGACCTCCTGCAGCTCAAGGACGAGGAGCCGACCCTGCAACGGGTCGTCGACCGGGCGGTCCAGGTGGTCGGCCCGTGCGAGTGGAGCGGCATCTCGCTGCGCAAGCGACGGCAACGCGTCGAGACCGTGGCCACCTCCTCGGAGGTGGCCCAGGTCTGTGACCAGCTCCAGTACGAGCTCGAGGAGGGCCCCTGCCTCGAGGCCATCTGGGACAACGAGTGGTACGTCGCCCACGACACGTCGAACGACACCCGCTGGCCGACCTGGGGTCCCCGCGTCGCGAAGCACGGTGTCGGCTCCGTGCTCGCCATCCGGCTGGCCACCGCGACCGAGACGCTCGGCGCCCTCAACCTGTACGCCGGGTCCGTGCACGCCTACACACCCGACGACGTCGACCTGGCCCTGATCTTCGCGGCGCACGCGACGAACGCGATGAGCGCTGCGCGGCTGGTCACCGGTCTGCAGACCGCCGTGGAGAGCCGGCACCTCATCGGGGTGGCCCAGGGCATCTTGATGAACCGCTACGAGCTGACCCTCGAGCAGTCCTTCGAGGTGCTCCGGCGCTTCTCGAGCCAGGCCAACGTCAAGCTGCGCGACCTCGCGGCGACCGTCGTGGAGCACCGTCGTCTGCCCGACCTCGACGGCGACGACCTGTCCCGCTCCGGCTGAGAAAGCGGCCGCGCGCCCTCAAGTCCGGCCCGCGGTATGCCGAACCTACCGACATGGGGGAACCAGGACTCCGTCGCCCGCGGGAGGCCGCGATGCTCGACGTACGCCAGGTGCACCACGAGGTCCCCGAGCTGCGTAGCGGCCACGACGAGGCGGCGGCCTTCGCGGACTTCTGCCGCTACCTGGCCGGCTCCGCGGTCGAGCCCGAGGCCCGCGCCCTCGCGCACGCTGCTCGGGCGCTCCTCGAGGCCACCGCACGGGAGCTCGCGCACGCCGGGCTGGACGAGCCCGCCGCGCGCACACCCCGGCAGCGTCAGGGCTCCTGAGCCCTCAGCGACCGCGCAGCGGCGTCGCGTCCAGGTCGTCGACCAGCTCGCGCGCCGTCGGGTAGACCCGCGCCGCGCCCGCCTCCCTCAGCTCCCCCTCCCCGAAGCCGCCGCACAGCAGGCCGATGCTGTAGCGGCCGCGCTCCCGGGCGGCCGCGATGTCCCACACCGCGTCGCCGACGACCGCCGCGACCGTCCCACCCGCCTGCTCGACCGCCGCGTCGATGAGGTCGGGCGCGGGCTTGCTCTTGTCCACGTCGGAGCTGGAGGTCCGTGCGTCGACCCGGTCGCTGCCCTCGACGAGGTCGAGCAGCCGGCTGGTCTGCTCCTCGGCGCCGGAGCTGGCCAGCACGACCTTCAGGCCACGCTCGCGCAGGGCGCGGAGCAGGTCGGCCGCCCCGGGCAGCGCGACGACGTCGTCGAGGACCTCGCCGAAGAGCTCGCCGTGGCGCTCGCGGAGCCTGTCCCCGTGCTCGTCCTCGACCTGCTGGCCCGCGACCTCGGTGACGAGCCGGTCCCCGCCCATCCCGATGGCCCGGTGCACCCTGTACCGGGGCACGTGCACCCCAACCTCGGCGAACGCGCGCGACCAGGCGTCCGTGTGCTGGTAGACGGTGTCCACCAGGGTGCCGTCCACGTCCAGCACGGCGGTGTCCACCCGCTGGTCGTCGTCGGGCTGGCGGTCGGTGGTCGACGTCATCTGCGGGTCTCCTCTCGACATCGGGGCTCCGTGCCCAGCGGCCCGGGCCGCAAACACCGCGCGTTTACCCCGCGGACGGCCGGGGTACCCGGCACCTTCGCCCCACGTGACCCCTCAGGAACGGGGCGACGAGGGAGGTGCCAGAGGCATGCGACCGGTGCCCGAGACCGCCCGCGTGATCGCACAGCTGCGCCGCTCCGGACAGGACCTGCCGAACCTGGAGGAGCTCGCCCGCAGGGTCGAGCAGATCGTCCCGCAGTGCGTCGGCCTGAGCCTGAGCTACCTGGCCGAGCCGATGACCTTCACCCTGGTGTCCTCCAGCTCCCCGGTGGCCGAGCTCGACGCGTTGCAGTACCTCGCGGGCGGGCCCGGCGTGACCGCAGCGAGCGAGGACGCGGTCCAGCAGTGGCGTGTGGATGACGTCCTCGACGAGGAGGGCTGGCGGCTGTTCGCCCGCGGCGAGGCCGCGGCGGGCGTGGCCAGCACCCTGTCCCTGCCGGTGCGCGACGGCCGCGGCGTCGCCGCCTGCGTGAACTTCTACGCCTCCACACCCGACGCGTTCGAGGGCCGGGTCGACGAGCTCGCCGCGGCCTGTGGGGCCCTGGCCGTGGACGCGGTCTCCAACGCCGACCTGGCGTTCAGCACCCGGCTGGAGGCAGCGGCCACGCCGGTGCGACTGGCGGAGCGGGACGAGCTGGAGCTCGCGGTCGGCCTCGTCGCCGCCCGGCTGGAGGTCACGGCCGAGGAGGCCGAGCGGCTGCTGCGCCAGGCGGCGCTGCGCGCGGACCTCGAACTCACGCAGCTGGCGCGGGTCGTGATCGACAACGAGACCTAACCTCGTACGACCAGCAGGTGCTCGCGGCGCGGCACCAGCTCCCCGACGACCGGGTGCCCGGGCAGCTCGCCGGCGACCAGAAGCCCTCCGGACGTCTGGGCGTCGGCCAGCAGCAGCAGCTCGTCCTCCGCCACGGAGGCGGAGAGGTGCGGCCGCACCCAGTCGAGGTTGCGGCGGCTGCCGCCCGGCAGGAAGCCCGCCTGCAGCGACGGACGCGTGGCCTCCAGGTACGGCACGGCGGCCGCGTCGACCACGGCCGTCACGTTGCTGGCCCGGGCCAGCTTCATCAGGTGCCCGAGCAGACCGAAGCCGGTCACGTCGGTCGCGCAGACCGCCCCGGCGCGCACGGCCGCCCGCGCGGCGTCCCGGTTCAGCCGGGTCATCGTGGCCACGGCGTCCTCGAAGACCTCGCCGGTGGCCTTGTGCCGGTTGTTGAGCACGCCGAGGCCGAGCGGCTTGGTCAGCGTGAGCGGGGTCCCGG
>Ga0308176_10001154_pt1 | contig 16617 bp, 13 predicted proteins | sample PhyCR2_3_FD_203890 | JGI IMG/M metagenome (GOLD analysis project Ga0308176, IMG submission 203890) | Soil microbial communities from UC Gill Tract Community Farm, Albany, California, United States - DLSLS.C.R2 | ecosystem: Environmental > Terrestrial > Soil > Agricultural land | place: USA...
AGTGGTTGTAAGTCGTTGATTTGGTGCGGATGAGAGGACTTGAACCTCCACAAGATTGCTCTTACTAGTACCTGAAACTAGCGCGTCTGCCAATTCCGCCACATCCGCAAGGTGGGTGGATGTCCTTTATTGTGAACGATGAGGAGCGCGCTGTCAATGCTCGCCTGACGCGTTCGTCAAAGACATTAGTCGGCACACGCGCCCGACACTTCAACTGCCACCGCCTTGATCCCCCAGCGCATCTCGAATATAAAGCTCTCGGATGAGAACAACCGCCGCGGCCGTCAGCGGTATCGCAAACACCATCCCGAGCAATCCCAGCAGCGCTCCCAATAAAATCTGCACCGTAATGGTCAGCGCGGGTGCCAGCTTCACTACCTTTCTCTGCACCACGGGTGTAAGCACGTAATTCTCGGCGACCTGCACGGCGAAGTAAAGTACCAGCACCCATAGAGCCGAACGTGGAGATTGCAACAAGGCGATCAAAGCCGCCGGTATCGCGGCGATCACCGGTCCGAAGTTCGGCACGAAATCCAGGAGCCCGGCCAACACTGCCAGCGTCAGAGTTAACGGTACGCCAAGCAGCGCGAGTCCGATGTACGTCGCAATGCCCACAAACATCATGAGCGCCAGCTTGCCTAGCAGCCAGTTCTTTAGCGTCGTTCCGGTGGATGTTAATATGTCGCGTCCTCTCGACCTTTTATATGGAGGAATCAGTCGGAGCACGCCGCGGATATACAACTCGGGATTCGCCGCCAGAAAAACAGAGATGACGAAGATCAACAAAATTCCGGAGAAGAAGCTAAGAGCTCCAGAGAACACTCCTGTAATTTTCAGCAACAGGTTCCCGTGGCTGCTCAATATGCTGTCCATGCCCGGCAGATAGCCTGCTATGTCCTGCACCACCGGGTTCTCCGCAAACCGTGATTTCAGCGAGGCGAGAGCGTCCGGCAGCTGGCTGAAAAGCATATGGACCTGCTCGGATATCTCGCCCGCACGTAGCCATAACGTAAGCGCTACGGCTGCCAGAAGGCCAGTAATTACTAATAGGAGAGCTAAGCCCTCCCGAATGCCCGCTTTTCTCGATAGGAAATCGCTCAAGCCGCGTAGAAGAACTGCCAGTAATATGCCCGCAAATCCAACAAGCAGGACTTGAGAGCCTTCGATCAGAATGAACCAAACGAGAACGAATCCTGATGTGATGCCGAGAACGGCCAAAGTTTTGCGGCAAAGATCGGCCATTACCCTGCTTCTGTACAAGAATAGCGAAGAAGATTCCGCTAAATCGGGAACTTCTTGGCCCACCGTGGTCTCGCTGGCCGCGTGTTACCATCACGCGAAGTCACATGCTGCGTTGCATCCCGCTTTGCGTTTTGCTCACTGTTATTTGCGTCATGAGCGCTTCAGGCGCCGCCTCGCCCACGCCCCCGGTCCATCTCATTTTGGATACCGATATCGGTAACGACGTCGACGATGCACTGGCACTGGCTACCATTCACGCGCTGCAAAGCCGCAAGGAAGTCGAACTGCTGGCCGTTACGATCACGAAAGACAACCGGTATGCCGCACCCTTCGTAGACCTCGTGAACACGTTCTACGGGCGCCCGGACATCCCCATCGGTGTGGTTCACGGCGGCAAGACCCCGGAAGACGCTACCATGCTGCGGATTCCGGCCCAGCGCCGCAACCCCGACGGAAGTTACGTGTATGCCCACACCCTGGAAGACGGAGCTCAGGCTCCTGAGGCCGTGGAGTTGCTGAAGCGGATTCTCTCGGCGCAGCCCGACTACTCCGTCACGATTGCTCAAATCGGCTTCAGCACCAACCTGGCCCGCCTGTTGCAGTCGCCGGGCGGTCGCGACCTGGTCCGGCAAAAAGTGAAGGCTCTCTATCTGATGGCCGGCAACTTTGCCCGCCCTGAGCCCGAGTTCAATGTCTACAAGGATCCCGAGGCGGCCAAAACCCTGTTTGCGCAGTGGCCTACGCCTATGGTCTTCAGTCCCTTTGAGGTGGGTTCCGTCATCACATTTCCTTACGAGAGCATCGAAAAAGATTTCGGCTACGTCGCCCACCATCCCATTGCCGAGGCGTATCACCTGTACCTCCCGAAACCGGCAGACCGTCCTAACTGGGACACCACTGCGGTGATCGAAGCCATTCGGCCCGATCGGGGATATTTTGAGCTCTCACCTCCTGGCAACGTAACAGTCGGACCCCGGAACAGCACGCTTTTTACGCCCGATCCAAAGGGCAGATGCCGCTACCTGATCGTCAAGCCGGAGCAGGTCGAGCGGGTCCGCCAATTCATGGCTGATGTTGCCAGCCAGCCGCCCTCGACTGCCGCCGATTCCGTCCAAAAATCCACTACTTCCGCTGATCATCGCCGCCGTGCAGCTAAAATTAAATAGATGCCAGCATCAACTCCTACCGCAAGCGCTGCTCCTGTGCCGTTGAGGTCTCCCTTCCTGACGGCTGGCCTCGCCTGGCTGATCCCCGGCGCGGGCCACTTTCTGCTAGGCCGTCGTGGTCGAGGCCTCGTTATTTTTCTGACGGTCCTCGCCGCCTTTGCAGTGGGGCTGCTTCTGCATGGACCGATGTTTCAGCCGGGCGGAGCCGATGTTCTCACTCGTGTCATTAACACCGGCGGATTTATTGGAGACCTTGCTAATGGTGTGTTTTACTTCATAGCGGTAAGCTGCGGCTATTTCCCCGCCGACACCGGCGGTCATGCTTCCGATTACGGTTCGAAGTTTTTGGTGGTGGCTGGCCTGCTAAACATTCTCGCCATTGTGGACGCCTACGAAATCGCCACTCGGCAAAAGGATTAGGTTTCATGCCCCTCAATCTCTCGCACTTCCAAATGTCTCTTCTCTTCGCGCTGTTTGCCAGCATCATTCTGGGACTGGTGACAAAGCGCACTGACAACGAACGGCTGCGCTACGGTGTTTACTGTTTTGGTTGTTTTATGGCTGCGCTTTTTGGCATCGGCTGGGTGATGCATTTTCTGCACGGATAGCGTCCGCGGTTTCGCAAGGACACACAAATTGATTTTGCAATGAAAACGTTTTACATCGAGACATTCGGATGTCAGATGAATGCTCACGATTCCGAGAAGGTGACTGGCACCCTGCTGGAACAGGGATACCGGCAGGTAGACGGCGCCGAAGATGCCGAGCTTGTGCTCTATAACACCTGCAGTATCCGCGACAAAGCCGAACAGAAGGTATTCCACCGGCTCCAGCAGTTCAAGCGCGAGGCAGGGAAGGGGAAGGTGTTCGGTGTCCTCGGGTGCGTCGCCCAGCAGGAAGGGGAACGCATCTTCGAGCGGGCTCCTCACGTCAGCCTGGTCGCCGGTTCGGCAAGCTACACCAGGTTGCCGGAGCTGCTTATCCAATTGGAAAACGGAAACCGCCGCGTTACCGGTCTTAGCCTCGACACGAGCGAGACCTTCGATACTCCCTATACTCGTCGGGACAACCCGCATCGCGCTTACATCACCATCATCGAAGGCTGCGACAAAGCATGCGCCTACTGCGTAGTCCCTTTTACGCGCGGACCGGAGCGCAGCCGCACCAGCGCCAGTGTCATGCAGGAAGCCCGCTCCTTGGCCGAATCCGGCTACTCCGAAATTCAATTGCTCGGCCAGAACGTCAACAGCTATCGCGACCCCTCCGAAACGGCCTGGGATTTCGCTCAGCTCCTCGGGAATACCGGAAATGTGAAGGGCATCCGCCGCGTGCGCTTCACCACTTCGCATCCCCGCGACTTTGTGAAGAGTATCATCGATGCCATCGACGAAAATCTAGCCCTTTGCAATCACGTTCACTTGCCGGTCCAATCCGGCTCCACCAACGTCCTTTCCCGCATGCAGCGCCTTTATTCGCGCGACGAGTATATGCGGAGGATCGAGTGGATGAAGAACGCCAGGCGCGACATCGCCATCACCACTGACATCATCGTTGGATTCCCTGGAGAAACCGACCAGGACTTTAACGATACGCTTCGCCTTCTCGACGAGGTGGAGTACGATGCCATGTTCATCTTCAAGTATTCGAAGCGTCCGAATACTCCGGCTCTGCAGTACGAAGATCACATCCCGGAGGAAGAAAAGCAGCGCCGCTTTCTTATTTTGCAGGAGCATCAACGCATCATTCAGATGCGCCGTAATGCTGCTTACGTGGGAAAGGTCGAGGAGGTTCACGTCGAGGGATTCAATCGCGCAACCGGTCAATGGATCGGCCGTACTTCCCAGCACAAAACCTTGAACTTTACCGATCCTGCTTTCCCCGCGCCTGCGGAGGACCGCACACTCGTCGGCGGCTACATGGACGTACTGGTCACTCGTGCAAGTCCCAACAGCCTTGCCGGGGAACGCGTGCCACTTTCGGGAACGTTTGTGCAGTAGTCTGGTGGATGTGATGAGTCAAGAAAGCAAGCGGAGGCAAGCATGGAAGTAGAAATGAAAATTCGTGGTCTCATGATGGACCCCATGAGCAACATGCCGATCGTCGTGCTTAAAGATTTAGCCGGCGATTCGGTGCTTCCCATCTGGGTCGGTATCTACGAGGCAAACGCCATCGCGCTGGAGATCGAGAAGGTCACTACCCCTCGTCCCATGACGCACGACCTCATTAAAATTCTTCTCATGGGGCTGGACACCTCGGTGAGCAAAGTAGTGGTGAGCGAACTGAAAGACGACACCTTCTTTGCCCAGATCTGGCTGGAGCGCAGCGGCAAGTTGATCAGCGTCGACTCCCGTCCGAGCGACGCGCTCGCATTGGCCTTGCGCCATGACTGTCCTATTTACGTCGATGAGAAGGTCCTCCAAACCTCCCGGGGCTCCAATGGGGTTTCGGAGAAGGTGAATAACGAAGAGCTTCGCAAGTGGCTGGAAAACCTGAACGAGGATGATCTGGGCCGCTACAAGATGTAGCGCGTTCGTTACTGCGTTCTGTTTTTGCCCGCTTTTTTACGTCGTTCTAAAACAAGAAAGCCCCGGGAACTCTCTCCCCGGGGCTTTCTTTATGAGTGGCCTCGCCGCGACCCGTAGCCTAGCGGCGTCTGGTCGTCGCGCCTCGTCTCGGTGGGGTCTTCGGCTCTGGAGTTTTCACGCCAGGAATGCTCGGATCCCGGAATGTCAGCATATATGGATTTGCCGTGTAGCTGTCCGCGATACCGGAGAACTCAATCTTCGAGCCCACTTTCACCGCGTCGGCTGGGATCGGCTCGGAGAAGTTCAGCGTGGCGTCCGGCTTGGTCGGATCGGTCACGCCCAGCACCACTTTGGTCGGCTTATCTGGAGGATCTACCGAAATAACGGTGCCGCTGAAGTTCTTTACGCCCTCAACCTGTGTTCCCGGAACCTCCGCGCCCTTCATCTGGTTCCAGAATTGGTCGCCCTGCGATTGCAGTTGCTGTTCAATGCCGTACCACAGCTTAAACGCCGGATCGGCGTCGATCCGCTGCTGCAGTTGCTGCGCCTGGTTCTTTGCTAGATCCCCCGCGCTGGCGACAGTAAAGCCGGCGGGAGGCAATGCCGAAGTCTTGGCTTGGGCCAAAACCTGGTCGGCTCCGTCTGTGCCTCCATGATACTGCTGATAAACCTTGTTGAAGTAGCTCAACACCTGCGGGCGGGCATTCGCGGGCAGTGATCCAGGGCCGTCGTACGATGCCGCACGTGCGTACTCGAATAGTACGATGGGATACTTTTGGTCGTCGGGAGTTGATGCGTCGCCCTGCAGTAGCTTGGCGTAGTCATAGGAAACGGATCCCTGGTTCGGATTTACCGTCAGGCTTTCCTTGTACTCGTTCTCCGCCGTCTTGTTGTCTTTCTTTGAAGTGGCGACGTAAGCCAGATCCTTGTGGGCCAGGCCCAGTACCTGGTTCTTTGCGTTCGCCCAATCGGTATCGCTCATGTTCTGCGGCTTCTTTGCTGCCGAGAAGTTCTCCTCGGCGCCGCTGATCACAGCCTGCGCTGCGTTCTGAATATCGGTCAGCAGTTCTGGTTGAGGACTCGCGCCACCTACGGCCGGTCCCCAGAGCGTTATGAAATAGGACGCTTCAAAGGACTTGGGGTCCTCTTTCAACAGCTGCTTGCACTTGTCGATCAACTGCTGGCGGGAAGCCGGGTCGGTCTGGGCAAGCTGGCTCAGGGTTCTGACGAAGTACAACAGACGGTCATGCGCGAAGTCGCTTTGAGGATATTTATCCTGCCAGGTATTCAGCAATTCCAGCCGCTGCTTCGGATCCTGAGTTTGTGTGATCTTCGAGTACAGATCATACTCCGCCCGGTCCTTATAGTTCTTTTGCTTGGTGGGCGCTTGGCCCCCCGCCGCTCCAGCCTGGCCTGCCGGCTGCTGCCCTGCCGATTGTTGCGCCTGTGCATCTTGTGCCGCGGCGATCGATATCCCCGCCGGACCTGCTAATACAAGAGCGACAGTCCCCTTGGCCACTACTGACCGGCTCGCTCTCAGAAAACATAACTCCACGACTACCTCCCTGACCGGAATTCTAAGTCTATAAATTAATTTGGAAGCGGTTCTTTGGCATCCCTTGGCTCAGAGGCCTAATCCCCTGACATTTCGCCGCTTCTCAAGACATAAAGCCGGAGTATAACGAACTTAATTCGCCACTCGCAACCTTTCTATTACTTTAGATGCGCCACTCCGCAAACTTGTTCCCTTTGCGCCGTACGCCTTCGCAAAAGACCTAGTACTTCCGCATGCTATCATCCACAATTCCATGCGTTTTGCTGATTGGGGTGTGATCGCTCTCTACCTGCTGTTCATCACCTGGTTCGGCGCACGGTTCAAGGAAAGTCAAAAGACCCTCAAGGATTACTTCCTCGGGGGCCGCGGAGCGCCCTGGTGGGCCATCGCCTTCTCTATCGTCTCGGCGGAGACTAGCACTCTTACGGTCATCGGGACGCCCGCTCTGTCGTTTGCAGGCAACTTCGGATTCCTGCAACTGGTGCTGGGTTATTTGCTGGGCCGCATCGTGGTCTCCGCCCTGTTTCTGCCCCACTATTTCCGGGGCGAGATGTTTACCGCCTACGAGTTGATGCAGCGCCGCTTCGGTCCGCGCGTCCGGAAATTCACGGCCGGAACCTTTCTGGTCCTTCGTGCTTTGGCCGAGGGGGTTCGCGTTTTCGCGGTCTCTATCGTCGTGTCCATCGTGCTTGGCACCGGCGAGGTCGCCTCTATTGCCGTAATCGTTTGTCTCACGCTCTTCTACACGTTTGAAGGCGGCATGACAGCCGTCATCTGGACCGATGTCATTCAAATGGTCCTGTACGTCGCTGGCGCGCTGGTCAGTTTCGTACTGATCCTCCACAGCATTCACGGCGGTTGGCCGCATGTCGCCCAACTGGCCGGGGAAGCCCATAAGTTTCACGTCTTCGATTTCCGCTTCTCGTTCTCGGCCGCTTTCTTCCTGCGTAGCTACAGCTTCTGGGCCGGCCTGCTCGGCGGCACCTTTCTGGTCTCGGCCAGCCATGGAAGCGAGCAACTGATGGTCCAGCGCCTCCTTTCGGCTAAAAATGAACGGGAAAGCCGCCTGGCCCTCTTCTCCAGCTGGGTCGTGATCTTCTTTCAGTTCGCCCTGTTCCTTCTGATCGGCGTTTCGCTGTACGTCTACTATCACGACTCCGGCCTTCCCGCCCCCCGCATCCCCGAGCGCGTCTATCCCGAGTTCATCTGGCAGCACCTCCCCGTCGGTCTGGCCGGACTTATCATCGCCGCGATCCTGGCCGCGGCCATGTCCAACCTCAGCGCGGCCCTGAATGCCTTGGCCTCCACCACCGTCATGGACTTTCTCAAGCCTCTGCGTCCTGCCCTGTCCGAGAGCCACTACCTACGTTTTGCCCGTTGGGCCACCGTCGTCTGGGGTGTGGTGCTCTTTTCTGTCGGGTTGCTGGCCCGTCATTGGGGGCGCGTCCTCGAAGCGGGCCTGTCCATCGCCTCGGTTCTCTATGGCGCACTTTTAGGCGTGTTCCTCCTCGGCCTTCTGACCAGGCGCGCCGGCGAGTGGGCCGCCATCATCGGCATGGTCGCCGGATTCGCCGCCACACTGCTGCTCCGTAACCATGTGGCCTTCACCTGGTACGTGCTCATTGGTTCGGTGACCACCTTCGTCGTAGGCTATATCGCGGGGCTCCGCTTCTCCGAAAAATCCGCGGGTGTCGCCGCGGAAACTCACGCCCGGTAACGTTCTAAATCCGCTGGCGTTTCCAGCGGCCCTGCTTAAAAAGCACGATGCTCGCCGCCGCCATTGCCGCCTGCGCGATCACAATCGAAAAGTAAACTCCATTTGAGTGAAGCCCCCCGGGCACGGCGAGCCAATACGCCACTGGAATCTCCAGCAGCCAGAAACCGAACAAATTCACAATGGTGGGCGTCAGCGTGTCGCCGGCTCCGTTAAAGGACTGCAGCATCACCATCCCATACGCATACGCTACGTTCCCGTAGCTGAGAATTCGCAGACACGAAGAGGCAAGCCGCACTACGGCCGGGTCGCTCGTGAACAGGCCCGCGATGGATTCAGCGAACATGACGAAGAGAATCCCGGAACCGCCGAGAAACAGCATATTGTAAAATCCGGTCCGCCACACGGAGCTTGCCGCGCGCTCCGGTCTGCCCGCTCCCAGATTCTGTCCCACCATCGTGGCGGCCGCATTGCTCAGCCCCCAGGACGGCAGAAGAATGAAAATCACGATACGTATCGCGATGGTGTATCCGGCAAGCGCATTCGCCCCGAACAGACTGACGATCCGCACCAGGCCTATCCAGCTTGCCTGTGCAATCGTGAACTGCACCATGGCCGTCAGGGAAACCCGGAGCAGGCGCACCATCACGCGAGGCTCCAGGCGGATCTGCCCTTGCAATATTCGGATTCGCTCACTGCCCTTCAGCAAACGATAAAACTGAAAGAGCATTCCGATGGAGCGCCCCGACAGCGTCGCAAGAGCCGCGCCGGTAACGCCGAGCCGCGGGAACGGGCCCACGCCAAAGATCAGGCACGGATCCAGAAGCAGGTTGATCACATTGGAAACCCATAACAGCCGCATCGCGATCGCAGCGTCTCCCGCGCCCCGAAAGATCGCATTGTTCAGAAACAGCATCAGCACCACGCCGCTCCCTCCCAGCGCGATGCGAGCGTAGCCGGAGCCCGTCGCGACAATCTCGGGCGACGCACCCATCAGTCTTAGGAGATCGGGAGCGAACACGAGGCAGGGAACACCGATCAGAGCCGCTGCCAGCAGACCAAGTGCAATGGACTGGACCGCCGCCACCGCCGCTCCCGTCGCATCTTTCTCGCCTATCCGCCGGGCTACCATGGCGGTCGTGGACATACCGAGTCCCATCGCCACCGCAAACACGAGCGTCAGTAAAGATTCCGTCAGGCCCACCGTCGCGACAGCATTCGCGCCCAGTCGGCCTACCCAAAAGACGTCCACCACCGCAAACAGGGATTCCAGCACCATTTCCAAAACCATCGGAATCGCGAGAGCAAGTATGGCCTGGTTCAGGCTTCCCGTCGTAAAGTCGCGGTGGGATCCCCGGAGCGCTTCACGGACGAAGCTCCAGATCGATGGCTTGGGCTCGACGCTCTGCAAAGAATTCATAACGGGAGATGTGCCCGCCCCTCAGCGGCCGGAAGGGCGTACGCGGACGGGCCCCTGGGCTAGCCACGAGCTATGCAACTGGGCCGGAGCTAAGCCTCTAGAGTAGTACGTCTCCCGGGCTTCCTCAATTCCCGGGTTCTTTTTTACGTGTGTAAGTCCCGGTTGGCTAAGATCATACTTATCAAGTGACATCCGATCCCCGCCCGCAAGCCATCACGTCTGTAGATGGGGCCCCAACCTCTCCTCATAAATTCAGCTCGGGTTCTTCCCTGCAGCGCGTCCTCGGTCTCCCTAGCGCCATTTCAATCGTGGTCGGGACGGTGATCGGTAGCGGCATTTTCCTGGTTCCTGCCAGCATGATTCACAGCGTCGGCTCCGTGAAAATGCTCTTTGCTGTCTGGATCGTCGCCGGCCTCCTCAGCCTTTTCGGCGCGCTCACCTATGCCGAATTGGCGGCCGCGCTCCCCGAAGCCGGAGGAGAATATGTTTATCTCAGCGAAGCCTATGGTCCATTTTGGGGCTTTCTTTACGGCTGGACTCAATTCTGGGTTGCCAAAAGCGGCTCCATTGCCACACTTTCAGCCGGATTTTATACCTATCTCTCCGTATTCCTCCCTGTAATGGCGCTGCCTTTTTGTACGGTTCCACTTCATATCGGTCCCGGCGGAACGCTTCTCCAGTTTCGCTACGGACAATTGGTCGCCATCGGCCTCATCCTGATACTGGCCGGAATTAACTACGTGGGAGTCCGCTCCGGTGGCAACGTGCAGGTGTTCGTCACTGCGTTGAAGATGACGCTGATCGCTGCCGTGATCGTCATCGGGCTATTCTTCGGCCACGGGCATCTCCAGAACTTTCGCGATCACATCCCGGCGCTCGGTGGGATCTCCGGCTTCTTCGCCGCCATGGTCAGCGCCTTGTGGGCATACGACGGCTGGAACAATGTCAGCATGGTCTCCTCGGAGATCCGGAATCCTCAGCGCAATCTCCCTCGCTCGCTTACCCTCGGAACTCTCGTCGTGATCGGCACGTATCTTCTTATCAACGCTGCCTATTTTTACGTCCTCAGCCCCGTGGAGGTCGCCGGCAGTCGCCGTGTCGCCGCCGACATGATGTCCCGCATCTTCGGTTCCGCCGCCGCCAGCTTTGTCACTGTCGCCGTGCTGATTTCTATCTTTGCCGCCCTTAACGGCTCCATCCTTTCGGGCTCCCGCGTTCCGTACGCCATGGCCCGGGATGGCCTTTTCTTCCGCACCGCCGCCTTTGTCCATCCGGTCTACAAGACGCCAGGCCACTCCATGATTCTCCTGTGCCTCTGGTCTTGCGTGGTGGTTCTCAGCGGATGGTATGACGATCTGTACAATTTCGTGATATTTGGGAGCTGGATTCTCTACCTTATGACCGCTTTTTCGGTCATAGTTTTGCGAAAAAAGAGACCGGATTTAGTTAGACCGTACCGGGTCTTTGGTTACCCCTACGTGCCAGTACTATTCGTCTGTGTGGCCGGAGCTTTACTCATTAGTACTGTCCAGACACGTCCCCGGGAGTCCGTTATGGGGTTAGTTTTGATGGGTTTAGGTATTCCGGCTTACTTGTTCTGGAAAAAAAGAAACGCTATATCCTGATTATCCCTCTTCTTTCCCCATATACTCTCCTGAATTCGTTAGTACTACTAGGACTGTCCAGACTCGCTCGTGTTGAATTTCTGTTGAATACCGAATTAAACTTCGAATAAATCACCGGCTAACACCGATAGCTGAAACGAGGGGTGTACGCAGCCCCGGCCGGGGATAGGACTACAAAATCAATATTTATGAGGGGGTTTCATTTGGACGTCGACAAAATGCTCGCCGAATTGAAACTGGAACGTGAGCAACTGGAAGAAGCCATTCTGACGTTGGAACGCCTGGCAAGGGGCAGGGGGCGCCGCCGCGGACGTCCGCCATCATGGTTGAAGGACGCTGCTGCGGCGGTCTCCTCGGCCGGAGAACACGAACTGGATGGTGTTTCTGCTGAACCGCGCCGCCGTGGCCGTCCGCCGGGAAGCAAGACCAAATCCGTTGCGCTGCCAGCCGAAGCGTAAGCTTCCGCCAGCTATTTCAATCTAAGCCGAAGGTTCTAACCTGAGAATCGAGTGGCGACCGGAACAGACCCCGCCTCTGCTTCCGGTTGCTCGTGGCTCAATATAGTAGGTAAGGCTGACGCCTTGCCACGAATTCTTTTGCCTGCTTTTGTAGCTTTCCTTCAATGAAGCTGGCTTCCCGGCCCCCCTTGAACTCCTGCACCAACTCACTACGTCCCATTAACTTCAGGTCTTTTGAGAAATCGAGCTTTCCCGGATAAAGCTTCTCCAAACCAGCCGCCACTTCCACTCCCAGTCTCGTGCTGTCGAAAGTCTCCCGGTCCGTAATCACAAAACGTACACCTTCAATCGTCTTTCCTTCGAAATGCGACGCCGTAGGCGTAAATCGGGTCGCATAAACCCGAACTCCCGGGATGAATTGCGAATTGAGGTATTCTGCCAGCGCCTGCCCCTGAATCCAATCCGCCCCAATCTGCTCAAACGGCGAGTCCGTGCCGCGTCCTAGCGAAAGATTCGTATTCGATTCCAACATGACCAGCCCTGGATACAGCAGCGCCGCGTCCAGGCTCCTCATGTTCGGCGACGGATTGATCCACGTCACGCCGGTCGAGTCGAACCAGTCCCCACGCTCCCAGTTCTTCATCCTGATCACCTGCAGATCGGCGCCCCAATGCTGCTCTGCGTTCGCCATTGTTGCCAATTCCCCGAAGGTCATTCCGTGCCGCAACGGTACCGTGTAGCAGCCGACAAACGACTCGTTGTTGCTCTCCATCACAGGTCCTTCCACGTGGACTCCCGTTATCGGATTGGGCCGATCCAGGAGAAAGAAAGGCTTTTTCGCTTTCGCCGCCTCTTCCAGTGCGTACAGCATCGTGCACGAATACGTGTATGTACGCGCACCGATATCCTGAATGTCGTACACCACCGCATCGAGCTTTTCCAGTTGTGCCGCCGTAAGCCGTCGCCGCTCCGGCCGGTAAAGGCTCACAATCGGCAGGCCGGTTTTGGCATCCCGGCTGTCGCCCACGGTCTCATCCGCCGTTCCGCTGATGCCATGCTCCGGTGAGAACAAGGTCGTGACGTTCACGCCCGCCGCTTTCATCACATCCACATCCCGGCGTCCCTCCCGGTCCAGGCCCGTGTGATTCGTGATCAGCCCGACACGCTTCCCTCGCAGCCCGGAAAAGCCTTCCTGCTCCAGCACATCCAGGCCCGTCAACGTCTGCGCGTTACGGTTCACCACCCGATGCACGCCTGCGCCCGTAATCGTCTCGTTATAGCCGGTTAGCGCTACCTGCTGGTTGACCGCGACGCCGAACGACCCCGCAACCGCAGTCGCCAGCCTCGAGCGCAGCGAACTCAAAGAGTGTCCCCGGTGCGGATGCACTGCGTTGGTCAGCAGAATCACAAACGAATCCGTCGTCGGATCCATCCACATCGACGTTCCTGTAAATCCGGTGTGCCCGTACGATCCGATAGGATAAAGCTCTCCCCGGTTGCTCGAGAACGGCGAATCGATATCCCATCCCAATCCGCGCAGGATCGGCTGGTCGGCCGGGCTGCCGGGCGCCGTAAACTTCTTCACCGTCATCGGGCTGAAAACGCGCACGCCGTTGCGCTCCCCCATCCCCAGCAGCATCTCCGCATACTTTGAGAGATCGTCCGCTGTCGTAAATACGCCTGCATGACCCGCGATTCCGCCCATGTAGCGGGCCGTCGGATCATGCACCACTCCTCGGAATGGCAAGCCTGTATCCGGATCGATCTCTGTCGGTGCAATGCGCGGCTTCAAATCTGCGCCGGGCAGAAACTCGGTTTCCTTCATCCCCAGCGGGCTAAAAATCTCCTGTTGCGCGAACTGCGCCAACGTCATCCCCGAGAGCCGCCTCACGATCTCGCCCAGCAATTCAAAGTTGATGTCGCTGTAGATAAACTTGGCTCCCGGAGGGGCCACCGGTTTCGCCGTCAGTGCTTTTTGAATGCCCGTCTCATACCCGCTCCATCGCGGGACCAAATCCACGTCGGGAGGTAATCCCGAAAAGTGTGTCATCAGCAATCGGACGGTGATGTCGCTCTTTCCGCCCTGAAACTCGGGCAGGTACTTCGTCACCGGATCATCCAGCCGCAGTTTTCCTTCCTCAAACAGCTTCATGATGCTGGGTGTCGTGGCCACCACCTTCGTAAGCGATGCCGCATCGAAAATCGTATCGGCGGTCATCACCTCTCGCTGCGGTACCACGGCCCGAAAACCGTAAGCCTTTTGGTAAATCACCTGCCCGTCGTGCCCGATCACCAGCACCGCGCCAGGGATCACATTAGTCTGCACCGCTTCGTCCACAATCCTGTCGACCATCTGTGCATCTGTCTTCGGATACTGCTGCTGTGCACACGCCACCGCGCCTGCCAGTGCCAATAAGACTACAGCTCTCATGTAAAGGACAGTGTAGGCTAAGAGCCCTCGGGGAGCTTCTGCTACCGGCCTGCGCACCCGGCTATCGCACAACCGGTACCATCAAAATGTGCCGGTAAAACTACCTTCTCGCGACAACTCCTCGGATCTTGCCCGCAAGCCGATTCCCGCGATCATTGCTCTGAGTGTCGCGGTTGCGGCTTTTCTCATCTGGCTCATCTACTTCAAGGGAAGGGTAGCCGCGCCCGAGTGGGTACTCTCGCTTCCCGCCGCGAACGCTGTCTTTAACTCGCTCAGCGCACTCTGCCTCATCGGTGGCTACATCAATATCCGCCGTGGCAATCGCCTCACGCACATGCGTTTCATGATCGGCGCTACTAGCTTTTCCGCGCTCTTTCTGGTCAGCTATATCACCTATCACTTCTTCCACGGTGACACCCTGTTCCCGGGCCACGGCTGGATTCGCCCTGTCTACTTCTTCATCCTCATCACCCACATCGGCCTCTCGATGATCGCTCTTCCGCTGATCTTCGCCACGCTCTGGTACGCCACCCGCGCGCAGTTCCGTTTCCACCGCGCCGTAGCGCGGTGGACGTTTCCCATCTGGCTCTATGTGTCAGTGACGGGCGTTGTCGTGTACTTCATCCTGCGGGCGTACACGTCGTAACGCCGTAGTTCGCAGCTAGAAGGCAGTGCTGTAGTAGAGATACGGGTAGCTGTAGCTGTGCCCGGGAGTCGTCGCCTTCAGGAACGTTCCCGGCAGAAGATAGCCAAACCCGGCTCCAATCTCCGACTTCTTCGTGGTCGTATAGCTCGCCATTCCATCGAACTCCTGGCCGACCCAACGCCCCGCCGTTCCGTTCGCTTGCCGCGCGACCACGTTCCCGCTGGAGCTGTAAAGCGCATCGTGAGCATTCGCGAGCCAGTAATCGCTGTACTTGAAACTCACCGAAACCTTCTTCGTAAATTTCCACTCCGGCCCCGTCCGCAGATGCTGGATATTCTTCCAACCCACCTGGTCGGCAAGGTCCAGCTTATTGTGACCCGAAGGATACAACTGGTCGAACGTTCCGTGTTGCCCATCTTTTGAATTGCCGTCTCCGCTGGCAAAGTTGTATTCAACAACGTAGCGCGGCTGCTTCAATGCCGCTGCCGGGATCTTGTGCCCTATTGCGGCGTGCGCAGCCCAGGCCGCTACGCCATCCGTGCCAAGCGAACCGCGCTGTATCGCCGTTTCTGTGTTGTAGTCAAATCCAAGAGGCAGCTTTCCCACCCAGCGGACGCCCGTCGTGCCAAAGTGCTCATTTCCCAGTTGGCCGTTTTCCAGCTTTTGCGATGGACTCCGGCGCCACAAGAAGTACGGCTGAATCGTCGAGTGCGGCACCACATCCTGCATCTGGCCGTATAGTCCGTCAATGTAATTTCCTGGCGTATGCTCGCCCACTTCGCCGTCCCGAAGAACAACCACCGATGCTGCAAACGCATCCAGGCGAAACTTTCCGTCCTGTACCGTCGCACGGTATCCGTCAAAACTGCGGGCGACATTTGTCCAGTTCGAGATGCCGATCAACCGCTCATCTCCAAAAACCAGCTCTTGCCGTCCCACTCGAAACGCCGCATGATACTTCTCTAAATCGCCGATCTCGGCATAGGCGAGCCGAAGATCCCACGTATCTTGGTAAGGCGGAGCCGCCACCGGATTTTTCCAAATCGCGCGCGCGTCCTGCACTTGAACGTCAAACTTTAGCCACGATACCGGCAGCACGTCCATATCGAACCGGAGTCGGTTTAACAGGTAGCCGTCGCTTGCCCCGCCGGTGAAAGCCTGTCCATCTACACCTTCGGGACGCACACGCTCTTCCCCGTGAAAACGCAGCCAGTAGGGAAGGGCACTGTTGAGCTCATCGGTCGGCGTGAGCCAGGATTTATCGGTGGAAGGCACGGCGTTGTTGCGGGCTGTTTGCGCGCTGCCGATGCCCATAGACGCCAGGAACAGGCAGTTGCCTAGTACGGCTTTCTGAAATAACCTCATGCGGAAGTTGTTCCTTACATGCGAAAAGTTCGCCTACGGAATATTCCGACGAGAGAAGGGGCTGACTCCTTGTACCACCTTACAGCTTTCGAGGCCATCGGAAGACAAGATTTCCATGGCTAATCCTGCTCCGGACCAAGTATTGCCCTTTGCCGGAGGGGAAAATAGGAGCGTTTTACCATGAGTAACTGGCCCATTGCCAAACGAGTATCCGCCACCTGCGCGACTCTGGTCGCCATCTCGTTAGCCGCAGGACTAGTTGGAGTCGCCAGCGTCCGGAAGACGGCGGCAAGCATCCATGCTGTAGCGTCCGACGAGTTACCCGGCGTGATCCACCTCACTTCCGTCCAGGCACTCGCTCTCGAACTCAGAGGCACAAGCCTGTTGATGGGAACGCCCGGCCTGTCGGCCGATTACAAAAACAACCAGCTTCAACACCTCGCAGAGCTACAGCAACAAACGCTCGACCG
>Ga0308176_10001155_pt1 | contig 16616 bp, 20 predicted proteins | sample PhyCR2_3_FD_203890 | JGI IMG/M metagenome (GOLD analysis project Ga0308176, IMG submission 203890) | Soil microbial communities from UC Gill Tract Community Farm, Albany, California, United States - DLSLS.C.R2 | ecosystem: Environmental > Terrestrial > Soil > Agricultural land | place: USA...
TCGCCGCGGCGGAGGAGATGGGCGGCCACTTCATCCAGCGGCTGGCGGAGCACGGCCTCGATCCGCGGCTGTCGTCGCTGTTCGTGCTGTTCGGCGCCGGCCCGGGCGCCGACGGCACGGTGTTCGAGACCGATGGCCGGAGCTGCCCCACGTGTGACGGCCACAGCGACGGCGTCCTGTTCCAGGAGAGCATCGCGGCGGTCACCCAGCTCACCCAGGGCTGGACCACGGCGCAGCGCGCGCACGCGATCCAGGAGTCGCTGCCGCTCGGCCACCTCGAGATGGGCGTGACTCCGAGCGCGTTCAAGCGGGTCCTCGCGTACCTCCAGAGCCTGGACTGACCTGCCGGCTCGCAAGGCGCCATGGACGTCGGCCCATTCCTCGCGATCCAGCCCGCGCCGCGCGCGGTGTTTGCGCGCCTGCCCACCCACCGCGATCGTCCCCGGTTCCACGTCCGGCGCGGCGGTGCCTGGCATCCGGTCACCTGGGGCCAGTTCGCACACGCGATCCGCGGCGTCGCGCGCTGGCTCATCGAGCACGACGTCGCCCCCGGCGAGCGCGTCGCGATCCTGGGCGAGAACTCGGTCGCGTGGGCCGGCGCCGCCCTCGGCGTGCAGGCCTCCGGCGCGGTGTTCGTGCCGCTGTATCCCGCGTCCACCCCCGAGCAGATCGCCTACATCCTCGAGCATGCCGGGGTGCGCTGCGTGTTCGTCATCGGCGCCGAGCCATGCGCCCGGCTGGGCCGCGCCCGCCAGACGCTCGCCCACCCGCCCGACGTCGTCGATCTCGTCGCCAGCGAGGCGCTCCTTCGCGACGCCGCCGCGCGCGATGCCGCCGCGCCCGCGGCCGTCGACGCCCGGCTCGACGCGATCGACCTCGACGCCCCGGCCCAGCTGCTCTACACCAGCGGGACCTCGGGCCCCCCCAAGGGCGTGCCGCTCAGCCACCGCAACGTCGGCGTGACCGGCGCCGACTGGCTCGTCTGCAACGCGCCGCTGCTCGCCGAGGGCGATCGCGACCTCCTGTGGCTGCCGATGAGCCACATCTTCGGGTTCGGCGAGCTCTGCCACGGCAATACGCTGGGCTGGGAGAGCTTCCTCGCCGCCCCGTCCGAGGCGCTCGACCTCCTGCCCGACGTCGCGCCGCAGGTGTTCATGAGCGTGCCGGCCTACTGGGAGAAGCTCGCGCGCGCCGTGCAGGCCGGCGGCGGCGGCCCCGACGCGGTTCGCCGCGTCACGGGCGGCCGGCTGCGGTTCTGCCTGTCGGGCGGCGCCGGCCTCAAACCGGAGATCAAGCACCAGCTCCACGCCGCGGGACTCCTCATCATCGAGGGCTACGGCCTGACCGAGACCTCGCCGACCCTGACCCTCAACCGCCCCGACGCCTTCCGGTTCGACAGCGTCGGCAAGGTGTTGCCCTCCGTCGAGCTGCGGCTCGCCGACGACGGCGAGATCCTCGCGCGCGGCCCGAGCGTGTTTGCCGGCTACTGGAAGGACCCGGCCGCCACCGCCGCGGCGTTCACCCCCGACGGCTGGTTCGCGACGGGCGACGTCGGGCGCTTCACCTCCGACGGCTTCCTGCAGATCATCGATCGCAAGAAAGACATCCTGGTCACCTCCGGCGGCAAGAACATCCCGCCCGCCAACCTCGAGGCCCGGTTCGCCGACGATCCGATCATCGAGCGCGTCGTGGTCTACGGCGACGCGAGGCCCTACCTGGTCGCCGCCGTCTGGGTCCGCCCCGAGCTCGGCCTTCTGCCCGGCGAGCAAGCGCGCCTGGTCGCGGCGCGGCTCGACGAGGTCAACCGCCAGCTCGCGCGCCACGAGACCCTCAAGCGCCACTTCATCGCCGGCGCGCCGCTCGGCGTCGCCGACGGCACGCTGACCTCATCGTTCAAGCTGCGGCGCAAGGCGGTCTACGAGCGCCTGCGCGCGCAGTTCGAGGCGCTGTACGAGCCGGTCCGATTACCGGACGAGGGGGGCTGAAGACGCTACCTGCGAGCCACCCTGCTCGGTCCTGCGAGATCACCGCGGTTCTTGGATAAAGTCAGCTGGAGCGACCTGGCCGAGCTGAAGCATCGGCCTCGTTCTTTGCCGCAGGTTCCAAGAAGACAGCTCGTGGGTGATGAGAGGAGCCGACGGCTTGGCGTCCGGATGGCCGTTGCGACGGGGCGGCGCCCGGAGTACGAGAGGGCGTGCGCGGACATCAGGCGATCGCGACGGCGGTGGTCGGTCACTTCGCGCGGGTGCAGCGCGACCTGCCGTGGCGGCGGACCCACGATCCGTATGCGATCTGGGTCAGCGAGATCATGCTGCAGCAGACGCGGGTCGCGACGGTGATCCCGTACTGGGAGCGCTGGATGGCGCGGTTTCCGACGGTGTCGGCGCTGGCGGCGGCGCCGCTCGACGACGTGCTCGCCGCGTGGGCGGGCCTGGGGTACTACTCGCGGGCGCGCAACCTGCACGCGGGAGCGCGGGCGGTCGACGCGCGGTTTGGCGGGGCGCTGCCAGCTTCCGCGGCCGAGCTTCGCGAGGTACCCGGGATCGGGCCGTACACCGCCGGGGCGATCGCGTCGATCGCGTTCGGCGAGCGCGCGCCGCTGGTCGATGGCAACGTCGCCCGCGTGCTGGCGCGGGTGTTCGCGATCGAGCACGACATCAAGTCGACCGCGGGCGGCAAGGCGCTGTGGTCGGCCGCCGGCGAGCTGATGCGCGCGCTGCCGCGGGCCGCCGCGCCCGGGGACCTGAACCAGGGGCTGATGGAGCTCGGCGCGACGATCTGCAGCGTGACCCAGCCGCGCTGCCTGGTGTGCCCGCTGGCGAAGGCGTGTGCGGCGGTGCGGACTGGCCGACAGGACGAGCTGCCCGTCGTGGCGGCGCGCAAGAAGGCGTCGGAGCTGCCGCTCCTGGCGCGCACGTGGGTGTGGATCGAGGAAGCGGGCGAGGTGGTGCTGGTGCGGCGCGCGCCCGAGGGGCTGTTCGGCGGGCTGTGGGAGCTGCCGCCCGTGGCGATGGCCGAGGGGATGGGCGTGGCCGTCGATCGCACGCCGGTGGCGTTTCACGACCAGACGCTGACCCACCGGCGGCTGCGCATCGCCGTGGTCCGCGGGGCGATGCCCGCAGCGCTTGTCGTGCCGCCGGATCCGAGTTACGACGCGATCGTACGCGTGGGGATCGCCGAGGCGCGTACGCTGGGCATTGCCGCCGCGACCGCCGCGATCCTGCAGACGTACGAGGACACTCCATGGAGCTCGACCCCCAGGCACTCGCTCTCTTCACCGAGGGCTACCAGAAGATTCTCGAAGGCATCCGCGTCCTCGGCTACGACATCAAGGACGAAAACTTCATCGACACGGCCGCGCGCGCCGCGAAGGGCCTCCACGAGCTCATCCACGATCAGGAGCAGGTCGAGTTCCAGGTGAGCGCGATGCTCGGCAAGACGTTTCCGGCCAAGTACACCGAGATGGTGATCTCGAAGCACAACACCGCCTTCGGGGTCTGCCCGCATCACCTGCTGCCGGTCATTTACCGGATCTCGATGGCGTATATCCCGGTCGACAAGGTGCTCGGGCTGTCGAAGCTGTCGCGCCTGGCGCGCATGATCGCGCGGGGGCCCCGGCTGCAAGAGGATCTCACGCACGAGCTCGCCGACCTCCTGCACCGGCAGCTCGCGAGCCAGGGCTCGGCGGTCTATATCGAGGGCCTGCATATGTGCATGGCCGCGCGCGGGATCGGGGCGCACGAGGCGCGGCTGGTCACCAGCGGCGTGCGCGGCGTCTTCCTCGAGCACCTCGCGACGCGCGAAGAGTTCATCAAGCTCGTGGTCGCGCCCCAGGGCACGGTGCTCTAGCGCAACCGGGCGTCCCGCCTGTTGTCTGGCTCACATGCGAAGGCTCGCGTTGCTGGTGATCGCAGGGTGTGCGCACCCGCCGGCCCCCACGCCGGTGGCCGCTCGCCCGGTGCCGCCGCCGGTGCCGCCGGTCGCGGTGGCGGTTGCGGTGGCGCCGTCGCCGTGGGCGGCGATGCATGTGCGGGTGATGACCTGGACCCCGCACGGCGTCTCGCAGCTGGGCGAGCTCCCGGGGGGGCTGCCGCAGCCGATGCCGGCGCTGTGGTACGTCGAGCCGATCGACAAGCTCGACGAGGCCGCGTTCGGCCGGCTGGTCGAGCTGGTTCGCCGCGAGCACGTTCCCGGGCTGTCGCTGCGCAGCCAGGCGGTCGCGCGGTGGCTCGGCGGGCTCGCGGATCTGCCGGGGCTCGGCGCGCTCCTGCTCGACGGGACCGACGTCGACGGCGCGGCGCTCGCTCGGGTGCAGCTGCGCCTGTCCCGGCTGTACCTCGCGCACACCGCGGTCGACGACGCGGCGATCGCGGCGGTCGCGCGGCGCTACCCGGCGCTCGAGGTGATCGACGTCGAGGACACCGCGGTCGGTGATCTCGGCGCCCGCGCGATCGCCAAGCTCGCGGGGCTCCACGCGGTGAACCTGGGTGCCACGCAGATCACCGATGAGGGCGGCGCCGCGCTGGGCGCGCTCGGCCGGCTCGAGATCGCCGACCTCGGCAGCACCCGGGTCGGCGCGAAGACGGTCGCGGCGCTGCGCCAGCTCCCGCTGCACGAGCTGTTCCTCGATCACACGCGGGTCCGCGGTGAGGTCCAGACGCTGGCCGCGCTCGCGCCCGGGCTCGTGCGGTTCGACATCTCCGGCACGGCGCACCACCCGACCGACCAGGAGCTGGACTGGCTGGCGACCGCGCCCCACCTGATCGAGGTCGGCGTGTCCGGCGCCCGGCTGCACGATCCGCTCGCGCTGGTGCTCGCCCGGCTCCCCGGCCTCCGCGAGCTCCGCATGGCCGAGACACCGATCACCCAGGCGACGATCCATGCGATCGCCGCGCGCGCCGATCTCGAGGAGGTCGACCTCGCGGACACGCCGGTCGACGACGCGAGCGCCGCGGCGCTGGTCGGCGCGCCTCGCATGCGCATCCTCCGGCTCGACGGGGCGCCGATCACCGACGCGGCGCTGGTCGGCCCACCCGGCGCCGCGCTCGCCGAGCTCTACGTCTCGCGCACCGCGGTGGGGGATCGCGGCCTCGCGATCCTCGACGGCGTCCCGCACCTGGCCGCGCTCGGCGTGGGCCACACCCAGATCGGCGACGCCACGCTCGATCGCATCGCCAGGCTCGGTGAGCTCCACACCCTGGTGCTCTCGGACGTCCGCGCCCCCGCGGAGGCGTTCGCCCGGCTCGCCGGCCTGCGCAGGCTCGAGCGGCTCTACCTCGACCAGACCCATGCCGGCGACATCACGCTCGCCGCGCTGGCGCCCTTGCACGACACCCTGCGGGTGCTGCACCTCGAGGGCTCCGACGTCTCCGAAGACGGCCTCGCGGCGCTCGACGCGTTCACCGAGCTGGACGAGCTCACGATCGGCGACACCCGCGTGCACGCCGGCATCGCTGATCTATCGGCGTGGCCGCGGCTCCGGACGCTGTCGCTGGTCGGGCTCGATCTCACCGACAAGGCGGTCCCGCAGCTCGCGGCGCGCCCATCGCTGGTGGTCCTCGATCTGTCGGCGACCGAGGTGCGCGATCCGTCGCCGCTCGCCGCGCTGCCGCACCTGCGTACGCTCGGCGTCGCCCAGACCAAGCTGTCGGCCGCCGGGGCCGCGGCGGTCAAGCGGCTCGCCGCGCGCGGCGTCGAGATCGTTCGCTAGGGCAGGGCCGATCGGGTGAACAGCGCGGTCAGCTCGTCGGGAATCCGCTGCGGTCGCCCCGAGGTCAGCCCGATCATCGCCCAGGTCGTCGCCGCGCGCGCCACGACCTGGCCGTCGCGCAAGAGCTCGGTCATGCGGATGCACGAGGCCTGCCGCCAGGTCTCGACCCAGGTCTCGGCGCGCAGCGTCTGGCCCTGCGTGACCTGCGCGATGTAGTCGATCTCGTGCCGGCGCACCATGAACGCGGCGCCGAGATCGCGGTACTGCGCGAAGTCCCAGCCGAGCGCGCGGCTGTGCGCCATCGCGACGTCGAGGACCCACCGCAGGTAGACCAGGTTCGAGACATGGCCGAGCTCGTCGATGTCCGCCGCTTCTGGGGTGATCGAGATCGCGAACCGCTCGGCCATCCCGGGCAATGTACCTCACCTCGGCAAGCTCGACGGTACGACGGCCCCCGGGAGCTGCCATGAGGTGACCTGGCTCGCTCAGTTGTCGAGCTGGAACGCGCTCATCAAGCGGCTGCGCAAGGCGAGCAGCTCCTGGCCATCGCTCAGCTCGAGCATACCGTCTTCCTGCTCGACGTTCCGGAAGTCGATCCCACTGAGCGCGTCCCGGAGGTCGAGCCTGATCCTGAGCGTCGCCGAGCCGGCGGCCCCGAGCATCTCGGTACAGTCGAAGCCGATGGTGAGGGGCGCGCGGTCGCGGATCTCGAAGTTCTGCGACATGCCGTTGTCTCGCCACGTCCCGTGGATCTGGTAGGCGTAGTCGCCGAAGCTGCCGGTCATCATGACCAGGCTGACCTTCGAGTACATGCCGGGCGGGGCGTCCGGAAAGGCGTCTTCGCTGGGCGTGGTCGGGGTACTTGCCGGGTTCCAGGCGAGCAGGTACTTCGTGCGCATGACGTTGCCCGCGTCGGCGACGATCTGAAAGTGATCGACCTGGAACGTGGCATCCGAGACGGTGAGCTTGTCGGACAGCGTGCCGGGGATCGGCGGGTTCGCCTTCCAGGTCACGAACATCCCGAGGTCATGCGCGCCATCCCCGCCAGGGCCGCCGGGAGCGTCGGGCTCCGCCGTGCCGCTGAACTGGCACCCGGCAACCATCAGCAAAACCCCGATCAGGCGCATGGCGCAATACGTGCTGCAACGTCGGTACCACGATCATCGCCGGCGCAACGTGGTGATTTCCTGCCCGGGCAGGGTGCGCACGAAGCGGAGACTGTGCACGATTCGTACAAACCTATGGGCACGGAGCCACAGACCCTCGCCGGTGCGACCGAGATCTCCGCACCTCCTGCGCCTCGCGCGTTTCTTGTCATCACCATCGATGACGGCGGTTCTCGTGTCGTCGATCTACCGGAAGGAGTCGATGTCACGTTCGGCCGATCGAGAGGCGCGACGATCACGCTTGACTCCGAGAAGGTCTCCCGGATGCACGCCCGCGTGCGGCGAACCAGCGAGGCGATCGAGGTCGAAGATCTCGGCAGCCGCAACGGCACGCGCGTCAACGGCGAGAAGATCGAGGGCCCGCGCAAGCTGGTCACCGGTGACGAGGTCAGCGTCGGGCCGATCCTCGCCGTCGTCGGTGTGACCAGCGGCCTCAGGCGCACCAGCACGATCGCCGACACCGCGGCGGGCGAGGCCCGGCTCGCGGCCGAGGTCGATCGCTCGGTGCGCTACCACCGGCCCGTCACCGTCGCGATGCTGCGGATCGCCAGCGACGCGATCCTCGACCAGATCGAGCGCGCGATCCGCCCGATGGACCTCATCGCCGAGGACGCGGGCGACGATTACCTCGTGATCTTGCCCGAGCTCGGCCGCGAGGATGGCGCCGCGGCCGTCCAGCGCCTGCTCGACTTCGCGCGCGCGGCCAACGTCCCCGCGACCGCGGCCACCGCGCTGTGCCCCGACGACGGAACCACCGTCGAGACCCTGATCGGCGTGCTGCGCAGCGGGCTCCGCACCGGGCGGGTCCCGCGCGCGCCGGCGGCCAAGGGCATGCCGATCGTCATCGACCCCGCGATGCAGCGCGTCTACGCCCTGGTCCAGCGGATCGCCGATACCTCGATGACCGTGCTGATCCTCGGCGAGACCGGCGTCGGCAAGGAGCTGGTGTGCGAGGCGATCCACCAGCAGTCGAGCCGCCGCGATCGCCCGCTGATCAAGCTCAACTGCGCGGCGCTCCCCGAGAGCCTGCTCGAGAGCGAGCTGTTCGGCTACGAGCGCGGCGCGTTCACCGGCGCCGACAAGCGCAAGGTCGGGTTCTTCGAAGCCGCCGACGGCGGCACGCTGTTCCTCGACGAGATCGGCGACATGCCGCTCGCCCTGCAGGCCAAGCTCCTGCGCGTCCTCGAGCGCAAGGTGATCACCCGCGTCGGAGGCACCACCGAGGTCGCGACCGACGCGCGCCTGATCGCGGCGACCCACCGGAACCTCGACGCCGATGTCCGCGCCGGCCGGTTCCGCCAGGATCTCCTGTTCCGGATCGGCGGCTTCACGATCGCGGTCCCGCCGCTCCGCGATCGGCCGGCCGAGATCCTGCCGCTCGCCGAGCACTTCGCGCGCACGGCCGCCGCCGAGCAGGCCCGGGTCCCGCCGGCTTTGTCCGACGATGCCCGCGAGGCGCTCGCCGGCTACGCCTGGCCCGGCAACGTGCGCGAGCTCCGCAACGCGCTCGAGCGCGCCCTCGTCCTGGCGACCGATACGATCACCGCCGCCGATCTCCCCGAGCGCGTGCACGACGCCTCGCACCGCATCCGGCCTCCGGCGCCCAGCGGCGCCGACGTCCGCGGCCAGCTCGCCGAGGTCGAGCGCGCGGCCATCGTCGCCGCGCTCGAGGCCGAGTCCGGCAACCAGACCCGCGCGGCTCGCCGGCTCGGCCTGTCGCGCCGTGCGCTCATCTACAAGATGGAGAAGTACGGCCTGAAACCCCCGCCATCTCGCACAGATAGCGAGCCAGGTTGACCGCGTCTCCCAGCTGTCTACCCCGAGGGGTCAGGGCACCGCGACAAGCTGCGCGCGTCGCCTCGTGATCCCGTAGACCGTGCCCTGCTCCGGCACGGTGAACGAAACGCGATGGTAGTCCTGCTCTTCGACGCTTGTGAGAATTGACCCGGGTCTGCTTGCGAGAAATGACCCACCGACCTCTCGGTCGCGATCCACGGTGTTCGGCGTAGTGCACCCGCGATCGTGGTGGCACCGATCCTGCTCTTTGTCTTGCGGTTGGCGAAGGGTCGGTGGCGGTTGGCGCGCGCCAACAAGCGGGGAAGCGGGTCGTTGGCGCGCGCCAACAAGCAAGCAAACGAGACCACCAGCGCCACGAACAACGCCTCCGCCAGCAACGCCCCCGCCCAGTACGACGAACACGACAACCGCCACAACTTCGCAGCACGAATCTCGCCGCGTCTCGCCACAAGGACTTCTTCTCGCACCGGCAACCGCGACCAACAACTGACTACACGCGACCACACCGCCCCCTGCTTCGAGCTGCCATCGAAGCGGGGTTGTGGTGTTTCTACCTCCGAAGCTGATGACGCCGCTTGCGACGACGACGACCCGCCGAATACCGCGAAATTTGCCGACCCCGGGCCAGGAGAAGGCGGGGGAACGCTGGCTCGATACCAGGAGCCGCTGCCTCGCCTCGCGGTTCGCGGGCGCCAGAGAGCCTTCGCTCGGCCTGGGCGTCAAGGCTTCCCTCGAAGACTCGGCGCTTCGCGGCCTTGACTCCGGCCTCGCTACGGCTGGAGCGGCAACTATGGGGCGGCTGGCAGCCGCCGCCATGTGAGATGAGTTCGATCAAGAGACGAACAGGAGCGAGCTCGTGGCTGCGCCGAGCTGTCACGGCAGTGTCCCGAATCGCTACGCCTCCAAGGCCTCTTGTTCGGCATCACGATCGCGATCCGGAACAGCAGCCCGGGTCATTTTTCGCGAGCAGACCTGGGTCATTTCTCGCGAGTGTTGAAGTCCTGCTCCCACGCGTCCGGGATCAGGTGCGCGTACGTCTTCTGCGTGACGACCACGGAGGAGTGACCGAGGATCTTCGACAGGCGAAAGATGTCTCCGCCGTCGAGCACCCAGTGCGAGGCGAACGTGTGGCGCAGGTCGTGGAACCGCAGCGAGCTCGGCAATCCCACCCGGGCCACCGCCTGCTTGAACGGCTCACGAACGCCCGGTTTGGTGCGCGGCTTGCCCTTCTCGCCCGGAAACACGAGCATCGCGCCATCGCGCAGCAACGCGAGCTCGCGCAGGAACGGCAACACCGAGTTGAGGGATCGGCACCCGCCGCGCCTTGCCGCTCTTGGTCGACCCTTGCCGGCCGCGGTGGACCGTGATCAGCCGGCGCTCGATCGAGACGTCGGCGTGCTGCAGATGGAGCAATTCGTCGAGCCGCATGCCGGTGCCGACGGCGAGCGTCACGATCTCGCGGATGCCCCTGGGGCACTCCAGCAAGAGCCGCGTGATTTCCTCCTTGGTCTGGATCCACGTGTACACGCGATCCGGGGACTCGACGTGCTTCACGCCGTGGCACGGGTTGATCGCCAGCCACTGACGCTCGACGAAGTACGAGAACGCCGACGACAAGCAAATCAACGTGCCGTTCACGGTGGTCGGCGCAAGTCGAGTCGCCTGGTCGTCGCGCCAGCGCATGATGTGGCTCTTGGCCACCTGCGCGATCGGCGTCGCTCCCAGGCTCGGCAGGACATACATCCGCATCCGCTCTCTGTAGCCTCCGTGCGAGCGCGAGTGGCGATTCTCGAGCGAGGTGAGCCATTCGTCGGTCGCCTGCGTGAGCGTGCGCTTCGTGTCGAGATCGCGCGGCAGCTCGCCAGCGTCGATCTTCCGCTGCGTGACCCGGTGCTCCTCGTCGGCCACGAGCGCCTCACGCTTCGAGTCGTACGTGCCGACGTAGATCTTGCGGCCACCGCGCTTGCCATAGACCTGCCAGCGCGCGCCATCAGCTCGGTCGATGCGCTTGATCATCGGGATCCCTTCCGCTTCTCCGCCGCCTCGGCCTCGTCGAGCGCGATCGTAAGTAGCGTCCGCACCGCATCGACGCGGGTGAACTCCAGCCCGGGGTGCTCCTTGCTGAGCCGCTGGGCGTGGCGATCGAGCCGAGCGATGAGGCTGTCGGGCAGGCGAAATGCTACCTGCGTGGTCGGTTCCTTGTCCTTGTCCTTCGACGGTGCCATCTGGCTTCCTTTCTACGCGATCATGCCGCCACCATCCGCGCGATCTGGACCGGGGCGAACGTGCGCCCATTGCGCGCCCGCCGCCCGCTCGCGTCGAGCGTCTCGGCCACCTTGCGCAGCGACATGCCAGCCGTGCGCAGCGAGCGCGCCTCGGCGATCACCGTCTGCTCGGCATCCGACGGCACGAGCGTCACGCCATCGTCGGCGAGCGCGTAGCCATAGGGAGCCTTGCCGCCGATGTACTCCCCCTGCGACACCTTGTGCTGCATCGCCGCCGAGGTCCGCTCGCCGATCGCCTCGCGCTCCCATTGGCCAATCACGGTGAGCATGTTGAGGACCATGCGCCCGGCCGCACTGCGCGTGTCAACCTGCTCGCCGACGGAGAGCAAGGCGTGCTTGCCGTCCCGGAAGTAGTCATCGACGAGATCACAGAGGTCGCGGACCGAGCGGGTGAGGCGGTCGAGCTTGACCACGAGCAGAGCATCCGCCGCGCCACTGCGCAGCATGCCGAGCGCGCGGTCGAGCGCCGGCCGCGCCAGGGACTTGGCCGATGCGCCCGCATCAACCTCCACCGCGACAAGGTCGAGATCGAACAGCTCGGCGTACGCCCCCACCTTCGCCCGCTGGGCCTCCAAGCTCACGCCGTGGTCGGCCTGCTTGTCGGTGCTCACCCGGAGGTAGGCCACGGTGCGCGTCCGACCGGGCTTGCTCGTCTGCATGACATCATCATGCGTCGACTGGGATACGATGTCAACCGTAAGCGTAACATCGGGTCCCCGATGTTACAACCCGGCTCGCAATCCGCGTTGGAGCCGGGCTGTCCCGCCACCGCTGATGCATGGCACCACCGCGCGTCGGGCGGTTGCCTGCAGTTCCTTGCAGTTCCTAGGCGACGTCCGCGCTCCACGTCTTCGCGTAGATAGTAGTGTTACGTAACGCTCCAGTAACGTAACACTCGTAACGCTCGAGTAACGCCTACTCGTTATGTAACGTTACGTAACGCTCGGCTCGCGTCACGACACCTGGGCGAGGGTCAGGGGCCTAATAGGGGCCCCCGCACGAACTTCTCCAAGGCATCGAATGCAACGCACCGCCTTGCGCATTCGGCCAAGTCCAACTCCTCGGCAAGCTTGTAGTTATCGTTCTGGGAGTATCGTGGTCGCCTGTTAAAGCTGCGTGAAAGGTCGATTAGCTTCTCTTTGGGCCGCTTGATGAGGTGAGGCGAAGGATGCGGATCGCGGGGCTTACCGCCGCAGACTCTCGCCAGTACTTTCTCGCAAGAGAAGAACCAGGCTTCAATCTCCTCCACTGGGATGCAGATGTGCCGGATGAATCCACGTGGTACCGGGATCGCGGAGAGCTCACGTTCGAGCACTGCAGGATCATTTAGACTGTCATTCGATGGGTTGCGATCGAGGTCGTGCACGATGATCGCGGCACGACAACCTTTCTCGGCCAACTCGACGAGCCAGGGCCTCGCTTTGCGCCGCAGGTTGGCACAGCCATTTCCGGAGCGTGGATGAAGTCGCCACGCACTGGACTCGACGCCACGTTGCTCAAGAATGCGTCGGCACAAGACACGGATGACCTTGCAATCGTTATCGTCTTCGGCGAGCACGCCGAACTCGAACTCAGCCATCGAGAGCACCAGAGTACACGAAGTCCCCCAGGGTACCTTCGTCGTGCAGATATGCAGAAAGGCGCGCGACTTCGTCGTCGTGAAGGCGACGCACCTCGGTATGCGTTGAGCGGCGCTCTACTAGGCGGATCGCGAGCGGGTCGGCCCAGCTGACGACCTGCGGAGCTTGCGTGGCCAAGACAAGCTGGCGATCACTCGCGTAGGCATCGAATTCGGCCAGGAGCTTCGAGAGAAGCCCGGGATGAACCGCCGTCTCGGGCTCCTCGACGAAGAGAAGCTTCAGCCCGGGAAGCAGGAGCCACATGAGGATCTCGGCGACACGCAGCGTACCGTCGGACAGAAGGCCGAGATCTGTACCATTGATAAGTATGCTCACGAGGTCCCGTCGGCGTGGGCCGGAACTTGCCTCAGGATCCCGATAGAGTTTCACCTTGACCTCATCCAGCAGACCGGTACGACGGCCCAAGTCGACGAACTCATCAAAACGCTCGCGGTCGTCTTCGTGCCAGCGGACCAAGTTATAGACCAGCCGGCGAATCCTCCAGCCGGCGTCCAGAAAGGCACGCCCGGGCCTCCCCCCGAACGGCTCCGGGTACGGCAACGCTAGCTCATCGCGTTTGCCGTCGCGCGGAACGCCTGCAGGGACACGAAAGACGCCCATGAAGAGATTCCTGAGCGGGTAGGTCATAGCGGGAAACAAAAACTTGCGAGGGCTGCGAGAGCGGCGGCGAGGGCGGCTCACCACCCAGTTGAGCAGGGTCCGGCCTGCCACAATCTCCGCATGTTTGCCTGTATTGTAGGTGACGAGCCCGTCGTCGACACGCCAAAGATCCGCCTCTCCAGGGCTGATTTGCCGACATCTCTCATCGACCTTGATATCCATTTCGCTACTGATCTGGCTGCCCTGGAACTCCGCCGCGCGGACATCCGGGGATGTATCGAGGAGCTGATAATGACACTCGTAGCGGAGCTTCAGACCTTCTACGGTAGCCGCACGCACATCCACCTCACAGGCGAAGCTGGTGGGATCCGGCCCGGGGGGTACCCCGAGCGCCGCCAAGATTCCTGCTTCCAACTTCTCGAACAGAAGTGATTTTCCGGCGCCGTTCTTTCCGACAAGCACGGTCACGTGCGGGGCGAGGTCTAGCCGTACGTCCGCGCCCAGAGCAGCGGAGCCTCCGACTTCGACCGCCGAGAACGAGAGGTCCCACGAGAGATCCTGACGCAGCGCGTCCCTCTCTTCATCGTCTACAGCATTCATCGACGGCAGACTAGCACGGCGACCGATCCACCTCGACAGCGACACCGGCGCCATCGCGAGCCGCTGAGCTGCTCGCCTTCACCGGCGGGTTCTGAGATCTGCGAGAACGTCGGCGACGTCGATCAGCTGTCCGGCCTCTTCCTCGTCGAATGACGCTTCCAGCTCTTGGGCGAACACCGCCCGCGTCTCGTCTCGTTGCGCCGGCCGGAGCGCGTTGGACGCGCGCATAACCTGGTCGATGTAGTTCAGGGCCCGCATCACCGCAGCTTCGATGCGATCGAGGCGCTCCATGCGATCGTGGCCGACACCGGCTGCTCGGATCACCCTCAGATCCGTAAGCACGGGCACCAGCGCGTTCCGCATCTCGTGGACCATCGCGATTAGCGCATCCGACATCACACCACCCGGTCCTGCGCGAGGTCGAGCGAGATGTTGTTCTGGCGAGCTCGCCACCCACGTCTCCGATGTAGCCACTCGCCGAGCGAGGTGTGGCCCATGCCGAGCAGGGCTGCCGCCCCGGCGACGTTGCCGGCGCGCTGGAGCGCGACCAGCCGCCGCGTGGCCAGGGCGATCTCGGGCAGCGACGCGCAGTGCTTCATCACCCAGAGACGATGGCTGGCGATGAGCGGCGCGACCAAGCCAAGATCCGCCCGCGCGTCGTCGGCGTACCCGTCGACGATCTTGGGTAGCTCGTGCCGGCGGCTCGCGAGCGTCGGCACGCGGATCGGGTCGGCGACGAACAGGAGCACGTCGCTGCGTTCAGCGGCGTCGGCGCAGACCACGAGCCGCGCCCCGGCGTCGCGGAGTTGGTGCACCACGCGGCCGAAGTCGTGCGGCGGTCGCCGGCTCCGCACGCACAGCACGCCACCGGCCGCCAGCTCGAGCGCGGCGGTGACCGTCGGACGGCTCACCAGGCCGGCGTTTCGCGGGCTCCGGCGCGGATCCGCCAGGACGAACAGCGACTCGACGCCGAAGGCGCGGCGGTGGATCGCGTGCGCGATCCGCACGAGGTCACTGTCGCGGTCGCCGCACAGCACGAGCGGCGTCCCGTGGAGCGCCCAGCGCTCCATCAGCCGGATCGTGCGGTCGACCGGCCGCGGGTCGGCCCAGCCGAGCACGCGCTCGAGGAACTGCCGCAGGTCATCTGGTGCGGTCGTCACGCGTCCCTCCTCGTCGTTGACCAGCACGGCTACGCCTCCCTCGCCTGGCGCTGTACCAGCGCCCAGAGGCACTCGAGCAGGCCGAGCGTGGCCTGCCCCGGAGCCTCCAGCTGGACTATCCGTTCGCGGGTTTCAGTGACGAACTGCTGGACCTCTTTCGACAGGCGGATCGACCCGCGGCGCGCGCGGGCGAGGCCGTCGGCGAGGCCGTGCTCGTAGCCGACGTTGAAGAACGCCTCCTCGCGATCGTTCCTTATGTCGCTGCGTAGCGCCTCGAGTTCGAGGACGAGCGTCCTGTCGATGCTGCCCATTACTTCGCGCTCCCGGCGCGCGAGCTTCTTGGGGGCGAGCCGGTCGAGTCGCCGCTCCACCACGAGATCGATCGGATGGTCCTCGTCCCCGCGGACGTGGAGCATCTGGCGGTAGTAGTTGTTTGGCGTCTCCTTCCCGCCTGAGTTGTTACGGGTCTGGGGTTTCGATAGTCTCTGCCGGGGGTTGCGATGTTTCGGCATCGTAGCTCCTTGGCTCGTCGGCGGGTTCCATCCGTCGGCGGGCCGCTGTGTTCCGCGCCAAGAGGTGGCGCTGCCTGTCCCGGATGGGACGCAAATCGTCAGGGGTGCATCGGACGTGAGGTCAGCGCGCCGAGCCGGTCGAGGTCCGCGAGCTGCGCGAGCACGAGGTCCAGCCGCGGCGCGAGTTCGGCCACGGCGATTGCTGCTCCACGGCCGTGCCACAGGTGAGGGTTGCCGAGGAGTTCGCCGAGCTCGTGGGCGAGCGCGTCGACATCGTCGGCGAGTGGGCTGGCAGCGAGGGCGTCGATGTGGCCGATGAGTCGAGCCGCCGACGAGGCGAGCGCGTGGAGTCTCTCGAGGCTAACCCTGTCGATGGTGATCGGGCCGCTCATGGCCGGCCCGATCGCTTGGCATTGAGCACGGCCGCGCATGCCTGGCGACAGACGAACCCCTGAAACTCGTCGACGGCATTCAACGCGCCGCAAGCGATGTTGCGCGTGCCGGCGTCGCCGGCTGCGATCGCTTCGTCGCGCAACGCGCAGAGCTCGTCATGCGTGATCGTCTCGCCGGTGACCGATGGCGCCGCTGCGATGAGAACATCGCGCGGGACCAAGAGGTTTCGCTGCATGCTCAGAGCATCGCCCAATTTGTGCACCTGTTGTGGTTGAACAGGTGCACAAATTCGGGTAGCGTTTGGGTTGTCGCGTCGCCTTAGGCGTCCGAGACTCCGTCGCGTGACCAAACGCTCGGAGCCGCGCGACCATCGCATGGTCGTCCGAATTCCGACGAGTCTTTGGCTGGAGCTCAAAGGGGTGGCGAAGGAAGACGAACGTACCGTGAGCGATTGGATCTTCGTGACCTTGCAAGATGCACTCGCCAAGCGACGCTCCGGTAGCGCCAGCGCCGCCGCCGCGACCGGCGACCCTCTCCCCCCGTCAGCGCGCAGTAAGCCGAGGCCGAGCACCAAGCGACTCCCCCCGAAGAAACCCGCCTCGAAGAAGAAGCCTTGACCACGAGGAGCGCGCGAGCCCTAGGTCCAATGCCGATCAGTTAGCGCTAAGTCCTCGAGGAGAATCCGGAATTCGGCAAGTGGTCCCAGGGCCTGGTTTTGGTCCATCCGGAGGATCATGTTGCGTCGATCTTGAA
>Ga0308176_10001156_pt1 | contig 16607 bp, 15 predicted proteins | sample PhyCR2_3_FD_203890 | JGI IMG/M metagenome (GOLD analysis project Ga0308176, IMG submission 203890) | Soil microbial communities from UC Gill Tract Community Farm, Albany, California, United States - DLSLS.C.R2 | ecosystem: Environmental > Terrestrial > Soil > Agricultural land | place: USA...
AGCCGCAGCACCAGCACGGCGCCCGCTGACGCGCCCGCCCGCACCGGCGCCGACCAGCCGAGCCGGACCCCGCCGAGCACCAGCAGCAGGCAGCCCAGCCCGAGCAGAAGTGCCCGCAGGCCCGGGGCCTCGGCCAGCGACCACAGCAGGCTCGGCAGCAGGGCCAGCGTGAGCCCGGGCCCCAGGGCGGCCATCGTGCCCGCCGACCGGTCGCGGTGCAGCCGGACGGCCCCGACGACGAGCAGCGCGGCGGCCGACGGGAGCGTGTACGCCTCGGGCGCGTGCACCCCGACGTCCCACAGCCGCACCCAGCTCGCGGCCGCGAGCAGCACGCCGCCCGCCCATCCGGCCGGGCGCCGGTCGGTGCGCAGCAGGGACAGCAGGCTCACCACTACCCCGGCGACGGTGAGGTACATCGCGGCCCAGGCCGCCTGGTCGGCCGGCGCCGCGAGCACGGCGCCCGCCGTCGCCGTCGGCACCGCCGCCCCGGCGGCACCGACCTCCAGCCCGGCCCGCACGAGGCTCTGCGGTGCCGCGCACCAGGAGGCCGGGAGGTAGGACGTGCCGAGCACCGCTGCGCCCAGGGACAGCAGCGCGGCCAGGACCGTCCAGGCCGGGTCAGCGTCGAGCAGCGCACCGCCGGTCCACACGCCGCCGGCCAGCGCGCCGGCCACCACCGCGGCGCCGATCGCCGCCAGGTCGGCCGACCTGCTGCGCACGGCGACCGATCCGGCGAGCCCGGCCACCGCGACCAGGGTCGCCTCGGTCAGCCACTCGGCGTGCAGCCCGACCAGCAGGGACGCCGCCGCGAACACCACCGCCCCGGCCCCCATCGGCGTGTAACGCGGGGTCCTCGACGCTCCACTCGCGGTGTGCCGCCGGGGAAGCGTCCACGGCGCTGGGGAGGACGTCCCGCCGCGGACCCACCGGGCCGCGAACCCGGCCGCCGCCGCCAGCAACGCTCCGAGCAGCACCCAGGCCGGTACGGCGTACGAGGCCAGCGTCGCGACCCCGGTTGCGACGGCCACGACCGCGGCCGGCGGGCGCAGCGCCTCGGCCCGGCCGGTCAACCCGATTGCCGACGCCAGCGCCCAGGCCGTCCCGGTCAGCGCCACAACGCCCAGCGGAAGCAGCCACGGCGCCGGTCCCGCGGCCACCCCCGGAAGGGAGTCGCCGGCCGCACCCGCCCACACCGGGAGGGCGACGTGGCCGATCCGCTCCGCGCACCGCTCCGCGAGCTCGCCGAGCACCGCGACCGTGCCGGCCACAGCCACCACCTGGGCCGGCAGGTTCACCAGCCCCCACGGGCGCGGAAGCAGCCGGGTCGCCACCGCGGCGCCGGCCAGCACGCCGAGGCCGACCAGCGTTGCTCCGGTGGTCGTCAGGTCCCGTGCCGGCAGCAGCGCCGCGACCAGCACGAGCAGCTCCCCGACGGCCGCGGTGGCCACCCGGGCCGGCGAAGGCAGTCGGCGGAGCAGCGCCGCGGCCGCGACCAGAGCCGCCGACACGAGCAGCGGCCACACCTCGAGACCGCCCCACAGGGCCTGCCAGCCCTCGGCGTGGCCGGCCGCCCGGTCCAGCGCGTACGCCGTCAGGGCCAGCCACGACCCGCCGGTCACGACGCCCGCGCCGACGGTGGCGACCCGCAACCGCAGCCGGTGGGCCACCGCGACGACGATCCCGGCAAGGCACGTCGCGACGACCAGGGACGGGGCGAGCGGCAACCACGGCCCGGCTGCCACGGCGCCGACCGCGAGAGCCGTGCCCGCGGCCGCGACGAGCTCCGCGCCGGTCAGCCTGGCGACGGCGGTCCGTCGTACCAGCATGGCGCCGGAGGCGCCGGCGACCGCCAGCGCCGATCCGGCGAGCAGCGTGAAGCCGGCGCTCGAGAGGTCACCCAGCCAGCCGGCGTGGTCGGCGCCGATGAGGTCGAGCGTGAGCAGGCCGTACCCCACCAGCGCCAGCGCCTCGGCGGCACCACGCAGCCCGCGTCGCGCCGCGCCGGCCGCCAGCCCACCGGCGAGCGCGGTCAGGCCGACCAGCGCCGCGGTGCGTCCGCCGACGCCGAGGACCGACCAGGCGACCGCGAGGAACACCAGCGCCGCGACCAGCAGGCACACCGCCCCGAGCCCGAGCAGGATCTTCGGGACCGAGGCGGCGCTCAGCCCGTGCCGGCGGGGCCGCGCCGGGGGCGCCGGGTACGGCGGATGACCCGCGGTCACAGTCGGATCGCCCGCGACCGCAGGCCCCGCTCCGACCGGCACGGACGCCGAGCGCAGAGCCACCAGCAGCGAGTCGACCAGCTGCAGGGTCGTGAACAGCCTCTGGGCGGTCTCACCGCGCAGGGTCAGGGCGCACGACACGCAGGCCGGGTCGCCGGGCGAGATGTCCGCCCCGCAGTCGGGGCAGCGGCGTGGGTCGGCGTAGCGCGTCGTCATAGGACAATTGCGCCATCCGAAGCACGCCGCGCGTCAGCGCCGAACCACTCAACCCACCTGAGTACGCGTACTCAGCTCGAGCGTCAGGCCGCGGCCTCGTCGTACGACGGACCGGCCGGCCGCGCACCCGGCACCAGCTCGCGCAGCTTGGCCTGCGCCTTGGAACCGAAGTCGTTGGGCAGCGACAGCCGGACGACCTTCTTCCACGCCGAGCCGACCTGGCGGGGCAGCGAGCCGGTGGTGTACTTCAGGTCGTACTTCTCGAACAGGGCGCGGACCCGCGGCGCGATCTCGTAGTACCGGTTGCTCGGCAGGTCCGGGAACAGGTGGTGCTCGATCTGGTGCGACAGGTTCCCGGTCATGAAGTGCATCGCCTTGGAGCCGCTGATGTTGGCCGAGCCGAGCATCTGGCGGAGGTACCACTCGCCACGGGTCTCGTTCGGGCTGATCGAGCGGCGCTCGAAGGTCTGCACGCCCTCGGGGAAGTGGCCGCACATGATCACCGAGTGCGACCAGAGGTTGCGCACGAGGTTGGCGACGGCGTTGGCGCTCAGCGTGTGCAGAGCCGACGGGCCCGACAGCAGCGGGTGGAGCACGTAGTCCTTGGTGGCCTGCTGGCGGATCTTGCGCAGCGTCTTCTTCGCCTGGGCCTTGAACTCCGGGCTGTGCAGCCGCTTCTTGCTGCGCAGCGCGCCGCGCAGCTCGAGGTCGTAGGCCGCGATGCCGTACTCGAACAGGCAGGCGTTGAGGAAGTTCCACAGCGGCTGCGCGAGGTAGAACGGCTGCCAGCGCTGGTCCTCGTCGACGCGCATGATGCCGTAGCCGAGGTCGTTGTCCTTGCCGATGATGTTCGTGTAGGTGTGGTGCACCTCGTTGTGCGCGTGCTTCCACTGCGACGACGGCGAGGCGTTGTCCCACTCCCAGGTCGTCGAGTGGATCTTCGGGTCGCGCATCCAGTCCCACTGGCCGTGCATGACGTTGTGCCCGATCTCCATGTTCTCGATGATCTTCGCGACAGCCAGCCCGGCCGTCCCGACGAACCACGCCGGCGGGAACAGCGAGAAGAGGAGCACGGCGCGGCTGCCGAGCTCGAGGTGGCGCTGGCCCTTGATGACCGCGCGGATGTAGGCGGAGTCGTTCTCGCCACGCGAGTCGAGGACGTCCTGCCGGATCGTGTCGAGCTCGATGCCGATCTGCTCGATGTCCTCGGGGGTCAGGTGCGCGATCGGGTTGTCGGTCTTCTTCTGCATCACTGTCATGTGGTGCTCCTCAGTGGTCGATGTGGCAGGTCCCGGCCGCAGCCGAGATGCAGGTCTGGATGTTCACGCCGTCCCCCTCGGCGGCGATGGTGAGCTCCCCGTTGCGCAGGTCCCGCACCGCGCCCTCGCGCAGCGGCAGGACGCAGCTGAAGCAGATGCCCATCCGGCAGCCGGACGGCATCAGCACACCGGCGTCCTCGGCCGCCTGGAGGATCGGCGTCGCGCCGTCCGCCTCGACGGTGGTGCCCGAGCCGTCGAAGGTGACGGTGCCGCCCTCGCCGGTCACGATCGTGGCGACCCGGAACTGCTCGGTCAGCAGCGGCAGGCCGTGTTCGGCGTGGTGCGCCTCGACGGCCTCCAGCAGACCGGCTGGCCCGCACGCCAGGGTGGTCCGCTCGTGCAGGTCGGGAACGAGCTCGGACAGCTCGGAGAGGTCGAGACGGCCGTGCACGTCGCTGTACCTCGCGACCAGGCGGATCATCCCCGCCTCGTGCAGCTCGCGGAGGTTGGTGATGAAGATCGAGTGCGGCTCGCTGGGCGCGACGTGGATCACGGTGATGTCGTAGCCGGCGCTGCGGGCCAGTCGTACCACGCCCGAGTCGGCCACCGGGAAGAGGTTGCGCAGCATGCCGATCACCGGGGTGATCCCGGAGCCGGCGGTGATGAACAGCAGCTTGGTCGCCGGGTCGGGGAGGACGAAGTCGCCCGCCGCCTGCTCCAGGTGGACCAGCGTGCCCGGCCGGGCGCGCCGGACCAGGTAGCTGCTGACCACGCCGTCCGGAACCGCCTTCACCGTGATGGAGATGCGGCCGTCGGGGCGGGGTCCGTGGGTCAGGGAGTACGCCCTCCACTGCCGGACGCCGTCGACGTCGATGCCGACACGGACGTACTGGCCGGGCACGTGGCCCGCCCAGTCCGCGCCGGGGCGGATCACGATCGTGGCGGCGTCGGCGGTCTCCGGGACGACCTCCTCGATCCGCCCGCGCAGGTCGGCACCCGCACGCAGCGGCGCGAACATGTCGAGGTAGTCCGCGGGCAGCAGGGGTGTGGTGATCCGTTCCGCCAGCCGGGCCGCGCTACGGCGCAGTGGGCGTAGGGACCCCCAGGCGGGCGCGGGGCGCGCCTGTCGCTCGACCGAGATGTCCATGTTCCCAGGATGTCGTGTCCAGGGGCTAATCTGATGACCAGGAGACGTGAATTCGGCGCCCAGACTTGTGCGGAGGGAACAAAAAGCATGGCGGATGCCCCCATATCCGGCACGCCCATCCGCGGCGTCGAGCTGGAGATCGACGACGCCGTGCTCGAGGCCCTGCGCAAGGAGCTGCCCGCCGTGGCGACCCAGACCGTGGCCGCGATCATCGTCGAGGTGCCCAGCTACACCGGGGCGCTCAGCGGGTCGATGGGCGACAACATCACCGCCGCGGTGCAGATGGCCCTCGCCGGCTTCCTCAAGCTCGCCGGGCAACGCCGGGCGAGCGACCCGAGCACGCCGCTGGGCGCCACCCGCGAGGGCGCCTACGCCCTCGGCCGCGGCGAGGCGCGCAGCGGGCGGTCGATGGACGCCCTCCTGGCGGCCTACCGGGTCGGGGCGCGCGTCGCCTGGCGCGAGCTCGCGCAGACCGCCGCCAGGGCCGGTCTGGACGCCGACACGATGGCCGAGTTCGCCGAGCTCGTGTTCGCCTACATCGACGAGCTCTCCGCCGCCAGCGTCGCCGGCCACTCCGACGAGCTGTCGACCAGCGGGCGGGTCCGTGAGCGCTACCTGGCCCGGCTCGGCCAGGACCTGCTCGCCGGGGCCCGACCCGACGTGCTGACCGCGTCGGCGGAGCGGGCCGGGTGGACCCCGCCGCGGACCCTGACCGCGGTGCTGCTGCCGGCGGCGCAGGTGCGTGCCGCGGTCTCGCTGCTCAGCCCGGACACCCTGCAGGTGGGCGAGGACCTCCCGGGGCTGGTGACCGCCGGCGCGGACCCCGACGGTGAGGGCGCCCGCGACGAGCAGGCGCTGCTGCTCGTCCCGGACATGGAGGGGCCGAGCCGGCGGCACCTGCTGCGGGTGCTCCGGGGCCGGTCGGCGGTCGTCGGCCCGGTGCGGCCGTGGACGCAGGCCCGGACGTCGTACCTCCGCGTGGTGCGGCTGCTCGACCTCACCGGCCGCAGGCCGGCCCACCGCGGCGAGCCGGTCGACACCGAGGACCACCTGGTCGACCTCGTGGTCAGCGCCGACCCGGAGGCGCTGGCCGACCTGCGCGCGGCGGCCCTCGCTCCGCTGTCCACGCTCCGCCCGGCGACCGCACAGCGGCTGGCCGAGACGCTGCTGTCCTGGCTGCTGCACCAGGGTCGCCGCGAGGCGGTGGCCCAGGACCTGCACGTGCACGCCCAGACCGTGCGGTACCGGATGGGCCGGCTGCGCGAGCTGTACGGCGAACGGCTCGACGATCCGCGCACCGTTCTCGAGCTGGTGCTCGCCCTGCAGCCGGCGCAACCGGGCGGCACGACTCCGGCACTGCCCTAGACCGGCTGGCCTAGACTCGCGGCACGTCGGTCGACATCCCCAGCGTGCTCCGGCGCCCTGAACCCGAAGGCGGCTGTCCCCTGCGGGAGACGTTCAAGCACACCGGCGAGGTGGGGCGCGACCTGCTCGGGTGGACCGGCCCGCGACGCCGCTCGGCGAGCTGGAGGGGTGGCCGGAGAGCCTGCAGTCCGTGGTGCGCCTGGTGCTCAGCTCACGGTTCTCGATGTGGATGGCCTGGGCCCGGAGCTGACGTTCTTCTGCAACGAGGCCTACCGCCGCGACACGCTCGGCGAGAAGTACCCGTGGGCTCTCGGCAAGCCCGCTTCGCAGGTCTGGTCGGAGATCTGGGACGACGTCGGCCCGCGCATCGAGACCGTGCTGAGCACGGGCGTCGCCACCTGGGACGAGTCGCTGATGCTGTTCCTGGGGCGCAGCGGCTACCCGGAGGAGACGTACCACACCTTCTCCTACAGACCCCTGTACGACGGCCACCGGGTCGCCGGGATCCTGTGCGTGGTCAGCGAGGACACCGAGGGCGTCGTCGCCAACCGGCGGATGCGGACCCTGCGCGACCTCGGCTCCCGCCGCACCTCGTGCGGCGGTGCGGGACCTGCCGCCGCCGGCTGCGTCAGCCCTCCGGGTGAGCCAGGCCGGTCCGGTAGGCGTAGCGCACCAGCTGAGCCCGGTCCCGCAGTCCAGTCTTGGCGAGGCTCACGTCCGCCGAGGACCGTGACGCCGGGCCGACGATCGGCCGATCCTCGAGCAGGCGGTTCAGGCGCGGTTCGCGGCCACCCACGCGTCGATGGCCTCCAGGACGGTGTCGGTGACGCTGTGCCGGGGAACGAAGCCGAGCACGTCGCGGGCCTTCTGCATCGAGAACATCGGGGCACGGCCGATGTGGTCGAGGGTCGTGTCGGCCTGCTCCGGGCCGACTCGCGCAGCGAACTCCACCCATGGCACCAGCTCCAGCTTCGGCTCGTGACCGAAGTGCCGGGCCACCAGCTCGGCGTAGCCGCGCAGCGTCAGCGCCTCGGTGCAGAGGCTGTTGAAGCTCTGGCCCACCGCCGCGTCCGGCTGCTCCAGGCAGGCCTGGTGAAGGGCGGCCACGTCCTCGGCGTGCACGTGGTGGATCGTCTCGCCGCCGCGGTCGGGCAGCAGGCACGAGCCGTCGGTGCGGAGGGCGTGGATCACCGCGGGGTCGAGGTTGCCTGCGGGTCCGATGGGCAGCCAGCCCGGACCGCTGATGTGGCCCGGGTGCACGACGGTGGCACGCACCCGGTCCTGCCGCATCAGGAGCTCCTCGACGGCCAGCTTGTTGACGCCGTACTCGCCGTACGGGCGCTTCGGCGCGTCCTCCGTGGTTGGCACGAGCGCACTCGGCCCGTAGGACCAGACGCTCCCGGTGTGCACGACGTGCTGCCCGTCGAGCGCCTCCACGAGCTGACGGGCCTGCGCTGGGGTGAAGCAGGTGAGGTCCGTCACCGCGTCGGGTCGGAGCCGGGCGACCAGCGCACCGAACTCGCCGTCCTGCTCGGCCGCTTCGCGGTCACAGGTCACCATCTCGACGTCGCGCCACGCCGGGTCGTCGGTGTAGGGCCGCCGCGACCCACGGCTGATCACGACGGTGTCGTGACCCGCTCTCACCAGCATCGGAGCCAGCCAGCTGCCGATGTGACCCGTCCCGCCGATGACCACTACGCGCATCGCCGTGACGATACGCGCTTGCTCGCGGCAGCCTGGCGGTTCGCTACAAGCGGCGGCGCCGAGAGGCAGGAGCCTCCAGCTCGTCACGGCGCCGGGACAGGTAGGCGGCCTCCGCGGTGTTGCCCGCCAGCTCGATGGCCCTGTCGTATGCCGCAAGGGCCTCGTGCCTGCGGCCGAGCCGCCGCAGCAGGTCGGCGCGAGTCGCCTGGTAGGCGTGGTAGCCGGCCAAGGCCCCCTCGAGCCCCTCGACGATGGACAGGGCCACCGCCGGGCCATCGAGCTCCGCGACCGCGACGGCCCGGTTGAGGGCGATGACCGGTGAGGGGTCGAGCCGGAGGAGCCGGTCGTACAAGGCGACGATGTGGGACCAGTCGGTGTTGCGTGCGTCGCGGGCGGAGGTGTGCACGGCGTTGATCGCGGCCATGACCTGGTAGCGGCCCGGAGCCACGCCGGTGGCGACGCGCTCGCGCACCAGCCGATGCCCCTCTGCGATCAGCGCGGTGTCCCAGGCCGCACGGTCCTGCTCGCCCAGCGTGACCAGCTCGCCACGGGGGGAGATCCTGGCGGTGCGCCGGGCTTCGGTGAGGAGCATCAGCGCCAGCAGCCCGGCCACCTCACCGTCCTCCGGCATGAGGTCGCGGAGCAGCCGAGCGAGCCGGATCGCCTCGGCGGTGAGGTCGCGGCGCACGGGATCGGTGTCCGCTCCGCTCGCCAGGTAGCCCTCGTTGAAGATCAGGAAGAGGACGGCGAGCACGCCGGAGACGCGCGCCGGGAGATCCTCCGCGGACGGCACCCGGTAGGGGATGCCGGCCGCCTTGATCTTGGCCTTCGCGCGCGTGATCCGTTGTCCCATGGTGGACTCCTTCACCAAGAACGCGCGGGCGGTCTCGGGCACTGTCAGGCCACCGACCATCCGCAGCGTCAGCGCGACCCGCGTCTCGGCCGCCAGCGCCGGGTGGCAGCAGGTGAAGAGGAGTCGGAGCCGGTCGTCGTCGACGGCGCCGAGCGGCTCGGGCGGCTCGTCGTACGACGCCTGAGCCGCCTTCTGCTTGTCCTCGCGCCTGCCCTCGCGCCGGATCCGGTCGATGGCCTTGCGGTGGGCGGTGGTGGTCAGCCAGGCGCCGGGGTTGGGAGGTACGCCGTCGGAGGGCCATCGCTCGACGGCAGTCGCGAACGCCTCGGCCGCCGCCTCCTCGGCGATGTCGAGGTCACCGAAGCGTCTGATGAGCACGGCGACGAGCCGTGCCCACTCCTGGCGGTGAGCACGGGTGATCGCCTCCGCGACCTCCGTCCCCTCGTGCTCGTCCGCCATGCCTCAAGCATGTCCTCGGCCGGCACGACGCGGTACGCCTACCCTGACGAGATGCGTGCTGACATCGACGAGCTCCTGGCGGAGCGGGAGGACCAGCTCCGGGCTGAGCTCGCGCAGCTGACCAAGCCGACCGGCGAGGTCGGCGGCATCTCGTTCGGCAAGCGGGTCGGTGAGGGGACCTCGATGGCGGTCGACCGCCTGGCCGCGGTGTCCACGCAGGAGCACCTGCTGGTCATGCTGGAGGACGTACGACGGGCCAGGCAGCGGGTGGCCGACGGCAGCTACGGCCGGTGCGAGGTGTGCGGGGAGCCGATCCCGGAGGAACGGCTCGAGGTCCGCCCGTGGGCGGTCCGGTGCGTCCAGCACAGCTGAGCACGGAGCAGGGGAGTGCCGCTGCGGCGTCCTCAGAGCCGGCGACCCGCGAAGGCCGCGATGCGCTGGTAGGCGTCGGCCCCACTCGGCGCGGGCCGTTCGGGCTCGAAGGCGGTGCTGCGCATCTCCGGCTTCAGGTTGGCCCGCATGAACGAGAGACCGCGCTCGGCCACCTCCGCGTCCAGGTCGGCGGTGGGCTGTCCCAGCGCTGTGGCCAGGTCGTAGGAGTGGACGGCGATCTCGGCGCTCTGCCAGTCCGGACCGGACTGCCCGGCATCGTCGGGCGCGTCGTCCCACGCGGCGCGGAGGTCGTCCGCGCTCCGGTGGAACGCGGACGCGAAGTCGCCCTCGACCTGCGGTGTCGGCGCCGACCAGTCGACCCGCTCGCCCCTGACGGTGCGCGCGAAGGCCGCCGTGCCGGAGACCAGGTGGTCGGCGAGGTCGGCGACGTCCCAGTCCTGGCACGGCGTCCGTCGGGAGCGGTCCTCCTGGGTCACGAGGCCGAGCAGCCGCTCGACCTGGTCGAGGCCGCGCGAGAGCACGGCCAGCTCGTCGGTGCGGTCCGTCATGACGACAACCTATTCGATGCTGTCGCACGTCGACGTGCACGAAGGACTGCCTGCTAGGGCTCGAAGACGAGCAGCTGGATGGTCACGTACTGAGCCTCGTCGCCCAGAGAGGGCAGCGCCTGCTCGATCCTGGCGAAGCCCGCCGCCGCTTCCTCCTCGCTCATGCGCTCGAAGACGGAGACCGAGCGCAGCTTCAGCTTCTCGAAGTCCTCGGTCAGGCTCGCCGAGCGCAGCCACGTGACCGTGTCGCGAGCGACGAGGGTCCAGCCGGCGTCGGTGAAGTCGCCCGCCACCTGCGCTCCGGTCCTGAACTGAGCCGAGTCGACCCTCTTCCACTCGGGCCAGCGCGTTCATCCAGGTCAGCAGGGCCTGGGGCGACATCTGCCGCCCGGCTGCGTAGACGGCGTGCAGGCGAGCGTCCTAGTCGACCTTCTGCATGCCGTCTCCAAGCCGGACGCCGGGGGTTGCTCCCGTCACGCTACTAGCGTGAGGTGCGATGACCACCGACCACCGCGAGGGCCTGGCGACCGGAAGGGCCGAGCTGAGGCGACTCAACCTGGCGATGGTCTGCTCTGCCCTGGCGGCGTTCGGGATGCTGTACGCGACCCAGGCGCTGCTCCCGCCCATCGGCGCGGGGTTCGGAGTGGGGCCTACCGCGGCCAGCCTCACGGTGTCGGCCGCGACGGGCGGGATCGCGTTGGCGATGATGCCGCTGTCGTCCCTGGCGGAGTCGGTCGGCCGGGTACCCGTCATGCGCGGCGGTCTGCTGGCCGCCTGCCTGCTCACCTTCCTGAGCGCGGCGGCGCCGTGGTTCTGGGCGCTGCTGGTTATCCGGGCTCTGGTCGGGGTCGCGCTCGCCGCGGTGGTCGCGGTGGCGGTGGCGCACCTCGGTGACGAGGTGCACCCGGCCCGGCTCGGCACCGCCATCGGTCTGTACGTCGCCGGCAACACGCTCGGTGGCATCACCGGTCGGCTCGTGCCCGGGCTCGTGGAGGAGGCGACCTCGTGGCGGGTCGGGATCGCAGCACTCGGGGTGCTGGCCCTGATCGCGTCCGTCGGCTTCGTGCGGTTGCTGCCACCGGCACTGCGGCGTACGTCGACGGCGACCTCGCCGCGCGAGCACGTCGACGCGGTCCGGACGTTGCTGCGCGACGGCGACGTCGTCCGGCTCTGCCTCGTCGCGTTCTTGCTGATGGGCGGCTTCGTCGCGTGCTACAACTACCTGACGTTCCGGCTCGAGGGCGTACCGCTGCACCTGAGCACGGCGCTGACCTCCCTGATGTTCCTCGCCTACCTCGCCGGCACGGTCAGCTCGCCGCTCGCCGGCCGGCTCTCGGACCGGTTCGGCCGACGCCGGCTCGCGCTGGGCTCCATCGCTGTGTCGTTCGCCGGGTTGGCGTTGATGCTGCCCGACCAGATCGTCTGCATCGTGGCGGGCCTGCTGATCTTCACCGCCGGGTTCTTCGGGGCGCACTCGGTGGCGAGCTCCTGGGTCTCCTCACGGGCGAGCGGCCGGCGCGGACAGGCTGCGGCGATGTACCTGTTGGCCTACTACGCCGGGTCGAGCACGTTCGGGGCGCTCATCGGCCTGCCGTACCAGGCCGGAGGCTGGCCCGCCGTCAGCGCGGCGGTCGCGGGGCTCTTCCTGCTCGGCGCGGTCGTGATGCCCGGGGCGCATCTCGCGCGTGCTCGATCGGGCCGTCGGAAGTTCGCGACGAGAATCTATTGACTGTTCCTGACTGTCGTCACTAACGTCCCATGTTCGATGGCGTTGAACACCCGTTCACCGCTCTCACGTGGAGGCGACGATGGCCGGCGACAGCGTCGGGGAGCGGATCCGGGCGGTCCGCACCGAGCGCGGGCTGTCGCTGCGGGCGTTGAGCGCCCGGGCCGAGGTGTCGACCGGGCTGCTCAGCCAGGCCGAGCGCGGCGTCACCGACCCCAGCCTGCAGACCCTGCGGGCGATCGCGCGGGCCCTCGACGTGCCGCTGTTCGACCTGTTCCAGCCGCCGGAGGAGGCCGCCGTGTCCGTCGTACGCCGTGACCAGCGGCTCGGCCTGTCGGCGCCGCACGGGGAGATCACCTACGGCCGGATCTCGCCGGGGGCGGGCAAGCTCGAGGTGCTCGAGGGCGTCCTCCAGCCGGGTGGAGCCTCCTCGAGCGAACCGTGGTCGCACTCGTCGGAGGAGTGCGTGCTGGTCACCGCGGGCTCCCTCACCCTCGAGGTGGGCAGCGAGACGCACACCCTCGAGGTGGGCGACTCCTGCTACTTCGACTCCCGTCTCCCGCACCGCTACTGCAACATCGGCGCCGAGCCCGCCGTCTTCATCGTCTCCATCACGCCGCCGAGCTACTGAGCCGGCGACCGGGCCTTCCAGAGAGGACACGTATGGACTCCACCCGATTCCGCGAGCACTTCCGGGGGCTCGACGACCTCGTCCACCTGGCGAGCTGCAGCCAGGGAGCCGTCAGCGACCGGCTCGACGCCGAGCTCACCGAGTACCGCCAGACCCTCGTCGAGCACGGAGCGGCCTGGGACCGGTGGATGGTCAAGGCGCAGCGGGCGCGCGAGCTGTTCGCCGCGCACATCGGGGCGGGGGTCGACGACGTCGCGATCGTGGCCTCGGCCTCGGAGGGCGCCTACCAGGTCGCCTCGACCCAGGCGTGGTCGGAGCGCCCCGAGCTGGTCACCACCGACATGGAGTTCCCCTCGGTGGCGCACGTGTGGCTGGCGCAGCAGCCGCGAGGTGTCGAGGTCCGGCACGTCGCCGACCGCGACTGGTCGGTCGACTGCGAGGACTACGCGGCGCAGATCGGGCCGGGGACCGGGCTGGTGTCGGTGCCGCTGGTCTCCTACCGCAACGGCCTGCGGCTGCCGGTCGCCGAGGTCACCCGGGTCGCGCACGAGGCGGGCTCACGCGTCTTCGTCGACGCCTACCAGGGCCTCGGCGTGGAGCCGGTCGACGTCGCGCAGCTCGACTGCGACTACCTGGTGTGCGGCACGCTGAAGTACCTCCTCGGCCTGCCGGGCCTCGCGTTCCTGTACGTCCGTCCAGGGCTCGTCGACGCCGCGCCGCCGACCCTCACCGGCTGGTTCGGCCGCGTGGATCCGTTCGGGTTCGACCCCCGCTCGATCGACCACCCTGCGCACGCCAGGCGCTTCGAGGTCGGCACGCCTTCGGTCCCCTCGTCCTACGCCGCCGTCGCCGGCCTCGAGATGCTCGCCCAGGTCGACCCGGCCGACGTGGCCGCGCACGTGCGCGGACTCACCGGCACGCTGCGCGAGGAGCTCGTCGCCGCCGGCGAGACCGTCCGGTCCCCGGCGGACGACCTGCGGCGCGGACCGCAGATCGCCTTGTACGACGAGCATCCCGACCGGCTCGACGCGTACCTGCGCGAGCACCGCATCGCCGCGAGCCCTCGCGGTGACGTCGTACGGCTGTCCTTCCACTACTACAACAACGAGTCCGATGTCTCCCGCGCGCTGGAAGCCATCCGCGACTACCGCGCGAACAACTAGGAGTCCAGCGTGTCCGAGACCACCCCTCACGGAAACGGTTTGCGGCGGGAGCTCAAGACCCGTCAGCTGACCATGCTCGGGATCGGCGGCGCCATCGGCACCGGCCTGTTCCTCGGCTCCACCTTCGCGGTCTCCCAGGCCGGCCCGGCGGTGATCATCGCCTACACGCTGTGCGGCCTGGTGGCGCTGGTGATCGCCTGGGCGCTGGCCGAGATGGTCGTCGTGCACCCGACCGCCGGGGCGTTCGGCGCCATCGCGCACGCCTACCTCGGCGGCGGCGTCGGCTTCGTGCTGCGCTGGACGTACTGGGCGATGCAGGCGATCGCGATCGGCGGGGAGATGATCGCGGCCGGGATCTACGTGAAGTACTGGTGGCCGAACCTGCCGCTGTGGCTGCCGGTCCTGGTGTTCTCGCTGCTGGTGCTGGCCATCAACTCCCTTGCGGTGCGGGCGTTCGGCGAGTTCGAGTACTGGTTCGCGATGATCAAGGTGACCGCGATCTCGGTGTTCGTGCTCCTTGGCCTGGTGCTGATCTTCGTGGGCCTGCCCGACCGGCCCGCCACCGGCTTCTCCAACCTGCACGAGCACGGCGGCTTCCTCCCGCACGGGATGTCGGGCCTGGCCACGGCCATGGTGTTCGTGCTGTTCAGCTACATCGGGACCGAGGTGGTCTCGGTGACCGCGGCCGAGTCGGAGAACCCGACCCGGGACATCCCGCGTGCGGCCCGGGCGATGGTTCTGCGCCTCGCGCTGTTCTACATCCTGGCCGTCCTGGTGATGGTTGCGGTGGTGCCGTGGACGGTCACCGCCCAGGGAGGCAACCTCCAGGCGAGCCCGTTCGTGAAGGTGTTCGAGGGCGCGGGCATCCCGGCCGCGGGCACGGTCATGAACTTCGTGGTGCTCACCGCCGCGTTGTCCAGCGCCAACACCAACCTCTACCTGACCACCCGGATGCTGCACTCGCTGGCCGCGCACGGGCTGGCGCCGCAGTGGACTGGCCGGCTCTCGGGCGCCGGTGTCCCCCGGCTCGCGCTGCTGCTGTCCGGGACGGGAATGCTCGTCGCGACCGTCCTGTCCTGGGACCAGAGCTCCAACGCCTACCTCATGCTGTTCGGCGTCTCGGTGTTCGCGGCGCTGGGGGTGTGGATCCTGATCCTGGTCACCCACGTCACGTTCCGCTGGCGGCGCAAGCAGCTGGGTCTGCCGCCCTCGCCGGTGCGGTTGTGGGGCGCGCCGTTCACGCCTGGCGTCGTGATCGTCTTCCTGGCCGCGGTGATGTTCTCCACGACGCGCATCGGAGGGCTGACCTCGACCTGGAAGTACGGCGTGCCGTTCTTCGTGCTGCTCGTGGTGATCTACCTGGGCGTGCGGCGCTTCGGCGGCGGACGGCACCTGCACGAGGACCACAGCGTCCTCGCCATGGAGCTTCGCGAGCGAGGACTCGAGCGCTCGGTCAACGAGGAGGATGCATCGTGGAGATAAGGCGTACGTCGCAGGCAAGCTGGTCCGGCGGTGTCGAGTCGGGCAGCGGGACGCTGGGCATCGGCCGGTCCGGGACCACGCTTCCGTTCAGCCTGAAGAGCCGGGTGGGGGAGGAGCCCGCGAGCAACCCCGAGGAGCTCCTCGGCGCCGCACTCGCCGGCTGCTACGCGATGTCGTTCGCCAACGAGCTGGAGAGCGCCGGTGTGGCCTTCGACCACGTCGACACCCGGGCCACCGTGCACCTGGTGCAGGGGGAGGGCGGGTTCGGCATCCCGGTGGTCGACCTCGTCGGCAGCGTCGTGGGCGCCGACGAGCCGGCGCAGCGCATCGAGGAGATCGGTCGCACGGCTGAGGCGAACTGCCCGGTGTCGAGGCTCTACGACGCCGAGATCCGGCTGACGGTGGCCACCGCATGAGCGCTCCCGGTCCGGTGCGCCACTTCCGCGACGTCACCCCGCGGCGCGGGGACTGCTGCGCCACCCACGTCGTGCACGGCGACGTCGACGGGTCCGGCCTCGAGCTGTCCGTCGTACTGGTGGAGGCGGGGGGCACGACCGGGCGGACCGTCCCGGCGGGCCGCGAGGAGGTGCTCTACGTGGCCTCGGGCACCGGGCAGCTCCGGGTCGAGGACGACCACCGTCCTCTTGCGGTCGACGTCGGCGCACTCGTGGACGGGCCGGCGGAGTACGAGCTGTCGGCCGCCGACGGCGAGCTGCAGGTCGTGGTGGTCAGCGGTCTGCGCGACCCGGGCGTAGCGTGCCGGGATGTGGTCCGCACCGTCGAGCTCTCCGGCCAGGACAAGGAGCCCGCGGTGAGCAACCGTGAGTTCTCGGTGCTGTTCGACCCGGGCCGCGGCTGCTCGGGCATGACGCAGTTCCTCGGGTACGTGCCCAAGGTGCGCACCCCGCGGCACATCCACCCGTACGACGAGATGCTCTACATCCTGCGGGGGCACGGGACCGTCGAGATCGAGGGTCACGAGGTCGAGGTGGGACCCGGGGACTGCTACTACCTGCCGCGCGGCTGCGTCCACCTGGTGCAGAACACCCAGGACGACTTCCTGGTCGAGCTCGGGATCTTCACGCCCGCCGGCAGCCCGACCCAGCACACCCCAGTGGAATGAGGAGGCACCATGTCCGTGCTCACTGCGTTGACCGACGCGCTGGCTGACGGGTCCGTCGAGGTCGTCGACCTCACCGCCCGGCTCACCGCCGACACCCCGGTGATCGCGCTGCCCCCCGAGTTCGGGCAGACGCAGCGGTTCGAGCTCGAGGAGATCAGCAGGTACGACGAGCGCGGACCGGCGTGGTACTGGAACAACTTCCGCAGCGGCGAGCACACCGGCACCCACGTCGACGCCCCGAACCACTGGGTGACCGGCAAGGACGGCACCGACGTCGCGGGCATCCCGGTCGACCACCTGATCCGGCCCGTTGTCA
>Ga0308176_10001157_pt1 | contig 16600 bp, 7 predicted proteins | sample PhyCR2_3_FD_203890 | JGI IMG/M metagenome (GOLD analysis project Ga0308176, IMG submission 203890) | Soil microbial communities from UC Gill Tract Community Farm, Albany, California, United States - DLSLS.C.R2 | ecosystem: Environmental > Terrestrial > Soil > Agricultural land | place: USA...
TATGGCGGACGGACGCCCGGCCCGCTACCGCACGGTCCCGTTGTGCTTCAACCATTCTGCGTACGAGTGCGTCTTCGGCGCCGTGTACTCGATCGTGTCAAAGAAATCCGCATGGCCCAGCATGCGAGGATCGCCCTCGCTTCGCAGTCTTTCCTCCATGCGCTCCCGCAGTTTGCGCTTCGTCTCAGCGAACTGGGGATCTGCGGCGAGGTTCTTCATGTTGTGTGGATCCTCCGCGACCAGGTACAGCTCTTCCATGGGGCGCTTACCGAATGACAGTTCGTAGTAATCGTCGAAGCGGGACAACATGAACTGTTTTGTTGGTCCATCATCGACGTTCGTGTAACCCGTCTCGGGATTCCCGGCCGGCCACCGCTCCGGCTCGAAGTTCTTCACGTACAGAAATTCAGGCGTTCGAATCGCGCGAACAGGATAGCCGGCGTCATTCGGTCTGCCGATATCGTGGCGTTCTTTCCCGATGAGCATCTCATCCCGCGCGGGATCCAGACGGCCCGACTTCTGAGAGGTTAGCAGCGGGAGGAAACTCGTCCCCGTCATTGTTCCAGTGGGCATCACCTCCGCTGCTTCCAGAAACGTGGGAGCAAAATCGCGAACGTTGACGAAGTCATCGATCACCCGCCCGGGCGGAACTTGTTGCCCCCAACAGATCGCCAACGGAACGTGGAAGCCATCCTCGAAAATCTGGCCCTTCACACGCGGGAAGGGCATCCCGTGATCGGACGTCATCACGACCAGCGTGTTCTCGAGCTGCCCTATCTCTTCCAGATGGCTGAGCGCACGGCCAACGTGCTGGTCGAACCACTCTACTTCCAGCCCGTAGTCGAGCAGATCATCTCGGACGACTGCGTTATCGGGAAGATAAGGGGGAACTTGCACGTCTTTGCGCTTCTTGCCGGCCCTCCCTCCCGAGCCGGGCTCATACGGCCTGTGAGGTTCGTGGCCCCCCAACCAAAAGCAGAAGGGTTTATCGCTCGGCTTCTCTCGGAGGAAAGCCGCAAAGTTCGCTGCGTAATCGATGGGTGAAATGCCGGATGCCGGCGCGGGAGATTTGATTGCGTTCCACTCTTTGCCCGCCGGATTGTGTGGCCAGCCAGTCGAAGTGTAGTCTCCTGGACCCCAGCCCTTTCCAGTGCAGCCAGTCACGTAACCGGCGTTCTCAAGCACATCAGGATAAACGGTCAGATCACGCGGAAAGATGCTTTGGTGATTAACGGCCTCTTTGCACTGCCACGTGTTACGGCCGGTCAGAATGCTGGCTCGGCATGGACTGCACTTCGGATTCGATGTGAACGTGTTGCGGAAGAGCACGCCGGTCTTCGCGATACGGTCGAACGTTGGAGTCTTGATCCACTCGCATCCGTAAGCGCCCGCGTGGCCGCTGCCCCAGTCGTCTGCGATCGCGAACAAAATGTTCGGACGCTTTGCCGGTGCCGCACTGGCCCGCTGACCGTTGCTCAACAAGAAGTTTCCGGCTAGTCCGGCCACCACTTCTCTGCGTGTCATTCGCTCGGTTTAGCCTCGCTCAACGTGGACTTCCAATCGCCCCAAGGGCTCTCGGTAAAGTTCACCTTCACATTTACTTCCCGGTAGTGACCGACGCCGGCTCGGCGCACATACTCTTCCGCCGGGAGAAACTCGTCATTTAGCGATCGCAGACGTGACGTCAACTGCCGCTCCATGTTGGACTGTACGTCGGCTGCTTCCGGCCGGTTGCAAAGGTTGCGTTTTTGAAACGGATCGGCTTGGTTGTCATACAGCAGCCAGGGTCCCTCGACCGACCGGACATACGTGTACTGCACGGACCGCAAGCCGCGGTACGCCGCAAATCCGTAGCGCCGCGCCTCCGTGATGGGCACGGGAAGATTGATGAACGCAGCGTCCTTCGCAGCGTCCTCGCCCCGTCCTTTCGCAATTGCGGAGAGATCTTTTCCTTGCACTCCGTCCGGAACCTTCAACCCCGCTATTGAGAGGAGACTCGGCATTATGTCGGGCATGTTCAACGGAGTCTTCACTCGGCGCCCGCGCCTCCCGAGCTGTCGCGGGTAGCGCAAGAGAAAAGGAATGCGTAGCGACTCATCCCACGGATATAACTTAGTGGTCAATCCTTGGGATAGCATCATGTCGCCGTGGTCTGACGTGAACACCACCACCGTATCGTCGGCAATGTTTAACCGTTCCAGCTTCGTCAGCAACCGCTCCAGGCAAGTGTCGAGCGCTGCTATATGCGCGTAGTAGCCGCGCAGACCAGATTCCGCTTCCGCACGTTTGTTCTCCGGAACATTGGGTCTCAAGTTCAACGTGCGCGTGCGATACATCTCTCGATACTGCTGCGGAGCCGTATGGAGCGGGAAGTGAGGCGGTCCGAGCGAGAGAAACAGGAAAAACGGTTCGCTCGGCTTTGCATGCGCCTCCATGAACGCGCATGCATCGTCTGTTTGCGAGAAGGCGTCGTAGCCCGGCCAATAATGCGGCGTGGGATCGCTCGCTTCGTAATACAAGGAGTGGTTATAGTCGTGGCTGCACTCGCACGCTTTCCAGTAATCGAATCCGAGGTGTTTATCGGCGGGCACTGGAGCGAGCCTTCGCCCATAGTTTCCATCCGGGCTGCCATAGAGATGCCATTTCCCGATGTAACCGGTTCGGTAACCCGCCCGCGCGAACGTTTCGGCCAGTGTCGGCGAGTGAGGCTTCAGTTCAACGTCGTTGATGAAAACGCCGTGGGTCAACGGGTACTGGCCGGTCATGATGCTAGCCCGTGCAGGACAACACACGGGGCAGTCGGACACGGCATTATCGAAGCTGATGCTCTCCTTGGCAAGACGGTCCAATACCGGCGCTGTGACGTTGGTGTCGCCATTGTAACCGGTAGCTTGCGATCTCCATTCGTCACACAAGACAAACAGCACATTTGGCTGCTTTGATCTGCGAGCTGGGAATGCGGATCTGGTCGAAGCTCCGGCCGCAGCAGATTTCAAGAAATCGCGGCGCTTCAAAATGAGTGACTCATATTCACCAACATTGACCGTGACCGAAGCGTAATATTATCATTGCTTCCACGTATTGGGTTTGTTTCGCGCCCAAGCTCAATCACCTCTGAAAGTTGAGAAGGAAAACTCATGGCCCGCATCAGTCGAATTATGTGCATCGCTGCATTCTGCGTATTTGTTTGCGCGGAACTGCATGGTCAATCGAACCTTGCCGGTGTGAGCGGGGTTGTCACCGATCCTTCCGCCGGTTCCGTTCCGGGCGTTGTTGTAACTGCGACGAACACGCAGACGGGCGTAGCGAAGACTGCGACGACCAACGCTTCTGGTTATTACAACATCGAAAACTTGGCGATAGGTGCATATCGGCTCACTATCCAGCACCCGGGCTTCCGAAAGTATATCCGCGAGAATCTTACGCTAACCACAGGTCAGCGGCTCGGTCTGGATATTCACCTTGAGATCGGAGACACGCAGCAAGCGATCACCGTCACGGCGGAAGCTCCACTCACGGAAACACGAAGCAGCGATGTCAGCCAGTTGATCGAGTCCAAGAGTATCTCGGCTTTGCCGCTTGGAAATCGCAAGACGCTAAATGTTCTACAACTCAGCGGTGCGGCCGTGTTTGTCGGCTACCCGCTAAACACTCCTGCGAATGTTAACCCGAACTTCAGTCTTGCCGGCGGGCGCACTCAAAGCCAGATGGCATGGATCGATGGCAGCAACGCACAGAACATCCGCATCGGGGCTGGCCAGATCAATATGGACCCGCCGGTAGAAGCAGTGCAGGAAGTGAAGGTGCTCAGCAATAACTACGCGGCCGAGTACGGGGGGTCCGCCGGGGGTGTAGTCATTGAAACGACGAAATCAGGGACGAATCAGCTTCACGGAAGCGCGTATGAGTTCCTTCGGAACAATGCCTTTGATGCGCCTGGCTTCTTTGCTCCGGTAAGAAACGGTTCCAAGGTGAGCCCAGAACTCCGCTACAATGTCTTCGGTGTGACGGCAGGCGGTCCCATCCGCAAAGACAAAACGTTCTTCTACGGTGCCTACGAAGGTCAGCGGCTCGTGACCGCTTCAACCAACACACTCACTGTCCCGACCTCCCTGCAGCGTGGAGGCGACTTCTCACAAACGTTCTCGTCTAACCGCACGCTGGTTCCCATCTACGATCCAAATTCCACGCGGCTGGTGAACGGCGCCTATGTGCGGACGCAGTATCCAGGTAACATCATTCCGAATAGCCAACTCGATCCTGTGGCGTTGAAGGTGCTGGGTTATTACCCGCTGCCCAACCAGACGCCCAGTAACATCGCCGGTGCGAATAATTTCAGTGCCAATGAGGTCGTCGGATCGCCGGCCGACTTCTTTCTAGTCAAGGTCGACCACAACCTTAGTGACAACGACAAGATCACAGGCCGCTATATGAGAGTCGCCGGGACGACGAACCTGGGAAGCATCTATCCTCAAAACGGCGCAGGTGATCCCAATACGTTCGCCATTAACAGGATTCAATATGTATTCGGTTCGTGGACGCGAAGCTTGGGCCCGACCAGGGTGAATGATCTGCGCTTCACTTTCAACGACCGCGTCTTCCATAGCCTGAGTGCTGGTCTCGGCGGTGGGTATCCGGCAAAGCTTGGTCTCAGTGGTGTACCGGCGGACGCGTTTCCGCAGTTTACAGTCTCCGGTTACAGCGGGCTCGGCGCATCGACCCAGGAACGGCGCCAATCGCCCATCCAACAGGAACAGGTCGTGGATAACTTCTCCTGGGTTCGCGGCCGCAACACATTCAAGTTCGGCTTTGAGGCGCGGCGTAGTTTCGATCGTGATGAACTGCTGACGTCGGTCTCAGGTGCTTTCACATTCGCCACGCAACCTACAGGTCTACCCGGCAATTCCGCAACTGGAAACGGCTTGGCGTCATTGCTTGTCGGGTTCCCCACTGGATTCAATGAACTTCAAACCCAGACACTGAACCGCTCGAGCTGGTACTTCGCAGCCTTCGCCCAGGATGACTGGACCGTCACTCCCTCGCTAACTCTTAACCTTGGCGTGCGATGGGAGACCGATACGCCGATGGTTGATTCCAATAACCGCATGAACAGCTTCGACCCGGCGCAGATTAACCCTGTTTCGGGTACGCCTGGCGTAGTCAAGTTTCTTGGGCTGAACGGCTATCCGACCAAGCCTTACCGGACAGATTGGAACAACTTCGGCCCTCGTTTCGGGTTCGCATATAAGGTGGGACGGTCGGAGAAGACCGTGATCCGCGGCGGATTCGGCATCTTCTTTTCCCATCCCTTCGACGCTGGAGTGCCGACGGCCAGTACGCTCGGGTTCAGCCTTCAGGCCACTCTAAATAGTCCCGACAACGGCATTACCGCTCCATTTCTGCTTCGGAACGGAGTGCCTGCACAGGCTTCGACCGCCACTCTGAATGACTCCTTCGGAGCCGTAAGGGTGGGCACTAATCCCAACACGGCTGTTACTTTCTTTGACCGGAACCGAAGCACCGGTTATGCGGAACAGTTCAACCTCGGAATCCAGCGTCAGTTACCCGGCACGATGGTGATGGAGGCATCCGTTATTGGTAATCTCTCCCGGAAGCTGCCAATGAGCAATCTCTCGATCGATCAGATTGCTCCTCAGGTGCTCACACTACAAACGGCGACGCAGGCGTACCGCCCATTCGCGCAATTCAGTAATGTGTCCATTCAGAGCCCAACGATCGGAATGTCGAATTATTATGCCGGCCTCATTCGAATTGAGAAGCGGTACTCTTATGGCCTGAACTTCGGAGCGAATTACACCTGGTCGAAGCTGCTTGGCAACCTGAACGATGTCGGTTCAGCACTGGGCGCTGAGAATGGACCTTATTCGAACTACTACAACCGAAGGGCCGACTACGGACCGCAGTCGAACGATATCCGGCATCGAGTAGTGCTGAATACCGTGTACGAACTTCCGTTTGGACCAGGCAAGCGCTGGCTGGCCAACAATATCGCAGGGCAGGTGGTCGGCGGTTGGGTGCTCGGCGTTTTGGGGGCGGTGCAAACGGGACCACCCGTTACTGCTGTCACCCAGACGAACTCCTGCAATTGCTTCTCTGCCGGCTCGCAACGACCGAATGTCATCGGCGACCCGAATCTGGAGTCGTCTCAGCGAAGCATTGCGCGCTGGTTTAACACGTCGGTTTTCTCGCAACCGGCTACACTTACATTCGGAAACGAGGGGCTCGGCATAATAAGAGCACCTGGGATCGTGAACTTCGATTTCTCGCTAGCCCGCACATTCCGTGTAACGGAACGATTTCACGCCGAGTTACGTGGCGAATTTTTCAATGCTCTGAATCATACGAACTTCGGACTGCCAGGCACCACCTACGGTTCGTCGACCTTCGGCGTGGTCAGTTCTTCCGGACCTGCCCGGCAAATTGAGGTCGGCGCCAAGTTCTCCTTCTAAAGGCAGGAGGTTCCTGCGCCTCGCGAGCGGCGTAATTGCGCGATTCACGAGGGGAATTCTTTCCTTATTTGCTGAAGCCAGTGTATTTTTCCACCATCTTTATACCTCTTATTAAATGAAATCTGATCCTGGATCAGAAAAGCTCCGCAACTTTCGTCTGAGGTATTCCATGAGAATCGATACTCTTCTGGCATTTGTGCTCGCATCGGTGGTCTCGATACACCCTGCGCAGGCCACGAGCCGCGTTATTGCGCGCGTCAATGGCGGTTCGGTGGCAATCAATTCGATCTGCCTGTCTCTCGCCTGCACGGTAACCCAAAGCATTGGTGATCCGGACGGCCAGTTATTCGTGATTACCTCTACAACGGCAGATACCCAGACGCTCGTTTCTGCGCTGTCAAGCCTCGCTGCCATCAGCGATTGCGAACCCGATCAACTGGCTCATTCGGCGGCATCTACTTACACAGCGCCCGCCGCCCTCACGGACACGGCCACAGTCAATTACTTCGGCGTAGCCGTTCCCCACGGCTACCTCAGCCAACCTGCAGTCGGGCTTCTTCGCATTTCTGATGCCCAGACAACTTTCGGGATCCAGGGTTCAGGGACGATCGCCGTGATCGACACCGGTATCGATGTGCATCATCCTGCTCTTGTAGGCAGTTTATTGCCCGGTTACGATTTCACTCGTAACCAGAACGGCGCCGATGAAACGCTGGATCTGAACTTGTCCTCTCCTCCAAGCTTGGGCTCGCCAACTGCGGTGGGGCAAGCTGCAATCGCAAATCTGGATCAGTCGACGGCTGCTGTGGTCGATGGAAATGGCCCGTACGGATACTTCGGCCACGGCACGATGGTGGCCGGCGTGATCCACCTCGCGGCACCTGGGGCGAAGATCCTACCTTTTAAGGTCTTTGGTTCGGATGGGACCGGGTACACCTCGGATATCCTTCGCGCCATCTACAAGTCCGTCCAAGGGAACGCCAATATCATCAACATGAGCTTCAACCTGAGTTCGAATTCGACCGAGATCAGAAAGGCCATCAACTACGCAAATGCCCACAATTTGATCTGTGTAGCGGCGACGGGTAATAGCGGTGAAAATACCGTAGTCTATCCAGCGGGTCTCACAAATCTGGTGATGGGGATCGCGTCCACGGACAATAGCGCTCGGTTGTCCTCTTTTTCAAACTATGGTTCGCAAATGGTGTGGGTTGGTGCACCTGGCGAGGGCATTGTCACCACGTATCCATACGGAACGTACGCAGCGGCTTGGGGAACTTCGTTCAGCGCTCCGTTCGCGGCTGGTGCCGCTGCACTCCTTCTGCAGGTGAGCAGCCAATGCAACCAAAGTAGTGCCGCGGGAGCAATGGCACACGCGCAGTCTACAGATCCGAAACTGGGCAACGGAGCGCTGGACTTCTACCAGGCTGTCCAGGCCTGGCGCGGCATGCTTGGGCTCCAGTGAGTGTGGCTTCTTAAGTCGGGTTCCAATGTTCCGGGAACGGAGAGGATGTGAGCGACTGTCCGTTCCCAGTTCTGAAAATGACGCCTACCGGGTTGCCGAACGAGTTTTGCCCGTTACCTTATCCCATCCATAACGGATAGAGTCCTTCATTCGTTCCCAGGTGCTGTTCGGGTAGCGCCGGCCGTAATCACTCCTTAAATCGGATTCAACGGCGCTGAAGTCCTTACCTCGATAGCGCGGGTCGTTCGCCATTTCGTAGCCGTAGCGATAGGCGGGACTGTAAGTGTCGTAGGTCGCGCCAGTCGAGGCATAGTTCGTATCGAAATGGCGACGGAAGTCGGTGTTAACGTCATCCGTGTATCCAGCTTTCCCAGCGCTGGCCTCCTTCAGATTCTCTACGTTCACCTCAGTACGGCGAACCGTGTCGCGTACGGTTTCACTTCTTTCAGTGGCCTCCTTACCGACGCGTACTTCTTCCACAACCCGGGCCTGCTTTGTGACAACAGGTTCTTCGGCGTATTCCTGTACTTCGATTACCTGATCTTCGCCTCGGATCTCGGATGCCTCGGCGGGTCGGTTTACAGGCCGGCGCTCAACCCGAACCTTCTCCTCCCGCAACTGAACGGTTTCTTCGACGGGCTGCTCAATTACGCGCGAGTAGACGCGTACGCCTCCCCGTGCCACGGCGCGTTTACCCACCTGCAGTTCCTCTTGAACAACGGGGATCGCCTGCGATTCCTTCGTACCTCTTTGGGAGGCATCATATCCGGTTCTGGCCGTATCGGTCCTCCCTACCCCGGAAGCTTGCACGCCACCTTCGCCCTGAATATCGATGGGCGAGTGACGATTCAGAATCTTGGTAGCAAGGTCGAGGTTCTCGTCTGTCGCATCAACACTCACCACGATGTTCCCGCTGCGCAGCGCATCTTCATAGTGTGGGCGGTCAGTTTCGTCCTCACCACCAAAGACCCGGTTAAACCAGCCACTTATACCGCCTTCGTGCTGGCTTTCCGTATCGTACGCAGAGCGACCAGCAGCTGTGGATGATGCTTGTCCCGAATTGTCGGAAGTGACGTATATGTCACTCTGACTGAAGCCATTTTGTTCCAATTCATCCACCGCGGCTTGAGCCTGGCTCGTGCTGCGAAATACGGCAACAATCGTTCTCTGAGTTCTTGGCATGTGTTTTTCTCCTTTTTGTCTGCTTACAGTTTCTGGACGTGATTCCCGGTGATGAATTTCGGTTCTCATGCGAACGGCTTGTAAGCGCAGTACTGAAACTGGAACAGACACGGCGTCGTCGATTGCTCACCATCAAAGCTCAGGAGGAGAAACATCGAAGATAGATCATGGCGGATCAGGCGACCAAGGGGCCCCGGATATCCTGAAGATCGGCGCTGCCCCCGCGCATCACCGATTAACCCGACCGTAACACTTTAGTGCGGCTCGACTCTGCAGCCTATGTTCCATCATTAGATTCGAGTCTCCGTCTATCATTAATTAGTTTCACGCCAATTACATGTCCAAAGTCATTGCACTACTTACTTGCCTCCTTCTTTCCGTACCCATCGCAACTCCACAGACTGTCGGAAATGCTGATGCTCCCACCCGTACGGTTGGTCCGCAAGATGACGGGTCGATCGTTGCATCAAACAATCAGACGCTGACACCCGCGGGACAGATCGTGCAGCTTGGCTCCCCAGTGCGCGCCAAGGCGGTAGCGCTGAATCCGAATAGCAAGACCCCGAGCGGCGCGGTGCTGCTCATGGGCGCGCCACAGCCGATCATCGTATTCAATACCGCCACTGGCCAGATTCTGCAAAGGTTCATCCCGACGGCCGTGAACGGGGCCAACTTCACCTCCGATAAGACCGGCTCGTTCACCGGCATCACGTATTCCGCGGATGGTTCGAAGCTGTTCTTCAGCCAGGATGACGATCATGTCGTCATCGCGAATGTGGATCGTCAGACCGGACGTCTAAGCAACGGACAGAATGTAACGTTGCCCTCACCCCCAGCCGATGGCCGCAAGTATCACAATGCGAAATCGATTAATCCTGGCGGCATCGCAATGTCAGAGGACAGGAAACGTGCTTACGTCGTGCTGAACGCGGCCAACACCTTGGGCGTGCTGGACCTGACGGCCGTTCCCGCAAAGCTCGTGGCCCAGATCCCTGTCGGCAACGCGCCGAATAGCGTGGTCATTCGGGGCGGATACGCGTATGTGAGTAATGAAGGTGGGCGTCCGGCCAGCAGCGGGGATTTCACAAACGACTCTGATGGAACTCCGATCGTGGTTGATCGGAAGGATGCCTTCACAATCACCGGCACTGTCTCGGTCGTAGACCTCGAAAAAGGCGCAACCGTGAAGACCTTCGATGTGGGTCTCCATCCCGCGGGGATGACGATTTCCGGATCGAATCTTTACGTTGCGAATGCCTACAGCGACAGCCTCTCAGTCATCGATCTCAACGCCGGACAGATTATACGCACGGTCAATCTGAGCGTCCCCATTGCTGGCGGAATCTTCGGGTCCGGGCCGAACGGGGTCGTCGTTGCCGGCGACAACCGCGCCTTTATCACCTTGGGGCAGGCTAACGCGATCGCGGTCGTCAATCTGTCGGGCCGGGATGCCCATCCGGTCATCGGCTATATCCCAACCGCTTATTTCCCAACGTCCATCTCGTATGACGCGAACGGCAAACAACTCGTGGTCGCTGACGACAAAGGGCTTGGCGCGCAAGGATCAGTAGGTACAGCGGTAGGAGTTACCGGGTTTAACACGCATCAGGATACCGGCGTGGTCAACCTGATTCCGTTACCAAACGCCGATCAGCTTGCCAGGTACACGGAACAGGTGATGAACAACAATCACTGGAACCTGACTACCAACATCCAGGTTGGACCGGAGTACGTGGACCGCGGCGCTAAACCGGTCGCCATTCCCAGGCACATCGGCGAACCTTCGCTCATCAAGAACGTTTTCCTGATTATCAAGGAGAATCGCACCTATGACCAGATGCTGGGTGACGTGCCCTGGGGCAATGGAGATCCGTCGCTCGCAGTCTTCGCATCCGCACTGCCGAACCAACATGCGTTGATCAAGCGTTTTCCGCTGCTCGACAATGTCTATGCCCCGAGTCGCCAGTCGGCCGATGGACATCCGTGGATCGTAATGTCAGGTTCGTTCTATTCGAACGATATTGTGTCGCCGGATTGGATCCGTTCTTACCCCGGAGGCGACGCCGACGATCCGCTAACCTACACACCGCGTGGATTCCTTTGGACCGCTGCCGAGGCGAAAGGGCTTTCGGTTAAATTGTTCGGAGAGTGGGCGGGAGGAGGGAAAGTCGCGACCAAACCGGATGGAGGCAACTACACCTGGAGTGATTTCTACAGCACCACAATGTGCAAGGAGGGCAAGGCTCCCGTCTCAAGTTGCATCGTTCCGGACAGCGCGGTGACTGTCAGCTCTCCGGTCCCGTCAGCAGCCAAAATTCTGGATCCGCACTATCCACCATTCAACCTGACGATTCCTGACCAATACCGGGTTGATTACTGGATACCGCTCTTCAAGCGGCAGGAGGCGACGAACCAGGTTCCAAACCTGACGATCTTGTGGCTTCCGGACGACCACACAGCCGGCACGAAGAAAGGCATGCCTTATCCGATCAACTACGAAGCCGACAACGACCTTGCTCTCGGCCGCGTCGTGGACGCCATCAGCCACAGCAAGGTGTGGGCGCAATCCGCGATCTTTGTTGAAGAGGATGATAGCCAGAACGGTGTTGATCATGTGGATGGACATCGCCAACCGGTGTACGTCATCAGTCCGTATGCCGCAGCCCCGCAGGCGCCCGGCCAAGGCAAGGCGATCCACACCACCTACACGGCTGAGAACATCAACCGCACGATCGAGAATATTCTGGGCATGCAGCCTTTGACCCAATTCGACCTGGTCGCCTCACCGATGTTCGACGCGTTCCAGAATACTCCCGATCTGACGCCTTTCGATCATTTGCCGGCCGTGATTGCCTTGAACGACGGCCCGGATTTTCCGCACAAAGAAGGTGTCGCGTACACTCCACTCCAGAAAGCATGGCTCAAAGCTACGGCGGAAGTGATGAGGAACAAATACGACAAAGCCGACGCTGTTGACCCGAATTTCCTGAACCATGCAGTCTGGTATTCGGCGACCAATTGGGGGCGTCCCTACCCTGGTGAGCGCGATGTCAAGATGCCCGGCCCGTTCGTGAAAGCCGCCAAGAAGTACCACGACGACGATGATGATTAGCGGTGAGTCCCTGAGTTCCTGCCAACTTATCTTCCCGTCCACACCGGCGCAAGCCATGCAACCGGAGCATTGGCATCGATGCTGGCGGGCCTTTTGCCGCCGTCATTCCATACGCGGACGAAGAAGTACTTGCTCGAGTCGTCTCGAACTTCGGGCGACCAATGGACTGTGTAGTCGGGCGTTTCGGGCGTATAGGTCTGAACCACGGTGCCGCCGTCCTTAACGATATCGACCTTCGTGATCTTGTTCTTGGGATCCGCCGTCCCGGTGGAGTCGATCGCAATGTCGAACTTCAAGTGAGAAGGCCGGTCTAGAGTGGATCCCATGATCGCCCCGTTCACCCGATAGCTACCATGCAGGCCTCCATCAAGTGTGGCGTAGGTCCGGCGGTTCTTCATGGCATCCAGAATCGAGAGCTTCGATTTGTCCTTCGCGAGCACAACTGTTCTCGACGTTGAACGCGCGATCGCGCCCGTACCGTGATTATCGATGCCGCAAACGGGAGAGACTTTCCAGCCTTCATCCAGCGCGCGGACGAAGCCTTCGTAATGAAGATGGTTATTGCCGTTGATCACTTCGAGCATCGTAATCTTCTCGGTAACTCCGGGTGTGCGATAGTCCCAGTCGTTGTACTGGTTGAGCCCGGGGTGATTGAAGCTCGCTACTACGGGGCCTGCGCTGTTGGAGGGCGCAGTTTCAAGCCAGCGATACATGTGCGGCAGATCCATACCCTGCTTCAGCGCGTTGACCATGCCGGCAGTGTTGATGATGTTGATGTGGCCCTCCCCGCCAGGCCCGTCGTTTTCGGAGTACTCAAATCCGGCTAGGGCGACGAAGTCGGCATCGGTGCTTGCAGCCGCTGCCCGCTTGGTATCCTCCCAAGCAACGTTCTCGCCGCCATCTTGCGGATGGAACGGCACGTCTTGAGAATGGTCGGTGCTGACGTAGAAATCATAACCGGCCGCCTTTGCCAATTCGAAATGTTTCTTGGGCGGCCCCTGGTGCTCCTCCCAATCAGCACGCACCTTCATGCCTGGCCCGGGATACTGGACCGAATCCATCACGAGCATGAGCGCGCAACCGGCCGAACCTTTGATCTGGCCGCTCCATCTGCCGCCCAAGTACGTTTGAACACCCGCGCAGCCGTTCTTCTCAAATTGGTCGCCGTGAGACCAGGTGTTTTGCGTGTGTGCATGAGTGCTTCCGACGAGAAACCGATGCTCCGCAGCGGTACCCGGCTTTTGCGCAACGAGGCACAGTGATGCGCCGAGGCAAACGGCAGCGCCGATGAGCGCACGTGTGGAGAGATTAATCAAGGAGTCCTTCCGGGCTGAGGCGCTGCGCAGGACAATTCCGGCACGCGTTGTCGCAACATCTTCCCGCGATTGTAACTGACCCACGTTGCGGTCGAGTTACAGGCCGCGAATCCGTGCATTTAGTGAACGGGAGCGATAGAATCAGCTGGACGTTGTGTCTGGGGCGGTTTAAGTTTTGACACGGTTGGATTGACATGAAATCTCTAGTAAGGTACGCAGCGGCCTTGGTTATTGCTGCCGCAATTCAGAGTGCCTTTGGGCAATCGACGACGGGATCGGTCACGGGGCGAGTGGCAGATGTCTCGGGCGCAGGCGTGCCCACTATTAAAGTCCAACTCAAAAACACGCAGACTGGCGAGACGCGCGAATCGGTCTCGAACGAATCGGGCGACTATGTGTTTCCGACGGTCGCGGCTGGGACTTACCAGGCCGAGGCGGATGCGCCCGGGTTCAAGCATACGATCCGTGGCCCATTCACTCTGAACGTGAATCAAAACGCGCGTATCGATCTGAAACTGGAAGTTGGTTCGGTCAATGAAGTGGTCGAGGTTCATAGCGACGTACCGCTCGTGGATACGCGCGATGCACAACTTGGCTCGACCGTGGACGCAAAACGTATTCAGGAATTGCCGCTGAACGGACGCAATGTCTATGACCTGGTTGCTTTGACTCCGGGAACCGTGAATGTCTCAACATCTCTGACCGGTTCGAATGACAGCAACAACATGAACGTAAACGGGCAGCGGACAATGGCGAATAACTTCTTCCTGGACGGAGCTTTCAACAACTCGCTGTTCCGGAATGGCGGAAATATGGCGCCAAATCCGGATGCAGTGCAAGAGTTTCACCTGATCACGAGCAACTTCGACGCGGAATATGGACGGCTTCCGGGCTCGGTCATGAATGTGGTGACCAAGTCGGGGTCGAACAGCTTCCACGGAACTCTGTTTGACTTCCTGCGGAATGATTCTTTGAACGCACGGAATTTCTTTCAGACTACGGTGAATCCGCTCAAGCGAAACCAGTTTGGAGGCACCTTCGGCGGTCCAATCCGGAAGGATAAGACCTTCTTCTTTGCTTCGTACCAGGGCCTGCGCTTGCGCACCGACACTTTCGTAAATGGGGTCATCGTGCCCACTGCCGCGGAGCGCGCCGGAGATTTTTCCGCCAACCCTGTCGCGCGCCGGCCCACAGGCTCGCGCTTTGTAGGTGGAAGGATCGTTTCGGCGAGTCTGCTCGACCCCGTTGCTCTACAGATTCTGAACAAGCTGGTACCTCTACCCAACAACGCTTCGGGTACTTATTCGGCGCAAGGCCCGGCACCCGTTAGCGACAACCAAGGTATTCTGCGCGTCGATCATCAACTGACGAACTCGCACCGGCTCTCAGGCACTTTGTTTATGGATCGCGCGACCACAACGAGTCCGTTTGGCGGGATCAGCAATATCGCAAATTACGGCGTTGTCGATACAGACTACCGGCAGGAGAATGTAGTCGTCAGTGACACGTGGAGTGCAAGCCCTTCGCTCGTGAACGAGGTTCACGTTAGTTACACACGGAATTACTATGCCAGCGCGACTCCGATCCGCACGAGCTGGCAGGACTTCGGAAGCCAGGTAGCTCTTGGAGCACAGCCCCCGCGGCCGCCGCAGATCACAGTCACGGGTTATTGGCAGGGCGGTACCTTCGGAGACAATATCCAACCGCAAACCACCTGGGGCGGCACAGATATCGTGAGTTGGATTCACGCAAATCACAGCATCCGGATGGGCGGCTCGTTTCTCTGGAATCATTTTCGTGAGACGGGCAACTGGCTCGGCGCGGGACAAACCACATTCACCGGTGCTTACACAGGAAACGGAGAAGCGGATTTTGAGATCGGCATGGCAGCCACATTCCGGCAGAACAGCGGCCTGAATCGCGACTTTGCCGGCACTAACTCGGGACTGTTCATTCAAGACGACTGGAAGCTGGCGCCGCGCCTCACGGCAAACCTGGGTTTGCGATGGGAACTGAACCGACCTTACACGAGCGCAGGCGATGCGCTCGCTACATTTCAGCCGGGCGTGCAGTCGCAACGGTTCCCGACCGCTCCGCGCGGGATTGTGTTTCCTGGTGATCCCGGGATCCCGGCAGGCATAGCGCCGACTGTCTTAACCAATCTTGGGCCGCGAGTGGGGCTCGCATGGGACGTATTCGGGAATGGTAAGACATCCGTGCGGACTGGTTACGGCGTCTTCTATTACGCGAACATTGCGAATGCAGTGTCGAACCTGCAGAGCCAGCCATTCATTCTGGATTTGACGATCTTCGGTACACCGAACCTGGTGAACCCATGGGCAGCGCAAGGCGGAAGCCCGTTCCCTTACACGCTGAACACCGCCAACCCTCGGTTTGTCACCCCCGTTTCGGCGAATTATCTCGGCGAGAACTCGCGGACGCCCTACGTCCAGCAATATAACTTCACGGTTCAACAGCAGTTGACTGGAACGATGAGCTTACAAATCGGCTACGTCGGCAACACATCTCGCAAGCTGTATGTTCAGCGCGACGCCAATGCTCCGCTATTAGGCCCCGGCGCATCGACCTCGAACATAAACGCACGGCGGCCATATCTTCCCGGGACGTTTGCAGCCGTTACGGAACTTGAAACAGCGGGGAATGCTTCTTACAACTCGCTGCAGGTGATCTTCAACCGGAGACTCGCGAATGGTTTTTCGCTGGTCGCGAACTACACCTGGTCACGCTCTATCGATACGCTCTCGGCCGATCCGACAAGCATTACCTCCGTGGGCTTCGTCAATTCGAACGACTTCTCGCTCGATCGCGCGGTATCGAATTTCAATATCCCGCACGTGTTCACCATGTCATGGGTTTGGGAGGCGCCGGCGTTCAAACGCTTGGGCCTGCTCGGACGGGAACTGCTTGGGGGCTGGCAATTGTCGGGCATCATGAATGCTCATGACGGGTCGCCCTTAACCGTGACATCCGGACGCGACACAAATCTGGATGGAAACACCAACGATCGGCCTAATCTGGTGGGTAATCCGGTTCT